>Ga0302046_10002892_pt1 | contig 15831 bp, 13 predicted proteins | sample RVTome_11_FD_200261 | JGI IMG/M metagenome (GOLD analysis project Ga0302046, IMG submission 200261) | Soil microbial communities from uranium-contaminated site in the Upper Colorado River Basin, Wyoming, United States - RVT147D111 (version 2) ...
CTCCACATCGGTCTCGAGCTGCCGCTCGCTCAGGCCGCCGAGGCCCATCGCCGGCTCGAGGCCCGCGCCACGACAGGCAAGGTCCTGCTCATTCCGGAAGCCGCGTGATGCCGCGTGATCGGTCGCTGCCATCGTGCGAGCCTGTCTGCGCTGTGCCATCCGGTCTCCGCCACCACCAAGCCGGCGCGTGGCCGGACATACGCGCAGGACCGACCCAACCAGGACGGGTTCCCGATGATGCGGCCATGACAACGTCGACACAGCTCCGTTCGTGCGGCACGACCGCACCGCGTCAGGCGTCCCTGTTCCTGGTGGTGCTGCTCGCCATTGGCTGCGCTGGCTGTGCCACCGTCCGCCCGCAGGCCGACACTGCAGCCGCCGGCTGCCCGCGACTCGACGCGACCTACCCTGCCGCCGATTGGGAGCGCATCGCGCAACCCGAATGCGCCGGCTGGTCCCCTGCCGGCCTCGATCAGGTCACGCAGAAACTCTCAACCATGGCAACGACCGCAATGATGGTGGTGACGGGTGGCCGCGTCCTGTTCGAATACGGTGACCTCGAGGCCGTCAGCTACCTCGCATCCGTGCGCAAGAGCATTCTCTCCATGCTCTACGGCATCTACGTCGAGCGCGGCACCATCGACCTCGATGAAACACTGGCGCAGATCGGCATCGATGACGTGGCTGGTCTGACCGACGCGGAGAAGCAGGCCACGGTCCGCCATCTGCTGATGGCGAAGTCCGGCGTGTATCATGAGGCATCCAATGCCGGCGACGACCTCGCCAGCGCGCCCGCGCGCGGATCGCAGCGACCCGGCGCGTATTACCTGTACAGCAACTGGGATTTCAATGCGCTGGGCACGATCTTCGAATTGAAGACGGGTCGTGACATCTACGATGCGCTGGATGAACATCTGGTGCGGCCGCTCGGGATGCAGGATTTCGATCGCTCGACCCATCGCCGCACGGGCAACGCGAACCGGTCCGTCCATCTCGCCTATCACATCAATCTCTCGACCCGCGACATGGCGCGCATCGGTTATGTCATGCTGCGCAGGGGCGAATGGAACGGTCACCGCATCGTACCCCGTGCGTGGGTGAGCGAGAGCACGCGCCCGCACACGCGCGTGCACCAGATGAACCCCGAACGCCGGCGCAGTGGTGCCTTCGGGTACGGCTACCTCTGGTGGGTATTCGACAGACCGGATCAGGATCCCGTCTTCAACGGCGCCTACACCGGGCTCGGCGCCGTCGGCCAGCACATCCTCGTCGTGCCGGCTCTGGATCTCGTGGTCGTACACAAGACGCGACCGGGCCGGCCGGACAATGCCAGCGTCTCGCACGGACAGTTCCTCGAGGTCATCGACCTTCTGCTGAAGGCTCGCTGCGCGGGATCGTGCGCGGCTGCATCGCTCCGTCCCGCAGCCTGAGCCTGCGGTCGGATTCCGGTACCGAAGACCGGTAACGCGACCGCGCGCACTTCATCGATCAGCCTGCTGCTCATACGTCACCTGGAATGGTTCGGCCGTCAGGGTTCGGGCGAGACGCATGGCAGAAGGACCCGTCGAAACCGGACGACTCTTCGCACCGACTTCATTCCGGGTGCCGCCGACTGCGCGCTCGGTAGCGTCTCGCCTTCTCGACGTTGCCGCATGCGTCCATCGAACACCACCGCCGCATCCCGTTCCGACTCCCGTCCACGAACAACCACCCGCAATCCGCTGACATGCACAACCGCAGCCGCGTTCCCGCTTCGCCCGACAGCAGAACTGCCGCCGACACCGCCACCTGCCACAGAATGTAGTCCGGGTGCGACGACGCTTCACTACGCCAGCGCCACACCAGCCTCGATCCCGCCGGCGCCAGCTCCCGGCGTCGCACTAATGCCGACAACAGCCCGTTCAATGCCTTCACGTCTGCCGCCGGCGGGGGCGCACGCAACCAGCAGTCGGTAGATGGATGTCCGCAACGCGCGCGCCCGGTCCAGCGCCCGCATCGCTGCACCAGGTCTCATCATGTTGAGGCCAGCCTGCCGCCGCGCGTCCTCCCTGCGCAACGCGCCGGCACTCCGTGCCCAGCCCACGTAGCCGCGCCAGTCCCTCAGCTCATCGTCGCTCCGGTCCCTCGCCTGCCAGCCGCACGTGCGCGTGAACGCGACTGCGACCATCGCCGGCGATCCGACCTTCCCTTCGGTCACGTCCACCTCAGCGGCAAAGCGCCTCGTTCTGGAGTAACTAGTATAATGACCTTGACAGGTTACGCACCAGCCAGGCATTGTGGCGTGGCTTGCCGGCGCCGAACAGGCGAGGCTGCAGAACGAGACGAGCGATGGGAGGACGTATGGAGCAGGTCGAGCTGCTGGTGCGGCAGGCGTACCGTGAGAAAGCGTGGCACGGACCGAACCTGCGCAGTTCGTTGCGCGGTGTCGGCGTCGAAGAAGCGGTATGGCGGCCGGCGTCAGGTCGTCACAGCATCTGGGAGCTGGTGCTGCATTGTGCGTACTGGAAGCAGCGGGTGATCGCGCGTGTGACGGGCACACGGGAATCGCTGCCGCGCAAGGGGACGGACTGGCTGGAGGTTCCGGCACGGGCGGATGCCGCGGCGTGGCGTGCGGATGTTCGTCTGCTGGACGAGGTGCACGCGCGGCTGCAGTCGATGGTATCGGCTCTGGATGCACGGGCACTGTCGCGGAAGTGCCCGGGACGCTCGCGGACGCGGGAGTCGGAGCTGGTCGGCATCGCGTTTCATGACGTGTACCACGCGGGTCAGGTGCGGCTGATCCGGCGGTTGTACGGGCGGCGGCGGTCAGGCCGCGAGAAGCGCTCCTGATCTCACGGCCGCACCGGCAATGGCGAAGTCCGACGTGGTGTCAGGCGAACCAGATGGCGACGGTCCGGTCGGGCACACTCCAGCCGACGCGGAAGGAGACGCCGCCGTGATCGTCCTGGTGACGGGGCTCGATGTCGCGGCCACCGGGCACGCGGTAGCGGTCCCAGTAGCGAGGCGCGAGGACCCAGGTGTAGTCGCGGATGTCGGCGGGTGCGTTGGGGTAGTCGGCGACGACGCCGCGGATTCCATCGAGGACCTGGCGCTCGGAAGGTTGCCGTCCATGGTTCGCATCGCGTCGTCTCATGCGGCCGTCTCGTCTTCGGTGTCAGGGGCGGCGGTGCGTCCATGCAGGCCACCCTGCGGACCGCGGGCGCGGCGCGGACGCCGTCGACGTGCGCGGGGCGCGGTCTGCGGGAACGTCATACCCCGGTCTTTCGTTGGCGGCTCCCCGCCCGCATGTTGCCGGTGCGGTCACCGTCGGAGTGCGGCGGATCATTGATTCCAGTGGAGCGAGGATGCCGTGACAACGGGTCTGGTCGGGAGCGAGTGGATCTGGAAGGACGGGGAGATCATCCCGTGGTCCGAGGCGAAGGTCCACATTCTGAGTCTGGCAGTGCAGTTCGGGTCATCGGTTTTCGAGGGGATGCGCTGCTATTCGACGCCGGCAGGACCGGCGGTTTTCCGGCTTCACGATCACCTGCGACGGCTGCGTGACTCGTGCCGGATCTACCGGATCGAGTTGGCCTTGCCGCAGGAGGAGCTGGCGGCGGCGTGTGCGGAGATCATCGCCCGCAACGGACTGGACTCGTGTTACGTGCGGCCGATGGTGCTGCGCGGCTACGGGTCAGCGGGCATGAATCCGATCGACAGTCCTGTGGAGACCTACATCTGTGCATGGCCGTGGGGCACGTACCTCGGCGAGGGCGCACTCGAGGCGGGTGTGGACGTGTGTGTCTCGTCATGGCAGCGCCCGGAGCCGAACACGTTCCCCGCCCTGGCCAAGGGCGCCGGCCATTACAACAACGCGCAGTTGATCAAGATGGAAGCGGCAGTGAACGGATATGCCGAAGCCATTGCGCTGGCACCCAACGGTCTGGTGAGTGAAGGCAGTGGCCAGAACCTGTTCCTCGTCCGCGATGGTGTCGTGATCACGCCCGTCATTGATGGCACGCTGCTGGCCGGCATCACGCGCGACAGCATTCTGAAGATTGCGCGCGAGCTGGGCGTGCCCACCTGCGAGCAGCCCGTCGCGCGCGAAATGCTGTACACGGCGGACGAGGTGTTCTTCACGGGAACGGCGGCGGAGGTCACGCCGGTCCGCAGCGTTGACCGCATCCCGATCGGCAGCGGTGGCATGGGCCCCATCACGCGCCAGCTGCAGAAGCGCTTCATGCAGATCGTGCACGGTGAAGTGGAGGACACACGCGGCTGGCTCTCGCTGGTCCGCGAACCCGCCGCCGCCGCACGCGGATGACCACGCGATCGGGGCGGCGCCGCCTGCGGCGGCGTCCCGCTCGTCGTTGTCGTGCGCGCGTGTTGCAGCGCAGCCGGCGTCACCCGGTCTTCGCATCGAGAAACCAGCACCGGCAGCCGACACCCGAAACGCCTTTCGTCCTGTCCCACGGAGGTAACCCATGTTCGTGAGAGGGAGTCACGACACTCGCGTGCGCCGGCTGGCGCAAACCACCGCACTGACCATCGCCATCATGGCGCCGGCGTTCATGGTGAGCGCGGTGCAGGCGGCGCAGCAGGGTGCTGCGCCGGGCACACCGACGATCGAGGAGCGGACGGCCGGCATGAGCAAGCTGGACGGCTTCTTCCCGCTCTACTGGGAGTCGGCCGCGGGGAAGCTGTGGCTGGAGATCCCGCGCCTGAACCAGGAGGTCCTCTACATCACGGGTCTCGGTGCCGGCCTCGGCTCGAACGACATTGGCCTCGACCGCGGCCAGCTCGCCGGCTCGCGCATCGTCTTCTTCGAGCGCGTCGGTCCGCGCGTGCTGATGGTGCAACCGAACTACGGCTACCGGGCGACAAGCACGAATGCGGCCGAGGTGGTGGCCGTGCGTGATGCGTTTGCGCGATCGGTACTCTGGGGCTTCAGTGTCGCAGCGGAGACGAGCGGTCGCGTGCTGGTCGACCTGACCGACTTCCTGATCCGTGACGGCAACAACATGGCGCAGCGGCTGACGCCCGGCAGCTATCGCCTGGAACCGAGTCGCAGCACGATCTACATGCCGATGACCAAGGCGTTTCCGCTCAACACCGAGATGGAGGTCGAGCTGACGTTCGCACAGCAGCCGGGTGCCGGCGGCGGTCGTGGTGGCGGCGGCGGCTACTTCGAGGGCGTGGGCAGTGTCGCGGCGTCGAGCGAGGCGGCGAGTCTGCGCGTACACCATTCGCTGGTGCAGCTTCCCGACGCCGACTACACGCCGCGTCCGTACGACCCGCGCTCGGGCTTCGGCGCAATCAGCTGGGAGGACTACGCGACGCCCTGGACCGAGCCGATGACGAAACGGTTCATCCGGCGTCACCGTCTCGAGAAGGCGAATCCGTCGGCTCCCGTGAGTGATCCGGTCCGGCCCATCATCTACTATCTCGATCCCGGTGCGCCGGAGCCCGTCCGCTCCGCTCTGCTCGATGGTGCACGCTGGTGGAACCAGGCGTTCGAAGCGGCCGGCTATCGCAATGCGTTCCAGGTGGAGATCCGGCCGGACAGCATCAGTGCGCTCGACGCCCGTTACAACGTCATCAACTGGGTGCACCGCTCGACGCGCGGCTGGAGCACGGGCGCGAGCGTCACGGATCCGCGTACGGGTGAGATCATCAAGGGCGTCGTCACGCTCGGCTCGCTGCGCGGCCGTCAGGACTACCTGATCGCGGAAGGTCTGCTCTCGCCCTATCGAACGGGCGACGAGACGCCGCCCGAGCTGTTGCAGTGGGCGCTCGCACGCATCCGCCAGCTCTCCGCGCACGAGATCGGTCACACGCTCGGCTTCGGCCACAACTACTATGACAGCCGCACCGGCCGCATCTCCGTGATGGATTATCCGCACCCGCTCGTCACGTTGCGCAATGACGGCAGCATCGACCACACCCAGGTCTACGAAAACGGCATCGGCGAGTGGGACAGCGTCGCCGTCACATGGGGTTACCAGGACTTCCCGGAGGGTACCGACGAGACCACCGCCCTGCGTCGCATTCTCGACGACGCGTGGGAGCGCGACCTGCGCTACATGACCAACCAGGACATCGCCGCACACCCGCGCGCCGACCAGTGGTCCAACGGCACGGATGCGGCCGCCGAGCTGAACCGCATGATGGATGTGCGACGGGCCGCACTCAACCGCTTCGGCGAAGCCGCCATCAAGCGCGGGCAGCCCATGGCCATGCTCGAGGAGACGCTGGTTCCGCTCTACCTGCACCATCGCTATCAACTCGACGCCGCCGCATCGGTGCTCGGTGGCGTCGACTACATCTACGCGCTGCGCGGTGACGGCCGCGATCCCGTGCGCATGGCGCCGGCCGCCGCACAGCAGGCCGCTCTCATTGCACTGCTGCGAACGCTACGACCCGCCGAGCTGGCACTGCCACCCGCCGTGCTGCGCGCCATCCCGCCGCGACCCACGGGCTACGGCCAGCATCGCGAGCTGTTCCCCCGCTACACCGGCAACATGTTCGACGCCATCACACCCGCCGTCGTCGCCGCCCAGGCCACACTCGCCAACATCTTCCAGAACGATCGCGCCGCGCGCATGGTCCAACAGCACGCCCTCGACCCGGCACTGCCCGGTTTCGCCGATGTCGTCGACCGCACCCTCGATGCCATCTTCAGTGCCCAGACGGCCAACCCCTATGAAGCCGAAATCGCACGCGCCGTTCAACGCATCGCCCTCGAACGATTGTCGGCGGTCGCTGCCAGCGCGGACATGCCGCAGGTGCGTGCCATCGCGACGCTGATACTGGACCGGCGAATGAGCGCCATGCGCGGCATGCTCGCTCAGGCCGACGATGCCAATGCCGCGCACTACACGCTGCTCGCGCGCGACATCGAACGCGCCATGTCCAGGCCGGGCCCGGCCATCACACCGTCACCCAACCTCGTCGCACCACCCGGCGCTCCCATCGGCGACCCCGGCTTCGACTGGCTGCGTCCCGGCGACCAGGCCGTCACCTGGCTGCAACACTGGGAGTGGAGGTGTGGCTGGGGAGACCGCTAACCCCGTTTTCACAAGGAGGGCACAGTGGGTACACTGTGCCCTCCCCGGGAAACCGAATACGCGCGAGCGAGGACCCGCCGCGGGCATTCAACCACGGCGAAAGATGTCACGCATCGCGCGTTCGAGTGCCTCCTTGAGTTCGTCCGCGCGCGCTCCCAGATGGTACGCCGCAACCACGACCGGTCGCAGCAACCCTTCCAGCGCCCCCGCCTCCATCGGCGATCCGCCTGACGTCTCGGCTGAAACGGCGCGCGGCGCCACCCGCGTGCCCCGCGCACCACGCGTCTCCAGCACGCCCCGTGACTCGAGCGTCGAATACGCCCGCGCCACCGTGCCCGGCGCAACATCCAGTTCCGCCGCAAGGTCGCGTACGGGTGGCAGTCGCTCGCCTACGACCAGCTGCCCCGTTGCAACTGCCTCTTCGATGCGCGCGATGATCTGCTCGTAGATCGGAGGCCCGCCGGTCGCGTCCACTTCCAGAAACCACCACGCCGCTGCATCCGGCGCCGCCGGTTCCTCGCGAACAGCGTTGTTCGCACCCGCCGTCGCCGTCCCGCGCTTCGATTCCAACGCCAGTTGTACGCCTTCGTGTGTCGCTCCCAGCGACACCAGAATCTGCGCCGCGATGCCTTTCTCCTCCCGCAGCAGTCCCATGACCAGGTGTTCCGTGCCCACGTACTCGTCGCTCAACTCCCGCGCCGAGGCCATCGCGTACTCCAGCACCTTCTTGCCCCGGGACGTATATGGCAGCTCATGCATCGTGACCGGCGACCTCCCCTTCCGGCACGTCTGCGACACAAGCTGCCGGACTCCGCGCTCCGTCACTCCCAGCCGTTCCAGCAGCTGGACGCCGAGCCAATCCGGGCGCGCGTACAGCCCGAGCAGTACGTGCTCCGTGCCCACGTACTCGTGCTGCAGCCGGATCGCTTCCTCTCTCGCCTTCGCCAGTGCGTGACGGACCTCATCAGAGAAATTGTACTTCAAGTGGGCCTCCAGCCCGGATTTCGGTTGTATTACGGGTATTGGTACATACGGCGGGCGGGGGATTGTGTCAATACGGGTGGTACAAACGGGTGGGTGGCTGAGGAACGACCGGGCGGACGTCGGGGCGGGTCCACGGACGTCCGCGCGGGGGCAGGCGTTCGGGCGGACGTCGGGTTACGGGATGGAGGCCGGGGAAGTGATGGCGCGCTTTTTCCGGTGCTTTGCTGGCCTCGGCGTCCCCTACCCCTGCCTCGTCACGGACGTCTGCCCGAACACGTGCCCGCGCGGCCGTCCGTGGACCCGCCCCGACGTCCGCTCGGTCGTTGCGCGGGGTGTCAACCGATCGGGGGCACCAGGCAGCCACCCCGCCGTTCATTCAAGCCGCCCTGTCAGATCCGACCTGAGCGGCACGAGCCGGTCGATTCTGTAGCTGGCGATGTCGTAAAGTGTCGGCTGGCCAGGACGGCGGGCGCGCCAGATGTACTCTCGTCCCGCGAACTCGAGATTTGCAAGTGTATCGCCGGCGGTGGAGAATGCGGTGATGTGACGTGTGTCGTCGCCTGTGAAGGAGGCGGTATCGGGCGAGACCGCGGATGCCTCGAAGCGGGCGAGTTCGGCGAGGACGTTGCGGGTGGCGAGGCTGTCGGCGTGCTGAGCGGCGTCGCTGTCGATGGACCAGCCGGCGGAGTCGCGTGTGAGCGAGTAGGTCTCGCCCTGTCGCGTGAGCTGGATGCGCGCGACGCGTGCAGTGTCGATACGGAGGAGGACTCGGTCGCGCCATTCGTTGATGGAGCGGGCGACGGCGCTGCGCAGGTCGGTGCTGACCTGCCAGGTTTCATCGGCGTCGGAGAGACGGACGTAGCCGGAGCCGGCGCGCGTCCCGCTCCGGCCGATGATGAGTTTGGTTGTCTCACCCTGATCGCCGGCGCGGATATCGAGGATGTACGCGCTGTCGGCGTGCACGCCGAGTCGCGGATGATTCTGTGCGGTCGTGGCGACGAGATCGCCGACGGTGGCATCGCGCAGGGTCTGGCGCAGTCGATCGACGCCGGCGGAGTCGGCGGGCATGCCGTTGACGGTCCAGCCGGTGGCGGTCTGTTGCAGCTCGACCCGATCGCCGGCGGGCGAGGTGATGGTGAACGCGCTTGCCGTGTCATCGCGCAGTCGTTGGAGCGCTGCGGCGAGCGGTCCGCCGTCACCCGGACCGCCGCGGCTGACGAATCGGCCGATGCGGATACCGACCCAGACGATGGCGATTGCGGCGAGTGCAATGATGATACGTCGAAGCGTATGCTCGCTCATGGTCCGGATCCCCCCGGGCGATCAGTGCGAGGTCGACGCGGCTGTGCGGCCGCCGGACTGTCGTTCGCCGGTTTCCTCCCACCAGCGCATGGCGCGACGGCGCCGTCCGGTGATCCGCAGCACAGCGAACAGTGCGAGCAGGACAGGTACGCCGACGAGGTTGCCCCACTTGAGCATGTTGCTGCCGAATTCGGACGCGAACGTCAGCGCGGGCGGCGTACGATGCTTTGACCGGATGCGGATGAGCGCGTCGTCCTGCGCCAGCCAGTCGATGGCATTGGCGACGAACAGCACGTTCTGCGCATTCGCGCCGACGAACTGGTCCTCGAGGAAGTTCGCATCGGCGACGACAATGATACGCCCGCCGCCGGCACTGGCGTCCTGATCCTGTGCCGCATCCGGATTCGTTGCGGGATCGATGGCGACGGCGACGACCTGGATCGACGTTTCTGCGGAGCCGAGTTCGCCGAGCATGCTCGGATCGATGGGCCCCTCGGCCGGCCGGACGGCGCCGTCCTCGGTCGTCTGCCAGAGCGGTGTGACGTGTACGCTGTCGACGATCTCCAGCGCACCGGCCCAGGCGAGGCTGAGATTCTGCAGGTTGCGCGTGAGGACGTGCTCGGTCGCGGGCAGCACGATGGGCCAGAGCGGGTAGGGCCGCACCAGTGAGAACATGCCCTGGCGCCCGACCGTGACATTGGCATGCGACTGGAGGTCGTAGACCATACCGGGCTTGATGCGCACGCCGTGTCGTTCGAGGAATCCGTCCAGACCGCTCTGCACGCCCATGGCCATGGGGAACTGTGGATTGATGGCGACGGCCTCGAGCAGGATGAGCAGCGATCCGCCGGCATTGACGAACGCGTCGAGCTGCTCGATCGCGGCGTCGTCGAACGGCTGCTGCGGACCGAGAATGGCGACGACGTCGGTCGAATCGGGCGAGAGCGAAGGGATCGAGTCGCCCTCCAGCATGGCCGTCTTCACGGCGTATCGTTGACCGAGTGCGGCATCATTGAAGGTACGGAACTCCCAGGGTTGGCGCGTACCGAATCCGCTGATGAAGGTGACGGCCGGCTGTCGCGGCGCCGTCATGGTGGCGATGGCTGCAAGCAGACGGTACTCGAGATCGTCGGTACGGTCGACGAGCGGGAAGACCTCGTTCCTGTCCGCATAGGTGAGCGCAATACCGAACCAGCCGCGCCGGACCTGGAACTCGTCGTCGCGCAGCACATTGAAATCGATGGGCTGAATGCCGAGCGACTGGGCTTCGGCAGCGACGTCCGGGTCGCGATCGGGATCGAGCTCCTGAACACGCAGCCGGCCGCCGGCTGCGCGCCGCAGGTCGGCGACCAGGTCGCGTACGTCGCGCAGCGTGAGCTGGACTTCGGGCGGCAGCTCGGGCGAGACGTAGAGCTTGAGGTTCACAATGTCGTCCAGATCGCCGAGAATCTCGCGGCTGCCCTGCGCCAGCGTGTAGAGCCGGTCGCGCGTGAGGTCGATGCGGCCACGGATGGAGCCGCCCAGCAGGTTGATGAATACGACGAGCAGCACGACGGCGAGCGCGCCCGCGCGCAGCCGCCGGTACGCCCCACGCCCGTGGCTCAGCCGTTCCCCTGCGATCGCGGCGCCCGCCAGAGTGAGGAACAACGCACTCACGGAAACGAAGTAGATGACGTCGCGCAGATCGATGACGCCGCGCGCCACGTTGTCGAAGTGACCGACGACGGAAAGCCGGGCGAGCGCACCCGAGATCAGCGGCGGCAGTCCGACCTGCACGACGGGCAGCCCGATGAGCAGCAACGTGAAGCTGACGGCGGCCGCCAGGATGAATGCGGTGATCTGATTGCGTGTCACGCTGGATGCCCACACGCCGATGGCGACCATCTGCGCGCCGAGCAGGGCAGCGCCCACGTACTGGGCGAGCATGATGCCGGGATCCGCATCGGACGCGATCAGGATGCCGATCGCGGTGGGCACGGTGGCGGCGAGTGCGAGCAGGACGAAGATCCAGTCGCCCAGGAACTTGCCGAGGATGACGTCGCGCTCGGAGAGCGGCTGAGCCATGAGCCATTCGAGCGTGCGGCCGCGCCGTTCTTCGGCCAGGCTGCGCATCGTGATGGCAGGCACGAACACGGCGAACAGCCAGGGCAGCAGATCGAAGAGCGGCCGCATCGTCGCAATGCGCTGCGCGTACACGGTGCGGAACATCAGGAACAGGCCGAGCGCGAGGAATGCAATGACCAGGATGTACGCGGTCGGGTGATCGAAGTAGCTGCGGATCTCGCGACGCGCGACGTGCCACGTGTTCTTCATTCTTCCACCTCCGCCGGGTCTGCGTCGGCGGTCTGAACGAGTTCGTGTTCCGTCGTGAGCTGGCGGAACACGTCCTCCAGGCTGGCGCGCTCACGGTGCAGCTCCCAGAGCGTCCAGCCGCGGTCACGCGCGAGCGCGAAGATGCGCGGCCGCAGCTCGTCCGCATCGCCATGTGCCGCGAGCCGGACCCGCGTGCGGCCACCGACGCGTTCCGTGTGATGCGAGTCGACGCCGGGCAACGCGGCGAGCGCATCGGCCACACCGTCGCCCTCCGCTTCCACCGTGTACTGCGAGAGGCCGGTGTCACCTGCGATCAGGTCACCGACGGTGCCCTCGGCAACCAGGCGGCCGCGGCTGATGATGAGCAGGCGCGAACACGTCGCTTCCACTTCCTGCATGACGTGCGTGCTGAGCAGCACGGTGCGCTCGCGGCCCAGCTCGTTTACGAGCCTGCGGATCTCGACGCGCTGGTTGGGATCGAGGCCCTCGGTCGGTTCGTCGAGGACCAGGATCTCGGGCGCGTGCAGGATCGCGGCAGCCAGGCCGATGCGCTGGCGATAGCCTTTCGATGTCTCGGCGATCGGCCGGTAGAACACCTCGGCCAGGCCGGTCTGTTCCGCAGCGCGCCGGATGGCGCCGCGCAGTGCCGGTCCCCGGAGATTGCGCAGCCGGGCCGTGAACTCGAGGTACTCGCAGACGAGCATGTCTTCGTAGAGCGGATTCGATTCGGGCAAATAACCGACTCGCCTGCGTGCGCCGGTCAGGTCATCGCCGATCGGTCGGCCATCGAAGAGCACGCGGCCGCCGTCGGGCTGGAGCGTGCCGGTGAGCATGCGCATGGTCGTCGTCTTGCCGGCGCCGTTCGGCCCCAGAAACCCGACGACCTCGCCGCGGTCCACCTGGAAGCTCAGGTCGTTTACGGCGGTCAGGGCGCCGTACCGTTTGGTGACGCTTTCAACAGAAATCATGGTGATGCCGCTCCCATGAAATGCAATGCCGCGCCGGGCTGCTGCTCGACGCGGCTCGATGCTCAAGGGCGGTTCGTGCCGGAACCGGCGCGACGAGCAGGGCGCCACCTTGGCGGTCGCCGGTCCGCCGACCGGCGCCACGATTCTAGGCACGCGGGCAGGCTCTGTAAAGCACCCGGCTGGAACGTCCGGCCGGGCTGCGGTGTGCCATCCTGCCGGCCGTATGGCCGGTAGTGCCACGGGCGACAACAGGAGCGGGGTGTGCACTCTGGAACGGGATGCGGGCGGCGGGCATGTATCGTCGCCCTGTTGACGTGTGGCGCTGCGACTGCGGTCGCAGCGCAGGCGACCATACCCGGCCTGTCATCACCCACAGTCGCGAGTCTGTGTCAGGCCGATGGCTGGCGCACCATGCCGCCCGGCCAGATGATCAAGGTGTCACTCGCCACGCAGTCCTGGTGCGACGGTGTGCAACCGCCGCTGCCGCCTCCGCCGCTGCTGATGCGCTCGATGACCCGGCGCGCGTCGGGAGCCGGTGCCCTCGCCATTGAAACGCTGGGTGGCACGCTCGGCTCGGCTGCCGGCTTCGGGCTCGGCGTCCTCATCAGCCGCGTGGACGAGTGTCACAGTGATGATCTCCAGTGCACACTCGAAAAGGTCGGTATTGCGCTCGGCCTCAGTGGCGCGGGCGCGGGTGCCGGCTCCTTCCTGGCCGGCCGGATCGGTGCGACCGAGCCGTCCGGATGGGGCGCTTTGATCGGTGGCTTCGTCGCGATTCCGGCGGGCATCGGCGTGGTCCACCTGATTTCCGAGGAGCTGGAGCTGTCGCGCGGCGACTTCGTGCTCGCCGCGAGCTACACGCTGACGCAGGGTCTGCTGTCAGCCATCGGCTCGCGCATCGGCGCCGCCCTGCGCGAATGAACCATGCGGCCGGGCCGCAGCGGTTGCTGCGTGCCGGTCTGCGTGGGCGCAGCGATCAGCGGGACGCAGCGCGCGCGCGTCTGCGGGCGAACCGCTTCAGCCGCTCGTGTTCTTCGCGCTCGCGTTCATCGAGACTCGCCCGGATCCAACCGATCTGACCGTTCAGTTTCGGTGCCACGCTGTTCTCCAGCGCGTGCACCTGGCGCGACGTGCGCGACAACGCATCACCCAGCCGGCGCAGCAGCATTTCACGCGGCGCCGCATCCAGCAGCAGATCGAGCAGCACTTCGAAACGATCGCCTGCATCGACGACGGATGGCCCGGCGCCGGGCGCAGTCCCGCGCGCATCGAGCGCCCGGTGCAGCGTCGACTTGTTGATGATGTTGGCGACCGGCACGCCCCATACGTGTGCGAAGCGGATCTCGACCCAGGCGCCGCGTGCCGGCCAGGCATGGGCACGGAGTCCGGATTCGCCCTCGACCGAGAGTGCGTGCAGCAATGCCCGGTAGGCCTGACCACTCTCGCGCATGACGACGGCGCGGGCATCGACCGCAGGCCGGGCGAGACGGAGCAGCTCGCGGGCGAGCGCTTCGCGACGGCGGCGCAACAGCTCGGCGCCCTTGAAGACACGATCGAGGCGACGACGCGAGCGCAGCAGGTTCTGGCGCGTGACGGCGATTCGTTCCGTGCGCTTCATGACTGTCTCCGCGCATCCGCGTCCAGCCAGTCGATCAGCCGCTGGCCGGCCGCAATCGTCTCTTCCAGCGTGCGGCGAACTTCACCCTGGTGTACGAACTCACGCTCGAAACGGTCGGCAAACGCCATGGCGCGGCGATCCGATTCCTGCAGGCCCGCTTCGCCCACAATGGCAGCCGTGAGGCCGGCTTCCCTGCCCTGCGCGTAGGAGGCGTACAGCCGGTTGGCCCACTTCCGATGGCCTTCGACCGTGCCGCCGCGGATGGCCGCGTTCATCAGCCGCGAGAGCGAGGGCAACACGTCGACCGGTGGAAACACGTCCTTCCTGTGCAGTTCGCGGGCGAGCACGATCTGGCCTTCCGTGATGTACCCGGTCAGGTCCGGAATCGGATGCGTGATGTCATCATCGGGCATGGTCAGGATCGGAATCTGCGTGACCGAGCCGTCGCACCCCTTCACGATGCCGGCGCGCTCGAAAATGCTCGCCAGGTCCGTGTACATGTAGCCGGGATAGCCGCGGCGGCCCGGCACTTCTTCACGTGCCGCCGCGACTTCGCGCAGTGCATCGCAATAGTGCAGCATGTCCGCGATCACGACGAGCACGCGGTAGCCGCACCGGAAGGCCAGGTGTTCGGCCTGGGCGAGCGCGACGCGCGGCGCGAGCAGCCGTTCGATCGTCGGATCGCGGGTCTGGTTCAGGTACAACACGCTGCGCTGCAATATCTCGCTCGCTTCGAACCGCTGCACGAACGTGCGCGTTTCGCGCTCGGTGATACCGAGTGCCACGAAGAGCACGGCAAAAGGCTCGTCGCCTTTCACGCGCGCCCATTCGACAATACGCGCGCCGAGATCGAGCGCAGGCAGGCCCGGTCCCGCGAAGATGGGCAGCTTCTGTCCGCGGACCAGTGTGTTCAGTCCATCGATCGCGGACACGCCTGTCTCGATGATGTCGGCCGGAGGCATGCGTCGCGCCGGATTGATGGGTGCGCCGTGCACGGGCACGAGCGCGTCGCCGACCGGCGCAGGCAGTCCATCGAGCGGCGCCGCCAGTCCGTTGACCACCCGGCCGAGCAGGTCGCGACCGACCAGCGCCTTGGCGACTTCACCGGTGAGCGTCACGGTGGCGCGCCCGGGTGCGAGTCCGACCGTGTCCTCGAGCACCTGCACGAGCGTCAGATCATCCGACGCATCGATGACCTGACCGCTGCGATCGGGTTCGCCCGCAATACGGATCCCGACCCATTCGCCGAGTGCGACGCGGCGGCAGCCGGTGAGGAACAGCAGCGGGCCGGCGGCGCCCGCGGCGCCGTGATAGACGCGTTCGGCACGCATCACGACTCTCCATCCCTTCCGCCCGCAGCCGCGAGTCGCGCGATCGTTTCACGCACGGCCTGCCCGTTCGCTTCGAGATCGGCTTCCGGGCCCAGGCGCAATGCCATGAGTGCATCCTGCACGGCCGTCTGATCGAGACTGGCGAGCGCTACGCCGCGGTCGATCGCTGCGCGTGCCGCATCGACGAACTCGTGCGCCAGCTTCAACATGAGATAGGTCCGCGCAGGCGAGGATACGCGGTCGTTCTCGTCGAATGCGCTCTGTGCGAG
>Ga0302046_10002894_pt1 | contig 15819 bp, 14 predicted proteins | sample RVTome_11_FD_200261 | JGI IMG/M metagenome (GOLD analysis project Ga0302046, IMG submission 200261) | Soil microbial communities from uranium-contaminated site in the Upper Colorado River Basin, Wyoming, United States - RVT147D111 (version 2) ...
GCCCTCAACGGCCTTCTCGTTCTGCGCGCCTACTTCCGTCTTTTCGGCGGGGCTCGGGTCCACATCCATGCATTTCAGCGAACACGACCCCGCGAGCGCGCGGGCTTCCTGCTGCTGGTCGGGGTGCTGCTCGCCCTGGGCCTGGCGCCTGGGTCCTTTCTAATGTCACGGCATAGAGCCGCGGAGGCGATCCTCCGCGCCAGGTACGGGGACTCGACCTCCTCGGCACCCAGGGTCGAGCTCGACGAGCAGCCTCTTACCGCGACTCTCCGCGATCGAGAGCTCCTTCCATGATCGACGCCCAACGCGAGCGGTACGTCAGCCTGGCGACTTTCCGCAAGGACGGGAGGGAAGTGAGGACGCCGGTCTGGATCGCCGGCGGGAATGGGAAAGTCCGGGTCTACACGAACATTACCTCGGGCAAGGTGAAGCGCATTCGGAGAAACGGGCGGGTCCGGGTCGCTCCGTGCGATATCCGGGGCACGGTGCGCGGGGAATGGGTGGAGGCCCAAGCTCGTCTCATCGAGGACGCCCGAAAGCGCGACCAGGGGATTCGTGCGTTCGTGAAGAAGTACGGGTGGCAGATGCGCCTAGCCCTTTTCTTCTCACGGCTATCGGGCAGATACGAGCAGCGCGCGATCATCGAGCTCCACTTCTAACGGAGCGCGGGCTAGAGCACCGTGAACAGGCCCGTCGAGCCGATCGTCCAGAACAGAGACCAGAAGACGCGCCAGCGGAAGCCACGCGCTAAGAGCTTCGAGGCGTCGGCCTCTTCGGTGTCCGCGATGACGAACACGTCCTGCCAGGCGCGGCGAGTCCGAAATCGGAAGGGACGCATGAGTGACTCGACGACCGACTCATGATGCCGCGCCTCGCGGGGCGGTCGCACGACGCGGGACTCCTGTCCGGTCTTGGAATCCCGCTCGATCTCGACCGTTCCCAGGACATAGACGGGATCGCCGTCGCAAAGGAAGAACTCCCGATTGGGCCACCAACCATGCTTGATGCGCCGGCGCAAAACGGCGAAGAACGGCCGCCGGCCGAGAAGTGAAGTGAAGAGCGTTATGAAAGGGAAGTAGACCGTGAAGGGCACGCCGCTTGGATCCACGCGTACCCGTCCCGACGCGTCCTCGAGCTCGAAAGGATGAAGGCTCTCGGCGAAGACGTCGAGCTTCTCGTCAACGAGGAACTCGCGCTTGAAGTATAGCGTGGGATTTTTATCGATCGCCCGCGCCGTACCGCGCAGCTCCACCAATCCGAGCGCCGCGGAGGCCGCTTTGGCGGTCGGCAGGTTACGGATGTTCTGGAGCTGGGGCAGCCCCCACCGCCATTCTCGAACGAGTCCCATCGTGCCGTAGTAAAACCCGCAGAGCCCCCAGAGGACCAGGAGTGTTGTGAGCTCCGGCGCGCTTGCGAAGGAAGCATCGGGAAGTGCCCCGAACAGTAGTAGGACCCACCCGGGGAAGGGAGCGGCAACGGCCGGTATCATAAACAGGGCGGTGCAGAAGAGGCGGAAGCAGTCCCGTAACGCGGCGGCCGCGTCTGCGGCTCGAGCCGGCGAGAACGGCAGGAATAGAACCCAGAAAACGAGGTTGAGCCCGATACCGATCAAGAAGGCGCCGGCGGCCATCCCCGTGATGATGGGAGTCCCAACGAGAGCTGCCATCGCGCCCATGAAGAGGACGATGGCAACGAACGGCAGTCGCCAAAGGATCGAAATCCGATAGACCCACGAGGGAGGCCCATTGGCCTTCCAATGGGAGAATAGACCCTTACGCCCCATCCGAGTCCGCTTGAGAATCGAGCACGTGCGCTGGATCGAAGTGAAACCGACTATCCAAACTGCATCACGACGTCGCGGGTGTCTTCCTGCGGGACCGCCAGGAAAGCGTGGCGCTGGTAGGCGAGGACTTTTGCCAACAGCATGTCGGGAAACCGCTCGATCTGAATGTTGTAGATGTTCACGGAATCGTTGAAGAACTCTCTCCGGTCCGCGATTTTCGTCTCGAGCTCGGAGACCCGCCCCTGGATCTGTAGAAAATTCTGGCTGGCTTTGAGCTCCGGGTAGTCTTCCCAGCGGCCCGTAATCGTGGAGAGCTTCTTGTTGATCTCGTTCTCGAGACCGATCTTCTCGTCGATGGAGTCGCTTTTTTCGTAGTGCTCGCGGAGACGGGTCAGCGCCTCGAGCACTTCGCGCTCGTGCTTCATGTAGGCCCGGCAGGTGTCGATGAGCTTGGGAAGCTCGTCGTGCCTCTGTTTGAGGAGCACGTCGATGTTCTGAAAGGCCTTTTCGACGTTGTTCCGCACCTGCACCAGACCGTTGTAAACGCCGACGCCCAGGGACACGAAGCCCGCTGCGGCTATCACGCCGCCGATTAGCACCACCAGAACGATCGCTGACATGGCCTAGAACCTCCGGTTTTGGAAAGACCCTTGCGGGCCGACCCGGACGCACGCCCGTCGAGGCGCCCGACCTCAAGCCAGAGCCAACGTCCTTGGACCTCTAGATGTTTTTCTAAGGGGATTCAGATGATTGTACAGGCCGGTATTGCGGGTTGGCAAACGGGCTCCGGCTTTGACACCCGCCCAGGCTCTGGCTACATTTGGGTTTCACGGTTTACGAGACAAGAAGAAGCTTCGATGAAAGCAATGTTGGGGATCGCGGTGATTGTGGGAGCCGTCTTTCTGTTGTTCTTCTACGGGGTCGGTGACGAAACCTCGGAAGCCTTACCGATGGCAACGCCGGCGGCGCAGCACGCCGAAAGTGTGCCGGGGGTCTGCTCCGGCCCGGTGCTGGAAACGATGGGCTCGGGAGGCTACACCTACGTGAAAGTCGATTGTGGAGGCCACGAATTGTGGGCAGCGGGGCCCCAGACCCAGGTGGCAGTGGGCGACCGGGTTTCGCTGCCGCCCGGTCAGGAGATGCAGAATTTCCACAGTCCGATGCTCGACAGAACCTTCGAGTCGATTCTCTTCGTTCCGAGTATTGAGTCCGCTGAGGGCGCCGACGCTTCCGGAGCGATGTCCTTGGCCGAGGTACACCAGGGAGGTTCGGGCGGTGTCGAGTCAGCCGGCGTGGATTTGTCCGGTATCGAAAAGCCTGCCGGGGCCATGTCCGTCGCGGAGATCTTCGCGAGTCGCACCGAGCTCATGGGTAAGGAGGTCTTGGTCCTGGGCAAGGTTGTGAAGTACAGCGCCATGATAATGGGAAAGAACTGGATTCACTTACAGGACGGTACGGGAGAGCCGGGCTCGAACGATCTGACGATCGCCACTCAGGGGACTGCGTCAGTCGGAGACATCGCACTGGTTCGTGGGACCGTTGTCTTGAATCGGGACATCGGTGCTGGGTACCGATACGACGTTCTGATCGAGGACGCCACCGTAACCATCCCGTAACGCCCGTTGGGTCAGGGTTCGTTGACACCGATCCCAGGCCTGGGTACAGTAAGCCAGCCGTGCGGCGTGCAACCGCCGGACCATCCAATGGACCTCCCTATAGTCAGAAAAGGAGAAAAACCATGGGCTTCCCGATAACCAAGATCCGTTCTGCCGTCATTCTCGCCGTCCTTCTAGTAGTGGCACCGGCGCTGAGCCGCGCCGAGCTGACTCGAGTCGAGATCGCGACGCGGGTCGACGTCCTCAATGGAAGGGCCTTCGGCGACGTCGGCCCCTACGAAAAACTGCGTGGCACGGCCCACTTCGCCGTCGATCCGGCGAACGAGCACAACCGGATCATCGCCGATATCGATCTCGCCCCGCGGAACAGCGAAGGCAAAGTGGAGTTCTCGGCCGATCTATTCATACTCAAGCCCAAGGACTCGTCGCGCGGTAACGGCGTGGTCTTCTTCGATATCATCAACCGCGGCCGACTCCGTTTGCTCAGCCAGTTCGCTCTCGGCGAGGTCTCGAACGATCCCGAAAGCGAGGCGCACTTCGGCGACTTCTCGCTCCTCGAGCAGGGATACACCCTGGTCGCCGTCGGTTGGCAATTCGACGTGGCCGATCGGGATGGTCTGGTCGGGCTCAACGTACCCATCGCCACCGAGAATGGGCGGACGATCACCGGCTGGATGCGGCATTGGTTCATCCCGACCGCGGCGAGCGATTCCTTCGAGTACGTCACCGGCTACAACACCGCCGCCTATCCACCCCTCGACGTCGAGGCCGCTCACTACCGGCTGACCGAGCGCGAGGGTGCCATCTCGGCACGCCGTCTGATCCCGCGTGAAGAGTGGCAGTTCGGCAAGATGGTGGACGGCGGGGTGGTTCCGGACGTCAATTTTCTCACCCTGAAGGGAGGCTTCAAGCCGGGCATCACCTACGAGGTCATGTACGAGACGCAGAACCCGCCCGTTCAGGGACTCGGCCTGGCGGCCATCCGGGACATGGCATCGGCGATGAAGTACGACCCGGAGATCGTCGCCCCGGGCCGCCACGCGTACATGTACGGGTCGTCTCAGACCGGACGCTTGATCCGGCAGCTCATCCACGAGGGCTTCACCATCGACGAGCAGGGTCGGAAGGCGTTCGACGCCGCGTTCGTGAACACCGGCGGCACGGGTGAGGGAAGCTTCAACGAGCGCTTCGCGCGGCCGAACCACCTCGGACAGTTCACCGGGACGAGGTTTCCGATTCAATACCGGACGACGACCGATCCCGTGAGCGGCAAGCAGGAAGGACTCGGCTCCCGCATACCGGCGGGGCTCGAGCCCAAGATCTTCTTCTTCGACACTTCGTCGGAATACTGGGATCGGGGCCGTGTGGCGGCTATGCGGCACACGTCCTTCGGCGGAACCGAGGACGAGCCCGATGCCCCGAACGTGCGGGTCTTCCTCGCCTCGGGTACCCGACACGGCTCGGGCTCGGTGCCTCCGAACGAAAACGGGGGACAGTTCTTGCCGAACACCCTGAACTATAGATGGCTGCACCGCGGCTTGCTGAGCGCGCTCGACAGCTGGGTGCGCGAGGGCAACGAGCCTCCCGCAAGTCGGCATCCGACTCACGCCGATGGAACCCTCGTTTGGCAACGCGACCTCCAGTTTCCAGCCGTCCCGGGCGTTCAATGGCCCACGTCGGTGCCAGGCGGCTTCCGCATGGATCAACCGGGGCCCTTTTCCGCGTTGCCGTTCCTCGTCTCCGCGCTGGATGCCGACGGCAACGAGGTCGGTGGGATTCGTCTTCCCGAGCAGGAGGTGCCCCTCGCGACCTTCACCGGCTGGCAGTTCCGCAGCGAGCGCATCGGTTCCCCGCGGACGCTCATTCACCTGGCAGGCTCGTACATCCCGTTCGCAAGAACCGCCGCCGAGCGAGAAAGCAACAAGGACCCGCGGCTATCGATCGAGGAGCGTTATTCTGGGCGTACCGATTATTTGGCGGAGGTGGAAGCGGTCGCGGAGCGGCTTGCCCAGGAACGTTACATCCTTCAAGTGGACATCCCGCTCATCGTCGAGCAAGCGGGCCGCCACTGGGATTGGCGGATGACCGAAGGCCAGCCGACCGAGTCCCCGGACTGAGAACAGGAAGCACGCCCCCGCGCATCGACGCGGGGGCGTGGGCGCGCTCCGCACGTCCAACCGCTGCGGCTCTAGAAAGGGGACGGTCATGCTCAAGGAATTCAAGGAGTTCGCCATGCGGGGGAACGTGCTCGACATGGCGATCGGCATCATCCTGGGCGCCGCGTTCGGCAAGATCATCACCTCGCTGGTCAACGACGTCGTGATGCCGCCCATCGGCATGCTACTCGGGCGCGTCGATTTCGGAAGCTTGTTCCTGAATCTGTCGGCCACCGACTATCCCACGCTCGCCGCCGCTCAGGAGGCGGGCGCCCCGACCATCAACTATGGACTCTTCCTCAATACAGTGCTCGATTTCCTGATCGTGGCCTTCGCCATCTTCCTGCTGATTCGTCAAATCAATCGCCTGAGGCGCCAGGAAGAGAAGGAGCCGACCTCCAAGGACTGTGCTTTCTGCTACTCCTCGATCCCTATCCAAGCGACCCGGTGCCCGAACTGCACGAGCGAGCTGAAAGCGGCGTAGGAACCTGGCTGACCTTTGACACGCGTTCGGCGGGTCGACTAAGTTGGAGCCACTCAACGGGGGGTAGGCCCCCGCCCCAATGGAAAACCCGCCTTGCCAACAAAAGGAGCAAAGCCATGGGCTTGGTCAGATTTCGCTCGTTTGTTTTGTTTACAGTCCTTCTGGTCGTGACGCCAGCGCTCAGCCACGCCGAGCTGACGCGGGTCGAGATCGCGAGCCGCGCCGACGTTCTCGACGGCAAGGCATTCGGCGACGTCGGCCCTTACGAAAAGCTCCGCGGGACCGCTTACTTTGTCGTCGATCCGGCCAACGAGCGGAACCGGGTCATCGCGGATATCGACCTGGCTCCCCGAAACAGCGAGGGTAGGGTCGAGTTCTCGGCCGATCTCTTCATCTTGAAGCCCAAGGACTCCTCACGCGGAAACGGCGTGGTCTTTTTCGACGTCGTGAATCGGGGGAGACTGGGTGTGCTCGGGGCATTCAGCGATGCCGAGGGCTCGACGGACCCGACGATGGAAGCGGACTTTGGCGACCTATCGCTCTTGAACGCGGGCTTCACGCTCGTCGCCGTCGGGTGGCAGCACAACGCCCCCGGTGAAATCCGCGTCCAGGTCCCCGTCGCGACTCAGAACGGGCAGCCCATTCGCGGTTGGCTGCGGGAGTGGTTCATTCCACGCGAGGCCAGTGAGTCCTACGAATGGACGGCCAGCTACGTCACGCCCGCGTATGCGCCGGTGGATCTCGACTCACCCGACTACCGATTGACGTCCCGCGAGGGCCTCTTCAGCTCGCGGCGGCTGATACCGCGGGAAGACTGGCGGTTCGGGCACACCGTGGACGGGCAGTTCGTCGTCGACCGGAACTTCCTCACGTTGAAGGGCGGCTTCCAGCCGGGCGTGACTTACGAGCTCGCGTACGAGTCCCAGAATCCTCCCGTTGCGGGTCTGGGCCTCGCCGCCGTTCGCGACATGGCGTCGGCGATGAAGTACGACCCCGAGATCGTCGCTCCGGGTCGCTACGCGTACATGTATGGATCCTCACAAACGGGACGAACGCTCCGGCAAATCATCAACGGGGGCTTCACCATCGACGAGCAGGGCCGTAAGGTTTTCGACGCCGCGTTCGTCAAGACCGGCGGCGCGAGCAACGGACGCTTCAACGAGCGGTTCGCGCGCTCGAGCTCCTTGGGAGTCTTCGTCGAGACCGAGTTTCCCTTTCAGTATCAGGTCACCACGGACCCGGTGACGGGAAAGCGGGATGGACTCGGGGCTCGAATACCCGCCGGTCTCGAACCCAAGATCTTTCTCTTCGACAGCGGCTCCGAGTATTGGGACAAGGGTCGTCTCGGCGCGCTCCGGCATACGTCGATCGACGGCACGGAAGATCTTCCCGACGCCCCGAACGTGAGGGTCTATTACATCGCCGGCTCACGGCACGGCGCGGGATCCGTCCCGGCGTCCGACGGCGGCGGACAGCTCAAGAACAACACGCTGAACTACACCTGGGCCCAGCGCGGTCTGTTCTGGGCGCTCGATGCTTGGGTGCGCGAGGGCACCGAGCCCCCGCCCAGCCGGCATCCGCGATTTGCGGACGGCACGATGGTCCTCCACCACGAGCTCGAGTTCCCGGCGATCCCGGACGTTCAGTGGCCGACGCACGTGCCCGGCGGTTATCGGCGGGACGTCGAGACACCGCTATCGGCAATGCCTTTCCCTCTCTCCCAAGTGGACGTCGATGGAAACGAGATTGGCGGCATTCGCTTGCCCGAGCAAGAGGTTCCTCTCGCGACGACGACCGGCTGGCAGTTCCGCAGCGAGAGCATCGGAGCCCCGCACACGCTCATCACCAATGCCGGGGGGTACATTCCATTTCCGGCCACGCGCGCCGAGCGGGAAAGAACGGGGGATCCACGGCTTTCGGTCGCGGAGCGTTATACCGGCCGCGAGGACTATCTAGCCAAGATACGGCGGGTCGCCGATCGCCTTGCCGGGGAGCGCTACATTCTCGCGAGCGACATCCCGGCGATTATCGAGGCCGCGGGCCGGCATTGGGACTGGCGGATGACCGAAGGAGGCCCGACCGACGCACCGGACTAGATCGGCGACCATCTGGAGGCCGACCTCGTAACCGTGGAACGATCGGGTCTTGGGATCGAGGTAGTGCTCGGGGTCGATGCGCCGTTTCCATTCGAGCCACAGGCGGCGCGACTCGTCGGTATTGAGATCGTCTTCGATAGGGAAGCCCATCTGCCGCGCGAAATGCTGGGCACCCTCTCCAACTAGCAGGTGATGGTCGGTCGTCTCCATGACGGCATGCGCCACCGCGGCCGGGGTGCGAACGCCTTCGAGAGCGGCGACGCCACCGGCGCGCTTGCGGGCGCCGTGCATGCAGCACGAGTCTAGCTGGACGACTCCATCGGCGTTGGGGAGTCCGCCGTATCCGACTCCCCGCTCGGTGGGATCTCGTTCCACGATCTCGACGCCGGCGACGAGGCTTTCGAGAACGTCCAGGCCCTCGACGATACGCTTGAAAGCGGTCTCGACGCAGGTGAGGTCCCCTCCGTTCTTGTAGCGGTGACCGTTCGCCGACGCGATGACGATCGGGGACACAGTCTGCGGGATGATGACGTTCGGGGCGCTTCCGAAGACGGTTCGGGCTCCGGCCGCGGCGATGCCGCCGGTCTTGACGAATTCACGGCGGCTCAGTTTCTTCGGCATGATGGTTGGTCCTCCCCTTCGAGATCGGAGCGCACGCGCCGCTCCGATGGATGAGGCAGTCTAAGTGGATGTGACGATGGTAGACAAGCGGGTCGGTCGGCGGCTCACCTTCACGGAAGTGGCAAACACCGGGTCGGGCTCGTAGACTCTTAAACAGGAGGCTGCTGCGTGAAAACCCTAGGAGGTCCCTGATGTTTTCTCGTGTTGCGTTTGTGCTGCTCTCGTGGGGCGCGGGTGCTCCGATCGTCTCAGGACAAGCTCTCGAGATCTACCGCGTGCAGCACCGACCGGTCGCGGATCTCGTTCGGATCGCGGAGCAAGCGATGGGAAGCGAGGGTCTCGTGACTCTCGATTCCCGGACCGCGACTTTGATTCTGAGCGGCTCGCCCGCCGCCGTGGAGCGCGCCCTTGCCCTACTGTCTGAGCTCGATCGTCCGCTCCGCCACGTCAACCTCAGGTACCAGATGAGTGACGCGAGCAATTTCGAGATTCTGGAGGCACGAGTGGCCTGGCAGGCCTCCCTCGGTCCGGTGCGGATAGGCACTCTCAGCAGTGTCGGCAAGGGCGGCCTGGGGGATGGCGTCCGCATCGGCTTGAGCGCCGACCGCGGAAGCACGCGGGTGAGGTCGGGGTCGTCCCTGAAAGTCCTTGAGGGAAGCTCGGGTTTGATCCGGACCGGGGAAGCCTTTCCTTTCATCTACCAGCCCTACTACGGTACGACGGCGACCGAGTTCCTCCCCGCCGAGACGGGGCTCGAAGCGACGGCCACGGTCCTCGGTGACGGGAAGGTCCAGCTCGATCTCAGGCCGGTCTCAGGACGCGTGGATGAGACAGGGGCGCTTCGCTACACCGAGGCGGCCACGTCTCTCATCGTTGCGCCCGGCGAGACCGTTGTGTTCGCGAATGTTTCAAGCGACGCCTCCGGGGAAAGCGTGGGGCTCGATGGGGGGAGCCAAAGCAGTCACCGACAGAATCAAGTTCTGTTGGTCTCCGTGGAAGTCGAAGAGCCCTAGGAAGAGTCTCTCGGTCGCTCGAAGTGACGGGTGCGCGATATGACGCTCCCACTCCGCCGGTGGGAGATCCTGCACAACTCAATCATCTGACCTGACAATCACTTGCGGATGAACGCGCGTCCCTGCCTCCAGGCACGGGAATTGCTCCTTGAAGAGCGGGTGTGAGATGAGGCGGGTTCGTTTTCACGGCCGCGGGGGCCAGGGCATGAAGACCGCGAGCCGCATTCTCGGCTCGGCGGCTTTCCACGCCGGCTACTGGGTTCAGGACTGTCCCATCTACGGCGGAGAGAGGCGGGGTGCTCCCATCGCGGCGTTTACCCGCTTCGATCGCGAGCCCATTCTCGAGCGGGGCGCCATCGCGCAGCCGGACCTAATAGTCGTAGCCGACGACACGCTTCTCGGCGAGCCCGCGGCGGAGCCAACCGCCGGTTGTGGCCGCGGGACCACCCTTCTCGTCAACTCGACTCTCGACGAGGGCTCGCTCCGAGCTCTGGTGGACGTGGACGCGTCGATCGTGAGCGATGATTTCACCGATCTCGTGCTGCGCGCGACTGGGAAGATGGCCAGCCTCAGCACCGCGCTCGGCGTCGCCGCGGCCGCGATGTCGGGATTGAGCGAGGACGATGGTCTGGCCGGTGTAGAAGAGGAGCTTGGCGAGGCGCATCTGACCGCGGATCTCCTCGCACGCAATCTCGAGCTTGCGCGAAGCGTCTACTCCCGAGCCGGGTCGTGGCCGCGCCTTACCGAGGAGACCGGACTTGGATCGGGAGGCCGAGCGCCGTCGGCCACGATCTCCCTCGCCGAGGTGACCCTCGAGCCCCCATGGCGTGCTGCACCCAGCATCTACCGGACCGGCAATACGCCCGAGAGGAAAACGGGGAGCTGGCGTCAGTTTCGTCCCGTCCTCGAAAAGGAAAAGTGCTCGTGTTGTTGGCTCTGTTTCGTATCGTGTCCCGAGGCCGCCATTTCCCTCGACGCCGACGAGTATCCCATCGTGGACTATGACGTGTGCAAGGGATGCTTGCTCTGTGCTCATGAGTGCCCCACGCATGCCTTTCGCGTCGAACAGGAGCACCGGCAGGAAACGGCAAGGAGCGTCGGATGAACGACAAGAGAAGGCTGCTGACGGGAAACGCCGCGGCGGCGTGGGGCGCGCGCCTGGCGGATGTCGACTACGTGCCGGCGTTTCCCATTACGCCACAGACCGAGATCATCGAGCTTCTCGCGCAGTGGACCAACGAAGGCGCGATGGAAGGGCGTTTCGTGACCATGGACTCCGAGCACTCCATGTTCAGCGCCGCGGGTGCCGCAGCCGCGGCAGGAGCGCGCGTCTTCACCGCGACTTCGAGTCAGGGGCTCCTCTATGGCTTCGAGATGCTTTACAACATTGCCGGCTGGCGGGTCCCCCTGGTGGCCGTGAACGTCTCGCGAGGCTTGTCGTCGCCCATCACGCTCGAAGCGGACCACAACGACATCCTTTCGGCACGCGACAGCGGGTTCCTCCAGATTCACACCGAGACCTGTCAGGAGATCGTGGATTCGATTCTGATGGCGTACCGTTTGGCCGAACATCGCGACGTGAAGCTTCCCGTCCTGGTGAATCTCGACGGCTTCACCCTTTCTTTTACGCGCGAACCGGTGGAACTTCCGCGTTTCGAGAAGGTTGCCGAGTTCTTACCGACTTACGAGCCCGATCATGCCTTCATCCGTGGAGACCGACCCATGGCCCAAGGGACTGTCGTTCTGGGAGGCTCGGTCTATAGTTATTTTCGCTATCAGGTGCATCGTGCACAGGAAAGAGCTCTCGACGTCTACACCGAGGTAGCCGACGCTTTCGAAGAGCTCTTCGGCCGTCGCTACGGCCTCGTCGAGCGCTTTCGAATGGAGGATGCCGATTACGTGCTGGTGATGTCGAACGCGTTTGCGACGAAGGGGAAGGCCGCGGTGCTGCGGGCTCGCGAGCGGGGCATCAAGGCGGGACTGCTACGCTTGCGGGTTCTTCGTCCGTTTCCCCGCGCGGACATCCTTTCCGCGCTGAGCGGCCGCAAGGCGGTGGCAATCATCGACCAGAATCTCGCCCCCGGTCTCGGCGGGATCACGTTTCAGGAAATCGCGGCCGCACTTTACGGTGCTGGCGGAGGGACTCCGGTGATAAGCGTCATCGGCGGTCTCGGCGGCAAGGACATCTCGGAAGGGGAGTTCGAAGCCGTGTTCCAAGATCTGGAGCGAGCCGCTTCTGGTGAAACCGTCGTGAGTCCGCGACTCCTTTTCACGGAAAGCGAGCAGCAACGGGTGCAGAAGCTCCTCGCGATCGCGGGAAAGGATCTCGCCCAGTGAGGCCCGGAAATCAAGCACGACCCGTGACGGCGACGAGCCCCGAGCTCGAGGCCATCAAGAACCTGAAGCAGATTGGTCGTGAAGAGTTCATCCTGCCCGGGACGTCTCTGTGCGGCGGCTGTGGCGGACTCGAGTCCTTGCGGCTGGCGGCCAAGGTTCTGGGACCCAAGACCGTTTTCGTAAACGCTGCCGGCTGCTTCACGCTGACGACGGTTTTTCCGTACACGCCGTTCAAAGGATCGTGGCTCTACACCACGATGGCAGGAGCCGCGGCCGGCGCGCAGGGGGTTCGCGATGCCATCGACGTCCTCATCGCGCGCGGAAAGCTTCCTCCAGAAGACGACGTGGAGGTGGTGGTGGTCGCGGGGGACGGGAGCACGTATGACATGGCTCTTTCGGCAACCTCGGGTGCCATCTTTCGCGGGCTCGACTTCTGGTACTTCTGCTACGACAACGAGTCGTATGGGAATACCGGCGTTCAGATGTCGAGCGCGACTCCCTTCGGTGCGCGCACGACGACGACACCGGTCAGCCCGACCACGCGGGAAGGCACAGAGCACGGGAAGAAAGACCTGTTCGAGATCTGGCGGGCTCACCGCCCGGCGTATCTGGCTACCGTGTCACCCCGTTATCCAGTGGATCTGACCAACAAGTTCTTGAAGGCGAAGCGCCTTCGCGGACCGAAGCTCTTCCTATCCCACGCGCCTTGTCCCACGGGTTGGCTCTACGATCCGGAACGCACCGCGGAGTATGCGCGTCTCGCGGTCGAGACCGGCATCTTTGCGCTGAAGGAAGCCGTCAACGGAGTCGTATCCCACACTCACGTCCCCAAGCGGCGCCGGCGGGTCGAGGAGTACCTAAGAGGACAGGGTCGCTACCGGCATCTCTTCGAGCCCACCCTCAACGAAGACGCGTTGGGGCGGATACAAGAACAAGTAGACCACTACTGGGAACGCGCCGGCTAAGGGCTGCTCCCATATCCAAATTCGTGGGAGATAAGTGCGCGTTCTCATCGTTACCGGCGCTCTGATGGTCGTACTCGCCCCTCTCGCTCAGGCCCAGAGCCTACGAGATGCCGAGTATCTCAACGCGGCCCATGAAGGTGCGGACTATCTCTATCGCCTGGAGCATGACGAAGCGATTCATTATTTTGAAGAGCTCGCCCGGAATTATCCCCATCATCCCGGCCCTCCCCTCGCAGAAGCGTACGCCATCATGCTTCGGGAGCTCTTCGCCAAGCAGGAGCTCGAGCTCGATCAATTCCTCGCTCCCGGCTATTTCTCGAGCGGTTCGAGGCGAGAGATGCCGGTCGCGGATCGCCAGGCATTTCAAAGAGCGATCGTGAGGAGTCGAGAGCTGGCGGAGAAGTATTTTGCAGCGCACGCGGGCGATCCGGATGCCCGCTACTACCTTGCCGGGTGCGAAGGGGCCCTGGGGGCTCTCGCCCTGACCATCGACCGAGACTACATGAGCGCCTTGCGGTATGGAAAGGCGGCCTACCGGGGCGAGCGGGCGCTCGTGGAAGAGGATCCAGAGTTTTGGGACGCCTATCTGACCGTGGGCACGTACGAGTACGTGATGGGAAACATTCCTTGGTATCTCAAGTGGATTGCGGCCATCGCCGGGTACCGGGGGAGCGAAAAACGGGGTTTCGAGTACCTCATAACCGCCGCGGAGAAAGGCGAGTTCGTTGGCAATGACGCACGGGTCCTGCTCATGGTTCTCTACGTGCGAGAAGGCTATTACGACTATGCCCTCCAAGTCGCTCAGGAGCTTCACGAGCGCTATCCCGAGAACTTCCTCTTGCATGTGAACCAGGCACAGATCTTGGAAAGGAAGAGAGAGCCGGCACGGGCGATCGAGATTTATCTGGAGGTCGTACGGCTAGCGGAGGAGGGACGGAAGAACTATCAGAAAGTGCCACTCGGAACGTTTCGCTATACGGCGGGCCTCCGGCTCATCGAGCTAGGAGCCCGGGAGCGAGCTCTCGAGCTGTTCCTGGGGGCGACCCAGGACCCGGACACGCCCGATCGCGAAAGGGCTCTTTCTCATCTGAGGGCAGGAGAGATTCTCGACCTCCTCGGCGAGCGCAGTGAGGCCGTATCCCAGTATGAGGAAGTGCAGAAGTTGAGGGAGTTCGAGAACTCGCACGACACGGTGAGTAAGTATCTCAAGAGCCCCTATCGACGGTGAGGAGTCGCAGTGCTGTGCGCTTTTGTCATCCAGCGCACAGCACTGCGAAGGGCAGACTACGCGGTACGTGCCCGTACCTCTTCTTAGCGCGACGTTCCCGACGGTAGCTCGACCTTGAGCGGGTTGGTGAGCGTGCCGAGCCCCTCGTAAGAACAAATCTGGATGTCGCCGTCGACCATGAAGCGCCCGAGACCACCGTGGGAGCCGGGAGGCGTGCCCATGGCTATCACCGCACCGACCGGAACGGTGATGAGGTTCGAGAGATAGGCCCCATATTCGTAGACGTTGTGCCACTGCTGCGTCGTGCTCGAGTCCTGTACGAGCACGCCACCGACGGTCATCTTGAGGCGCATGTTCAGCGGGTCCACGAACTCCGCGGGGACGATGAATGGCCCGGTGGGCTTCGAGCTGTCCTTCCCCTTGCTAAGGGGGAAATCCGGACCCCACTCGTCGGGCTGGCGGCCTTGACGATCCGAGATGTCATTCGTGTTGGTGTAGCCGAATAGGTAGTTCTTCACCTGGTCTACGGGCACGCGCCGCATGGGCCTTCCCACCACCGCGAGAAGCTCGCACTCGTACTCGTACCGGTTCCGCTTGTCCCCATACCAATTGATGACCGGCTCCCCGTCGCCGATGAAGATCTCGGGTGTATTGGGAATCAAGAAGATGCGGGGATTGACCGGCCGAGTGTCGCTCGGAGAGCGCTCCCACAAGCCCGGTATCGAGGGCCCGGGTGGGGCGGGCTGGTCGGGTTGGTTGAGTACGTTCCGGTAGTTGCCAAATCCGTAAAGGGCCAGCCGCGGAACAAGCGGTGCGAGGACGTCCACGGCCGTATAGTCGCGGATATAGGCCGGCCGGTTGCTATCGATCATCGGCCCGACGTGAGCCACGATCTGCTTGATTTTGGGTCCCACGGTTTCCCACTGTTCGACGATGGACATTACGTCGTTGGGAATCCCGGTCTGATTGGCTGCCTGCGCGGCGGCTGAAAGCTCCACCACCACACCGCCAATCTCCTGCGGCTCGGTGGGGTAGCGCATGGCCAGGCCCACAAAGGTCCGGTTCTCGACCCTGAACATCCCGATCCCGAACCGCTCGCCCGTGGCCTGCGCCTGCGCCGGCGTGGCCGAACACAATACCGCGAGGACTATGGCGACAGTGAAAGCGGAGATAGTCTTGCCCATCGATCCCTCCTTACGATGCACGCACAGTCTCATTTGGATGCCAAGAAATGGCTGTTGTCATGCCTGTCTGATGCGGAGCCGTATCACGACCCGTTGGCCCATGTCAAGGGATGCTTGACAACGGGGTGCACGACACCAAAGTGAGCATTTGAGGAGGTAAGAGAAAGGGCATGGTTTTCTGACAGTATGATATGCTGTCAGATAAGAAGGAGGACAATAACCCATGCCCACACTCAAGCAGCTCGAAGCCGAACGCGAGCGTTTGAAAAGCAAGCTCGCTCAGGTCGGGGATATGCGGCCCGGTTCTCTGGTGGAACGGTTCCGCAAGTGTGGCAA
>Ga0302046_10002897_pt1 | contig 15806 bp, 27 predicted proteins | sample RVTome_11_FD_200261 | JGI IMG/M metagenome (GOLD analysis project Ga0302046, IMG submission 200261) | Soil microbial communities from uranium-contaminated site in the Upper Colorado River Basin, Wyoming, United States - RVT147D111 (version 2) ...
CACACGAAGTTTGATGCGGAGGTGTACGTGTTGAAGAAGGATGAGGGGGGGCGACACACGCCGTTTTTCAAGGGGTATCGGCCACAGTTTTACTTTCGGACGACGGATGTGACGGGGGCGGTGACGCTGCCGGACGGGGTGGAGATGGTGATGCCGGGGGACAACACGAAGATGGTAATCGAGTTGATCACGCCGATCGCGATGGAAGAAGGGCTGCGGTTTGCCGTGCGCGAAGGGGGCCGTACAGTGGGCGCCGGCGTGGTGACCAAGATTCACGAGTGAGTCGGCAGCGGACAGCCAACAGCGGGCAGCGGTTCCGATGGACAGGGGAGTGACCTCTGCGGGATACAGAAGGACGAAGGAAGAAGAAGGAAGGAAGACGAATAGGTTAACGTGAGGACATCGTCAGGCGGTGATCGTCAGCATGGAGCAGCCGAGGGCTGTAGGCTGCCGACTGCCGGCTGACAGCTGGAGTGATAATGGCTGGACAACAAATACGAATTCGTCTCAAGGCATTTGATCACGTCATACTCGACCAGGCGGCGGCTGACATTGTCCGCACGGTCACGAAGAGTGGTGCACGTGTGACCGGCCCAATCCCGTTGCCCACGAAGCGACAGCGCTGGACGGTCTTGCGCAGTCCGCACGTGGATAAGAAGAGTCGGGAGCAATTTGAGCTCATGACGCACAAACGTCTGATTGACATCACGGATTCCCGTGCGCAGACGGTGGACGCCCTGACTAAGCTGGATCTGCCGGCGGGGGTCGATGTTGAAATCAAGGTTCAGTAGATGAACGCTATCATTGGGCGCAAGCTGGGGATGACACGGATCTACGACGACAACGGTCACGTGATTCCGGTGACCGTGGTCGAGGCCGGTCCGTGTCCTGTCGTTCAGATTCGGACCGGTCCGGACGCTGCGGCGGTTCAGCTCGGTTTTGGTGCAAAGAAGGCGAAACGGACGAGTAAGGCTGCGGCGAAGCATGCGGCGGCGGCGGGACTCGAATCTGCGCCGGCGACCCTTCAGGAATTCCCGGTCAATGCGGAAGACGTCAGTCAGCTCGAACCTGGTACGATGGTGACGGTTGACGTATTTGCCGCGGGTGACCGGGTCAAGATAACCGGCACAACCAAAGGGAGAGGATTCCAGGGTGTCGTCAAGCGCCACGGGTTCTCGGGTGGTCCATCCACGCATGGCAACACCCGGTACCGGAGGCCCGGTAGTTTGGGCCCGGGTACTGATCCGTCCAGGGTTATAAAAGGAAAGAAAATGCCCGGGCAGTACGGCGCGGTCACCCACACGGAGATGGGACTGCGCGTCGTTCGCGTGGATGTTGAAAGGAATCTGTTGTTCATCCGGGGAGCGGTGCCGGGTCCCACGCGTGGTTTGATCACGGTCCGCAAGCAGCAGGGGGCCAGTCGCTATGCCTAAGGCGCAACACGTTTCCGTGACCGGAGCATCGAAACGCAGCAAATTCGACCTTCCGGAGACGTTCGATGGGTCGATTCACCAAGGTGCCATGTATCATGCGGTTCGAGCGTTCCTGGCCAATCGCCGCCAGGGAACACACGCGACCAAGACGCGAGCAGAAGTATCCGGCGGGGGCAGTAAGCCGTGGCGTCAGAAGGGCACCGGGCGTGCGCGTCAGGGGACGATTCGTGCGGCCCAATGGCGTGGGGGAGGGGTCGTGTTTGGCCCGCACCCCCGGTCGTACACCGTGCGGCTACCACGAAAGGTGCGACGCCTTGCCCGCCAGTCGGCTCTGAATGCTCGGGTGAACGATGATGCACTCTACGTCATCGAGTCGTTCGACTTCAAGGAACCAAAAACGCGGCAGTTGGTCGAGTTGTTGAACAAGATGCAGCTCGATAATAAGCGGGTTCTTCTTCTGACGGCCGATCACGCTCCGATGGTTTATCTGTCCGGACGTAATCTCCAAGACGTGTTCGTGATGAAATACGATGAGGCGTCGGCTTATGAGGTCTTGTGGTCGGATGTCGTGGTGATTGAAGAGGCAGCGTTGAGTGGCGGCGCATCTGACGATGGAGGTGGGGACGATGCCTGACGTGTACGAAGCCGTCATCCGACCCGTGGTAACGGAGAAATCCTCAGCCGCGTACTCGCAACGGAAAGAATACGCCTTTCGGGTGCATCCCGAAGCAAACAAGCATCAAGTTCGTGATGCAATATCGTCCATGTTCGGCGTGCGTGTCCTGAAGGTTCGAACGATGGTCCAGCCGTCCAAGAAGAAGACGATGGGGCGTTCTACCGGAAGACGCGCCAAGTGGAAAAAGGCGTATGTGACGCTGCATCCTGACGACTCGATCGACATCTTCGAAGGGTAAGTATGGGGATTCGTAAATTCCGGCCGATGACTGCGGGCACGCGGTTCCGGACCGTGTCTGACTTCGACGAGGTCACGACCGCGGAACCCGAGCGCTCCCTTCTGGAGGGATTGCGGCAGAAGGCCGGCCGCAACAGCGACGGTCATATCACAATGCGACGTCGCGGCGGAGGGCACAAACGCCGCTACCGGCGTATGGACTTCAAGCGTGGCAAGTTCGGTGTTCCCGCACGAGTCACCACGATCGAGTACGATCCCAACCGTACGTCACGAATTGCCTTACTGGTGTATGCCGACGGCGAGAAGCGTTACATCGTGCATCCGAAAGGCCTGAAGGTCGGCGAAAAGATCGTTTCGGGACCCGGAAGTGATATCCGGCTCGGCAATGCGCTGCCATTGGCGGAAATCCCACTTGGCACGACGGTGCACTGTGTTGAATTGCGTGCCGGCAAGGGGGCGCAGATCTGCCGATCCGCCGGTACCGGTGCACAGGTCGTGGCCAAGGAAGGGGAGTACGTCACGCTCAAGCTTCGTAGCGGTGAGATGCGTATGGTTCGGCGGGAGTGCACCGCCACGATTGGTGAGGTTGGCAACGGCGATCACGAGTTGCTCAGGATTGGCAAGGCGGGCAAGATGAGATGGCTTGGGCGCCGGCCAAAGGTTCGGGGTGTGGCAATGAACCCCGTGGACCACCCGTTGGGTGGAGGTGAGGGGCGCAGTTCAGGTGGACGCCATCCGGTATCGCCGTGGGGCAAACCGGAAGGGAAGAAGACGAGACATCGAAAGAAATCGAGTACCAAACTGATTGTTCGGGGCCGCAAGCGTGGTCGGGCGACCAAGTGATCGTGTGAGGAGCTGAATGCCGAGAAGCGTCAAGAAGGGTCCATACGTTGAGGCGTCCCTTCAGAAGAAGATCGAGTCGATGAACCAGCGCAATGAGAAGCGCGTGTTCAAGACGTGGTCACGTGGTTCGACTATTACACCGGATTTTGTCGGTCATACGATCGCGGTACACAACGGGAACAAGTTCATACCTGTTTACGTGTCGGAGAATATGGTCGGCCACAAGCTGGGTGAATTCGCTCCAACGCGCCTGTTCCGTGGTCATTCGGGCGCGAAGGCGGATCGCAAGACCGGAGCGAAATAAACATGGCAGCCCGAGCCATCCAACGCGGTATCCGGCAGTCGCCGCGCAAGATGCGATTGGTCATCGATCAGATCCGCGGTCGCGATGTGAACGAGGCGTATGGCATGCTGCAGTTCTCGAAAAAGCGAGCGGCCAGGCAGATCGAAAAGGTCCTGCGTTCGGCGGTTGCCAACGCGGAACAGGATGCCCAACGCGGTCATTCCGGTTTCGACGTCGACGATCTCGTCGTTTCGTATGCCGTCGTGAACGAAGGTCAAACACTTTGGCGGTGGAGGCCCGCAGCCTTTGGTCGGGCGGTACCGATCCGCAAGCGCATGAGCACGGTCGAGATCCGTGTCGCCCCGAAGGAGAGTGAGTAGTGGGTCAGAAAACGCATCCGTATGGATTTCGACTGGGCATCGTCAAGCCGTGGCGTTCGCGATGGTTCGCGCGCGCCGAGTTTGCCGACCTCATTCGTGAGGACGACCTCGTTCGCAAGTATCTCAAGACGCGTCTTGCACACGCAGCCATCTCTGACGTACACGTCGAGCGGAAACCCGGGAAGGCAACGGTGACGATTTTCACGGGCCGTCCGGGCGTGGTCATTGGTAAGCGGGGAGCCGAGGTTGATAAATTGCGCGATGAGCTGGCCCAGCTCACCGGGAAGGAAATTGGCATCAACGTCGAGGAGATCAAGCGTCCGGAACTGGATGCGCAACTCGTGGCAAGCAGCGTGGCTCACCAGCTGACACAGCGAGTTTCGTTCCGACGGGCGTTGAAGCGAGCGGTCACGACGACGATGCGAATGGGGGCCCAGGGCATAAAGGTCCGCGCGGCGGGACGACTTGGCGGCGCGGAGATCGCGCGATCTGAGGGATATCACGAGGGGCGTGTGCCGTTGCATACCTTGCGCGCGGATGTGGACTACGCGACGGCCGTTGCCAAGACGACATACGGAACAATTGGCGTAAAGGTCTGGATATTCAAAGGCGAGATCGTCGAGGACGGTCGCGGCCGCACCTACAGTACGGGGGCATAGGACATGTTAGCGCCAAAGCGCGTCAAGTATCGAAAGCGGATGAAAGGCCGCATGCGAGGACACGCGCTGCGTGGGAGTACGGTCGCGTTCGGCCAATATGGCCTCATGACGCTCGATCCGGCCTGGATCACCAGCCGACAGATCGAAGCCGCCCGCGTTGCATTGACGCGCCATATGAAACGTGGCGGCAAGGTGTGGATTCGTATCTTCCCGGACAAGCCCATTACGAAGAAGCCGGCGGAAACGAGAATGGGGAAGGGGAAAGGCAATCCGGAGTATTGGGTGGCGGTCGTGAAACCCGGCCGCATCATGTTCGAATCGGAGGGTGTGACGGAGGATGTTGCACGGCGCGCGTTTGCGCTGGCGGCGGCTAAACTGCCCGTTCGCACCAAGTTTGTGGAGCGGGAGGAACGGTAGGCTATGGCGCTCAAGGATATGGAGACCAAACCAATCAGCGGCGGACAGATTCGCGAGCTGACGGTCGAGGAGGTTCGCGATTCGTTGCGACAACTCCAGGAAGCGCAGTTCCGGTTGAAATTCCGGGCGGCCACTGAAGATGTGACTGCGGGTAACCCTCTGCAGTTTCGGATCATCCGGCGCAATGTCGCCCGGTTGAAAACAGTCCTGCAAGAGATGGAACGGGCAAATGGCTGATAAGGAATCAGGACGGAACAACCGAAAGATCCGGACCGGACTCGTGGTCAGTGACAAGATGCAGCAGACCGTTTCTGTGTCGTTGGAACGTCAGGTTCCGCATCCGCGGTATGGCAAGCAGGTGACGGTGACCAAGCGCGTCAAGGCGCATGACGAGCACGGAGCAGGTGTTGGCGATACGGTGAGGATCATGGAGACGCGGCCGTTATCGAAGACCAAGCGGTGGCGAGTAGTCGAGATCGTCGCCCGCGCCCAGTAATCGGAGCGAATCGTGGTTCAACAGGAAACGATTCTCAAGATCGCTGACAACACGGGAGCGAGAAAAGCGCTCGTCATCCGCGTTCTTGGCGGAAGCCGGCGACGGTATGCGCGTCTCGGTGACGTCGTCGTCGTTACGGTGAAGGACGCGCTACCGACGGGACAGGTCAAGAAAGGGGACGTGGTGAAAGCGGTGATCGTTCGGACCGTGAAGGGGACACGGCGTAAAGACGGGAGTTATATCCGGTTCGACGAGAACGCCGCCGTTCTGATCAACGACGCGCGGGAGCCCCGCGGAACACGCATCTTCGGCCCCGTTGGTCGGGAGTTGCGTGAGAAGCGTTTCATGAAAATCGTCTCGCTCGCACCGGAAGTTCTTTGAAATGAAGCCACTTGTTTACAAAAAGAAGAAGCGGGCAAAAAACGCTCCGGTTACCAGGCACAAGATGGCCATCACCAAGGGCGACACGGTTCGCGTGATGACGGGGTCGGAAAAGGGGAAAGAGGGGACGGTGATGCGGGTCGATCGGAAACGTCGCCGCGTGGTTGTGGAGGGAGTGCGAATCGTGAAGCGTCACCGGCGCGCACAGTCAGAGGGGGATGAAGGCGGAATCATCGAGATGGAAGCCCCGATCGACGTATCGAACGTCATGTTGCTGGATCCGAAGAGCGATGAGCCAACGCGGATTCGCCGTCGGCGGGACAAGGATGGTAACGTTGAGCGCATCAGCGTGAAATCCGGGCAATCGATTCCACGTAAGCGAGAAAAGTAGGCGGATGTAATGGCAAAGGCGAAAACCAAAAAGAAGGACGAAGCGGCCGACGCGACACCGGCTCCTCCCCCGCGTCTTCGGGCACATTACAGCGATGTAGTTCGGTCGAAGTTGATGAAGGACTTCGAGCTGACGAACCCACATGAGGTTCCGCGCCTAGTGAAGATCGTACTCAACGTCGGCATGGGTGACGCACCCAAGACCCCCAAGGTATTGGATTCGGCGGTTGAAGAGCTGGGGGCCATCACCGGTCAGAAGGCAGTGGTCACTCGTGCACGCAAGGCGATTTCGAACTTTTCGCTGCGTGCTGGAATGCCGATTGGAGCGCGGGTGACGCTGCGTCGAGCCATGATGTGGGAGTTTCTGGACCGTTTCATCAACGTGGCGGTTCCGCGTATCCGCGATTTTCGAGGGTTGCCGAACCGCTCATTTGATGGAAGCGGCAACTACTCGGTGGGATTGAAGGAACAGATGATCTTTCCCGAGATCGACTATGACAGCATCGAAAAGATCCATGGCATGGACATCACCATGGTGACATCGACGAACCGGGACGACCTCGCCTACGCGCTGTTGCGTGAACTCGGAATGCCGTTCCGTGGCGAGACACCCGTTCTCATTTGATGGAGCGCAACTGAATGGCCAAGACCTGCTTGATTGTTAAGGCAAAGCGGCGTCCCAAATTTGGGGTGCGCGGATACAACCGGTGCGGGCGGTGTGGCCGGTCGCGCGCTTTCCTCAGGAAGTTCGGACTTTGTCGCCTCTGTTTTCGAGAGTCGGCCCTCCGGGGGGAGATACCCGGTGTTCGCAAAGCCAGCTGGTGACAGAGAAACGACCGAGGGCCTGCAATGAGCATGACTGATCCAATCGCCGATATGTTGACCCGTATCCGAAATGCCTGCCGTGCCGGGCATCGCCGGGTTGATATGCCGGTATCGAAATTCAAAACGCAGATCGCGAAACTGTTGCGTGATCACAAGTACATCCAGGATTACACCGTACTGGATGACGGGGCACACGGGTTGTTGCGTATCCATCTGCGATACCATGCCGGTGCGCCCGTGATCAGCGAAATCCACCGCGTATCGTCACCCGGCTTGCGTCGTTATGTGAAGGCGCGAGAAATCCCGCGTGTGAAGAATGGCCTGGGCATGGCAATCCTGTCGACGCCGCAGGGAGTGATGAGTGATCGTGAGGCGCGCAAAGCACGCGTCGGCGGTGAGTTGGTCGCGAGGATCTGGTAGGAGCTTATGTCACGTATTGGTAAACGGCCGATTGAGGTGCCCGGTGCGGTAACGGTTACACTCAACAACGGCGTCGTCAATGTCAAAGGACCCAAAGGGCAACTCGAACGTCGGGTGCCGCCGGAGATGACGGTCGAACTCAATGAGGGCGAGCTGACGGTGACACGGCCGTCCGATATTGGACGACACCGTGCACTCCACGGCCTCACGCGTTCGTTGATCAACAATATGGTCCTGGGCGTGACCCAGGGATTCACAAAATCTCTCGAGATCCGAGGCGTTGGATACAAGGCGGAAGCGGTGAGCGGCGGAGTCAAGCTGGTCGTTGGGTACTCCCATCCGGTCGAGTACAAATCGCCGTCAGGGATTTCGATATCGGTGGAAGGCGGTACGACCGTTAAGGTGGACGGGATCGACAAGGAAATGGTGGGGCAGGTCGCGGCGGAACTGCGCCGAGTCCGACCCCCGGAGCCTTATAAAGGGAAAGGCATTCGCTACGTCGGCGAGCATGTGCGTACGAAAGCCGGTAAGACGGGAGCGAAATAATCGATGAGAGGATTGCTACACAAGCCACGCAGCCGCGCCGAACACCGTCGTCGGCGCCAGCTCCGAGTTCGTCGCAAGATCTCGGGAACCCCCGAGCGACCGCGACTGGTTGTCTTTCGCTCCTTGAAGTACATCTATGCGCAGCTCATCGATGACACGTCGGGTCGAACGATCGTTGGCGTCAGCGATCGCTCCAAGGGTCTGAACCTCGAAGCCGACAAAAAGGGAAAGGTGGGACGCGCCTTTGCCACTGGTCAGTTGCTTGCCAGTAAGGCGAAGGAACAGGGCATATCCTCGGTCGTGTTCGACCGTGCGGGTTACAGGTTCCACGGCCGTGTCAAAGCCGTGGCGGATGGTGCCCGCAAGGGCGGAATGGAGTTTTAAAGATGGCCAAGAGCGGGGAATCCCGTCGTGAGCGTCGCCCGGAGAGAGAGTCGGACCTCATCGAGAATGTCGTGACGATCAACAGAGTGGCGAAGGTAGTAAAAGGTGGACGTCGGTTCTCGTTTACGGCATTGGTGGCCGTTGGGGACGGCGACGGAAGCGTCGGTGTGGCCAAGGGAAAAGCCAACGAGGTATCCGAAGCGGTCCGCAAGGCAGTAGAAGCGGCTCGTCAGAACATGAGATTGATTCCACGAGCCGGCACCACGATCCCACATGAGATCATCGGACGCCGAGGTGCGGGACGCGTACTCCTCAAGCCAGCGACTTCCGGAACGGGGGTCATTGCAGGCGGGCCCGTACGAGCGGTGGTCGAGTGCGCCGGGATTACGGACATTCTCACGAAGAGTCTGGGGTCGGGAAACCCACTGAGCATGGTATGGGCAACCATTGAAGGACTCTACAATTTGATGACGCCCGAGCTCGTGGCGGCTCAGCGCGGCTTGGATGTGTCAGAACTCGGCTACCGACCCCGTCAGCGAGAACAGGTCGAGAGCGTGCGGGAGGTTGAGGCGTGACAGACGAGGCGGCGGAGCAAACAACAAAAAAAAAGGCCACAAAGCGCAAGACGACGACGAAGACCACACGCAAGGCCGTCAAGAAGAAGAGGCCAGCAGCCACGAAGGCAAAAAAATCGTCGGCCGCGGCGGCCAAGCTGCGCGTGAAACAGGTCCGCTCGACCATCCGGCGCCAGAAGACCATGGCGCGAACCCTCACAGCGATGGGAATCAAGCATCATCAGGATGAAGTTGTGGTCAGCGACACTCCTGCCATGCGCGGCATGTTGCACAAAGTGCGCGCCTTCATTCAAGTAACACCAGAGGAATCGTAATGTCTGAGCAGGAATCGATGGGACTACATAATCTGCCCCGCCCCGCCGGTGCAACGCATGCAGGTAAGCGGAAAGGTCGCGGCCCGGGTTCCGGCACCGGAAAGACCGCCGGCCGCGGTCACAAGGGTCAGAAAGCTCGCGCCGGTGGCGGGGTCCGGGTTGGATTCGAGGGTGGGCAGATGCCACTGATCCGCCGCGTTCCCAAGCGCGGATTTCACAATCTGTTTCGAGATGTGAATCAGGTTGTCAATCTGAGAGATTTGGCACAGGTTGAAGGGAATGAGATCACCCCCGATTCATTGCATGAAGCCGGCTTGGTTAGCCACAGTGATGGTCCGATCAAGATTCTCGGTGATGGAGAGCCAGATCGCGCATTCACAGTACGTCGCTGCGCCGTGTCCAAGTCCGCGGGGGAGAAGATCACCAAAGCAGGCGGAACCATCGAGGCGTAACTAATGACCGCCCCACGTATTCCCAATCTCTTTGCCGTCCCAGAGCTCAAAGAGAAGATCCTCTTCGTGCTCATGTGCCTGGCGATTTATCGTTTGGGTGCCCATATCGCAACCCCGGGCGTCAACGTCCAGGTTCTCGCCGACTTCGTTCAAAATCAAGGCGCCCAGACCTGGTTCGGAGTCTACGACATGTTCGTTGGGGGCGGTTTCTCCCGCGCCACCGTGCTGGCCCTGGGCATCATGCCCTATATCTCCGCATCCATCATGTTCCAGTTGGGGGGCGCCGTCTTCCCCTACATCGAGAAACTGCAGAAGGAGGAAGAGGGACGGAAGAAGATCACGCAATGGACGAGGTACACCACGGTCGTGCTGGCCGTGGGTCAGGCATGGGCGTTTGCGGTCTTCACTGAGGGACTGGGGGCGGTGATCATTCCGGGAATGGGCTTCCGGCTCATCACGACATTGACGCTGACGACGGGTGCCGTGTTCGTCATGTGGCTGGGTGAGCAGATCACCTCGCGTGGCATCGGTAACGGGATGAGTTTGCTGATTTTCTTCTCCATCATGGAAGGCATGTGGCCGGGCTTCTTCCGCACCCTCGACTTCGTGCGCGAGGGCGTCATCAGTGTGCCCAAGGTTGTCGTCCTGGGAATGGTGATGGTGGGCGTCGTAGCCGGTGTGGTAGCGATCACGGTCGCCGCGCGGCGCATTCCGATCCAGATCCCCCGCAAGGTGATGGGACGTGGAAGAATCCGTGAAGGGCAGAAGACGTTCATACCGATCCGGATCAACTCGGCGGGTGTCATGCCGATCATTTTCGCGCAATCCATCATCATCGTCCCCGGAACATTGGCGACGTTCAGTAGCTCGAACTTCCTGCGCGCCGCATCGGAAACATTCCAGGCCGGTACGGGACCCTACTACTTCACGTATGCCATACTGATTCTGTTCTTCACATACTTCTACACCTCGATCGTGTTCAATCCGGTGGATCTTGCGGAGAACTTGAAAAAGCAGGGTGGTTTTATCCCGGGCGTAAAACCCGGTTCCGATACCGCGACGTACATCGACAAGGTTCTCTCCCGGGTTACCTTGCCCGGTGCGGTCTTTCTGACCCTGATCGCTCTGCTGCCGTTCTTTGTCTTCGAGTCGTTCAACGTACCCTTCTTCTTCGGAGGCACCGCCCTTCTGATCGTCGTTGGTGTCGCACTGGATACCGTTACTCAGGTGCAACAACACCTGCACGTGCGTCACTACGACGATTACATGAAACAGGGACGGGTCAAGTTCCGCGGTCGACGGCGATACATGTAAAGTGGGCTCGAGACGAGCCAACGGGTTTCTCCGCATGAATGTCATACTTCTCGGCCCCCCAGGGTGCGGCAAAGGCACGCAGGGAGCCGTCCTGGCCGAACGAACGGGTACGTCGCGTATTGGGACAGGAGACCTCCTGCGTGAAGCAGTGCGGACCAAGACCCCACTGGGCCTTCGGGCGCAGGATTTCATGGAGAAAGGTCTTTTGGTGCCGGACGAGATCATCCTGGGGCTCATCCAGGAGGTCCTGAACACGGACAAAGCCTCAAAGGGACTCATCATGGATGGGTTTCCGCGCACGGTCGCTCAAGCGGAGGCCGTCGATCACCTTCTGGCGTCACGGGATACCGGGATCGATCATGTGTTGTGTTTCGACGTTCCCAAGGATGAGCTGGTACGTCGTATGCAGGGCAGGGCCGAAGCAGAGGGGCGCAACGACGACAACCCGGAAGCTTTCCGCAAACGGCTCGAGGTTTATCTTAAACAGACGGCCCCACTCGTCGAGCACTACGAACAAAGGGATCTGGTCACCAATATTCACGGCCTGGGGTCAGTCGATGAGGTGGCGGCCCGGGTCCAGGAGGCGCTGGAAGTTTGATTACGATCAAATCCCCGCGTGAAGTTGCAATCATGACGGAGGCCGGTCGCATTCTGGCTGAGACGCTTGCCGTAGTGCGCTCCAATGCGGAACCGGACGTTTCCACCGGAGAGCTCGATCGGATCGCCGAAGAGTTCATCCGGAGTCATCCGGGTGCCGTCCCCTCGTTCAAGGGCCTCTACGACTTTCCGAAGACGCTCTGCACGTCCCTCAACGAAGAGATCGTCCACGGCATCCCGTCGGAACTCCGCGTCCTGAATGAAGGGGACATTCTCAGCGTAGATTGTGGAGTCTGCCTCGAGGGCCTCCACGCGGACTCGGCAACCACCATTCCAATTGGCGAAGTTGACGCCGAGACCAAGCGACTCCTGCAGGTCACACAGGACGCCCTGGCAGCCGGCATTGCGGAAGCAACGGTGGGCAACTACACCGGAGACATTGGCTTCGCGATCCAGGCAGTCGCCGAAGCGGCTGGATACAGTGTTGTCCGGGAACTCGTGGGTCACGGGATCGGGACAAATTTTCATGAAGAGCCGCAAGTGCCCAACTTCGGTAAGCCCAAGCGGGGCCGTAAGTTGGTACAAGGCATGACGATTGCCATTGAACCAATGGTGAATCTCGGCGGGGCCGCTATCCGGACCCTGGATGATCGTTGGACGGTGGTGACGGCAGATGGCTCGCGCTCGGCTCATTTCGAACACACCGTCCTGATCCATCCGTCGGGACCGCGTCTCCTGACAGATCACGTGACGACGATTGAACCGGCCACGAGTGGGCCCAAGTCCACAGTCTCGACCAGCGGGTAATCCAGGCGGGGCTGCTGACGGGGTTCAGTCTCCTCCGCTCAGGTCCGGTTCGGTCATCAAACCAAGTGAGCGCAGACGAGGCTCGAGTAAACGGGTCTCCACTGGAACCGACAACAGCAGGTCATCGTCGGAACCCAAGTCTGATATTGCCTTTTCCGGCATCAAACCTACGATTTCGCTCGAGAGCACGGACACGCGGGCATTGCCGGCTTTCGATTTAATGAGATTCAGGGCCACCCGCGGGGTCGTCCGGTCCAGATCGTACAAGTTCATCGAGACCTGCACCCTGCCGCCGATCTGAAAGCCGAGTGCGCGAATGCCTGGTGGTCCCCCACCCCTGGTCCGTATCTCCCGAGCGATTGCTTTCGCGATTCGGATATCGGGTGTGTCGAGTACCACGTTGAAGGCCACCAGGAAATCACGTGCCCCGACAGCGGTCGCTCCCCCGGTGGGGTGCATGCGGTGCGGCCCGAAGTCGGGTTTGGGTACCGATTCCCGGGCCATCTGATCTCGCAGCCATTCGAAACCGCGGCGTCGAACTTCGGGTAGGGCCACGGGATCCGGTCCCCGTGCCGCGGTGCCGTAGAGAAAGACCGGTAGCCCGAGGACGTTCCCGAGTCGTTTCCCGAGCGAGCGTGCGGTACCGACGGCCACACTTTCTGCCGTGGTGTGGAGAGATATAAAAGGAATGACGTCGACTGCCCCGATGCGAGGATGTTCTCCCTTGTGGGACCCCAGGTCGATTGTTTCGAGGGCAAGACGTGCCGCATCAAAGACTGCTCCCGCCAGGTCGGGGGCAGCCCCCACGGTCGTGAAGACGGAACGGTTGTGGACGGGGTCGGTGTGCACGTCCAGCAACCAGACATTTTGAGCTGTCTTGAATACGCCCGCTATCGACGCGATCGTGGTTTCATTGCGCCCTTCGCTGAAGTTCGGCACGCACTCCAGTAAATCTCGCACAGGTCAACGCAACGTATTGAGAAGCCACGCATGGATGGGGGCGTTCCCGGCCAAAATCGACCCGTGGGCAACCACACGGTCCGATCCGTCCAGATCCGTGACCGTTCCGCCGGCTTCGCGCACGAGCAGGGTGCCGGCGGCGATGTCCCATGGGGCCAGCGAGAGCTCCCAGAATCCGTCCAACCAGCCACACGCCACGTGGGCAAGATCCAAAGCTGCAGCGCCTGCCCGGCGAATCCCAGCCGTCGCGGTCAGGACCGTAGCGAATTGACGCAGGTACGATGGGAGGAATTGAGGGTGTTTGAACGGGAAGCCTGTACCTATCAGTGAGTCCTCGGGTGTTATTCGTTTGGTCACATGTCGCTGGATGTCGTTCATCCAGGTGCCGTGCCCCTGGACGGCGTGGAATTTCTGGTTACGCGCGACGTCGAGCACGACGCCCACGCGCGGCGCTCCGTCGACTACGGCGGCGATACTGACGGCATACGCTGGGTAGCCATGTAGGTAGTTGGTAGTTCCGTCGAGGGGGTCCACGACCCAGATGACACCATCGCCTGTGACATCGGGTGTCAGCTCTTCGCCCATAATGATGGGATTGCCCAGATCTTCTGACAGACAATCCGCAATGATTCTCTCGGCTCCCCGATCGATTTCCGTCACGAAGTCACTGATCCCTTTGCGTTGCCATTTCAACGCATCGGATGGCCAATCAGCTCCTCGAATGAATGCGGCTGCCGCCTCGGCAGCGCGCGTCGCGATGGGCAGTAACGCCCTGTAGTCCGTCACCTTGCGGCCCTTTCCGGGTGTCCGTTAGCTTTGGCCATGGCCCGGATCTTCTCAGGTATCCAGCCCTCCGGCGAACTCCATATCGGCAATTATCTCGGCGCAGTCAAGAACTGGGTTCAGTTGCAGGAGCGTCACGAGAGCTTCATTTGCGTCGTGGATTACCACGCGATCACACAGGCATACGACGTCATTTCGCTGCCGCAACGAACGCACGACATGGCGCTCGGATTGCTGGCGGCGGGCATCGATCCGGAGCAATCCGTGTTGTTCGTACAATCGCACGTGCACGAACATACGGAGTTGGCATGGGTGTTCATGTCTGTGACGCCGGTCGGTGAACTGGAGCGGATGACGCAGTTCAAGGACAAGACGCAGCGGGAACAGAGCGTCCTGGCCGGCTTGATGAACTATCCCGTGCTGCAGGCGGCCGATGTCCTGCTATACAAAGCGGACGTGGTTCCTGTAGGCGAGGATCAGGTGCAGCACGTCGAATTGATGCGCGAGATTGCAAGGAAGTGGAACGCACGCTATCAGAGCGCCTTCTTCCCCGAGCCGGACGTCGACCTGGTCGGTGCGGCGCGTCGGATCGTTGGGCTCGATGGGCAGGCCAAGATGTCCAAGAGCCTTGGGAACACCGTTGGTATTCTGGAGGAACCCGACGTCGTCTGGGAACGCATCCGGCCGGCCGTTACGGATCCCGCGCGCGTTACAAGGAAGGATCCGGGGACTCCGGAAATATGCAATGTGTATGCGTTGCACGGTCATTTTTCCTCACCCGACACGGTCAACGAAGTGGCCGTGAAGTGCCGCACGGCCGGATGGGGTTGTATTGACTGCAAGCGTGTGTTGGCTGAAAACGTCAGCAGAGCGTTTGCTCCGATGCGTGAGCGCGCTGCGGAGTTCGGGGAACAGCCGGAACGTGTTGAGGAGATCCTCGCCGAGGGTGCTGAAAAGGCCAGAGTCGTGGCGTCTGAGACGATGACGGGTGTGCGTTCCCACATGGGCCTGCTCCCATCCCACACAACCAGCCATCGCCACGTGACGTGACGGCGTCTCTACCACACCGCATCCTCCCATGGAACATATAATCAAGGCCGCGGTTGAGCGGGGTGCCTCGGATCTCCATATCAAGGCCGGGGATGTTTTTCGCGCGCGTATCAACGGATCTCTGAAGCCGCTGACGAAGCAGCGGCTCACGCCGGACCAGACCAAAGCGATCGCAATGGACCTCGTACCCACGGACGCGATTCGCCAGCAGCTGGATTCCCTCCGAGACTACGATTGCTCGTGGGGTGCGCCGGGCATCGGGCGGTTCCGGGTCAATATCCTGCGCCAACGATCCTCCTTCATGGTGGTCATGCGCGTCATTCCCTTTGACGTGCCGACGCTGGAGAAGCTGCGTCTTCCTCCCATCGTTCAAAACATTGCGGAACTCGACGACGGTTTGGTGCTGGTTACGGGACCGACGGGAAGCGGGAAGAGTTCAACGATTGCGGGATTGATCCACCACATCAACTCACAATTGAACAAGCATGTCATCACAGTGGAAAGTCCTATCGAGTTTTTGCATCGCGATCTGAACAGTTCCGTGACGCAACGCGAGGTTGGTGTCGACACGGAGAATCTCGCTT
>Ga0302046_10002899_pt1 | contig 15800 bp, 18 predicted proteins | sample RVTome_11_FD_200261 | JGI IMG/M metagenome (GOLD analysis project Ga0302046, IMG submission 200261) | Soil microbial communities from uranium-contaminated site in the Upper Colorado River Basin, Wyoming, United States - RVT147D111 (version 2) ...
AACGGACGCGATCGGCCGACATCGGCTCTTCCGGCGGCGGCGGCAGCGGCCGCTCGGTCTCCAGCAGCGCCGCGGCGACGGTGTCCGCGTCGACCGGCTTGGTCAGGTAGTCCACGGCGCCTGCCTTAATCGCCCGGACGGCGGTTGCGATGTTGCCGTATCCGGTAAGGATCACGATGCGGATATCGGGCCGCGCGGCGCGCAGCGCCTGCACCACCTCCATGCCGTTGCCGTCCTCCAGCCGCAAGTCCACCACCGCATAGGCCGGCGGATTGCCGCTGCCGAGCTCGATGCCTTCGGCCACGCTCGCCGCCGGAATGGCGGCGAAGCCCCGCTGCTCCATGGCGCGCGCCAGCCGGTTGCGCAGCGGCGCGTCGTCGTCGACGATCAGGACCCGCCGGTCGCCAGCTGTGCTGCCCGAAAAATCCTGCATTTTCAGCACCTCGCCTCTAATCATCCTCACGCGCAGCCTCCCGCTCAAGGATAGCCCGCCGCCAGCGAATGACAACCTCCGCGCCGCCCACTGCGCGGTTGCCGAACAGCAGCTCCGCCCCCAGCCGGTCGAGCAGCGTCTGGGCGATGAAGATACCGAGCCCCATATGCTCGCTCTCGCCCGGACGAGTGGAGATGAAGGGCTCTCCGATCGCCGCCAGGACCGCCGGCGAAAAGCCGGGCCCGTCGTCCTGGACCGCGACGACGACCTGCCGGTCGTTCCAGTGGAGCGTCACCGTCACGCAGCTTCGCGCAAACTGCGCCGCGTTATGGATTAGCGTGCCGAGGCCGCTCAGGATCTCCGGGCTCCGGCGCAGCATCGGCTCCTCGCCCTCGACATCGTCCTCGATGATGATGTCGATCTCGATAGGCCCGCCCATATGCGGCTCGGCCGCGGATTCGACGAGCTGGGAGAGGGGCAGGCGGTCGAAAGGCTCGGCGCTGCGCTTTTCCGGCGTGCGCGCGATTCCGGCCAGGATATCCCGGCAGCGGTCCGACTGGCTGAGCAACAGTCCCACATCCTCCGCCAGCGGGCTGTCCGGCGGGATCTCGCGCGACAGCTCCTTCGCCACCACGGCGATCGTCGCCAGCGGCGATCCCAGCTCGTGCGCCGCCGCGGCGGCGAGCCCGCCCAGCGCGGACAACTGCTGCTGGCGCGCCAGCGAGGTGTGCGCCGCCGTCAGCGCATCCGACATGCGCCGCGCCTCCTCGGCGACCGACCAGACATAGGTAGAGATGAAGACCGAGGCGACGGCGAGCGCGGTCCAGATGCCGAGCACGTAGACCGGCGGCAGGACCAGAGGCTCCGGCGACCACGGAAGCGCCGTCCGCAGCACCGCCAGCACGCTGATGCTGAGCAAGGCCAGCAAGGTCAGGCCGACCGTGGCGCTGCGCGACAGGATCGTCGCCGAGACCATCACCGGGGCGATGATCAGGATCGCGAAGGGGTTCTGCAAGCCGCCGGTGACATAGAGCAGGACGGCGAGCTGGACCACGTCGAAGCCGAGCAGAAGCGCCGCGGCGCCGTCGTCGAGGCGCGACCCCGAGACGCGGCGCAGCGAGAGCACGAGGTTCGACAGTACCAGGGTCACGATCACCGACAGGCAGATCAGCAGCGGCAGATCGAAGCCGAGACCGAAATGGACCGCGAGGATGGTGACGGTCTGCCCCATCACCGCGATCCAGCGGATCAGGATCAGCGTGCGGAGCCTGAGGCGCCCGCGCCGGGTGACTCCCGGCAGCGCCGCCGAGCGTTGCGCGCGCTCCCGGCGAAGCCCATCGTTGGTATCGGCCGACATGGCGCTAACGATGCACGGCCGGGCGTCCGGCGCAAGCCCGACTGTTCGATCGAGCCTGGGCCGGCCTGCCCTTGCCAATCTTCCGGGCCCGGTCCATATAGCGCCGGTGCTGCAATCTCCGCCCGTGATCGATGTCCGCAACCTCTGCCGGCGTTTCGGCGACGTCGCCGCGGTGGATTCCATCAGCTTTTCCGTGGCCGCAGGCAGCGTGACCGGGCTGCTCGGCGCCAACGGCGCCGGCAAGACCACGACCATCGCCATGCTGCTGGGCCTGCTGCTGCCGACCTCGGGCGCCATCACGGTGCTGGGCGAGGACATGCTGCGCCACCGCTACCGGGTGCTCGGCCGCATGAACTTCTCCTCGCCCTATTTCGACCTGCCGCAGCGCCTTACGGTGCGCCAGAACCTGACGGTCTATGCCCGGCTCTACGGCGTGCGGCAGATCGGCGGCCGCCTCTCCCGCCTGGCCGACGAGCTGGAGCTGGACAGCATCATGGACCGGTCGTTCCGCGGCCTGTCCGCGGGGCAGAAGACGCGCGTTCTGCTGGCGAAGGCGATGATCAACGAACCCGAGCTGCTGCTACTCGACGAGCCGACGGCGAGCCTCGACCCGGAGTCCGCCGACCGCATCCGCGGCTATCTCGAAAGCTACCGCGACCGGACAGGCGCCGCGATCCTGCTTGCCAGCCACAACATGCCCGAGGTCGAGCGGCTGTGCGACCAGGTCCTGATCATGCAGCGCGGCCGCATCGTCGACCGCGGCCTGCCGGCCGATCTCGTCGCCAAGCATGGCCGCCAAACTCTGGAAGAAGTCTTCCTCGACATCGCCCGCAATCAGGACCGGAGCGGCCGGCGGACGTCGGGGGCCGCGGCATGAGCGCCGGCGCGTCCGAGCACGGCGCTTCGGCCACGCCCTTCTCGCTGCGCCGCGTCTCGGCGCTGGTGCTGCGCTACGGCTATCTCCTGATGGGGTCCTGGGCGCGCCTGCTGGAGCTGGCCTACTGGCCCAGCGTGCAGATCATCCTCTGGGGCTTCATCTCGAAGCATTTCGCGAGCCAGAGCTCCTGGGCCGTCGGCATGGCCGCAGCGCTGCTCGCCGCGGTCCTGCTGTGGGACATCCTGTTCCGCGGCCAGCTCGGCTACACCGTCTCCTTCCTCGAGGAGCTGTGGTCGCGCAACCTGGGCCAGCTTTTCATCAGCCCGCTCCGGCCCTACGAGATGGTGCTGTCGCTCACCGTCATCAGCCTGATCCGCACCCTGATCGGCGTCATCCCGGCGGCGGTCCTCGCCATTCCGCTCTACGGCTTCTCGCTGTTCGACCTCGGCCTGCCGCTGATCGCCTTCTTCGCCAACCTGATGGTCACGGGCTGGGCGCTCGGCCTGTTTGTCACCGCGCTGCTGCTGCGCGTCGGGCTCGGGGCGGAGAGCGTCGCCTGGATGGCGCTGTTCCTGATCGCGCCGGTCAGCGCGATCTATTACCCGGTCGACGTGCTGCCGGCCTGGCTGCAGGCGGTGGCCTGGTCGCTGCCGCCGGCCTACGTCTTCGAGGGCATGCGGGCGATCCTGTTCGACAACGTCTTTCGCGGCGACTACCTGATCGGCGCGATGCTGCTCAACCTGCTCTACCTCGCCCTCGGCGGGCTGACCTTCATGCTGAGCTTCCGCCTGGCGCGGCGGAAGGGGCTGCTGCATCAACTCGGCGAATAGGCGCGGCTGGTCTTGCGGCGGCGGCGCCAGATCAATCTGCAATCAGCTGGAACCACCTGATTGCAGGAAAATTGATCTGGTTTGACAAGATAGAGCAACTTATCTGCGTCCGTTAGGACGCAGGTTGCTCTAGCACGCCCCGCAGCAGACCGAGGACCAGCAGCGCGGCGCTGCCATCCTCCACCGAGATGCCGAAGTCGAACACCGACTCCTTGCCGAGACGCTCCTGCAATTGAAGGAACGCGCCGCCGGCCGCCTGCTGCGCCAGGATGCAATGATCGAGCGCGGACCCGTCGATCCGGTGCAGTGCGGCCGCCGCGGCCAGGGCGGGAAAGCCGTCCAGGACCACCGGCAGCCGGGCGACCCGCGCGGCGACGACCGCGCCGGCCAGCGCGGCAAGCGCATGCCCGCCATGGCGCGCCAGGGCGGCGAGCGGATCGTCCTGGGCTTCATCCGCCAGCGCCGCTTCGGCCAGCCGCGCAGCGGCCCGCGAGACGCCGGGCCCGGCGGCGGCGAGGCACAGCAGGTCGAGCCCTTCCTCGACCGCCGTCATCCCGTAGGCCATCGCGGCGGCGCATTGCTGTTGCGTCAGCCCTGCGGCGCCGACATCAATCACCATCTCGAAGACGCGGAGCTCCGCATCGTAGACGCGGCAGAGCGCGTTGAGCCGCGAGCGGCCGGACCTGAGCGCGTCGAGCGTCGCCGCGGCTTCGTCGCTGCCGTCCCATTGGCCGAGGAAGACCGCGGCGCGCGGCCGTTCAAGGCGCGGCGGGAAGGCCCCGCGTCCCGCGCCCACCCAGGCCGCGAGCGCATCGAGCAGGCCGAGCGAGCCCGCTTCCGGCATGGCGCGGTTGCCGGCGCCGGCAGGCGCGGCCTCGTCGGCCCAGCGCGGAAGGCTCCGGATCAAGTCGCGGATCTCGGCGAGCGACGGGTCGAGCGTATTGGGCATCCGTGATTTCTCAACATGCCGGCATCGGCCGGCGCGGGACGCGGTATCGCCCGCGCGCCAGGCACCGTCAACAAACTATCACACGCCGGCCGCTTGGCCCCGATCCCCGCGGCCGGTATAAAGAGATCTTACTTTCCCTATTTTCCGAGCGACGACGATCATGACCGAGACCCGCTGGTGGTGGATTCGCCACGCCCCCGTCATCCAGAACGAAAATCGCATCTACGGCCAGACCGACCTGCCGGCCGACTGCTCCGACGGGGCCCTGTTCGCGGCGCTGGCACAGGCCTTGCCGCGCGATGCGGTCCTGGTCACCAGCGATCTGCAGCGCGCGGTCCAGACCGCGGCGGCGATCGCCGGGGCGGGCCTCGCGATGCCGGAAGCCATCCTCGAGCCAGCGCTACGCGAGCAGCACCTCGGCGACTGGCAGGGGGAGTTGCGCCTCGAGTTCGCGGCGCGGCGCGGCCGCGATCCGCGCCGCTTCTGGCTCGCCCCCGCCGACGAACGGGCGCCGAACGGCGAGAGCTTCGCCGACCTCGTCGACCGGGTGATCCCCACGGTCGAGCGGCTCACCCAGGCGCATGCGGGAAAGGACATCGTCTGCGTCGCGCACGGTGGGACGATCAAGGCGGCATTGGCGCATGCCCTGTCCCTCGACTACGAGCGGGCGCTCGCCTTCAGCGTCGCCAACTGCTCGGTGACGCGGCTCGAGCACTCGGCCGAGCACGAGCCGGCCGGCGCCTGGCGCGTCTCCATGGTGAACTGGTCGCCGCAACTCTAACGTCTGGCCTCGCGGCGGACCCACTGTTAGGCTCGCCGCATGGATGACGCGGACCTTACAGGCTCACCCATTTTGTTCCTTATCGTCGGCGGCGTTTTGCTGCTGCTGTTCTTCTACCTGTTCCGCTCCAACATGAAGGCGATCGATCGCGCGACCGCGCCGCGCCGCGACCTCGCCTACGAATGCGTCGCGACCCCGCTGGCCAAGGCGGATGCCGCGCTGCGCGGAAAATTCCCCGCGCTCGACCGGCTGGCGCCGCCGGAAGGCGTCGAGCTCGTCCGCTTCGGGCTGTTCAATTGGGGCGAGCTCGATCTCGCGGCGGAGCAGATCACGGAACCGATCGCGGTGCGCTTCGCCGCGGACAGCGCCGTGCTGTCGGCAGAGCTGGGCGAGACGATCAAGGCGGACATTGCGCTCCCCGTTCCGCCGGCCGTCGACGGCCGCACGGTGACCTTCCCCAAATTCGCGATCCCGGCGCGCGGTACGGTGATCTTCAATATCATCGTTCGCGGCAAGGGCAGGCCGGAGGCGATCGCCGGCACCATCGAAGGCAATCGCCCGATACGCCGCCTCGGCTAGATCAATCTTCGATCAGGTGGAATCACCTGATCGAAGATAAATTGATCTATTTTAATTAGTTAGAGCAACTTATCTGCGTCCGTCAGGACGCAGGTTGCTCTAGGCGCTCAGAAGACGCACAGCAGCGCGTAGCAGACGCCGAACACCCGATCTGCAACGAGATAGGCGATCAGGTCCGCGCTCATCGCGAGTGCCATCACCGGCAATGCGACGTATAGTGCGAGATAGGCCCAGGCCCATCGTGTCATGCGCGGTCCTGGGAGGTCGATGCCCCTCACAGTTGCCTTGCTGTTGCGGCGCGGGCGTGTCATCGGCCGACTATAGCAGTCCGAGCGGGGGCATGGGGGACGGGAATACGGCGCTGCGGATCGAATGGGACCGCTGCCGCCGCGGCGAATGGGAGCGCCTCGCCGCCGCCGCGGCCGCCTGTCCTTTCGAACAGACATGGCTTTACGGCGATGCCTATGCGGACGGCGACCGCGCGACGGTCCGGCGCGGCGTGATCTTCGCGGACGATGCGCCCGCAGCCATCGTCCAGGGCTTCACAAGACGGTTCGCGCGCCTGATGACGCTGGTCCAGATCCTGCGCGGCCCAGTGCTCGTCGCACCGGCGGCCGCGGAATTGCTGCCGGCGCTCTATCGCCGTGTCGGAACGGAGATGCGCCGGAACCGCCGGGAAGTGCTGTTCTGGACGCCGGAGCTCGCCGATGGCGAATCTGCCAGCGCGGCGATGCGGGCCTGCGGTCTGCGCCAGATCCTGACCGGCTACGCTTCCGCCCGGCTCGACCTGACGCCGAACGAGGCCACGCTGCGGGCGGCGCTGCACGGCAAATGGCGCAATGCGCTGACCCAGGTGGAGCGCGCCCCGTTGCGCGTCGATGCCGCGGATTTGCCATGGCTGCTGGAGCGCTACGGCGCGTTGCGCCGGCAGCGCCGATTCGGCGGGCCCGGTCCGGCGATGCTGTCGCGAATCCTGTCCCGCGCCGCGCCGGAAAGCGTGGTGGCCTTGCACGCGACCTTCGGGAACGAGGCGGTCGCCGGCGCGTTGTTCCTGACCCATGGGCGGGGTGCAAGTTATCTCGTCGGCTGGACGGACGAGCCGGGGCGACGCCTCAATGCCGGCACGCTCCTGCTGTGGCGCGGCATGCTCGAGCTCCGGCGGCGGGGCATCGGGTCGCTCGACCTCGGCGGCATCGACACCCAGCGGTCGCCAGGGATCGCGCGGTTCAAGCTGGGGGTGGGCGGACAGGCCTACCGCCTCGCCGGAACCTTTGCCTGAGACGAAACGCGTCATCGACTGCGGATGGACATTTTGCACTCAGTATGATTCGCTCTGACCGCCACCACCATCCTCGACCACCCTACGATGGGAGTTGCCCGATGCTTCGATATTTCGTCCGCCTTTGCCTGTTTCTCGCGCTGACGGTTTTTGTCGCGGCGCCGTCGGCATCCGCCGCCTCGGACCAGGAAGGGCTCGTGGACAAGGCGCGGGTCGCCGTGCAGGGCTTCGCACGGGATCAGGAAGTCGGCCCGACGGTGCGCAACCTGATGAAGTCTGCGAAAGCCGTCGTCATTTTCCCCTCGGTCCTGAAGGGCGCCTTCTTCGTCGGCGCCGAAGGCGGCAGCGGCGTCCTCCTCGCCAAGGGCGAGGGCGGGCACTGGAGCTATCCTGCCTTCTACACTCTGGGCGGCGCCAGTTTCGGGCTGCAGTTCGGCGGCCAGTCGTCGGAGATGATGCTCCTCATCATGACCAGCAAGGGCATCAACTCGGTGATCAACAACCAGGTCAAGCTGGGCGGCGACGTCAGCGTGGCGGTCGGACCGGTCGGAATCGGCGCGGAGGCGTCGACGACGACGAACCTGCGCGCCGATATCTACAGCTTCTCGCGCAATGCCGGCGCCTATATCGGGGTCAGCATCGAAGGCGCGGTCATTCATCCGCGCACGGACTGGAACCACAGCTACTACAACAGCGATAATGCCTCGGCGAAGGGTGTCGTCCTCGAAGGCAAGTATTTCAACCCGCAGGCCGATTCGCTGCGCGAGGCGCTGTCGGCGCTGAACTGAGCGGCCGGCGCGGCGTCATCCGGCATGGTCCGGCTGTTCGACGCCTATGTGATGGTGGACTGGAGCGCCGCCAGCAGGCCGAAGCGCGGCCGCGACAGCATCTGGTACGCGGTCCTCTGCCGCGATGCGGCCGGGCCACGGCTGGAGCCGCTCGAGAACCCGCGCACACGCCAGGAAGCGACGGACGCCCTCAGCGACCGGCTGGCGGTTCTGCTTGGCGAAGGCAAGCGCGTGCTCGCCGGCTTCGACTTCCCCTTCGGCTTTCCCGCCGGAACGGCCGCGCGGCTCGGGTTCAGCGGCCTCGCCTGGCGGCACACATGGCAGGCGCTGAGCGACGGGCTCGAAGACGCTCCGGACAACCGCAACAATCGGTTCGACCTGGCGGAGCGCCTGAACGAGCGGCTGGGCGGCGAAGCCTTTCCGTTCTGGGGCAACGTGCGGGAGGAGAGCAGGCGCTTTCTGGTTCGTCGCGGCCGCCGCCCGCACGCCTCGGGCGACCTCGGCGAGCGGCGCCTCTGCGACCAGTGCCTGCGCTCGACGCAGCCGGTCTGGAAGCTGGCCGGCGCCGGCGCTGCGGGAAGCCAGGCCCTGACCGGGATACCGCGGGTCTGGCAGCTGCGGCGCGACCCGCGCCTTGCCCTCGCGGCGCACCTCTGGCCGTTCGAGACCGGGCTCCGCTTCGACCCGCGGCCGCGGCTGGTGATCGCCGAGATCTACCCGTCCCTGGTCCCCGTCGCGGCGCGGCCCGGGCAGCCGAAAGACGCAGCCCAGGTCGAGGCGACGGCACGGCATTTCGAGCACCTGGATGCCGCGGGAAAGCTGGAGGAATTGTTCGCCGGCGGCGCCGCGCTCGGTGCCGACGATCGGCGCCGGATCGAGCAGGAAGAAGGGTGGATTCTCGGTGCGCTTGCCCCTTGACACATTTCGGCATTCGTCAGATGACAGCGCCATGAAAGACTTCCGTGACCTCGACGTGTTGCACGCGGCGCACGACCTCGTCGTCGAAATTCACGACATCAGCCAGTCCTTTCCCAACGACGACGCGTTCGGCGTTACCCGCGCCATCGCGCACGCCGCGCTGAGCATCCCCCGCAGCATCGTGCACGCTTGCGGCCGGAGCTCGGACGCGGATCTTAAACAGGGACTGGAACAGGCCTCGGGATACGCCAGCGAGCTGGAATACCTCATGCTCCTGGCGAGCGAGATCGGCATGGTCGACGACGAGACGCTGGAAGAGCTCGTCGTCACGCTGACGGAGTTCAAGACCCGGCTTTCGGAAGAGCTGGGCGAGCTTTGACCGCCGACGGCCCGCGCAGTTAGTCCTGCGCGCCTGCACGGCGCAGCAGGCTCTCGATCCGCCGGTCCCGTCCGGCCTTCGCCCAGGCGAGGGCGCTTCGCCCGGTATAATCCAGCAGCGTCAGGTCGGGCCGGTTGCGCAACAGCAGCTGCACCACTTGTGCGTGGCCGGCGCGGACGGCGAGCATGACGGGGGTCAGCCCTTCCTGCGTCGGGTGATTGATGTCCGCGCCGTGGTGGACGAGCCACTCGACGACCGAAACATGGCCGCGTTCCGCGGCCCAGTTCAGCGCGGTCTTGCCGAAGCGGTTCTGGTGGTCGATGCGGGCGCCCTTGGCGATCGCGAGCTCGACCATGTCGAGGTAACCATTGGCCGCCGCGATGGTCAGGACCGTCTCGTCGCCAGGGCCGATGAGGTCGATCGGCTCGCCCTTCTTCAACAGATAGTCCACGGCCCCGGTGTCGCCCTTCGCGGCCAGGTCGAACAGCGGGCTCGGGCCGAGGTCCCGCTGGGCGGCGGCGTCCGGGACGCCGGCGAGAAGCAACAGCGCCGTACCGGCGAGCCCCAGCAGTCGAAGCCGCGGGGCTTGCCGGTGACGACCGGGATTTCCTAGGCAGCGCGCCATATTCTCGGGCCCTAAACGGCATAGTCGTCGCATTCAGGGAACGCCAATGGTGCCAGACTCGAGGCGGCGCAGGAAAGCCCCCGGACGGCTTAATGCTATGCGGCCACGGAATCTCATCTAAACTGCGGCCATGTTCGGCTGGGTCACGCTTCATGTCGCCGCGCTCCTGCTGGTCGCGGCGCTGTTCGGCGGTATGCTGATGTTCATGGCCGTCTTCACGCCGCTCGTCTTCCGAAGCCTGCCGGCGGCCGCCGCCGGCGCCTTACTGCGCGACGTCTTTCCCGTCTATTACCGGGTCTGCGGCATCCTGGCGCTGCTTGCGGCGCTGCCCTTGGTCCCGGCCCACGCCTATCCGGCGGAGATCGCCGTCCTGATTGCCGCCGCCGCCGGCTTCGTCCTCGCGAACCGGGTGCTCCGCCCGGCATTGAACCGGGCGCGGGAAGAGGGCCGCAATCCTGCTTTCCGCCGGCTGCACCGCCTGAGCGTCACCCTCCATCTGGCGCAGTTCGTCGCCGTCGCGGCCGTCCTGATCCGGCTCGCGCAGTAGTCCGCTTGATCGGTTCCAGAAAAAAAGCAGCAGTTCCACAATCTGAGTTCGGCTATCCGCTGCCTTGTGGTACTTTCCAGCGCCTGGATGCTCTTACCAACGGCCGCGCAATGGAGCTTCCCTTCTGGAAACTGAAGCGTCTCGACGAGATGACCGCCGAGGAGTGGGAATCGCTCTGCGACGGCTGCGGCAAGTGCTGTCTGCATAAGATCGAGGACGAGGATACGGGCGACATCGCGCTTACCAACGTCGCCTGCCGCTACCTCGACCTCGAGGCCTGCCGCTGCCGCGACTATGCCAACCGGCAGCGGAACGTGCCCGACTGCGTGCGGCTGACGCCGGCCGCCGTCCCGGCGCTGCGCTGGCTGCCGGACACCTGCGCCTACCGGCTGGTGGCGGAAGGGCGGGACCTTTACTGGTGGCACCCGCTGGTCTCGGGCGACAAGGACACGGTCCATGCCGCCGGCGTATCGGTGCGGGGCAAGGCTATATCCGAGGACGAGGTCGAGGACCTGGAGGATCATGTCCAGGATTGGCTCGACGCCACGCCGAATCCGTTTCGCAAGCGGGCTGCGAGGCGATCTTGCCGGTGACGCGCGAAATCTGCCTCATGCTTCAGGGCCAGCCGATCACGGTGCCGATCCGGCGCGACCGGCGGGCGAGACAGATCACCATACACATCGATGCCTCGCTCGGCGGCGCGAAGATCGTCATGCCGGTCTATGCGGCCCTCGCCGACGCCAAGGCGGCGGTGCGCGAGCACGAGGAGTGGCTTCTGGACCGGCTGTCCAAGCTGCCGCCGCGGATCGCCTTCGCGGACGGGGTTGTCATCCCCTTTCGCGGCGTCGATCACCGCATCCGCCACATGCCCGGGGTCCGCGGCGTCGTGGAATGCGTCGGCCGAGAAATTTGGGTCTTCGGCCAGCAGGAGCATCTGGCCCGCCGGCTGACGGACTGGCTGAAGGCCGAAGCGAAGCGGGAGATCCTGCCGCTCTGCATCCGCAAGGCGGACAAGATCGGACGCCGCATCCGCCGCGTCACCGTCCGCAGCCAGCGGAGCCGCTGGGGCAGCTGCGGCGCGAACGGGCATGTTTCCTTCAACTGGCGGCTCATCCTGGCGCCTGAAGCGGTGCTCGACTATGTCGTCGCGCACGAGGTCGCCCATCTCGTCGAGATGAACCATTCGCCGGATTTCTGGCGGGTCGTGCGGCGGCTGACGCCGCATATGGACCGCTCGCGCGACTGGCTGAACGGCAAGGGCCAGCAGCTCTACCGCTACGGCTGAGCCGTCAGCGCTGGGTCAGGTCCGATGCGATACCGGTCAGCGGGCGCGCGGGAACGTCCTTCAAGGCCTCGCTCATGAAAAGTTGCCACGTACGCGCGGCAATCGAGCCGCCGCTCACGTCATGCATCGGCGAGAAGTCGTCGTTGCCGAGCCACACCCCGGCAACCAGGTCCGGCGTGTAGCCGACGAACCAGGCGTCCCGGTTGTCCTGGTTGGTGCCGGTCTTGCCGGCGGCCGGACGGCCGATGCGCGCCGCCTTGCCGGTGCCCCAGGCCATGACCGCGGTGAACAGGTCGTTCAGCCCGGTAATCTGCTCTGGGGCGACCGCGCGGCCCGGCCCGTCGCCCCGCCGCCGGTACAGCACCCGTCCGCTGCCGTCGCGGATCTCCTCGATGCCGTAGGGCCAGACGCCCTCGCCGCCGTTGGCGACGGCGGCATAGGCACCGGTCAGCTCGAGCAGCGTCACCTCATGCGTGCCGAGCGCGAGCGAAGGGTCCGGCCGCAGCGGCGAGGTAATGCCGAGCCGGCGCGCCACCCGGATCACCTCGTCGCGCCCGACCCGCTCAGTCAGCGCGACGGCGACCGCATTCGAGGACCGCGCCGCGCCTTCGCGGAAGGTCACGTCGCCGCGGTAGACCGTGCCGGCATTGCGCGGCGACCAGCCCTGGACGGTGATCGGGCGGTCCGACACGGGGTCGTCGGGCCGGATGCCCGACTCGAGCGCCGCGAGAAAGACGAACAGCTTGAAGGCGGAGCCCGGCTGGCGCAGGGCCCGGGTCGCCCGGTTGTACTGGCTTTCGCCGTAGTCGCGACCGCCGACCAGGGCGCGCACCGCGCCGTCGGGGCTCATGGCGACGAGCGCGGCCTGCGACACGCTGCGCTTGGCGTTGTCCTCGAGGACCTGCGCCGACGCATTCTGGGCGTGGCGCTGCAACCGTGGGTCGAGCGTGGTACGGACGACCATATCGCCCGACACGTAGCCCACATAGTCGTCGACCCGGTCGAGCACCCAGTCGGAGAAATAGCGCGCCCCGGTGTTGTCGACGCGGCCGGCGCCGAAGCGAACCTCCTCGCGCCGCGCGCGCGCAGCGGCCGTGTCGTTGAGCCAGCCCGAGCGCGCCATCTGCGCCAGCACCAGGTTGGCGCGCTCGGCCGCCCGCTTCGGCGCGACGATCGGATTGTCGCGCGACGGCGCCCGGACCAAGCCCGCCAGCACCGCCGCCTCGAACAGCGCCAGCTTGTCGGCGCTGCGCCCGAAATAGCGCTGCGCCGCAGCATCGACGCCATAGGCGCCGGCGCCGAAATAGACCCGATTGAGATAGATGCCGAGGATCTGATCCTTGGTGAAGCGATGCTCGAGCCACAGCGCGACCAGCGTCTCCTGGATCTTCCTGCGGAAGGTCCGCTCGCGGGTCAGGAACAGGTTCTTCGCCAGCTGCTGGGTGATGGTGCTGCCGCCCTCGCGGATGCCGCCGGCAGCCACGTTGCGGATGCCGGCGCGCAGGATTCCCAGCACGTCGACACCCGGATGGTCATAGAACCGCCGGTCCTCGATCGCCAGGAAGGCGCGCGGGACATAAGGCGGCAGGTCGCGAACGCGGACGGCATCGCCGTGCACCTCGCCGTAGCGGGCGACGACCGACCCGTCGGAGGCGAGCACCGTGACGATCGGCTTGCGGACGCCCGCCTTCTCAAGATCCGCGATGTCGGGCAGGTCGCGGGCGTACCATGCGACGAGCCCCGCCATGCCGAGCACGAGCCAGACCCCGGCGGTCAGGGCGAGCCACAGCACGCGCGACAGAAAAGGCCGTCCCGGCGGCTCGGGCGGCCGGCGGCTTCCGGAACGGATGCGATCACGCGGGTGAGCACGGAGCGGCGGGGCGCTCCGCCGCGGCCGTCTGTTACTGTCTGGCCGTCTGCTCATTTCGGCATATATAGTACCAATCGCCGGCCGATAACCATTTATCTTGAGCCGCGGCGCGCGTTTTTTGCCCTTGGCCGAGAACTGCCGTTAACCATTCTGCACATTTGAATTGTTCGAAAGAATTAGATATTCGTACTGTTCAAATGAGTTTATTTTTGCTAATGGCATTGCGTTGCGTCTTTACACGCAGATGGATTGACCTAAATCAAAGCCCATGAACGTCGTACGTCCCTATACTGGCGTGCTTGACCGCCTGAAAGCTGCCGGGCTGCGCCCGACGCGGCAACGGTTGGCGTTGGCCAAGCTCCTGTTCGAAGGCGAGGACCGGCACGTGACGGCGGAGCAGCTGCATTCCGAAGCGCACGCGGCCAACATCAAGGTGTCGCTGGCCACCGTCTACAACACGCTGCATCAGTTCACCGAAGCGGAGCTGATGCGCGAAGTCGTGGTCGAGCCCGGCCGCTCTTATTTCGATACCAACATCGACGACCACCATCATTTCTATCACGAGGACGAGGGTGCGCTGACCGACATACCGGCGACCGCCCTGTCGGTCGCGCGGCTGCCGGCGACCCCCGACGGTACCGAGGTCCGGCGCGTCGACGTGATCATTCGTCTCAGGAATTCCTGAGACACGTCAACCTCCTAAAATTCTAATTAGATTAATTCTAATCTGTTGACTCCAGCACGCCGCTGGTTCATATAGGAAGGGTGCGCCCGAAACCGTCGGCGATTCCCTGTGCCGGCGCGTGGCTCGGGCACGCATCGAACGCTTTGGAAAGGGAACGACTACCAGGAGGGACACATGTCCTTAAAAGGCACGAAGACGGAAAACAATCTGAAAGACGCCTTCTCGGGCGAGAGCCAAGCCAACCGCCGTTATCTCTATTTCGCGCAGAAGGCCGACGTCGAGGGCTACAACGACGTCGCCGCCGTATTCCGCTCGACGGCGGAAGGCGAGACCGGCCATGCGCACGGCCATCTCGAGTTCCTCGAGGAAGTCGGCGACCCGGCGACGGGCAAGCCGATCGGCAACACCTCGGCCAACCTTGCCGCGGCGATTGCCGGCGAGACGCACGAGTACACCGACATGTATCCGGGCATGGCGCGTACCGCCCGCCAGGAAGGCTTCGACGAGATTGCCGACTGGTTCGAGACCCTGGCGAAGGCCGAGAAGAGCCACGCCGGCCGCTTCCAGAAAGCGCTCGACGAGATCCACTGATCGCACCCGATCGGCACGCCGAACCGGGCCGGGGCGCTTGGCCCCCGGCCGCGGTCGCGGCAGCGTGGCGAGCGGCGGCTTGCCGCCGCGCATGCTTTGCGTCATGCGGGGACTTGCTTAGAGGGGACGCACGGTCATGAGCGAAGGCAGCCTCCAGGCGCCGACACGCCATCCTATTGCATGGAACGATCCGGATTTCTATGACGAGGCGAAGCTCGACGCCGAGCTCCATCGGGTATTCGACATCTGCCACGGCTGCCGGCGTTGTTTCAATCTGTGCGACAGCTTCCCGCGCCTCTTCGACCTGATCGACGAATCGAAGACCGGCGAGCTCGACGCGGTCGACAGCAAGGATTTCAAGCCGGTCGTGGACGCCTGCACGCTCTGCGACATGTGCTTCATGACCAAGTGCCCCTACGTGCCGCCGCACGAGTTCAATCTCGATTTTCCGCATCTGATGCTGCGCTACCGTGCCGTCGAGCAGCGTAAGGGCGCACGCGGCTTCGCGGAGACCCAGCTTACCGAAACCGACCGCAACGGCCGCCTTGCCGGCGCCGTGGCGCCGCTCGCCAACTGGGCCGGCCGGGAAGGGAATTCGCTCACCCGCCCGCTGCTGCAGGCCATGGCCGGCGTGCACAAGGACGCGGCCCTGCCGAAGTTCAACGGCCGGACCTTCCTCGCCCGCGCCAAGGCGGCGCCGCCCGCCGTCGACGCGGCGGCGCCGGCGCACGGCCGCAAGGCGGTGATCTACGCCACCTGCTACGGCAACTACAACAATCCGGAGATCGGCGTCGCCACGCAGGCGGTGCTGGCGCGCAACGGCGTCGAGACGGAAGTCGTCTACCCCGGCTGCTGCGGCATGCCGCAGCTCGAACAGGGCGACCTCGCCAAGGTCGCGGAGAAGGCGCGCCGCGTCGCGGCCGAGCTCCGGCCCTGGATCGACAAGGGCTACGACGTGATCGCGCTGGTGCCGAGCTGCGCCCTGATGATGAAGTTCGAATGGCCGCTGATCGTCGCCGGCGACGAG
>Ga0302046_10002900_pt1 | contig 15799 bp, 11 predicted proteins | sample RVTome_11_FD_200261 | JGI IMG/M metagenome (GOLD analysis project Ga0302046, IMG submission 200261) | Soil microbial communities from uranium-contaminated site in the Upper Colorado River Basin, Wyoming, United States - RVT147D111 (version 2) ...
TGGTCGTGCTGTGCGGGAAGGGCAACAACGGGGGCGACGGTTTGGTGGCGGCGCGACACCTGGCCCGCCTCGGCGTGACTCCGCGAGTCCTGCTGTTCGGCAGTGCCGCCGATCTCACGGGCGACATCGCGCAAAACTTGCTCGCCGCTCGGGGCAGCGGCCTGATCGTCGAGGAGGTGACCGATGAGGCGTCGTGGACGCGGGTTCGCGGCGTACTCACGCAGTCGCTCGTGGTGGTCGATGCCCTTCTGGGAACCGGTGTGCGCGGCGGCCCGCGGGGAGTCCTGAGCCAGGTCATTCGCGACGTCAACGAATCCGCCGCCGATGTCGCCTCGATCGACCTGCCTTCGGGAGTGGACGCCGATTCGGCGAAGGTGGTCGGCCCCGCGATCGGTGCCGACCGGACGTACACGCTGTGCCGTCCGAAGCTGCCGCTGGTCGTGGAGCCCGCTGCGTTGCACGCCGGGCGATGGACGGTGATCCCGATCGGGATTCCGGACGAAGCGGTGGCGGCAGAAACCCCGGACCTCGAGTGGCTCGACGACGAGGCCGTGCGGAGCCTGCTCGGCCGGCGTGCGCCGCAGTCGCACAAGGGCGACTACGGACACCTCCTGGTCGTCGCGGGTTCGCCCGAGAAGAGCGGTGCCGCGGTGCTCGTGGCACGAGGCGCGTTGCGCGCGGGGGCCGGACTGGTGACCGTGGCGACTCCGGCATCGGCCCGGCCGATCGTGGCCGCCCAGCAGGCCGAGATCATGACGGAGGCGCTCGCGGAGGCGCCCTCCGGAGGCCTGTCGCGACGCGCGCCGGGGGCGGTCGCTGCCCTGATCGAAAATCGGGACGCGGTCGCCATCGGACCCGGGCTCGGAACCTCCTCGGAGACCCAGGGGGCCGTCGTCGCGATCGTGTCCCGTGCGAAGGCGCCGATCGTCGTGGACGCCGACGGGCTGAACGCGTTCTCGGCCGGCGGCAAGCGCGCGCTCTCTCGTCTCAAGTCTTCGGCCTGGCCGATGGTCCTCACGCCGCATCCCGGCGAGGCCGCGCGCCTGCTAGAAACCTCGGCACTTTCCGTTCAGGCGGACCGGCTCGCCGCGGCACGAACTCTGGCGAAGCGGACGGGGGCGGTGGTCGTCCTCAAGGGTCACCGCACGTTGGTCGCCGACCCCGAGGGTCGCGTCGCCATCAACTCACGAGGCAACCCGGGAATGGCGACCGCCGGGGCGGGAGACGTGCTGACGGGCGTCGTCGGGGCCTTTCTGGCTCGCGGTCTCGACGCCGACGCGGCCTCTTGCCTGGCGGTGTTCGTGCACGGCGATGCCGGGGACCGTGCCGCGAGCGATCTCGGGGAGGACGGCCTCATCGCGTCCGACATCGTGCGCCACCTCCCGGCCTCGCTCAGGGAGCTTGCCGGCCCCGGACATTCTCCGCCGTGGTAGACATCCGTCGATCCAGGGCCGCCGGCCGTCCCCCGGATTCCGGAGGACGCGCGCCCTCCGGCCTCAGACGCGCCACGATCTTCTCCCTGAGCGAGGACGAGACTTTCGCGCTCGGGCAGACCATCGGTCGAGGTTTGAAGGGCGGGGAGCTGTTGCTGCTCGAGGGCGAGCTCGGGCTCGGCAAGACCGTTCTGGTCAAGGGCATCGCCGACGGGCTGGGCATCGATGCCGACGAGGTCACGTCCCCGTCGTACACGCTGGTTCACGAGTACGAGGGAGGACGGTGCGCGATGTTCCACGTCGACCTCTACCGCCTCGACGCCATCGAAGAGCTCGGCTCCCTCGGTCTCGAGGAGATCATGGCCGCCGGCGGGGTCATCGTGGTCGAATGGGGTGACAAGCTCCCCGGCGGCCTGCGCCGCGGCGCGACGACGATCCAGTTCCGGGACATGGGAGAAGGATCTCGCCAGATCGAGATCCTGCCGACCGGACCCGCTCCCCCTCGCGTGGAGAGCGACGCATGAACCGGGCTCTTCACGAGCTTCGGTCGCGGGGGGCCGTGCTGGCGCGCTCGAACATCACCGCTCGCGGCGGCTTCTGAAACCGACGAGGGCCCTGCGACGACCCGAGGAGGTTTCGGCACCGCGACGAGCGAGACACGACGTCGAGCGAGGAGTGTCCGTCGGTGCGCGTTCGAGCCCGTGCCTGGGGCTCAGTCGAGGCGGTAGTTCGGGGCTTCCTTGGTGATGATGACGTCGTGGGCGTGGGACTCCTTGAGCCCCGCGGGCGTGCTTCGCACGAACCGTGCCTTGCGTTGCAGCGTCGGCACGTCGCCGCACCCGACATAGCCCATTCCCGCTCGCAGCCCGCCGACCAGCTGCGCGAACAGCACGGACAGCGGGCCCTTGTAGGGAACGCGTCCCTCGATGCCCTCCGGCACGAGCTTGCGGTCGTCGAACTCGTCCTGAAAGTAGCGGTCGCGGGAGCCCAGCTTCATGGCTCCGATCGACCCCATGCCGCGGTACTCCTTGAAGGTCCGCCCCTGGTAGAGCACGGTCTCCCCGGGTGCTTCCTCGGTCCCGGCGAACAGGCTGCCGATCATCACCGAGGAGGCGCCGGCCGCGAGAGCCTTGGTGATGTCTCCCGAGAACTTCACGCCACCGTCCGAGATCATCGGCACGTCGGCCTCGGCACAGGCCAGGTACGCGTCCACCACGGCGGTGATCTGCGGCACTCCGACGCCCGAGACGATGCGCGTGGTGCAGATGCTGCCCGGTCCCACGCCGACCTTGACGGCGTCCGCTCCCCTCTCGATGATGGCTTTCGCCCCCTGACGCGTCGCGACGTTCCCGGCGACGATCTGGACCTCCGGGAACTTCTCGCGGAGATTGGCGAGCATCTGGAGGACGCCCTCGGCGTGGCCGTGGGCCGTGTCCAGCACGATCAGGTCCGCCCCGGAATCCACGAGCGCGGTCGCCCGCTCCAGCGCGTCCTTCGCGGTCCCCACCGCCGCACCGACGCGCAGCCGGCCGAGGTCGTCCTTGCACGCCAACGGGTACTTGATCTGCTTCTGGATGTCCTTGACGGTGATCAAACCCTTGAGCTTGAAGTCCGCATCGACGACCGGCAGTTTCTCGATCCGGTGCTTGTGCAGCAGCTCCTTGGCTTGCTCGAGGGTCGTTCCGACCGGAACGGTCACCAGACCCTCGGCGGTCATCAGCTCGCGAATCGGCCGCTCGGTGGCCGTGCAGAACCGCAGGTCGCGGTTGGTGAGAATCCCCACGAGCCTTCCCCGGGCGTCGGTCACCGGCACGCCGGAGATGCGGTACCGGCTCATGACCTCGAGGGCGTTGTAGATCTTCTGGTCCGGCGACATCGTGATCGGGTCGACGATCATCCCGGACTCGGAGCGCTTGACCTTGTCCACCTCCCCTGCCTGAGCTTCGATGGACAGGTTCTTGTGGATGATCCCGATGCCCCCCTCCTGCGCCATCGCGATCGCCAGATGGGACTCGGTCACGGTGTCCATGGCGGCCGAGACCAGGGGCACCGGGAGCTCGATGGCTCGAGTCAACCGCGTGCGGGTGTCGACCTGGCTCGGCAGTACGGTCGTGTGGGCCGGCAGCAGCAGAACGTCGTCGAAGGTCAACGCCTCCGCGAGCGGAAACTCGATCATGGACCCTCCGAATCCGCCGGTCGGGCGATCGAATTGGCACATTCTAGCAGGCGAAGGGATGCGGCGCCGCGCGTCAGGCTGCGGCTCCGTGACACTTCTTGTATTTTTTCCCGGACCCGCACGGACAGGGATCGTTGCGTCCGACCTTGGCGGCCTGGCGTTTCACCTGCTCGATCCCGCCCTTGGCGGCGATCCCCGCCTTGGACCGCGACGCGGCGGCGAAGATCTGCTCCTGCTCGCGGTGGCGCCGCTCCTGCTCCCTGCGGCGATCGTCCTCCGACATCGGTTCGAGGTGGAACAGGAAACGCACGGCGTCGTTCTCGATACGCTCTTTCATTTGAGAGAACATCTCGAACGACTCTTTCTTGAACTCGACCAGCGGATCGCGCTGGCCGTAGGCGCGCAGCCCGATACCCTCCTTGAGGTGGTCCATGGCGAACAGGTGGTCCTTCCACGAGGAGTCGATGATCTGCAGCAGGATGTGCCGCTCGTACTGGCGCATGATCTCCGGCCCGACCTTGGCCTCCTTGGCGTCGTACCGCGCCTCGAGCTTGTCCCAGATCGCGGGCTCGATCCCGTCGAGGTCCATCTCCCGGATTCTCAGGCCCTCGCGCTCCGGATCGGTCCCGAAAAAGTGCAGGACCTGCTGGTGGAACGACTCGACCTCCCAGTCCCCGGGATCCTTGTGGAACCCGAGGTGCTCGTGCACCAGGTACTCCAGGATCTCCCGCGCCTTGCCGAGGACGTATTCCTTCTGCTCCTTGTCCGCGAGCAGCTCGCGCCTCAGGCTGTAGATCTCCGTCCGCTGGCGGTTGTTGACGTTGTCGTACTTGAGCAGATGCTTGCGGACCTCGAGGTTGCGCGCCTCGACCTGCTTCTGCGCGCGCTCGATGGCACGGCTCACCATCGGGGACTCGATGGGGACGCCCTCCTCCATCCCGAGCGTCTTCATCGCCGCGCGCAGCCGGTCGCCGGCGAAGATCCTCATGAGATCGTCCTCGAGGCTGAGGAAGAAGCGCGACGACCCGGGGTCGCCCTGGCGCCCGGCCCGACCGCGAAGCTGATTGTCGATGCGACGCGACTCGTGGCGCTCGGTGCCGACGATGTGCAGGCCGCCGAGGCCCACGACGCGGCCGTGCTCCGCCGCGCACGATTCCCGGGTCCTCGCGAGCGCCTCTTGGAAGGCGCGCTCCCACTCGGCCGCCGGCGTCTCGCTCGGCTTCAGTCCCGCCTGGGTCACCTCCTGCCGCGCCAGGAACTCCGGGTTGCCGCCCAGCAGGATGTCGGTGCCGCGGCCGGCCATGTTGGTGGCGATCGTCACGGCCGCCACCCGTCCCGCTTGGGCGACGATCTCCGCTTCCATCTCGTGGTACTTGGCGTTCAGGACGACGTGCTTGATCCCTCGGCGGCGGAGAGACGCCGACAGCGTTTCCGACTTCTCGATGGAGATGGTGCCCACCAGCGCCGGCTGACCTCGCTGCTGGCACTCGAAGATCTCGTCCACGACGGCGTCCCACTTCTCCTTCTCGGTCCGGAACACCACGTCGGGGTGCTCGATCCGTAAGAGGTTCTCGTTGGTCGGGATGACGACCACCTCGAGCCCGTAGATCTGGCCGAACTCCACGGCTTCGGTATCGGCCGTTCCCGTCATGCCGGCCAACTTCTCGTACATCGCGAGCGGCGGAAGATCGTCGTCCCAACCGGTCGGCTGCTGCATCCGCGATCGGAAGTAGTTCTGAAACGTGATCGTGGCCAGCGTCTGGTTCTCGCGCTCGATCTTGACTCCTTCCTTGGCCTCCACCCCCTGGTGCAAGCCGTCGCTCCATCGCCGCCCCGGCATCAGGCGGCCGGTGAACTCGTCCACGATGACGACCTGTCCATCCTTGACCATGTAATCGACGTCGCGCTTGAACAGCACGTGCGCCTTCAGGGCCTGATTGACGTGGTGCACGATCTCCATGTGGGCGGGGTCGTAGATGTTGTCGATGCCGAGCAGCTCCTGACAGCGCTCGATGCCCGCTTCGGTCAACGTGACCGTGCGCGCCTTCTCGTCGACGATGTAGTCGCCGGTGTGCTCGAGCTCGTACTCCTTGCCGCCCTGGATCACCGCGCCCTGCTTGAGCTTCGGGATGATGCGGTTGACGTTGTAGTACTTGTCGGTCGATTCCTCGGCGGGGCCGCTGATGATCAGCGGCGTCCGCGCCTCGTCGATCAGGATGGAGTCGACCTCGTCGACGATCGCGAAGTGGTGGCCGCGCTGGACCATGGAGTCCATCGTGAACTTCATGTTGTCGCGCAGGTAGTCGAAGCCGTACTCGTTGTTGGTGCCGTAGGTCACGTCGGCCGCGTACGCCGCCTTGCGCTCGGCGTCCTTCATGTCGTGCTGGATCACCCCGACCGTCAGGCCGAGGTAGCGGTAGATCCGCCCCATCCACTCGGCGTCGCGCCGCGCGAGGTAGTCGTTGACCGTCACGACGTGCACGCCATTCCCGGCCAGCGCGTTCAAGAACACCGGCAGCGTCGCGACCAGCGTCTTGCCCTCGCCCGTCTTCATCTCCGCGATCTTGCCTTGGTGGAGTACATAGCCGCCGATCAACTGGACGTCGAAGTGGCGCATGCCCAGGACGCGCCGCCCCGCCTCGCGGGTCACGGCGAAGACCTCGGGCAGCAGGTCGTCGAGGCTCTGTCCCTGATCGACCCGCGTGCCGAACTCGGCGCGCTTGGCCTTCAGGGCGTCGTCGGACAAGGATCGGATCTGCGGCTCGAGACCGTTGATGTGCTCGATGAGCGGGCGGAGCTTCTTGAGGAAGCGCTCGTTCTTGGACCCGACGATCTTGGTGAGGATGGCGTTGATCATCCGCGCGATTCCCCCCGGAGAGCTGAAACCGGCAGTATATCAGCGCGAATCAGCCCGAGCCTGGGCCCGGGCCCTGCCCCGCATCGGCGGGGACGTTCTCCCGGCTTCGATGCGGCGAGGGTCGCGCCACGCGCGGGTGCAAGAGCCGAAACAGCGCGGCGTGCGCCATGCGCCCTGCGGCGAGATCGATTGCGGATGCGAGCGGAGCGGCGCGCGCGACGACGGGCCCAGCCCTCGCGATCCCCGCGCCGATCCCGGCCCACGCCAGATCGTGCAACGCCATGGCGACGGCGAACAGCCGCGCCCGCCCCCCCTCCAGGCTGCGCCAGCCGTGACGGGTCTTCGCCGCCGTGGCCCGGCCGACCACATCGCCCGCGTCGAGGGGCGGGTCGAGTCTCGACATCGCGTCGCCACGGGTTCGAAGACAGGCTCGCCCGTTCGGGAAGCGGGCCGTGCCGAGGAGTCGGTGCACGACGAGGTAATCCGACTGCCTGAACAACAGCAGGTCACCCCGACGCAGCCGGTCCGGGCTGAAGTCGATCGCCACCAGGTCGCCAGGATCGAGCGTCGGCACCATGCTGCGGTCGGAGTCACGGATTCGAAACAGCGATTCCCGACCCTCGCCCCTCAGGAGGTCGACGGCCTCCGCGATCCAGCGCTCCCGGTCGTCGCCGGCCTTGGTCATCGACTCTCCCCTGCCCAAGTGTAGCCGGAACGGCACGGCGCACTCGATCTCGCGCGACGCGGGGTATGCGGTGGGGGTGAAAAAAGTCAACCCCCTCCGGACTTGCGGGGGGGCATGGCCATCAAGCCCGGAGGGGGTTAGACACTGACCAGGAGGAGGTCATGTCGATCCGGTGAGTAGCAAAGCCGATGCCATCGCAGGAGATCCGGAAAACCAGGATTACCGTGTTTTTTCTCGTGCGCGCCTCACCGGCTCCCCGGCGAGTGCCGGTTTTTTGACGCCAGGGTGACGCACGGCGGCACGCCGTATTGGCACCCAGCGCCCGCCAGGGTTGGCCCCCGGGCTCAGCGCCCCGCGCTCGCGGCTTCCCTCAGGACGCTGCGCGCGATCACCAGACGCTGGATCTGGTTCGTTCCCTCGTAAATCTGCGTGATCTTGGCGTCCCGCATGTACTTTTCGATGGGGTAGTCCTTGACGTAGCCGTAGCCTCCGAACAGCTGGACCGCATCCGTCGTCACCTTCATGGCGACGTCCGTCGCGAACAGCTTGCACATCGCCGAGACTCTCGAAATGCCCCGAGCGCCGGCATCCGCGGCGCGAGCGGCCGTGTAGACCAGATGGCGGGCGGCCTCGATGTGCGTCGCCATGTCGGCGAGCATCCACTGCACGCCCTGGAACGAGCTGACGCTCTGTCCGAACTGCTTGCGCTTTCCGGTGTACTCCAGGGCGAGCTCGTACGCTCCCTGTGCCAGGCCCAGGGCCTGGGCGGCGACGCCGGGGCGAGCGAGATCGAGGGTCATCATGGCGTGCTTGAAGCCGAGACCCTCGGTGCCGCCGAGGAGATTCGACGCGGGGACCCTGCAGCCCTCGAGGTGCAGCTCCACCACGGGAACGCAGCGAATTCCCATCTTGTCCTCGTGCTTGCCGACGCGATAGCCGGGCGTGCCGGCCTCGACGACGATCGCCGAGACCCCGCGCGCCCCGCGGCCGGGCTGGGTGACCGCGAAGATCGTGTTCAACGACGCGACGGCACCACCGGTGTTCCACTTCTTCTCGCCGTCGAGGACGTATTCGTCCCCGTCGCGTTCTGCCCGCGTGGTCATCGCGCCCGCATCGGACCCCGCGTCCTTCTCGGAGAGCCCGAACGCGATCAGCTTGTCCCCCGCGGCGATTCCGGGCAGCCAGCGCTGCTTCTGCTCGTCCGTCCCGGCGAGGATGATCGGAAACGACCCGAGAGCGTTGACGGCGTACGCCACGCCCATCCCCCCGCAGGCCCGTGAGAATTGCTCGACGACGAGACACAGATTCAGCGTTCCCGCGCCCTCGCCGCCGTAGTCCTTGGGAATCCACACGCCCGAAAGGCCCGCCTTCTTGATCGCTTCCTGCACCTCCCACGGGTACGCCTGTTCGCGGTCGTACTTTGCCGCCACGGGCCGCATCACCGTCTCGGCCACCTCGCGGGCGCGCTCGATGTACTCGAGGTTCAGGGGTGTGAGCAACTCCGGGATCGAACTCATCGCGGCACTCCTCGTCCGTGGGGCGGGCGCTCCGGGAACGGGCCCCGCGACACGGTCGCTGATCGGGACGATCCGAACGGGATCGCTGTCGTCGATCATCGTTTTGGTGGTTCGTTCGGACACTCACTCTACCATCCGGCCCGGAGGGATCAAGGCTCATTCGAACAGCAGCAGCACGACACCGGTCAGCGCGATCAACAGCCCGCTGCCGGTCTCCATGTGCCGCGAGATGTCGGGAACCGGGATCCGGCGGGTGCCCGCCACCCCGAGAACCGCGAGCCCGACCATGAGGACCGTGGTGGTCAGGGCGTAGACCGCGGTAACCACACCGACGGTGGCGGTTCCGAGCTCGACCGAGGACAGCATCACCGGCAGGATCACGATGCACGGGTTGAGGCCGATGATGACCGCCAAGTACATCCCTCCGCGGCGGTCCGAACCGTGGATCATGCCGCCGTCGGCATGATAGTGGAGATGCTCGGGATGCGATCCGCCTTCGTTCCCGGGGCAACCGCCGTCGGCGCTCTCGTGGTGGAGCAACCGTCCCCCGGGATGGAAATGGCCGCCCTTGCGCCACGCCCAGACGGCGTAGGCCGTCCCGAACGCCACGAGCAGCACCGCGCTCGCCTGCGCCAGGGATTCCCCGAGAGCCCGCGCCGATCCCAATCCGATCGCGATCGCGAGCACGCCGAGAAGCGCGGACAGCAGCGCGTGAATCACGGCGGACACGCCCGAGACGACCGCGGTGGTCGTCACGCTCCAGTTTCGGGCACGTCCGATGAGCACGAACGGCAGCCAGTGATCGGGGATCAGGGTGTGGAACAACGCCGTCGCCACCGCCGTCCCGACCAGCACCGAGGGTTTCAGGCCGAAATCCAAGAGGTTATCCGCCGGCCGCCGCCCCGCGAGCGTACTCGACCGCGCGAACCTGCCGGATGACGGTCACCTTGATCTTCCCCGGGTAGTCCATCTCGGACTGGATCCGGCCGGCGAGATCGGACGCCAGCATCTCGACGCGGGCGTCGTCGACGAGCTTGGTCCGTGCGATGACGCGGAGCTCGCGCCCCGCGTGCAACGCGTAGGACTGCTCGACGCCCTCCATCGAGTTCGCGAGCTCTTCGAGCTTCTCGATCCTCTTGATGTACTCTGCTGCGCTCTTGCGGCGCGCGCCCGGCCGGGCGCCCGACAGGGCGTCGGCCGCCGAGACCAGCACCGAGATCGGAGACGTGACCTCGCAGTCCTCGTGGTGCGACGCTATCGCGTTGACCACGACCTCGTGCTCTCCGTACTTCGTCCCGACCTCGGCCCCGATCTCGGGGTGCGTCCCCTCGCGCTCGTAGTCGATGGCCTTGCCGATGTCGTGGAACAGGCCGGCCCGCCGCGCGAGCTTCTCGTCGAGCCTGAGTTCGGCGGCCATCATGCCCGTGAGGAACGCGACCTCCTTGGAGTGCAGGAGCACGTTCTGGCCGTAGGACGTGCGGAACTTCAGCCTGCCCAGCAACTTCACCATCTCGGGGTGGACGCCGCGGATGTTGAGCTCCTTCAGGGTCTCCTGTCCGATGCGCTTCATCTCCTCGTCGAGGCGCCTGCGCGTCCGGCGGGCGAGCTCCTCGATCCGCCGCGGGTGGATGTTGCCGTCCTTGAGGAGCTGCTCGAGAACGCGGCGTGCGACCTCGCGGTGGACGGGATTGAAGCCGGACATCGTGACGGTGTTCGTGTCCTCGTCGATCAGGAGCTGAATGCCTGTCGCCTTCTCGAACGCTCTGATGTTCTTGCCGTCCTGACCGATGATACGCCCCTTGACGTTGTCGCCCTTGGGGAGCTCGAACTGGCTCACCGTCCGCTCGGCGCTGAACTCCGACGCGGCACGCTCGACCGCCAGGGCGATGATCTTGACGGCCTCCGCGTCGGCGGTGCGCTGCGCCTCGTCCTTGACTTCCTTGATCAGCGCGACCGCCTCGTAGCGCGCCTGGGCGCTCAGATTGCGCAGCAGCTGGCGTCGCGCCTCCTCCCGGGTCAGGGATGAAACCTGTTCCAGGCGCGCGTTGTGCTCCTCGATCAGCCGGTCGACGTCCTGGCGGGCGGCCTCGAGCTCTTTCTGCCGGGCGGCGAGGTCGGCCTCCGACTCGCCGAGCTTCTCGCGCCGGCGCTCGAGGTCGGCCTCGACGTCCCGGAGCTTCTGGCGCTCGCGATTGAGGTCCCGTTCGAGCTTGCCGAGCTGTCCCTTTTTGGATCGCAGGTCGTTCTCGACCTTGTTGCGGTACTGGTAGCTCTCCTCACGCGTCTGGAGCAGAGCATCGCGCCGCGCCTTCTCCGCATCGCGCCGCGCGGCCCGCAACATGTCCTCGGTGCGCCGGCGAGCCGCCTCGAGGCTTCGCCGACCCAAGCGGTCGTTCAGCCACCAGCCGAGGGCCAGGCCGGCTCCCGCCGCCACCACGGCCGCGAAGAGGACCACGGTGAGATCCTGTCGAAGGAGATTCATGGGGGCTCCACGAGCAAGCCCATGGCCGAATCGAGTTCCCGAGCCTTCGCGGTGCGCGCTCCGTCACGCGACGCGGTAGGGGTACCGCCGCGACGCGGCGGGAGTGTAGGCGCTCTCCGCATCGCGATGAACCGGCGGCGGATCCGCCGTCGCGACGCTGCCCTCGGGCGTCGGGATCCTGAGGGGTTCTCGGCGCGGTCCCGCGCCGGTCGTCGCCGGCCGGGAACGGCCCCTCGGGCGGATCGCAAGAGCCATGGGGTACTGGATGATCGTTCGTTTCGGTGAGGATCGGCCGCTCCACCATCGGTGCTGCCTCCGGCGGACCGCGGGTCCGCCGACGCCAATGTAACACCGGTGTGGCGCAACGGTCAACAAGTTACTGATTCAGTTGGACTTGCGTGAGCGGCGTCCCGCCGCGAGGATCTTCTTCCTCAGGCGCAGTGCCTTGGGGGTGACCTCGACGCGCTCGTCCTCGGCGATGAACTCGAGCGCCTGCTCGAGGCTCATGCTGCGCGCCGGGATGAGGCGCACGGTCTGGTCCGAGGTGGAAGCGCGCATGTTGGTGAGCTTCTTCTCCTTGGTGATGTTCACGTCGAGATCGTTGGACCGCGCGTTCTCTCCCACGATCATGCCCTCGTAGACTTGGTCCCCAGGCTCCACGAAGATCGACCCGCGAGGCTGGAGGTGCTCGATGGCGTAGGCCGTGGCCCGACCCGGGCGGTCCGCCACCAGCGCTCCCGTGGATCGGCTCGGGATATCCCCCTGCCACGGCTCGTAGCCGTCGAACAGCTGGGTCATGATGCCCGCTCCGCGGGTGTCGCTCAGGAACTCGGAGCGGAATCCGAGAAGCCCGCGAGACGGAATCCGGAACTCCATGCGCACGCGGCCGGTTCCGTGATTCACCATCTTGGTCATTCGTCCCCGGCGGACCCCGACCTTCTCGGTGACGATGCCGACGTGGGCATCCGGGCAATCCACCACGAGCAACTCCATGGGCTCGTGGACACGCCCTTCGATGTCGCGAGTCAGTGTCACCGGCCGCCCGGCCGACATCTCGTATCCCTCACGGCGCATCATCTCGATGAGAATGGCGAGCTGGAGCTCCCCGCGGCCGGAGATCTTAAAGCCGTCCGGAGACTCCGTCTCCTCGACCCGGATCGAGACGTTGCCCAGCAGCTCGCGATACAACCGCTCGCGCAGCTTGCGCCCCGTGACGTACTGCCCCTCGAGCCCCGCCATGGGCGAGTCGTTCACGGATACTTCGATCGCGATGGTCGGCTCGTCGACCTTGATCGGCGGCAGCGCCTTGGGGTTCTCGCGGTCGGCGATCGTCTCGCCGATCTGGACGGCCTCGATCCCGGTCAGGGCCACGATGTCCCCGGCCATGGCCGTTTCGATCTCGACGCGGCGCAGGCCGTCGTAACCGAACAGCGCGGTCAGCTTGGCGCCGACGGCTTTTCCGTCGAGCCGGCAGTGCGAGACCGCCTGCCCCTTGCGCAAGCTCCCGTTGAAGATCCGGCACAGCGCCATGCGACCGACGTAGTCGTCGTAGTCGAGGTTGGTGACGAGAACCTGGAGTGGCCCGTCGGGATCGTGGCTCGGAGGAGGCACGGTCTCGAGAATCTGGTCGAGGAGCGGGGCCAGCGTGTGGTCGGAACCGTCGGCCTCCAGGCGACACGTGCCCTTGCGGGCGTTGGTGTACAGGACGGGGAACGAGACCTGGCTCTCGGTCGCGTCCAGATCGATGAACAGGTCGTAGATCTCGTTCAGGACCTCCTGGGGTCTGGCATCGGGGCGATCGATCTTGTTGATGACCACGATGGGAGCGAGCGAGGCCTCGAGCGCCTTGCGCAGAACGTATCGAGTTTGCGGCAGCGGACCCTCGCTGGCGTCCACGAGCAGCAGCACGCCGTCGACCATCTTGAGGGTGCGCTCGACCTCGCCCCCGAAATCGGCATGCCCCGGCGTGTCCACGACGTTGATCCGGACCCCGCGATGGACCACCGAGGTGTTCTTGGCCATGATGGTGATGCCCTTCTCGCGCTCGAGGTCGATCGAGTCCATCACCCGCTCGACCACCGTCTCGTTCTCGCGGAACACGCCGCTCTGCCACAGCAACGCGTCCACGAGCGTCGTCTTGCCATGATCGACATGCGCGATGATGGCCAGGTTCCGCACGTCCGGCCGCGCGATCAAGCCCATGGAAGCCCCGAAACGTCGACAACGACGCAAAAAAAGCCGGAGGCCGTGGGCCTCCGGCGCCAAGCGCGCACTCTAGCACCGGGCCTCCCCACCCACAAGCCGACCCGTAGCCCCGCTCGTCCTGCGGATGCGCCGGCCGCAGGAAACCGCGGTGGAATGTCCACGGCGGTACCGCTGTTTGGTGGAATGACCGAGGAGGGAGCGTTGAGAGAGATGCCCGCGTCGCCGAACGGTGCCGAGGCGAAGTCCAACGCCCCGGCTGCCGCGTGCCGCGACACGCAGGCTCCCGATGAGTGGATCGAGAGCGCGCTGGCCTACGTGCCCTGTGTGGCGCGCCGCTTTCTCGGTTGCGGGCTGTCGTTCGACGATCTGCTGGCGGCCGGCAATCTCGGGCTGGTTCAGGCAGCGCTGCGATTCGACCCGGCGCGCAACGTCAAGTTCGTGACCTACGCCGACTGGTGGATACGCAAGGCGATCCTCAAGACGATTCAGGAGCATTCCGGTCCGGTGCGGTTGCCGCGCTACCGCCTCGAGCAGCTCCGGGAGCTCCACGAAGCGCGGACGCGGCTGCAGCACGACTCCGGACGCGAGCCGACCGTCGAGGAACTGGCCCGAGCGACGCGCCGGTCGAGCGAAGAGATCGATGTCCTGCTCGGCATCGGTCGGCGTGGCGTCTCGCTCGAGGACCCGGGTCACCCCGACGAGCTGCGGCCTCTGAACCGCACGCTGGCCGACGACCTCGACAAGAGTCCTCAGCGCACCCTGCTTCGCAAGGACTCGCTGCGGCACATGCGGCGGTCGATCGAAGCGCTCGATGCGCGGGAGCGCGTCGTGCTGGAGCTGCGATTCGGGCTCAGCTCGGACCCCGCCATGACCCTCCGAGAGGCCGGCCGTCGACTCGGCATCAGTCGCGAGCGCGTCCGTCAGATCGAGCGCCGCGCGCTCGATCATCTCCGCGCACTGCTCTGACCGCGGGCTTCCCCCGCGGCGGAGTCGCCGTGAGCCTTGCCGCGGCCGGGACGTAGTACCATGCGCCGAGGCGTCCAGGCAGGACCCGTCGAGGAACTTGCATGCCCCCCATCGGCGACATCGGCGACCCGGTCGAAGCCATCCACGACGCCCTCGTCGCCGAGGATCCCGAGCGCGCCCTGGAGCTCGCGCTCGAGACCCTCGAGTCCCCCGAGGGCGAGGATCCGGTGATCCGGTACCTCGGCGGCCGCGCTCTCGTCGACCTCGGACGCGCCGCCGATGCCGTGGCCTGGCTGCGGCGAGCGGTCGAGCTCGATCCCGACGATCCGGAGTTCCGCGTCGAGCTGGCGGTCGCTCTGTACCGCTCGTGCCGCTTCGACGACGCGCGCGTCGAGGCCCGCGCGGCCCTCGACGCCGACGAGTCGTTCGCCGATGCGCACGAGATCGCGGCGGTGCTCGCCGAGCGCGAGGGACGATTCGAAGAGGCCGACCGCGGCTTCGCGCGCGCCGCCGAGCTCGACGCGGAGCGCTGTCCCGCGCCGCGGCGCCTTTCTCGCGAGGAGTTCGAGCGGGAGATCGTCGCCGCCGGGGAGCGCCTGTCGCCGGAGTTCCGCAAGCACCTGTCGGATGTGGTGGTCACCGTGGAGGATCTTCCTTCCGACGATATCCTCCTCGCGGACGAACCCGCCTTCGATCCGGAGCTGTGCGGCCTGTTCGTGGGAGTGCCGCTCAGCGAGCGCAGCTCGTTCTCCCCGGGAGGCGAGCTGCCGCCGCGCGTCCTGGTGTTCCAGAGGAACCTGGAGCGGTTCTTCCCCGATCCCGAGGAGCTGCGCGAGCAGATCGCGGTGACGCTGCACCACGAGCTCGGGCACTACCTCGGGCTCGACGAGGAGGAGCTGGACGCCATCGACCTGGCCTGAGAGACCGCCCACGCTCCGCGGCCGTCACACCATCGACGCCGTCCCGCCGCCTTCGACCCACGCCGTGCCGCCTTCGAAGTGCTCCTTCTTCCAGATCGGCACCCGTTCCTTGAGCGTGTCGATGGCGAAGCGGCACGCGTCCAGCGCCTGGGCGCGATGGGCCGAGGCGACCGCGATCGCGACCGATACGTCGCCGATCTCGAGCGCACCGATGCGGTGCGCGATCGCGACCCTCGAGACCCCAAAGCGTCGGGTCGTTTCGTCCGCGATCCGGGTCATCTCGCATTCGGCCATCTCGGAGTAGGCGAAATACTCCAGGCGCACGACGCGGCGGCCCGCGTTGTGATCGCGAACCGTTCCGAGGAACAGCGCCACCGCCCCGTCCGGGTCGCCTCGAACCGCCGCGACGAGATCCTCGATTCGAATGGGCTCGCGTTGCAATCGGACCATGACCGCCCTCCCGGCTCTAGGAGCCTGTCCGAGTAATCCCTCGGGTCGCGTTCCGGACGCCGCGGGGCCAGATGCAAGGCGCCGCGACGAAGACGATACCCGCTATCT
>Ga0302046_10002901_pt1 | contig 15799 bp, 14 predicted proteins | sample RVTome_11_FD_200261 | JGI IMG/M metagenome (GOLD analysis project Ga0302046, IMG submission 200261) | Soil microbial communities from uranium-contaminated site in the Upper Colorado River Basin, Wyoming, United States - RVT147D111 (version 2) ...
AGGCGGCGTCGCGCCGCAGCCGCAGCACCGCTCTCGCCTGGTGGCGAACCGGCGTTCTTCGAGGTTCCGGCGAGGAAGGTAGATGATCGGACGGACGCTGGGCCCCTACGAGATCGTCGAGCTACTGGGCTCGGGCGGCATGGGCGAAGTGTACCGCGCCTATGATCCGCGCCTGAAGCGCGACGTCGCCGTCAAGGTGCTGGCCGAGGCGTTCGCGGCCGACGCCGGGCGCCTGGCGCGCCTCGAGCGCGAGGCGCATCTGCTGGCGGCCCTCAACCACCCGAACGTCGCCACGATCCACGGCCTCGAAGAAACCGACGGCGTTCGTTTCCTGGTGCTGGAGCTGGTCGAAGGCTCGACGCTGGCCGACCGCGTACGATCGGGTCCGCTCGGCATCGAGGCGGCGGTCGAGGTCGCCCGCCAGATCGCCCAGGGGCTGGAGGCGGCGCACGCAAAGGGCATCCTGCATCGGGACCTCAAGCCCGCCAACGTCGCGATCACGGGCGACGGGCGGGTGAAGCTCCTTGACTTCGGGCTGGCAAAGCCCTCGGGGCGCGACGGTGACGATAGGGCGGAAGGCTTGAGCCACTCGCCAACAGCGACCGTCGACGCGACCGAGGCAGGGGTCGTGTTGGGAACCGCCTCGTACATGAGCCCCGAGCAGGCGCGCGGCGAGCCGGTCGATTCGGGCACCGACATCTGGGCATTCGGTTGCGTGCTCTACGAGATGCTCACGGGGCATCGGGCGTTCGGGCGGGCTACCGCGGGCGAGACGCTCGCGCAGGTGCTCGAGGGCGAGCCGGACTTCGATCGGCTGCCCGCGCGCACGCCGCCGCTCGTCGCCCGCCTCGTGCGCCGCTGTCTCGAGAAGGACCGCCGCGCCCGACTGCGTCATATCGGCGACGCGCACGCCGACCTGACTGATGCCTTTGTCGCATCTGCGGATGAGCGCGCTCGGCGGAGCCCCTGGGCACGCCCGAAGGCGGCGTGGCTTGCCGCCGGGGCAGTGGCGGTCCTCGCCATCGCGGCGATCACGGCCGCTCTCGCGACGCGATCGAGGCCGCCAGTGCGCATCATACGCGCCACGATCCCGCACGAGGCGCCGGCCACCCTCAGCATGGTCTGGCGCAGCGTCGCGTTGACCCCTGACGGCACGAGACTGGTATACGTCGGCGGCGACTCGAGGCAGATCTTCGTCCGCCCGCTCGACGCGTTCGAGGCGGAGTCGATCGTTACGGTCGCCGAAGGGTCGGACCTGCGCGGCGTTTTCATCTCGCCCGACGGCGAGTGGGTCGGTTACGCGGACACGAGCTACACGTTGAAGAAGATCCCGATCACCGGCGGACCGCCGGTCACGTTGCTCACGCTCGACGGACCCGACCGCGGTGCGACCTGGGCGGCGGACGACACGATCGTGTTCGCGACGGCGGCGGTGGATACGGGTCTGCAGCGTATCCCGGCCGATGGCGGCGCCGTGACCGTCCTGACGCGTCCGAGCCCTGAGCGAGGTGAGATCGGCCACCGGTGGCCGGATATGCTGCCAGACGAGCGCGGCGTGTTGTTCACGATCATGGCGGCGAGCGGCGACATCGACGCCGCGCAGGTCGCCGTGCTGGATCTCGCCTCCGGGGACACGAAGACGCTGATCCGTGGCGGTTATGCCCGTTACGTCCCGAGCGGCCACCTGGTTTACGCGACCGGAAACTCATTACGCGCGATCGCCTTCGACGCCGAGCGCCTCCAAACGACCGGTACGCCGGTCACCGTTGTGCCGCGGGTCGTCGCCGACGGCTTCGGCAACGCGAGCTTCTCATTGAGCGCCGACGGCACCCTCGTGTACGTCGAGCCGCCGGCGACGAGCGGGGCTCGGACCTTGGTCTGGGTCGACCGCCGCGGCGAAGAGAGCCCGCTGCCCGCGCCGCCCGCCGCGTACGGGAACCCCCGGATCTCTCCCGGCGACGAGACGCGGCTCGCGTTCAGCATCGGCGACGACTTGTGGGTTTGGGATATCGCCCGCCCGCCCGCTCAGTTGACCTTCACCCCGCTGGTCGACTGGATGCCGCTCTGGATGCCGGACGGCGAGTGGCTCGTCTACGGTTCCTGGGGCGGGGGCGGGCTCAGCAACCTGTACATGCAGGTCGCCGACGGCACGCGCCAGGCCGCGCGGCTCTCCGAGAGCCCCCACATGCAGCTCCCAAGCGATGTGACTACCGACGGCTTGGCCGTATTGTTCACGGAGGTCTCGGCCCGCGGCCGCGATCTTCACTTGCTCCGATTCGACTCAGGCGAGGACGTCGCAATGCTCGAGACAGCGCGCGACGAGCGCAACGCCGCCGTCTCCCCCGATAGGGGCTGGGTGGCCTACGAGTCCGACACGGCGAGCGCCCCCGGCCAGATGGATGTGTATGTGAGGCCGTTTCCGGTCACCGGGGACAGCGGCTTCTGGCAGGTGTCGGCAGGCGGTGGAACGCACCCGCTCTGGAGCCGGAGCGGCGACGAGCTCTTCTACCTCGACGCCGATGGCGCGATGATGTCTGTCCCCGTCGAGACCAGCGGCAGCCGCTGGATCTCGACGACGCCGATCCGGCTCTTCAGCGGCCCGTACCACCTTCGCGAAGCGACTCTGAGCCGCCAGTACGACGTCACATCGGACGGACAACGTTTCTTGATGATCAAAGACCCGCCAGCCGGCTCCACCCCTGCGCGGATCGTTCTCGTGCAGGGCTTCGCCGAGGAGCTCAGAGGCCGTGTGCAGAGGTGACGCGCGGATAAAGACGGCTCGCCTTACTCGTCGTTCTACCGGATGGAGGAGCACGGCTGGGTGAAGTCGTGTGAGCCCCGGCTTCGGGGCGTTGGGCCGGCCGGCGAACGCGCGCTCGTTCGGTCTCAGACCCTCAGGTCCGGCTCGGCCCGTCGAGCTCCAGCGACGCCCCGTGGCGAGGTTGCCGACAACGTCGGTCCGGCCTGCGAGGGACTCAGGTCCTCCGGGCCGGGCTGTAGTCGCAGCCGCGCATTCCGTAGGTCGAGGCGACCGCATTGCGGGCCGTCGGCTCCTGCGGTTCGCCGAACTCGATGCCGCCTGTTTCGGTCTCCCGCATCGGGCGAAGTCCCGGATGCACGGGGATCACGTAGCGGTGTTCGCGGCCGCTCTTGTCCGGCGGGTTGCGGACCGAGACGAGCATGACCGGCTCGTCGTGCGGCCCGCCGATCTGATAGAGGCTGCCGTACTCGTCGACGTGGAGCGGCGGCGCTCCGTCGCTCTCGATGAGCCACTCGTAGCCGAGTCGCTCCACCAGCCGGCGGTCGGGAGACGTTGGCGCAGGCGATCAACAAGACGAAGCCGACCGCGCCGAGCAGCGCCAGCACGATCGGACGGACGCCCGCGGTCACGTCCGACTGCATGGCAACGACCCGGAGGGCGTACCCAGCGCCGGCCGCCGACTCGCTGATCTCACGCTCCCAGGCGGCGATGACGTCCATCTCGGCCTGGGCCTGCTCGATGGTGACGCCCTCCGCCAGCCGCGCGACGGTGTCGAAGACACCCTGGCGCCGGTCGAAGTTCACCAGATCGAGGCGCGGCGCCAGCCAGACGTCGATGTCGCTGGAAGCGTACGCGTCGGGCGGCAGGAGCAGCTTGAACCCCGGGGGCATGACCCCGATGACCTCGACGTCGTTGCCGTTGAACTCGATCGTGCGCCCGATGATCGCCGTGTCGGACCCGAACCGTGTCCGCCACAGGCGGTGGCTGAGCAGCACCACGGTGGTGGGAACGGTCGCCGGATCGGTCCCCTCGGCGATCGGCGCCGCGTCCTCGTCGGTGAAGCCCCGCCCCCACACCGGCGAAACGCCGAGGGTCGCGAACATGTTGGGCGTGATGAACGCCTGCTCGAGCTGCACCGGATCCCCTTCGCCCGTGACCATCGTGCCGCTGCCCGTGGTGACGCCGGCGAAGCTCTCGATCAGCGTCGAGCGCTCCCGCATGTCGAGCAGGATGCGCGGCGAGATCGGCCAGTTGAACACGTCGCGGGCGCGCAGCTCACCGCGGATGAAGACCAGACGATCGGGCTCCTCGTAGGGCAGCGGCCGCAGCAGCACGGCGTTGACGACGCTGAAGATCGCGGTGTTGGCGCCGATCCCCAAGCCGATCATCAGGACGGCGACGGCGGCGAACCCGGGGGCCGCGCGCAGCGCCCGCAGCGCGTAGCGAAGGTCCTGCAGCAGCTTGTCGATCATGATCGCTCCGTGTTCGAGGATCTTAATGCCTCGACTCCCGTAGTATAGATGGACCACCCCGCCGGAAAGGTTGCAAGGCCTTGCGCAACCCAGATCCGCTGGCCCTCCGCCTCCCCCGGCTCGGCGGCTCGGCGGTTCCTCTCGCCCGGCGTTCGTCCGGCAGCGTGGCTTCCCGTCCTGCACCTCCGCCCTCCCCGGCCCCGCGCGGCGCCGTGCGATAATCGCGTCTCGTCGCGACCATGAGAACTATGGCGAGATCGACGCCGTCACCCGTCTGGTCGACGAGCGGGTCTTCTATCTGTTACCGAGCGTCAACCTCGACGGGCGCGACTACTTCTTCGACGAGCACGGCTCCGGCGCCCGCACCGGCCACGTGCCGGTGGATTCCGACGGCGACGGCGCTTCGACGAGGACGGCCCCAACGACCTCAACGGCAACGGGGTGATCGAGGAGATCCGCAAGTACGTGCCCGGCGAAGGCACCCACCGCATCAGCGCCCGCGACCCGCGCATCATGTCCGTTCGAGCTGCCCGAGGCGCGCGCCATCAACGACTTCATGATGTCGCGCCCCAACATCGCCGGCTTCCAGTCGTTCCACAACTCCGGCGGCATGATCCTGCGCGGCCCCACCGAGCGCATCGAGCAGGCCGAGCTCGATCGCATCCTGGTGCGCAGCGGCCACGCCGGCCGCACCACCCGCACCATCGAGTACCTGGTGCGCGGTTCCGGCGACATGACGGTGACCTACGCGGCGGTCAAGGGCGGCACCGTGAGCACGACGGTGGCGCTGCGCTAGGTGTCGTGCGGGCGGCGTCGTCGTCCGTGCATCGTTCAGCGATCCTGCAGCAGCAGCGGCCAGTTCAGGATGACGCGGATCTCCTCGTTGCCAGCGTCGGCGATGACGGCGACGAAGCGCTGCCCGTCGGGCGTCACGTCGTAGTGGACCATGTCCCGGATGATGCCGCCGGTCCTGCGCACGCGGGCCCGGAACAGCAGCCGCGGGCTCTCCCACTCGACGGTCTCGCCGAGGGTCACCGGCACCGACATCAGGCCGTCGTCGGGGGCCAGATAGAAGAGCTCCGTGCCGTCGTCATTCCAGCGCGGAGCCTCGCCGGCGGCGATGCGAAAGCGGGCGACCCGCTCCTCGCTGCGGGGGAAGGCTTCCACGTAGATCTCGAAATCGCCGGTCTCGTCGGAGGCGTAGGCGACCCAGCGGCCGTCGGGGGAGAAGACCGGCTGGATCTCGTCATGCTCCGAAGTCAGGTAGGGGCGGGGCTCCTCTTCGCCACCGAGAGCGAGCGAGTAGACGTCCCAGCTGTCCCCTTCGACGTGGATCAGCAGGGTGGTGCCGTCGGGGCTCAGATCCATCGGTGCGGTCCGCATCTCGCCGACGAAAACCTCCTCCAGGAGACCGACCCCGTTGGCGGCCAGCGCGTAGACGTCCCGGTTGAAGTCGTTGCGGGTGGAGTCGAAGAAAACCCGCTCGTCGTCGGGGCTCCAGACCGGGTAGGCGTCGTGGCTATCCGGATGCATGCTCAGGTTGCGGGCGGGACGCCGGCCCTCGACGTCGACGATTTCCAGATCGCCGACCGTCTGCCCGTCGGCGGCATGGGCTTCGATGGCCACCAGACGGCCGTCGGAGGAGATGCGCGGCGTGTAGTGGTTCCCCCGGGGCGTCAGCTCGCGAATCTCGCGGCCCTCCCGGTCGAACAGGACCGTGCGCGTGCCGCGGCCGACGTCGGAAGTGACGTAGGCGAGGACTCCGGCCGCAGCCGAGATGTCGAAACTCACCCGCTGGCTCCCCAGCGGGATTCCCTCGGCGGTCGGTGGCTCGGCGTCCGGGTCGAACGCGAACGCGACGATCGTCTCGCGACCGAACAGCAGCATCCCGGCGTCCACGGCCCCCACCACGGCGGTCGGGTTGGGCATGACGACATCGAGCAGCGTCGCAGAACCGTCGAGCTGGCCGATCCACTCGCTCCGTCGCACGCGCTCTGAGCCCGCAGTCGGTTGGTGGTACTTGGAAAACAGGAAGCGTCGGCCGTCGGGCAGGAATCGCGGTGCCCAGTGACCGATTTCGTCGTCGCCGATCTCGAAGATCGGACGGGGCTCGCCGCCCCGGGCGCTCACCCGCAGCAACCGGGACCCTTGCTCCCGTTGCGGCCAGGAACCCACCAGGATCACGTCGTCGGCTCCCCACGCTGGCGACAAGGCGCCCTCCCGCAACCGGGCCAACTGCCGGCGATCCAAACCCGTGGGGTCGATCCGATACAGGACGTCGTCGAGGAAGAAGCCGATGGACTCCCCGTCGGGCGACCAGAAGGGAAGGTCGCCGCCCTCGGTATTGGGTACCGCCGCGGAGTCCGGATCGGCGATGTCCCGTATCCAGATCCCCGATGTTCCCGCTTGCGTGACAGCATAAGCAATTCGGCCGCCGTCGGGAGAAACCGCCGGGGTGCTCGTGAACGTGCCGTCCGCCGGCGGAGGAATCGTGAACTGCACGAGCCGGAGACCCGGGGCCGTTGCGGCTGCCTGCCAAACCAAGGCCGCCACCGCCAGGGCGACCACCGCCCACCCGGCAACCGCCGCCATTGCCCAGGCACGGGATCGGGCGCCGCCGGACGTCGCCGCCACCGCCACCGACTCGCTCTCGCCCGCTCCGGCGAGGATCTCCTCGATCTCCAGCCGGGCGTCGCCGATGTCCCGCAGCCGGCCGCGCGGGTCCCGCGACAGGCACCGCCGCAGCAGCCGCCGTAGCGCCGGCGGCGTACCGGGCGGCAGCGCTTCGAGGTCGATGTCCGCGCGCAGCACCGCCGCCAGCGTGTCGGACACCGTATCCTCCGCGAACAGCCGCTCGCCGGAGACGAGCTCGTGCATCATGACACCGAACGCCCAGATGTCCGCCCGCCGGTCCACCGCCTGCCCCCTCGCCTGCTCCGGGCTCATGTAGGCGGCCGTGCCCAGGATCACCCCGGCACTCGTGGCGGCCACCAGCGTCGGCGAAGCGCTGATATCCGGCGAACCTTCGGCGGGCGTACCGTCTGGCGCGAGCGCCTTGGCAAGGCCGAAGTCAAGGACCTTGACGGTGCCGGCGGGGGTGAGCTTGACGTTGGCCGGCTTGAGGTCCCGGTGCACGATCCCCTTCTCGTGCGCCGCCTCGAGCGCCTCGGCGATCTGCCGGCCGATCTCCAGCGCCTCGTCGAGCCCGATCGGGCCCTCGTCCATGCGCTCCGCCAGCGTCGGCCCCTCTACGAGCTCCATGGCGAGGAAGTGGACGCCTCCCGCCTCCTCGAAGCCGTGGACCACGGCGATGTTCGGATGGCTGAGCGCCGCCAGCAGCTTCGCCTCGCGCTCGAACCGCAGCAGCCGCTCCCGGTCGGCGGCGAGTCCCTCGGGAAGCACCTTGACGGCGACATCACGATCGAGGCGTGCGTCGCGGGCCCGATAGACCTCCCCCATGCCGCCGGAGCCCAGCGGTGCGATGATCTCGTAGGGACCGAGCCTTCGTCCGTCCATGGCCGCACAGGGTAGCAGGCCGTGGATTCGGCGTCAGAGCTCCTCGTCGCCCCGGCGGTCGCCCTCGTGCGCGTCATTGTCGGCGGCGGCCGCCTGCACCGCCGCGTCAGGGCGACGGTGGCGTGCTCGGTGATGAAGGCGATGATTCTCATTTCTCCCCCAAAAGGGGCACAACATGGGATCGACCTCGAAAACCGGTTTGATCAGCGCCGCCCAGGTGAGGCGGGCGCGGCGGCGGAAGGGCTCGTCGTCGGTGCCGAGCCGCAGGACGACAGTCCCGGCGCCGGAGAGGTCGTCGTCAGGATCGAGACCGGCGGCGAGGCGGCGGGCGGCGGCCTCCCGGTCCAGGACCTTCACGTCGCCGTTTACCGAAAAACCGCGGCGCAAATGCGCCGCTACGATGCAGCTCGCCGGCGAGGAGGCGCTCGGCAAGGGGGTGACCAGATTCCACGACGCCGACGGCTTCCAGGTCAGCGCGCTTTCACAAGCGCTCTCCCTCCGCTTCGATCCGGTCGCGTAGCGAGTCGACGGCCGCCTCGAGCCGAACCAGGTCGATGGGTGCGCCGATCAGCTCCATGAGGTCCGCCAGCGCCTCGAAATACCGTTCGGCCGGCAGACCGCGTACAGCGAGATCCAGATCGCTCTCACTGGAGGTGCCGCCAGCAGCGAGCGAGCCGAAGAGCGTAACCTCGGTGATGCCGTACCGCTCGCGAAGCATGCTCACCGCGCGGCACCTACCCTCGTTCACCATGTAGTAGCATTGTTTCGGGTGTCTCTAGGAGGCTCGAAATGGCACAGCCGATTCTCATCGAAGTCGAGGTGCCGGAAACTCTCGCAAGACTCCATCTGCCCGCTGGAGTCCAAGACCGCCTCCAGAGCCTCCTGGACCGGCAGGACCAGGAGGGCGAGCTGAATCCGGAGGAGCGGCGCGAGGCGGAAGGACTCGTCGATCTCGCCGAGCTGCTCTCCCTGCTGCGACTCCGTGCGCGAAGGATCGAACGGGAAGCCTCCGGGTGACCCCGAGAATTCCAGCCGCCCTCCGCCGGCTGGTGATCGGCAGGGCGCGAGGTCGCTGTGAGTATTGCGGACTCGCCCAGGAGGGTCAGGAGGCCACCTTCCACGTCGACCATGTGGTCCCTCGCAAGGCGACGGGCGACACGGCCCTCCGAAACCTTGCACTCGCCTGTGTTTCTTGCTCCTTGCGGAAGGCCGCCCGTCAAACGGCAGTCGATCCGGAAACCGGCGAAGACGTGCCGCTCTTCAACCCGCGTCAGGATACCTGGTCTGAGCACTTCCAATGGCAAGGTGTGCTCCTGGTAGGGTTGACCACCACCGGCCGAGCCACGATCGAGGCGCTTCAGATGAACCGACCCCTCATCCTGGCGATCCGGCACGAAGAGGTCCAGCGCGGCATACGGTTGTTGTGAGGGTCATCGGTGAGGCGGTGCTCGTTGCTGCCGTCGACCCCGACGAGCCAAACCTAACGCCCGCGCCCCGCGCCCCCCACAGCACATAGGCCGCCGGCAGCACCACCAGGCTCAGCGCCGACGACGATCTTTGCGCTGGCCGTTCTCGCGGTTGACCAGGTTCGGGCCCCTTTCCTCGCGCACCCCGGCGAGCTGTCCGACCGGAAACAACCCCCGCTCGGTGCGCACGGGAAGCCGCGTCACGGCATCGGGATCGTTGCGCGCCCCCTCGACGAGGCGCACCACGAGGTCGAAGAAGCGATCGCCCTCGCGGATCTGGCCGACGGTGCGCCCGCGGAGGCCCTGCGCCGCGATTAGCAAGCTGCGACCGGACGAAGCGTCGGCGTCGGGGCCGACCAGGCGTGGGCGACGCGTCTCGTGGGGATCCTCTTCCTCCTGATCGGCGGACAGACGGTCGCGGGACCACTGCTGCCTCACCTGGGCATGGTATCGCCGGCAATGGCGGGGACCGTGGGAGTCCCCGCGCTCCTGCGAGCTGAGCGCGCTGGCCTACGCCCAGCTCGAACCAGGCGTCACGAAGTTCCGGTCGCTGGCGGCGGCGAACCGGCATCGTGCCGAACGGGAGGGGTCCCACCCCCGCCAGCGAAGCCTCCGTCGCCGGAAGCAGTCGCGAAGACGTCCGGCGCCTCGTTGGCGGGAGGGGAAGTAGCCCTCTCAGTCCTCCTCCTCGTTCGCATCGCTCAGCCGCGCCACCGCCACCACGTGGTCGTCCTCGCCGAGGCCGATGACCCTGACCCCCTGGGTGTTGCGCCCTTGCACCTTGACGCCCTTGGCTGCGGCGTTGCGCTAGCCCGTGCCGACCCCGCTGCATCAGGCCGGTGTCTCCGGCCAGGCGGGCGCGTCTGGCGACCTTCCGGCGGGTCGCATATGCTTGCGCCCGAGATGGACTCCGGAACCCGGCTGGGCCCGTACGAGATCCTGGCGGCGACCATCACGGAAGCCGGCCGTACCTCTTGACCTCTTCGAACCAGTTGAGCACCAGCACCGGGGCGCCGTCGCCGCCGGCTTGCGCCGGCTGGTTGACCAGATAGAAGTACTCGCCGGTGGGATCGATGTCCCAGTTGGAGTTGGACAGGTCGGAGCTCGAGACGTTGCCCGGCCGGATCGACCGCGGCTGGCCGCTAATCAGGCCGTCGCTCTCGAAGGTGAGATCGACGGCCCAAAGCTCGCCGGGGGTTTGGTAGTAGATCGTCGTGCCGTCCGGAGACCAGAGAGGGAAGGCGCCGCCGGCCGTCGAGATCTGGTAGCGCGAGTCGGCGTCGGGGTACGAGGCGACGAACACGTCCAGCGCGCCGTTTTGCGTCGAGTGGTAGGCGACCCAGCGGCCGTCGGGCGAGAAGCGGCCGAAATCGTCGCGCACCGGGCCGGCGATGAAGGGCTCAGGCTCGCCCACCGGATTGCCGCCCTCGAAGCGCAGGATCATCAGGTCGATGGCGGTTCCTTCGTTGTTGCGGCGCATCAGCAAGGCCGAGCCATCGGGGTGGAAATCGTGCGGCACATCGAAGTTGCCGATCACGACGTTTTCTTCCCCGCCGACTCCGTCGGCGCGCCTGCGCCAGATGCTTTCGCCGAAGGTCAGGTCGGGGCTGGTCTCACGCAGGGCGCGATAGTAGAGGTACACGCCGTCGCGGCTCCATACGACGTTGTTGTTGCCGGCCTGGTCGAACGTCACGCGCCGCTCGGCGCCCGACGCCTCCCGCACATACAGGTCGGAGCGCGTCGGGTCACCCAACGCGTAGGCGAGCCGCCGACCATCGGGGGCGACACGCGGCCCCAGGTAGCTGTTGGGCGGGGCGAACAACTGGCCGCCGACGCTGGTCATCATGACGGCCGGGTCGGTGGGCATCTGGAACAACGGCCGCGCGTTGATCGTCGCCACGCCGCCGGGCAGGTACATCAGGGTGCCGGTTTCTCTCGCAACGGCGTACTGCCCCGACGCGTTGCCGAGGTTGAAGCCGATCTCCTCGACCGCCGGCGTCGGGCGACCGGCGACGGAGAGCCGCTCGGCATCGAACGCGTCGACGAAGAGCGTCCCCTCGACCACGTACGCCAGGTGTCCGGTGGGCAGCCAGCGACCATAGATGCCGCTGACCAGGGCGACGTCGCGGCCGCTGTCGAGATCGTGGGCGCGGATCTCGGCGTTGCCGAAGGCCCCCGGCCGCCCCGAGGTGTACAGAACGACGCGTCCCCCCGGCAACACGTCGGGAAACCGGTGCCCTTGCGGAACGCCGGCGTCGAGCGTGGTGATCGCCTCACCGGTTCCCCCGCCCTCGGCGACCCGCATGATCGGGTGGGTAACGCCCGGCGAGTAGACGATGTAGCCGTCGTTGCCCCAGGCGGCGCCGCGGTTGAGCGGCTCGACCGCGGTGATCAACCTGCTCGCGCCCCCCGCGACCGCAACCCTGCGCATCTCGTCGCGAGCGAAATACCCGACCGTTTGCCCATCGGGCGAGAAGAACGGGTGGGCCAGCAACTCGCCCTCGACCAGCGGGCGTGACTCCAGCTCGTCGAGCTCGCGCAGCCACAAGGTGCTGGGCTGGCCGGTGGCCGCGGTGATGTAGATGAGGCGGCGGCCGTCGGGAGAGAGGGCGAAGGGCGGCCCGCCGGAAAGCTCGAGCGACGCGGGGACGGCATCCTGGTCGTCGGGATCGGCCGGCCCGATGAGGCTCATGGCGATGCGGGTGACCGGGAGCGGACCATCGGACGCCCAGAAGCTCGTGATGGCCCAGAAACCAACGGCCCCGAGGATCAGGCCGGCGACGAGACGCGCCCACCCGGAAGCGCCGGCGACGCCGCCACGCTGCTGGCGCAGTCGCCGCTTGAGCTCTGCCTTCTGCGCCTTGATCTCGCCAGCCTGGGCAACGATCTCGCTGGCGTGGTCGAGCCGGTCTTTGGCGGCGGCCAACCTGGCCGCATGAGGATCATCGGCTTCGCTCCCCGAGCCGAGCCCACTCCTGCCCGAGCGCGCGGCATCCGCCGCGGCAGGCTGGGCGGCGCCTCGTCCTTCGAAGACCAGCCCCGCGGTGCCCGCGGCCGGATCGGCCAACCAGTCTTCGAGCACTAAGCGCGCTTCCCCGATGTCGCGCAGCCGGCGCCGCGGGTCGCGCGTCAGGCAGCGTTCGAGCAGCGCCCGCAGTGCCGCGGGGGTATCGGCCGGCGGCGCCTCCCAGGCGATCTCCCCGAGGATCACCGCCGCCAGCACGTCGGAGACCGTATCCCCCTGGAAGAGGCGGCGGCCGGCGAGCATCTCGAACAGCACGGCGCCGAACGACCAGATATCGGCGCGCCGATCGGCCACCTTGCCACGGGCTTGCTCCGGGCTCATGTAGGCGGCGGTGCCGAGGATCAACCCCGCCTGGGTAGCCGCCAGCGACAACGTCGGCGAATCGGCTGGCGCATCCGCCAGACCTCCGGCCGAGCCGGACGTCCCGCTGGCTTCCACCGGCCCGGTCGACTTCGCCAGGCCGAAGTCGAGGACCTTGACGACCGGCGCCCCGCCCTCGCCCTCGGCGACCTTGACGTTGGCCGGTTTCAGGTCGCGGTGCACCACCCCCTGCTCGTGCGCCGCCTCGAGGGCCTCGGCGATCTGCAAGGCGATGGCGACGGATTCATCAATGGGTAGCCGGCCTGTCGGACCGGACGGGCGGGCCGCCGACGCCCTCGGCTCCGCTGCGCCCCGGGCCCGCGCCAGCAGATCCTCGAGCGTCGGCCCCTCGACCAGCTCGAGCACCAGCGCCCACGCGCCGCCCGACTCTTCGAGCCCGTAGATCGACGCGATGTGCGGGTGGTTGAGCGAGGCCAGCAGCTGCGCCTCGCGCTCCAACCGCCCCATCCGCTGCGCGTCGGCGGCCAGCGCTTCCGGCAGCACCTTGATCGCCACCTCGCGCTTCAGCCGCGTGTCGCGCGCCCGGTAGACCTCTCCCATGCCCCCCGCACCGAGGGGTTCAAGGATCTCGTAGGCGCCGAGCCGGTCCCCTGCATTCATCCCGCGGGGACTCTAGCGGATCGAAAGGGTGGATTCACCGTGTGCGAATGAGGACGAAGCTCCGAGGAGCTGGGCGCCTGGTGGTCGTGCGGCGATCAGATCGAGGTCCAAGTTGCGCGGATCCACGGATAGGAATTTGCTTTCCCCGGATCCTGCCCGTTCCGTGCAGCGAGGACAAGGGGACAGGGTCGAGGGTCGCGAATCAGCCGCACGGTGGCCCCGAACCGGAGCCTCGCGGGGTCAGCCGTAGCGAATCAACCTCGTGACGGGCTGGGTAAGCGCTCTTGGGAGCGCCTGCGCACACCCCTCGCCCCAACCGCCGGCAACGGTGAGCTCAGGACGCGTACAACAACTCCTCCTGCAGTGGCGGGGAGTGCGCCAGGGGCTCGGGGCGCTGCGCGGGCATCCGGACGTGCTCGAGGACGTGGGCGACGGTGGCGTGCTCGGTGATGAAGGCGATGATTCTCATTTCTCCCCCGCAAAAGGGGCACAACATGGGATCGACCTCGAAAACCCGTTTGATCAGCGCCGCCCAGGTGAGGCGGGCGCGGCGGCGGAAGGGCTCATCGTCGGTGGCGGGCGGCAGGACGACAGTCCCGGCGCCGGAGAGGTCGTCGTCGGGATCGAGACCGGCGGCGAGGCGGCGGGCGGCGGCACGCCGCTTGCCCCGCGCCACATTCGAGTAGAAGCCCCAGTAACGAGTCATCTGCTGGTTGTGCGCCGGCAGATGATCGAGCACGCGGACGATGGGCTCGTACACGTCCCAGCGGGCGACAGGTCCCTCCGGGTGGTCGGCGCGCGGCATTGGCGACTGCGCCAACCGCGAAGCCGAATCTCAGATCCTCAGGTCCGGCTCGGCCCGTTGGGCGCCGTCGACGATCGCTGTGCGTTGCTCCGCCGTTAAGAGCCCCCCCTGCCCGAGCTCCCCGGCGACCCGCTCGACGGTGGCGACGAACTGATCGTGGCTCGCGAAGGGCGCCTGGTCCCATACCCTGTCCAGGAACGTGAGGCCGTCGGCCCCGGCCGGGTTGGGAACGCCGGTGGACACCGATCCGAACACCACCTCGGGCTCGCTGCGGCGCACGTAGACGTGGTACGGCTGGGTGCGGGGGCCGCGCCGGCGACGGTCGAAGGGGGAGAGGGCGTCCTCGGCTGTCTCGGGCTCTTCCTCGGTGTCCTCCGGGTCGGCCACGAAGAAGGGCGCCAGCGTGTGCCCGTTGGTTGTGAACATGAGGGGCTCGCCCGCCGCGGTCATGGCGGGCGCCAGGTCCCCGTCCAGCTTGACGTTGCGGTAGAAGCTGAGCTCCAGCAGGCCGTCCTGAAGGCTCTCGCCCACCGGAGGGCTCTGTACCACCAGAAGGGTGGGGCCGTAGAAGATGGACTGCACGCTGGGGTCGTCGACGGCCCGCTCCGCCCGGAAGCTGAACGGCATGGAGATCTCGATGACGTCGCCGCGGGACCAGCGGCGGCTCACGCCGACGTAGGTCCCGGGCACGGCGTCCACCTCCTGGAGCTCGCCGTTCACCCGGATCGTGTAGCCCTTCCGCACCTACTCGGGCACGCGTCGCCTGATCTCCAGCGGGCCCTGACCGTCGACGGTGAGGGTGCTTGAGCCCTCCAGCGGGTAGCGGGTCTCCTGCCGGATCGTGAAGCCGGCGTCGTCCCAGCTCAGCAGCGAGGCGATGTAGAGGTTGACGTACAGCGTCGTGCCGTCCGCCGACCGGAAGTAGACGGAGTCCTGGTACTTGGTGTGGTTCTCCAGGCCGGTGCCGCCGCAGCAGGTGCCGACGTTGCCGTAGCTGCGGCGCTGGCCCGGCTGCACCGGCACGAAGTACGTCACTTCCGGGCTCTCGGCACTGTCCCGATCGCGGCGCGACGCCAGATTCGTTACTATTCGTGCAATCTACTATTCGTGCTATTCGTGCGAAGCTCGGCGACTGGCTCTCCGCGGTCGGTCACGACGGGCGGGATCGAGCGGTGGCGCCTCGACGAGGGTGCTTAATCTCGTCTATTGTCTCTCCATGGCTCTGGCTCCAGGAACCCGGCTCGGTCCGTACGAGATTCTTTCCGCCCTCGGCGCTGGCGGCATGGGTGAGGTTTGGAAGGCGCGAGACACGCGTCTCAATCGGCTGGTCGCCATCAAGGCGAGTCTCAGCCCTTTCAGCGAGCGCTTCGAACGTGAGGCCCAGGCCATAGCGGCGGTGAACCACCATCATGTTTGTTCGCTTTACGACGTCGGCCCTGACTACCTCGTCATGGAGTACGTCGAGGGCGAGTGCCTGCACGGACCCGTGCCGCTCGCTCAGGCGCTCGAACTGGCGGAGCAGATCCTGGACGCGCTGGATGCCGCGCACGAAAAGGGCATCGTCCACCGCGACTTGAAGCCGGGCAACATCCTGCTCACCAAAAGCGGCGTGAAGGTTCTCGATTTCGGACTCGCGAGAATCCAGCACGCTCCTGCGGTCGACAGCCCCAGCCTCGTGGAAACCCGCGCCGTTTCCCTGACGGCGGAGGGCTCCATCTTGGGCACGCTGCCGTACATGTCGCCGGAGCAGGTCGAAGGCCATGACGCTGATGC
>Ga0302046_10002902_pt1 | contig 15796 bp, 8 predicted proteins | sample RVTome_11_FD_200261 | JGI IMG/M metagenome (GOLD analysis project Ga0302046, IMG submission 200261) | Soil microbial communities from uranium-contaminated site in the Upper Colorado River Basin, Wyoming, United States - RVT147D111 (version 2) ...
CATCCACCAGCGTGAAGATGCCACGACTCCTCGCCTCGGCACAGAGCCGCGCCGCCGGCAGAGCGACACCCGATGCGTTCGAGATGTGCGTGATGGCGAGCACCCTGGTGCGCGGACCGAGCGCGGCGAGGAATGGCTGCAGCAGGTCATCGTCGCTCTGCGGCCGGGCTGGCGTCGTCACCCGCTGCACTGTGAAACCGCGGCGTTCCGCACGGACATCCCAGGCGACGTTGTTCGTCGGATGATTCTGCTCCCAGATCACCACCTCATCGCCCGCGCCGAGCTCGAGTCCGTTGGCGACGACGTTGTTGCTCTCGCTCGTGTTGCGCGTGATGACCAGCTCGTCCGCGTCCGCTCCGACCCAGGCTGCCAGCGATTCGAGAGCGGCCTCCTGCAGTGCCGAAAACTTTGCCCGATTCTGGAACGACGGGTCCGCATCGACGTCGCGCGTGTACATGGTCACCGCATCGCTGACGGGAAACGGCGACGGGCAGAGATTGGCCGCGTTCATGTAAAGCAGCCCCGGCCGCAGCGGGAACTGCGCACGCACGAGCTTCCAGTATTCCTCGTCGGCGAGCACGGCAGTGGAGCCGCGCGGCAGCGGCGCCGGTGGTGACGCTGCGGCGAGTCCGTCCGGGAACGGGAATGCAGGCAGCACAGCGGGCGCGAGCGCACCGCCGGCCAGCCGGCCGAGAAAGCGACGTCGCGAGGACGAGCCGGGAAGCGGGCCCTCCGGCTGCGGAACGGGAATCGCTGGCGTGGACATGTCGGCTCCGGGGCTCATGCGCGGTCCTCCGGAAAGGCGGTCACGTTTTCAAGGTAGCATTGCCCGGGCCGCCCGGCACGACGCAAGTTCGTCAGGACACCGCCGTACGTCGAAAAGGGCGGCAGGCCCGGGAGCCGGGCGGAGCCTCGCACGCGAATCGCACCCAGAAAAAGGACGCATGACACCGCGGAATCTGACAGCACGGCGCGCCATGGGAATCGGATCGTTCGGCGCAGCGGCCATTCTGGTGGCCATGCTGGCCGGTTGCGCCGCACGCGGCTCGGCGTCCGGTGGTGGGTCGGCTCCGGGAGGCAGCACCGCAGCGGCGGCTGTGCTGGTGGATCCGTCGCACGCATCCTGGCGTGACAGGTCGCCCGACACCTACCGCGCCCGCTTCGAGACGAGCCGCGGCACGTTCACGATCGACGTCGTGCGCGCATGGGCGCCGCAGTCCGCCGACCGGTTCTACAACCTGGTGCGCAACGGCTTCTACGACGAGTGCCGGTTCACGCGTGTGCTGGCCGGTTACATCGTGCAGTTCGGATTGCATGGCGGGCCCGCCGTCAGCGACGCATGGCGCGACCACTGGGTCGCACTCACCGACACGGCCCGCCAGAGCAACGTGCGTGGCACGATCGGCTTCGCCATGTCACCCGACAACCGACTGCACAGCCAGGTCTACATCAACCTGGTCGACAACCTGCAGCTCGATCCGCAGGGCTTCGCCATCTTCGGACGGGTGAGTGACGGCATGGATGTGGTCGACGCGCTCTACCCGGGATACGGCGCAGCCTCCGGTGGCGGCATTCGCGGCGGCCAGCAGGGTCCGCTCGAGCGCGGCGGCAACGCATACATCGACCTGGAATGGCCGCTGCTCGACCGGATCGTGCGAGCGCGAATCATTCAGTGAGCGTGACCCAGCGCCGCTCGGCGGCAGCCCGCTCCACCGCATCGAGGATGCGCTGATTCTGCAGCCCGTCGACGAAGCTGGGCTGCGGCACGTGCCCGTCCGCAATCGCCTCGATCAGGTCGAACACGGTGTGCGTGAACGAGTGCTCCCAGCCGATGATGTGGCCGGGCGGCCACCACGCATGCACGAACGGATGATCGGATTCCGTCACGTTGATCGTGCGAAACCCGCGCTCGGTGGCGGGCTCATCATGGAAGTGCACGTCCAGCTCGTTCAGTCGTTCCAGATCGAACGCGAGACTGCCGCGGCTGCCATTGATCTCGAAACGGTTGTGGTTCTTGCGGCCGGGCGCCATGCGTGTGGCCTCGATCGTGCCGATCGCACCGTTCTCGAAGCGCACGAGACACGCAGCCGCATCATCGACCGTGACGCGGCCCGTGCGTGATGCATCATCGGGCAGCGGCCGTTCGTGGATGAACGTCTCGAGCATGCCGGCGACGTCGGTGATCTCGCCCACGAGGTAGCGCGCCAGATCGATCGAATGCGATGCGATGTCGCCCAGGGCGCCGGAACCCGTGCGCTCCTTCACCAGCCGCCAGACCAGCGGAAACTGCGGATCGACGATCCAGTCCTGCAGGTAGACGCCGCGGTAATGGCGGATCTCGCCCAGCCGGCCCGATTCAATGAGCCGTTTCGCGAATGCAACCGCCGGCACGCGCCGGTAGTTGTGACACACCATGTGCACGACACCGTGCTCGCGGACGGCAGCCAGCATTGCTTCCGCTTCGGCGACGGTGTTCGCGAGCGGCTTCTCGCAGAACACGGCCTTGCCGGCAGCGGCCGCCGCGATCGCGATCTCGGCATGGCTGTCGCCGGGCGTGCAGATGTCGACGATGCCGATGTCATCGCGCGCAATGGCCTCGCGCCAGTCCGTCGACACGTCTGCCCAGCCATGGCGGCGCGCTGCATCCTCCGTGCGGGCCCGGTCGCGCCCGCAGATCACGCGCAGTTGCGGCTCCAGCCGCGGCGTGAAGAACGCCGACACCTGGCGCCACGCATTGCTGTGTGCGCGGCCCATGAAGGCCGTTCCGATCAGGGCGACGCCGATGGACGGCAAGGGCGTTTCTGGTGCTGGTTTCCGGTGCTGGTTTCCCGGACTCGTGTCCGGCCGGTCAAAGTACGGGCAGAACGCCGCTGCGCCAGAGCACGCGCGCCAAGCGCACGCCGTCGACGTGGCGCCCTGGAACGACACCCGTTCGTGTTCGACGGCTGTCCAATTCAACGTTGCTCGGCGACATTACTGAGTGCGATCGCAGCCGGGATGGAGGGCCCGCCGCAGTCCCGACAATGTCGAGGGCACCCGGGCGACGCGGGTTCGTCCTCGAATGGTGGTCATCCGTCCCGCGCTCATGCCCCAATGGCCGCACGGACGCGACACTACCACGGATCGAGATGCGCCCGGGCCGCCGGACCTGCGACGTTCAGGGCGAGCACCTGGCACCGCCGAGCGAACTACAATGGGAGCCGTATGATGCTCCGCACCATAGCGGCCGTACTGGGCGTAGCGGCATTCGCCGCCGGGTCATCCGCGGCACAGGATGCCGCCATGGCGTTTCCCGCTCCTGGCGACGCGCGTCCCGGCGAGAGCTACCACGGTCGGCTGGGTCAGCTCGAGGTGCGCGTGCCGAAGATCGTTCTGGAGCCGGGCATCGACGGCCGCCTGGACGAGGCGGTGTGGCAGACCGCCGTGATCCTGACGGGTTTCTCGCAGTACCAGCCGGTGGATCGCCTGCCGGCGGACGACTCGACGGAAGTGTTGGTCATATACACGGACCACGCCATCTACTTCGGCGTCCGCGCGTTCGAGCCCCACGGCACCGTGGTCGCGACGCTTGCGGACCGCGACAGGATCGGCGGCAACGACCACGTGCAGCTGCTGCTCGACACGTTCAATGACCGCCGCCGCGCATTGTTCTTCGCGGTCAATCCGTTCGGCGTGCAAAGCGATGGCACCTTCACGGATGCCACCGGCGGCGACCTGAGCCCGGACTTCCTGTTCGAGTCCAAGGGCCGCCTCACCGACTACGGCTACGAGATCGAGCTGCGCATCCCCTTCAAGAGCATTCGCTACCAGCAGATGGCCGTGCAGCAATGGGGCGTGCAGGTGGTGCGGCGGGTGATGCACTCCGGGCATGAGCAGACGTGGACGCCGGCGGAGCGAGGCGCGCCCTCGTTCCTGACCCAGAGCGGCACCCTGGTGGACCTGACCGCGCTCCAACGCGGGCTCGTACTGGACGTGAATCCCGTGATGACGGCGCGCAGCACGGGCGCGCCGCGCAGCCCGACGAATGACGCCTGGCGGTACCGCACGGAGCACCCGGAGTTCGGCGGCACCGTGCGCTGGGGCGTGACGCCCAATGTCTCGTTGAACGCGACCGTGAACCCGGACTTCTCGCAGGTCGAGGCGGATGTCGGCCAGGTCATCTACGATCCGCGTCAGGCCATTTCCTTCCCCGAGAAACGACCGTTCTTCCTGGAAGCGAACGAGAACTTCCAGGTACCGAACTCGCTCATTTACACCCGCCGCATCGCCGCGCCGGAAGCGGCCGCCAAATTGAGCGGCAAGGTCGGTGGGCTGAACGTGGGTGCGCTCTCGGCCGTGGATGACGAGTCGGTCGTGCCGGGCAGCGAACGGAGCCCCGTCTACAACCTGCTGCGACTGCGCCGCGATGTCGGGCCGGAGTCCAACGTCGGCATGGTGTACACCGACCGCGTGCACGACGGCGACTACAACCGCGTGCTCGGCTTCGATTCGCGTCTCCTGCTCGGCAGCCGCTACGTGCTCAACGGCCAGATCGCGGGCAGCTTCACACGTGTGGACAATGCGACATCGTACTGGCGGCCGCTTTTCGACTTCTCGCTGGCACGCACGGGCCGCGAGAGCGGCTTCAACCTCGTGCTCGAAGGCACGCACCCCGATTTCGTCGCGGGCAGCGGCTTCATTGCGCGCCCCGGCATCGCACACGCCGTCTTCCAGCCGCGGCGCACGTGGTTCCCGAGCAGCAGCATGTTCGAGTCGATCACGTTCAGCCCGATCCTCGACAATACGTGGGAATGGGACCGCTTCACGAACGGCACCGTACCCAACGACATCAAGGTCAACAGCAGCACGACCGCGCTGCTGCGCGGCGGCTGGCGCGCGAACCTGTACACCTGGACCGAGTCCTTCAAGTACCCCGCCTACCTGTATACGGAATATTTCATCGAGCGGCGCGATGCAGCGGGCGCAGTGACCGACACGGTGCCCTATACGGGCACGGACCGGCTCACCAACATCGGCGTGATGCTCGGACTGACGACGCCGCAGTGGAAGCAGTTCTCCGGCAACGCGCAGATCATCGGCGGCCAGGACGACAACTTCGACGAGTGGTCCTCCGCGTGGATCCTGTACACCACGCTCGAGGGTGACTGGCGGCCCACTGACAAAGTGCGCGTCAATGGCCGCTTCCTCGAGCAGCGCGTCTACCGGAAGAGCGACGCCTCGCTCGTCCGACTCCGCTCCATTCCCCGGCTGAAGCTGGAATACCAGCTGTCGCGGCCCATCTTCGTGCGCTTCGTCGGCCAGTACGACGGTCTCAAGGTGGATGCGCTGCGCGACGATTCACGCACCGGTGATCCGATCCTGATTCGAACGGCCAATGGGTTCCGGCCGGCGCCAGCGGTCGAGCGCGGTGGCCTGCGCATGGACTGGCTGTTCTCCTATCAGCCGAGTCCCGGCACCGTGTTCTTCGCCGGCTACGGCTCGAGCCTGGGCGGCGATCACCTGTTCAGGCCCGGCCAGCTCGAGCGCATGAGCGACGGCTTCTTCCTGAAGCTCAGCTACCTGTTCCGCATGTAGTAGGCCCCCCGCCGGCAGGCGCGTCGGGCGGGCGCGATTCACGTTCACCGGTCATGTCGTGCCACGGGACACAGCCGGATCATGAAGATTGCAGTCAGCACGGACGAACGAACCCATCTCGTGGATGTCGTGCTCGAGGAGCTGGCACGACGCGGGCACGAAGTGCTGTATTCGGGCCCCGAACGCGGCCAGGATTCCGTCGACTGGCCGGCCGTGACACTCGAGGCTGTGTCCAGAGTGGAAAACCGCCAGGCCGACGAGGCCATTGTCATGTGCTGGACCGGTACCGGCTGCTCGATCGTCGCGAACAAGGTCGCCGGCATCCGTGCCGCTCTCTGTCGCGATGCAGAAACCGCGCGCGGCGCACGCGTGTGGAACCACGCCAATGTGCTGGCGCTCAGTCTGCGCGCCACACCCGAGCCGATCCTGCGCGAGATCCTCGACCGCTGGTTCGATACGCCCTTCAGCGATGATGAGTGGAACCGGCGCCAGATCGCGCACGTGCAGCAGATCGAGGAAGGACGGAAGTAATTGCCATCGCCCCGTGCGTCCGACATCTTCCCGGAACTGGCCGGCATATCTTCCTCGCCAGGGTAGACGCGAGTCGCCGCCGCAGACCGACATTGGGGCTGCATGGAAGCCCGGGATCGTGTTACCGAACTGCTGCTGGGTTGCCGGGGTGGAGACCGCGACGCCTTCGACCGTCTCTTTCCACTCGTCTACGATGACCTGCGCGGAGTTGCGCTCCGCCAGCTGCGCCGTGAACCCGTCGGTCACACGCTGGGCGCCACCGCGCTCGTGCACGAAGCTTACGTCCGGCTGGTCGACATCAACCGCGTCGAATGGCGGGACCGGGCCCACTTCCTCGCCATGGCAGCGCGCGCCATGCGGCGCATCCTCGTCGACCATGCGCGCAAGCACCGCGCGGCGCGACGCGGTGGCGGCGCCCCGCCCGTCCAGCTCGATGACGCGATGATAGCGGTCGAGCAGGACCCGGACCGGTTCATCGATCTGGACACGGCGCTCGATGGACTGGCAAAGCTGAATGAACGGCTCGCGCGCGTCGTCGAGTGCCGCTTCTTCGGCGGACTGTCGGACCAGGAGACGGCGGAAGCGCTGGGTGTCACCGAACGCACGATCCAGCGCGACTGGCTGAAGGCGAGAGGCTGGCTGTTCGAGGCCCTGGGCAGTCCCGGCGAATGAGTCCGGGCGACGACGTCGAGAGTGATTCCGGCGCGGAGCGCTGGCGTCGTGTCGAGGCGCTGCTCGACCAGGCACTCGAGCTGGATGGCGAAGCCCGTGCCGCGTTCCTCGTCGAAGCGACCGCGCACGACGCCGACCTGCGCGCCGAAGTCGAGCGCATGCTGAATGCGATCGAGCGGTCCGATGCCTTCCTCAGTGACCCGGTCGTGAGGCTGCCGGACAGTCTGACGCGCGTCGCGCAATCGCACATTTCCGGCGGACCGCCCGACGTCATCGAACATTACCGCATCATCCGCGAGATCGGGCGAGGCGGAATGGGCACTGTGTATCTCGCCGAGCGCACGGATGACATTCAGCAGCGCGTTGCGCTGAAGGTCGTGCGTCGCGGCATGCACCTCGACGATGAGGTGGTTCGCCGTTTCCTCGAGGAACGCCGCATCGTGGCGACACTCGAGCATTCCAACATTGCCCGGCTCCTGGATGGTGGCATCACACCGGAAGGCGTGCCCTGGTTCGCCATGGAGTACGTCGAGGGCGTGACCATCGATCGCTACTGCATCGAGCACACGCTCGATGTACGCGCGCGGCTGCGCCTGTTTCTCGCCGTCTGTGACGCCGTGCACTATGCACACCGCAATCAGATCGTGCATCGCGATCTCAAGCCCGGCAACGTGCTGGTCACGGCCGATGGCAACGTCAAACTGCTCGACTTCGGCATTGCCAAGCTGATTGCACCGGACCGTGAAGCCGAGCGCAATCTCACACGGACCGGCGTCCGCCTGCTCACACCGGATTACGCCAGTCCGGAGCAGGTGCGGGGTGACGCGGTCACGCCGGCGAGCGATGTGTGGTCGCTCGGCGTCGTGCTGTTCGAGCTGGTGTCGGGCAGGCTGCCGTTCGGTGACGAGAAGGCCGACACCTTCGAGATCGAACGCCGCGTCCTCGAAGCCTCGCCTCGTCCGCCGTCCACCGTTGCGATCGATGACACGATCCGGCGTCGCGTTCGAGGTGACATCGATGCGATTGCGCTGCGCTGCATGCGGCGCGAGCCCGGGCAGCGCTACATCACGGCTGGTGATCTGGCCGAGGACGTGCACCGCCATCTCGACGGCCGCGCTGTAATCGCGAGGGGCGGCGCGCGCAGTTACCGGGCGCGCACCCTCGTCCGCCGGCATCGCGTCAGCCTCACGGCCGGCGTCGCCGGTGCAGTCCTCGGCATTGCCCTGCTCGTTCTGATGGTGCCTCGGCTGCGGCCCGGTTCAGTGACCGGCACGGGCGAGACGGCGAAACCGTTGCCCGTGCTCGCCATCGGTCGGCTCGCCGACTACCGCGATTCGACGGCAGTGGAAACGTTCAGTCCGCTGGCCGAAATGCTGGTGACGAACCTGTCACGAACGAGCGGTCTGCGCGTGATCAGCAATGCACGCATGAGCGAACTCGTGCGACACGTCGACGCTGGCGCAGCCGGCACGACGGCGCACCTTGCTGCGGCACGACTGGCGGGCGCGACGCAGGTGATCGATGGCGCACTCTACGCTTCAGCGAACGGACTCCGGCTCGACCTGCGCCAGGTCGATGTCGAGTCCGGCAGTGTCATCCATGCGAGCACGGTGACGGGCGACGATCTCTTCGCGCTCGCCGACAGCGGAACCGCACTGCTCGCGTTACACTTCGAGTTGGCGCCGCCGCAGGGGTCGATTGCCGATGTGACGACGAACAACGTCGTCGCCTACCGTCTGTACACGGAAGGACTGGCCCGCCTGCACGAGGGTGACCGGACCGGCGCACAGCGCCTGTTCGATGCGGCGCTTGTGGAGGACTCGCTGTTCGCCATGGCCGCGTTCCAGAGCGCGCGCGCCATTGGTTCCGACTGGCGGCTCCCGCGCCATGCCGACTATCAGGACCGCAGAAGCCGGGCACTCCAGCTCTCCGGCCGCGCTTCGGAACGCGAACGCCTCGTCATCCATGCGTGGTTCGCTCGTGCCACGTTCGACCCGGTACTGCGCGCAACGGCCGACACGCTCGCGATCCGCTACCCGGATGAGGTCGAGGGTCACCTGTACTCCGGTATCGCACGCATTGTGGCCGGTGACTTCGCGGCTGCCGTTCCGTATCTCGAGCGCGCTGTCGCAATGGACTCGATCGTGATGCTGGACGCGCAGACCGCCTGCAGCGGCTGTGAAGCGCTCAACCTGCTGGTCAGCGCCCGGGTCTTCGCGGACTCCATGGACGCGGCCGAACGCGTGGCGCGACGCGGGCTCGTGCTGCAATCGCGCTCCGCTTCCGCGTGGCGAAGACTCGCCGACGTGCTCGACCTGCAAGGCCGTTTCGACGAGGCCGCCGCTGCACTGCGCAGTGCAGAATCGATCGATGAGCTGAGCGGCGGACTCGGCGCTCGCGTGCGCCACTACATCCGCGCCGGCGATTTCGAGCGTGCGGACCGACTGCTCCTCGATGCCGTTGAATCCAGTCCCGCATCACGGCTCAGCCAGGTCTGGTTCTTCCAGACCATGAGCCTGCGCAACCAGGGCCGTCTCGACGAAGCACGCGCAGCTGCTCGCCGCTTCCGTACCGCCGCAACCGACGCACAGGGGCCGCCCGGCAGTGTGCCGGCCTCCGCGTATTCCGAAGCACAGGTGCTGCTCGAAATGGGCCGCGCCCGCGACGCTGCCCTGCTCTTCGACTCCGCTTCCCGCTACTTCCCGCCCGGCGAGCCGCCTTCCAATCGCGCCGCATTGCGCGTCTGGGGTCTCATGCTCCACGCCAGCGCGCTCGCCGAGGCCGGCGACTTCCAACGCCTCACGCAGATCGCCGATACCGCCGAACTGGTCGGCAAACGCAGCTATCTCGCTCGCGACCATCGTCTCCACCATCACATCCGCGGTCTCGCCGCCGCCGGCGCCGGTCAGGACGACGTCGCCATCGCTCAGTTCCGCGCCGCAATCTACTCCATCACCACCGGCGCCAATCGCACCAACTACGAGCTGGCACGACTGCTGCTCCGTCGCCAACGCCCCGCCGAAGCCATCGCCGTCCTGCGACCCATCGTCCGCGGCGCCGTCCTGGACGCCTCCAACTATCATCTCACACTCACCGACGCTCACCTGCTGATCGCCCGTGCGTTCGACGACGCCGGCCAGCGCGACAGCGCCGTCGCTCATTTCCGGCGCGTCGCCAACGCCTGGCGCCGCGCCGATCCGTCGTTCTCGGATCGCAGCGCGCAGGTGCGCGCTCGACTGCAGGACCTGGACACCGCGCTGACTGCCACACCGCCGCCTGACAGCGCGACGCCACCGCCGAGGCCAGCCGGCCGCTGATCCGCATCCGGTATCATCCACCCGCTTCGCGAAACTCCCGGCGCTCCGTATCCCACGCCTGTCCACCGGACCGGTCCGCCGCGTGAGCGCACCATTGCGGCCCCGGGTTATGGCGCGCTATTATCGAGGGTCGATAATCGATCATCGATAACCGCGGAGTCCGACTGTGGACCGTCTGCCCGTTTCCGAGTTCCAGATCCTGCTCGCTCTGCTGGATGGCGAGAAGCACGGCGCGGCCATTCGCGACGATGTGGAGGCGAGGACGGCGGGTGCGGTGGTGCTGGGACCGGGCACGCTGTACACGTCGGTGAAGCGGTTGCTGGGGCGGGGCTGGATCCGGGAAGTGATGGCGGCGGAGGGCGACATCCGGCGGTTCTACGTACTGACGCGAACGGGGCGGGCGGCGGCGAGCGCGGAGGCGGAGGCGCTGGCGGGCGATCTGGAGCACGCGCGGCGGCATCGCCTGATCGGGCGGCTGCGGTCGACGTGACGAGAGGAGCGGGCGATCGCATGGGCGGTCTGTCACCCATCCTGCGGCTGGTGTTCCGGCTGTCGCTGTTCGCGCACGAGCGGGTGGCACGGGCGCGGTTCGGTGCGGAGATGGAGCGGCTCTGGCGGGCTGATGTGGAGGGAGCGCGCGGGCGTGGGGCGGGGCGAGCGGTATGGGTGGCGCTGCGCGGTGCGTGGGATGTCGGTGCGAGCGGGTTGAGGGAGCGGTTTCGTGGTGGACCTGACGACTGGAATGCAGAAGCGACCGGCGAGCGGCCGCGGAAGGCTGTAACGATGATGAGTCACCTGGGGCAGGACATCCGATTCGCGTTCCGCTCACTGGCGCGGCAACCGGGCTTCACGTTCGTCGCGGTGCTGACGCTGGGCATGGGTATTGGAGCGGCGGTCGCGACGTTCAGCGTGGTGAACGGTGTGCTGCTGCGGTCGCTGCCGTACGCGGAACCGGAGCGGCTGGTGCGCATCTGGTCGACGGACCGGCGCGCTCCGGGCGGCCCGACGGGCGGTTCGGTGAGTCCGGTTGTTTTCCAGGACTGGCAGGAACGATCGACATCATTCGAGTCGATGGCAGCGCTGGCGGGCGCAGCGCCGACGCTGACGGGGCTGGGTGAACCTGAAGTTCTGACGGGTGCACAGGTGACGCCGCAGCTCTTCGAAGTATTCGGTCGCAACCCCGTGCTCGGCCGCACGTTCACGGACGAGGAGATGCAACCGAACGGTCCACCTGTCGTGATTGTGTCGCACGCGTTCTGGCGCGATCGGCTGGGTGGCGGGACGGACGCCGTGGGCCGCAGCCTGGAGTTGAACGGAGTTGATCGGGAGATCGTGGGCGTGGCGCCCGCCGGTTTCGAGTTTCCGACCAATGCGCGGATCTGGCTGCCGCTGCGCAACAATCCGGCCAACTGCGGCCGTGGCTGCGTCTACACGAATGTCATTGCGCGACTGGGCCCGGATGTGTCTCTGGAGCGGGCGCAGCAGGACATGACGGCGGTGTCGGATCGACTGTCACAGGAGTTCGCGAACAATCTGGCCAATCGGACTGCCTTCCTCGAGAGCCTGCAGGCGACGATGGTGGGCGACGTGCGACGCGCCCTCTGGCTCCTGCTCGGCGCTGTGGGCCTGGTACTGCTGATTGCGTGCGCGAACGTCGCGAACCTGCTGATTGCACGCGCTACGGGCCGCTCCGATGAGATTGCTGTGCGCACCGCACTCGGTGCCGGGCGAGGACGCATTGTGACACAGCTGTTGACGGAGAGCCTGATGCTCGGACTGGCCGGTGGCACGATCGGTCTCGGCCTGTCCGTGTGGGGGGTGCGGCTGCTGCGCACGCTGTCGGCGGACGGCATTCCCCGGATCCATGAGGTCGGTCTGGACGGCCGGGTCATGCTGTTCGCCGCAACGACGGCGATCGCGACAACGCTGCTGTTCGGACTGGCACCCGCGCTGCAACTGGCGAGGACGTCGATCGCGGGCGTGCTGCGCCAGGATGCCGTGCGCACAGCGGGTGGCCGGCGCGGCTTCGGGCGGTCGGCACTGCTCGCTGTGGAAGTCGGGCTCTCGTTGCTGCTGCTGGTGGGCGCCGGTCTGCTGGCACGCAGCTTCGCCACGATGCAGCGGATCGATCCCGGCTTCGCGCTGGACGACATCACGCGCTTCTCGATTTCTCTGCCGGGTGCGGTCTACAGTTCGCCCGACCACAGTGATGTGTTCTTCGACGAGTTGCAGACTCGGCTCGAGGCCATGCCGGGCGTCACGGCGGTGGGCCGGACGCTCTATGCACCGCTCAGCGGGAACGAGTATACGAGCAGTTTCGCCCGCACGGACCGGCCGCCGCCGGCGCCGGGTGAATCGCCGAGTTCGACGATGTTCGTCATCGACCACAGGCTGTTCGACGCGCTGAACATCCCGGTGCTCGAGGGTCGCGGATTCGAAGCCACCGATCGTGACGGTTCCACGCGCGTCATCATCATCAACCGTCGCTTCGCGGATCTCCACTTCCCGGGCGAGAACGCCATTGGCAAGTCCATCAGGATCGGCGTTTCACTGGGCAGGAGCGAGCAGGAACCGCGCACGATCATCGGAATCACTGGCGACGTCCGGACGGTTGACCTGACCGTGGAACCGGGACCCACGTTCTATGTGCCGTATGCGCAGTCGGGTCCCGGCTTCGCGACGTTCATGATCCGATCGGTCCAGCCGCACGGCGCCATTCTGCAGCAGGCGAGGTCGATCGTGGGCCAGCTGGATGCCGATCTTCCGATCCGCAATGCCGGTACCGGCCACGAGCTGCTGAGCGAACAGACGGCGCGCTCGCGCTTCTACCTGTTCCTGTTCACGGTTTTCGCCGGCCTCGCCCTCGCCCTGGCAGCCGTCGGGCTCTACGGCGTTGTCGCATACCTCGTCGCCCAGCGCCGGCGGGAAATCGGCGTGCGCATCGTGCTCGGTGCGAACGCACCCAGAATCGTCGGCCTCGTACTGCGCCAGGGCCTGACGCCTGCCGTCTTCGGTGCACTTGGCGGCCTCGCACTGGCTCTCGTCGGTGTACGCATCATGGAATCACTGCTGTTCGGAATTCAGCCGGTCGATACGCTGACGTTCGCAGCGACGACGGCGCTGCTGCTTGGTGTGGTCGTGCTCGCGTGTCTGATTCCAGCCCTCCGTGCCACGCGCTTCCCACCCGCCCTCGCCCTGCGCGCCGAACAATGAATCCCGGGGAACCGCCGGCTCCGACCTGTACGGGGAGCGGTCGGTACACGGCCGGCAACACTGCAGGGGTATCGCCGCGCCCTGCGACGATACCCCGAGCCAGGCACTGGAAACCAGCCCCGGAACCGACGTTCAGCTGACCGGCCGGCGGTACCTCAGAAGGAAAAGGCCCTGCTCGATACCGGTGACCGCAATGACGCCGCTGGCGAAGTACGGATAGTTGCTCCATGAGCCCGTGAATGCGGGCTTGTTCTCACCGAACGGCTGGACATCGAAGAAACCGACTTCGCGCGGCTCGACGGGATTCGTAATGTCGAGGATGCGCAGGCCGGCAGCGTAATTCGACGCGTAGATCAGGTTGCCCTTGATGTACAGGTTGTGGTCGGATGCTTCGGTCTCGCCCATGTACTCCTTGACGAGCTGCGGGTCGTCCAGGTCCGTCACATCCCAGACCAGCGTACGGGTGCGGTTCACCGAGCCGTTCATCTCGTCCAGCTCATCGTCGACGTAGAGATAGCGCTGATCCTCGGAGAACCAGCCCTGGTGCGTGTAGCCGACATTGGGATAGGTCGCGCGCGAGATTGCCTTCGGGCTGGCCTTGTCGGTCACGTCCGCGATCGAGATGGCCGTCTCGTTCAGGCCAATGCAGATTTCGCGGCCGCTGTACCCGGTGTCCGGGCCGTGGTACATGACACACTGCGCGTCGTGACTGTAACCGGTGCCCGAGGTGCCGGTCTGCGGATCGGCGAAGCAACCCGCGAACGTCGGCTTCTTCGGTGTGCGGATGTCGATCATGTGCAGACCGCCGCCGCACGTCTCGCCGCCCGAGCTGCTGCCCACGGAATAGGCGAAGCCGCTCGCCTCGTTGATGACAATGTTGTGCGCACTGGCGATGCGGTCGTACGTCGTGTCGGCCGCGAACGTGATGGGTGTGCCATTGAACGTGCGCAGCTTCGCCAGATCGAACACCTGCATACCGTGCTGGCCGGCGCCATCGGCGACGACGAAGGCGTGGTTGTCGTAGACCTTGATGTCACGCCAGGAGTTGGCCTGCGCGCCCTTCGTCATGGGCAGGTCTCCGATGTACACGGGCTGCACGGGATTGCTGATGTCGACGAACGACGTGCCATCCATGCGACCGACCAGCACGTACTCCCTGCCGGTCTGCGGATCCGTCCAGCCCCAGATGTCGTTCAGCTGGACACCGCGGCCGCCGCCGATGCGGCTGATGGGCAGGAACGCGAGCAGGTCGATCTCGCCGCAGCTGAACCGGCCCGCTTCGCCTGACGTGCAACGCACCTCGTCGCCAGTCACTGCGTCAAGGCTCTCGGCCTCGCTCATTACGGTCGACGACGCTCTCCATGCGACCGTTCCGCCCTCGCGTTCGAGAATCATGGCTTTGCCCGCACCGTGATCCGCGGACGTCAGGCCGATGGCGGCAACGTCGCCACGCAGCGCGATCGTGCCGCCGAAACCGTCGCCCTGCACGACACCCTCCGGCTGGATGCGTTGCGGTTGACCCCACGTGCCGGCCGCATCGCCGCGGAACGCGTAGACTGCGCCGCCATCCGCGGTGCGTGGCGCGCCGATCCAGAGCTGTTCACCATCGAGGGCAAGTGAAGCGCCGAAGAACTGACGTGTCGTCGAATCTCCGGGCGCAGTGAGGCGGTCGATCACCGTCCATGCACCGGTCGCGTCATCGAAGCGGAAGCGGAACACACGGCCCGCACCGGCCGAATGGCCGGGCGCACCGACGAGCGCCGTTCCGTTCGTGATCTCGATTGCTGCGCCCAGCTGGTCCGACGGCTGCGTGCCGTCGACCGTCACCTTGCCGGCGGCGCGCCAGTCGGTGCCGTCGAAGTGGAATGCGTAGAGACCCATGGTCGGCGATGCGACGAGCGCGTGCGGGCCGTCCAGCTCGACCGCTACGCCGAAAACCGTCTGCGGCCCGCTGTCACTCGCCGCCAGCCTGCCGGCTGTCACCCACTGGCCGGACGCATTGCGACGATAGACGTGCACCGCCCCCGGTCCACCCGTAAGCATCGAGCCGCCCTCGATGGGCGCACCGACGAATGCGAAGTCGCCACTCAGTCCGACGGAAATGCCGAAGCCGGTAATGCCCGGCTCACGCTCGAGTTGCGCGACCTGGCGCCACGTGCCGGCAGAACGCTCGAAGATCCAGGCCGTGGTGTTCGCAATCGCATTCTGGCTGAACGCGCCGACAATGAGCCGGTCACCATCCAGGTCGAGCGATGCACCGAAGCCATCACCGACTGCGGCGTCCACGGCCGTGATCCGGCTCGACTCGGCCCACTCGCCGTTTGCGCCCTTCCGATAGACGTAGACGATCCCCGGACGCATCGAATTGTCCGGCTCGCCCACCAGCACCTCGCCGTTGCCCACAGCGACTGCGCGGCCGAACGCACCACGCAACCGTGCGCTCAGCGTTGCGGCGCCACTCCCGTCGCCATGCCCCGGCGTCGCCGGCG
>Ga0302046_10002903_pt1 | contig 15794 bp, 13 predicted proteins | sample RVTome_11_FD_200261 | JGI IMG/M metagenome (GOLD analysis project Ga0302046, IMG submission 200261) | Soil microbial communities from uranium-contaminated site in the Upper Colorado River Basin, Wyoming, United States - RVT147D111 (version 2) ...
CCCGTGGTCGAGCATTTCGCGCACGGCGTCCTTTGGTTTCCTGAATTCGCGGGTGTGGTGCGGCATGACCGTCCAGACACCGAAGAGCCGCGGGCTTTTCCGGAGTTCATCCAGGAGCATGCGGTTCCCGTAGGTCGGATCGTACTCTTTGGCAACGGAATGTGCGACCAACGCCCCATGAATACCACACCACTCCATTTCTTCGAGGAGTGTTTCCGTTTCCACCACTGTTTCGACGTCCTTCGGGCCTTTCTTGCCAACCATCGCGTAACAATCAATATAGGTGCGTCCGTTTGCCATGCTGTGCCAGTTTCTTTCTACCAGTAAAAGGGTTTGATGGAGGATCGTTCTTTCTGTTCCGCATCGAGCGCCCGTTTCAGGGCCTTGCGCGCCCGCTCAATCGTCATATCAATATCCGCTTCTCGATGCGAGTAGCAAATGAACCATCGCAGGATCACAAAAATCCCTTCACGGAACAATTCCCGGTACCAGAGATATTCCAACCGGGAGTTATAGAGCGGATCAGGGGTGTTGAATTTCAGATACGATGACACCGGAAGCCCTGCCGCGTATCCCTCGACTCCCAATTCGCGCGCGATCATGTTGAATCCATCCATCAGCCGTTTTCCCATGGCATACAAATGTTTATGGACAGGTTCCCGTTTCATGATGTTAATGGTGGCAATCGCAGCAGCGGTCGAGAGAGTCTCCCCCGCATAGGTGGTTGTCATCTTGAAATGGTTCAATTCAGAAAGATATTTACTCTTGCCGACATACGTCGAAATGGGATATCCGTTTGCCATGGCCTTGGCGTAACTCGCAAGGTCCGCATCGACTCCGAAAAACTCCTGAGCCCCGCCGAGCGCAAGCCGGAATCCCGTCCACACTTCGTCTATGACCAGAAGGATCCCGTATTCTTTGGTAAGCTTCCGGAGATGCTTGATATACGATCCGCTCGTGTCTTCATTCTGGTCGTACGGAATAGAGATCACGCACGCAATACGTTCGTTGTAGGTGCGAATGAGCTGCTCGGCTTCCTCGAAATTTCCCCAAGGAATCACCTTAACGTACTCCTGGAGCATTTTCGGGACACCGTTGTCGGGGCTCTCCTCCACGGCGAACCAATCGGGATATCCGTGATATCCGCAGGTCAGGATCATCTCCCGTTTTGTATGAGCCCGTGCAATACGGATGTTGCTCAGGTTCGCGTCTTCCCCGGTTTTCATGAAGCGGACCATCTCGGCATTTGGAATGACCTCGTGAACGAGTCGGGCGAGATCCAACTCGAGCGGGCTGGCCATGCTGAACAACACCCCGTTTTCCATTTGCCGCCGGACTGCATCGTCTACCTCGTCATAACAATAGCCGAGCGTCACCGGGCCGAGAGCGAGGCGATAGTCGATGTACTCCTTCCCTTCCATGTCCCAAACCCGGCAACCCTTGCCGCGTACGATATACTTCGGCATTGTTTCATCAAAGGCAGGATACGGCCGTTTCGCGTTCGTTTGCGTACCCCACGGAATGAGTTTGAGTGCCTCCTGAAAATGCTTGTCGGAAAGACGCATTGTGTGTTTTACTCCTGCAGTACTTCTACTTCTTTACCGGGCGACAGCATCACAGTAAAACTCCTCGTCCCTTGTTTCCCGGAAATGATCCAGGTGTCCTTATCCAGTTTTGTCGAGAAATCGATCTCCCTGGCGCCGGGGCCACCCATGGAACACATTGTGAGTATCTGATGTTCGGTTGATACTGGATTTTCCACTTCGATAAACGGGAACACGCCTAGTTTTTCAGGAAGGTCAAGCTTGCCCTCTTTGATTGTCGCTACCCCCGAGCCCATCACCACGGCCACCAACGATGCTTTGGGACGGTCGATCAAAAATCCCAATGGCCTGGCCGATCCCTTTCCTTTTCCATCTTCATTGTAGATCTGGAACCTCGCCTGAACACTGCCGGGCTCCTTAAGGTTGACGTCATCAAAGATGATCAAGATGTCCGGCTTAACGAAAACGAGAGTTCTCCGGACATGCTGTACCGACGGCGTCACGAGCCGGTAGGCATCAGATGCATCGCTCGTGACAACCACATAACCGTCCCGAGCGGTGTATTCTGTGATCCGCGCCTCGGCCCAGGAAGCGTTCGTCCCTTCCTTTCCGTTATGATACTGATGGCCCTTGCCGTTGATGAGAACAGCCGAATGCGCCTCCGTTTTTCGCAGCAGCCAATCGGGTTCCGTATAGGAATAGGAGGCCTTGAAAGGATCATGGAACAGGCGCTCGCCGCGGGTTTTGAGGATGATGCTATTACGATCAGAGTGTTCATGGTTTGCGGGGAGTCCGCTTCTCATCGCCACGACTGTGCTTGCTTCGTCCCATCCCGTACGTGCAACCACCCAGTCGATGGCAAACCGTGCGTCGTGCAATTCAGGTCCGGGCGTTTGCGGAGCAACAGTCGGGTCATACCAGACGATGGCATAGTGACTGCTGATCTCGCCAATCTGTGTGACAACGAATTGTGAAATCCGGTCTTTATGATTCTTTGCCACCCAGGCAGCGACGGACGTATCGCCAATAACACTGGCATCACTGAAATTGACACAGTCCCGTGGCTTCCCGGCAGTGGGCATGGACATCTGCAGTCCGTATCGAACGGTACCAGGAAAATCGATGATCGACCGAATGTCCGTTCCCTGTTGTCGATAAAGCACTTCTGCGAACAACGCAAGATGCAAAGCTGTATATCCCCAATAACTCACGCCTTCCTCGTAACTTCCGTCCGATCCGAACATCGGTGCAAACGCTCGGGCGCTCTGGATCGCAAGGTCTCTCCAGCGATCCGCCTGCGGATGTTTACCGGCAAGCAGGCATCCTGCGATGCCAAGCCCCGCGATGGGGATGACTTTCAGGTTCGTCGAATTGAGAATAATGGGCCAGCGGCTCAGATCAATGGTCCCGCGGTAGCGATAGTCGCTGTTGATGTCCAGCGTCCAGCCGCGTACACGGTCGGGATGAAGCATACCCCAGAGCGTCCTGTAACACGCCGGGGCGCCTTTTTCTGCTATCTGACTTTCCATTTCTGACCGCATCTGGGGCGGCAGTTCCTTCTCCATCCAATCAAGGGCAAAGGCCATGGCGATAGTGGCTTCCGGGGCCCGCTGAAGCCCAATCGTGAATTCCCCGCCCTCGAAGAAATAGTCCCACTTTGGGTACGCCAATATTTTTTCGATGGCAAGTCTTGCCACATCGAATTGTTTACGATCCTGGGAAATAACATAGGCAAAAGACGTACGTTCGAGGATAATGCGGGCCCGTGCCATGTCATAAACGTGGCTTGTCAGTTTGAGCTCCTCGCGCAGGAACTTGGTATCTGCGTCCAGATCGGCATCTGCAAAGGATCGCCAAAACGCGGCGAACCGTGGATGCTTAATGGTTTCCCGCATACGGGGCAGGTCTGTCTCATCGAAGAGGAGGCCGGCGGAACGATTCGGCGAAGTACGGGGAGCATGGTTCAACGATTTCCATGATCCAAACGAAAGGCCGGCGGCCACAAGGGCCGTTCTGTTGAGGAAGTCTCTACGGGATTCGTTACTCATGATTGGAGGATCTCCTTCATATCGATAACACGGCGTGTGGTGACCGATTGCACCATAGCTTCGATCACCGCCAGGGCCCTGAGCCCCTCTTCACCGCCTGTTTCAGGTTGCTTTGAATTGATCACACAATCTCCAAATTCATTCATTTCCTCACGATAACTTGAAAATCCTTCATTCGGAAATTCTTTGGTCATTGCCGTTCGAAGAACGTCCCCTTCCAAAAGGTCCAGTTTCAATCCGCTCACATGACAATGCAAGATTCCCTTTGTGCCGTAGATCCGGAGAAAATATTCGTCCGGAGTGACATACGACCCGGACAAAGAAACCGGTACGCCTGACTCGAGCTGGAGAATGGATGATGCAGAATCCCAGGCGCCGCCGGGCATGGCGGCATTATTCGCTACGCAGCCGACGTGCGCAACAGGCCCCAGCAAATAGGCAATCGTATCAACAAAATGAATTCCCAGTTGCGTCATGGGAATCAGGTTCGCGGCGCTTGAATCCGTTTTCCAGCCAGGCAACCCTGCCCGAATACCCACCGGCCGCGACATGTTCATATCCACTCCCGCGATCACTCCGATCCTCCCCTCATCGAGGATTTTCTTTGCAAGACGAAAAAGAGGTCTCCGCCGCGTATTGTGACCAACCATGAGCACCTTCCCTGCGGAACGTGCCTGGGCAATGCTCTGACGTGCCTCTGCAGCGGTCCGCGTGATCGGCTTCTCCACAAACACATGCTTCCCAGCACTGAACGCCGCTGCTATTTCGTCCGCGTGGAGATGGTTCGGCGTGACCAGAGCCACGGCCTCGACGTCCTTCTCCCTCAATATCGATTCGTATGAGTCAGCCTGCCGAACGTCGAGCGCCTTGCTGGTTTTGCGGCTTTCTTCCGGCTTAATGTCGAAGACGGAAACAAGCTCGAGGGTTTCCGAATCGCGGATTGCCTGGAGAATGGTTACCCCATGATTCGTGACTCCGATTTGTGCAACGCGAATGCGTTTTGTTGCCATACGGGTTCAGGCCTTTGATGAACCGACTTTGGTTCGAAGCGCCCGGGCCTTTGCTTTCTTCGCCAGCAGGTCCTGATAAATAGCAGTATACACATCGTCGCGGGGAACACAGCCCGCCTCGTACTGACCGAGTTCGTTGTTTTTCGCCCGCATCAGGTTGGTGCAGTAGCTGATGGCCAGGCACACACGCGATTGCTTCAATGCTCCGTCTTTCTTCGCATCGCGGGCATACTCCGGATAGGCAATAGCTCCGCGCCCGGTTGCTACGATTGTCACCTTCTTGTTCCTGATGTTTGCCTCCGCGGCAGGAAGCAGGAACTGTCTAAGCCAACTGTAGCCGGTACCCACAACGGCCAGATCAGGAAAAGCCTGTTGAATGGCACCGGTGATGCGAAAATGACGGGCAACGCCAACAAGAGGATGTTCCGGTGTGTAATAACCATCCTCCGGCGACCGTTCAAATGGTCTCCCATAATGCATATTATAGTAGGGACTTCCCATCGAGACGTTCACCAAGCCCACTCCGAATTCCCGAAGCAGCTGAACAAGAAGTTTCGGCTCCGTAAGATCCTCTTCCATGGGATTTTGGGGGTTGACTCCAAAACTGTATCGGTAAGGAACGGCAAATGGAATTGGCCGGCCGGCACCCGTTGCCCGGTCCCTCAGAAACGGAACCCCGTCAAACGCATTCATTCTCGATGCGATCAAAGGTCCGTCGCCCACCTCGTTTCGTATCTTTCCGAGGATGTTCCGTATCATTTGGGTTCTCCCCGCAAAGTCTCCTCCGTATTTTCCCGGCCGAGTTCGTGCCCCCAGCAGTTCATTGAGTAAATACGTGTGGCACTGCTTGACGTCGACGAAGTCGAATCCAATTTTGAATGCGCGTTTTGCAGCGGCGGCATAGGCGTCTTCAATCCGCTCAAGGTCCGCATCGTTGAGCACGGGGTACTCTTTCGGGATCCGGATCCCCCGGGCCTTGTCGAGGTAGGTCAGTTCGTCAGCCTGGGGATGATGATAGGTGATAAGGGGTTTCTGATAACTGTACCTGCCCGAATGGGTTAGCTGGAGTCCGACCAGAAGGTCATCATCCGACCCGAATGCGTTCCGGTGGGCGCGGCGTGTTCGCTGCAACAAATCCTCGAATGCGGATAAATTTTCCTCGTTGATGAGTAACTGACGCGGATTAGCAAGTCCTTCGGGAAGCACTGCCGTCGCTTCGCCCCATATGAGTTTTGCTCCCCCACCACCGAACCGTTCCCATCTCCGAAAGGTCAATTCTCCCGGTCTCCCGTCCAGCGTTCCGTCACATCCTTCCATCGGGTGAACACCCAGGGAATTACCTATCACGCGGCTCCCAATCCTGACCTGGCGAAAAACCGCTTCCGGCTTTTCCTCAAAAGACATATCCAGCGCCATTGCTTTCACTTCCCGGCGAAGATCGGCCAACGTTTTATATGCAAAGAACTTCTCGGTCATTTTCAGAGGTGCATCTCGATGCTAACGTCGCTCTCGGGGATCGGGATGTTCATCGTTCCCTGTTCCAGCGGCCTGCGTTTCCCGTTGATGAGGGCGAATTGCCGTTTGTCGCGAACCAGCTTTACACCGATATTTCTTCCGCGCAATTTCAATGTTGCCTTGATGTTGTCGATCCCGGAAAGTAATCGGGGACGAAGAGTCAGTGTTCCCGGGGAAGGACGTACGCCGAGAACATGGTGAATAAACAACGCCACCACCTCGGCCCATGTCCATACGACGATTCCCACAGGGGGAAGCGGCGGAGTAGGCCGCTCACCATAGAATTCAAACCATGAGCCCGAATTGCCCCCCTGACAACCCAGCAGCCATTGGAGCGCCCGCCATACCTTCTCATTGTTCCCGGCCTCATGGTACGCCCTGGCAATAAACAGTGTAGCAAAGGGCCAGGAACCGGGAGAATCCGGTTCTGACGTCACATGATACCGTCCGTACCCGCCATACTTCCAACGCTGGTTCCAGAGTTCTTCCATCGACTGGAGGGTTTTTGACGCCAGATCACCGTTGGGATCGACAATGCCATAGGCAATTGGGAGGACAACAGAACTATCAGGATCGCAATAGGAAACAGATTCGACATTCAACGGCATGCCATTCGGCATGGAATTTCGGTTTGGCGGCTCCATGGTGGTCTGAACCTCTCCGTTTGCCAACCGGCGCTTGATAAATTTTCCCTCGTTGACAAGTGAAAACCTCGGGTGTCCCACATATGCTTTTTTCATTCGTTCCGACGCCTGCCGCCATACCCCCCTTTTGCCGGTATCCTTCATATGTGCGGCCATCTCTGATGCGAGATTCAATCCGAGGATATTCCAGCATTGATAAGCGTTTTCGTATCCTTCCCGGATTCCGAATCCAGGATCGCGTTCCCAATACTCCCGTGAGTTTTTCAAGAGGCCTATCGAGGGATCGCAGAACTCCGGCCGGAGCACGTAGTCCGCTACATTCTTTATCTTTGGCCAGTGGTCACTGAGAACCGCGTCATTGCCGGACCACACCCAGTGCGAGTACAGTGCATAAAGTAGTTCGCCGTTTTGATCAAGTTCGATTGTTTCCGGAGGACGATGACGGCTCGCATCGACGGTTTTCCCCGACTCATCGACAGACTTGTCAAGAATTCTCTTTAGGATGGATTGGGAGACATCGTTCAGTCCCGCCATGGCAGACCCTGCGGCTACCATGCTCTGATCGCGAACCCATTCGAGGTTGTATTGCCAGATGCTGCCGTCCATCTTTCCGGACCGTGAAACAGCGCTTCGGATGCCCGTGGTTGAAACGCGGTACAAATGATCGAGCCCTGAATGGCCAAACGATATCGAACTGATCCCACCCCAGTATTTGGCAGCCTCACGCTTCAACCCTCCGATGCCGGCTTTTTCGATCACGTGTCTTTCTGCGTCAAGTGTCAGGACAAATGTCGCGGATTGTTCCCTTCCGGGTCCAAGGGAACCCAGCATTGCGGTCATGTGTCGATCTCCCGTCGTCACGGGACTCAGGCAAAACAAACGCAGCGTCTTGTAGCCCTTTGCGGTCAACGTCCCGTTCACCCTGTCAACATCATACTCATCGAAGTACATGAGATTCGGATACAACAACAGCGTCAGGCGGACATCTGAGGCAACGGTAACCGGCGCCTTTATGCTGACCGTCCGAACAACTGCGGCGTGATCGGGCGGGCAGAAGAACTCTTCGCGGACCATGCACCCGCCGGCGTTCCACTCTGCGATAATTGTCGGCACCCCTTCGGGGTATTCCCAACGGACCGTGGAGGAAGGAGGTTCGGGGTGATACGACATTCCACCGTGTGCCACCTGACAACGAGAGTTTTGCAGTCCGCGCTCGGGATGGTACAGATACGTGCTGATCTTCCGTCCGAAATGTTCCGGCGACATGATCATGAGACCCAAGTGCGTGCCGGCTTCTGAATGTTTCGACGTTTGCAGGGCGGCAAAGATCAATCCGTTCCCAAGCAGGTAATACTCCGTTCCGGGGTTATTCGATTGATAATCCTGATGAAGAAGCTGATCGTCAGGTTCGGCGGGGTGAATTTTGGCTACGGGGAGCGATGACAGGACGGCCCCCGTTCCGAGGGTTTTTAGGAAATGCCTGCGTTCCTGTTTCATGGAAGTGCCTTAGCGAGTTACGCTTGACGAAGATAGGATCGAAGGGTATCTACGTTTTTCCTGGAATTCTCGATGAGGGGGAGGCAATGGGTTTCGATCGTGACGTGGTTCACGATCCGATCGCGGACGATCGCTGCGATCTGTCCCTTCCAATCGATGGCCCCCTCACCCACCGGAACGCATTGAATCAGTGACCCCTTCCTGGTGTCTTTGACATGCACATTTACAATGACATCTTTGACCGCCTCGTATCCGCCGGGGTACGGCTGTTCTTCGGTTCCGTAACCATTGCATGGGTCCCAATTCGCACCGAGATTTGGTGTTCCAACTCTGCGAATCAACGCCGCCGTATTGAAACCTGAGTCGGCCCAGAAACCCGGCTCATTTTCGATCGCCAGCGTTACTCCCGCTTTCGAAGCGACCTCGGACGCCCTCTGCATGTACTCCAGCCAATCGTTCACCCGGCTTTCCGGTTCGCCGGCTTCCCGCTGAAATCCGAACACGATGATCATCTCCGTTCCGAGTTGCCCCGCCATTTCAATCGTACGTGGAAGAGTTTCGTTGATTTCGACATTAATCCCGGCTTTCTGAGAAAGGTTGTGCTTAAAAATGCCGGGTGAGAGGGCTGAAACAGTTGCCCCCCGATCTTTGACAAGGCCGAGCACTTCCTGAAACTCTTTCGGCTCGATGGCAGGGACTCTTCCGGACCGAAGAACCCTCAGTTCATAGATGGAGAGTCTCCATTCGGATCCATGGCGCAGGGCTTCGTTGAAGTCGGGCGATATTTCATCACTGACGATACCGAGGGCAAGATTCACGTTTGGCGCTTCTTTCTGGGTTTATTGTACCCAAGCCGGCGTGATATGATATCCCCGGTTTCTGTCAACACGTCAAGAAGTCGGTTGGCGTCCCGCCTGTTGTTTTTGTAGCGTTCGGAAGGGATGGCGGTCATGAGGGATGCGACGACACTGCCATTGTGGTCGCGGATAGGGACGGCGATCGCGCAAAGGTCGGTCTTATACTCGCCGTCCACGATGGAGAATCCGTCCTTGCGGATTTGTGCAATCCTGCGATTGAACCGTGCCGTCGTGGTGATGGTTGCGTCTGTAAACTTACTGAGTCCTTTCCTCTGAATAATCGTCTCCATCTCTCCATCATCCAATCCTGCGGCAAGCACCAGCCCCGTCGCCGTGCAATGAATTGGCGACCGGTGTCCCAGGCGGGTCACCATTTTCCAGACTTCCGGAGTGTCGACATGATCGATGATGATGACGTCGTCCTGGTCAAGAATTGCAAGATAAAAGCTCTCACGCGTCTGGTGCGCCAGTTTCTGGAGATACGGATGGGCAATGCTTTTGAGATCAATACGGGAAAGTGCAGAATGGCCCCATTCCAGGAGCTTCATTCCAAGCGAAAAGAGCTTCCGTTCGCGGTCTTCTACCACCACCGCGTGTTCCTGGAGGGTGTGAAGAATCCGGAAGAGTGTGCTTTTGGGGACGTGGAGTTCTTCCGCAAGCTGAGCGAGAGACCGGCCCTGGGGAGAAACCGAGAGAATCTCAAGCAGCCGCACAGCTCGATCGATTGCGGGGACGGTGTAATCGACGGGCATGTCGTTTTGCTAATAGAATGGTGTTTAATTTAGTATACGGCAAATCCGAACGTTTGTCAAGAGCTTTCCCAAAACGAATCAGACGATTCCGGAGCTTGATGTGGACGCAGTGGGTCTCTCTGAAACCTTCCGTTCCCGGTATTGACTTGCACGGTAGACACCGATCGGGTCGGCGGCTCCCCCGCCGGAAATCCGCGCTCTCTGGAGGATCGGGGTCACATCGGTTCGGAACGCTTCCTTCAGTATGCGGTGGGCCATCAGAGGGTCATTTCGTTCCTGGCACTCTTTGAGCTTTTTCCGATCAACGAGAAGCGCCTGTACGTAGGCCCGCTGGATCTCTTCAGCGGAACAGATCAGCGATTCAATCGGATCGGTAATGTTGTGGCTCTGATCGATCATGTAGGCCGGGCGGAACTCTCCCAGCCGTTCGTCGAGCGAAGCGTTCACGAGCTCATGGAAAATCAGGAATAGTTGAAACGGCTTGATGCTCCCCGCGTCCAGGTCATCGTCTCCATACTTGCTGTCGTTGAAATGGAAACCGCCGAGCTTCTTGAGCTGAATCAGGCGTGAAACAATCATTTCAGTGTTCGTGTTGGGCAAATGATGGCCGAGATCAACCAAGCCAAGCGCCTGCGGACCCAGTTGCGATGTTGCGTAATAAACCGTTCCCCAATCATTCACCACCGTGGCATAGAATGCCGGCTCAAACGGCTTGTATTCAAGGAACATTTTCCACGATTCAGGAAGGGCATCGTAAATTTCGCTCGTGCTTTCAAGATAGCGCTCGAAGGCCGCTCGGAAGTCAGACTGCCCGGGAACGTTTGCCCCATCGCCAATCCAAACAGTGAGTGCCTGCGAGCCGAGTTGTTTCCCGATCTCTATGCACTCTTTATTATGCGCAATCGCTTCCCGCCTCACAGCAGCGTCGGTGTGCGTCAGGCTTCCATATTTATAACTCACCGGTTGCCCCTGTTGGTCCTGAAACGTGTTGGAATTCATGGCATCAAATCCTAATCCCAGCGCGACTGCAAATTCTTTCAATTCGCGCGGATCTGATGGCTTGTCCCAGGGAATATGAGGTGATACCCGCGGGGTCACCCGCGTGAGCTGGTGAATCGTTGCACAATCCACAAGCTTCTCAAATATATTCCGCGGTTCCCCACCGCCGGGGAATCTCGCAAACCTCGTACCGCCCGTTCCGACCCCCCAGGAAGGCACTGCAACCTCAAATAAGGCCGCCGAACGGGTAATCGCGTCGATATCGATGGACTTTCGCTCCAACTGACTTCGAAGTGTATGATAATCCTTCTCAAGGAATGAACTGATCTCCTTGTTTGCCTTCTCCACGAGAGAAGCGGGAATTCTGAATCCGGAATCGTTCATGGTCGGGATTGCTTTCGAAGAAGTTCCAGCGCAAGAATCGCTGCGCGGCGCTGAAGTTCCTGCATGCTTGCGCTGCTGTACCATGCGATGTGACTTGTTGCAACAGCATTTGGCAGTGCGAGAAACTGATGACCGGGCGGAAACGGTTCCTGTTCGAAAACATCGAGGGCCGCACCGGCAATGACTCCGGTCCGCAACGCCTCTACAAGCGCATCCATGTCAATCAATCCGCCCCGACTCGTATTCACAAGAATCGCCGTTGATTTCATTTGCCGCAGGATCGGTCCATTGATCAAGTGCTTCGTTTTCTCATTGAGCGGGCAGTGCAGACTAAGAACATCGGATTCTTTGATAATTCGGTCGAAGGCAGCTGCGGTCGCCCCGGCCTGCCGAAGGTCGGCCTCCGGGACAACAGGATCCGAAACGATGACGGTCATTCCGAAAGCCCTGGCTCTCTCTGCCACAAGCCTGCCAATCCGCCCGAACCCGATGAGCCCCAGGGTGCTCTGCCGCAACGGAGGTAATGCCAGCGGCGGTGTTATTTTCCATGTCCCTTCCTTGAGCCGTTGAAAAACACTGACGACCTGGCGCTGGACAGCAAGTGCAAGCGCCACGGTATGATCAGCTACTTCCTCGACGCAATAATCCGGGACGTTCCGAACCGGGATCCCTTTCTTCCGGGCGGCTTCGAGATCGATGTTATCCAATCCGATTCCGTACCGAACGATCCCTTTGCATCGGGTCATCGCGTCAATCGCGTTCGCCCGAACGGGAGCCCACTGTGCCATGACGACGTCCGCATCCCCGACAACCCGGATGACTTCCTCCTCGGATTCGCATTGATACTCCAGAAGGTCGATACCCTTTCCTTCAAAGACGTGACGTTCGGGATCAAGCGAGGGAAAGCCCCAGTCGGTGATGACGACTTTTGCGTTCATTTGAGATAATCGTGAATCACTGTTCCCTTGACAAGCGTAAAATCGGCCTTCCAGTAAAGCCCCAGGCCGTATTCGAGTATCGGAAGCCTGAACACAGGGGCCTGGACATTCGGCCGCAACTCCACGGTGCAGGGCCCGATCCAGCTTTCATGGACGTGCACGTCCGTAAGACTCCGGGTCGTTATCTGCCTGATGGCGGTGGTTCCGTCAATATGTGAGATAACCTTGTAGTTCAGATTTACTCCAAAATCGAACGTCTCTTTCTTGAATTCTTCGATTGTCCCCCGGTTCTGTTTATAGGCCATCGTCCCCGTAATAATATCGATCCCGTTTCGCGAGACGGATCCGACCAGGAGGTCGCCGCGGGCCTCGACGCCCGCCTCTGCATACTTCTTTGGCTGGCCATGTACTTCTCTTCCATGTGCGAGCCCGACATCGCTGTTCAAAAACAGGTACGCCGAATATCCTCCCCGCGTCTTTTTTGGAATCTCGGCGCCAATCATCACATTGCATTCCCCGTACTTCCCGAGCCATTCGACGTCATTCATATTGTAAATATGAATGACAACCTGATCCCCGATCGGTTGAAGGGGTGGGGGGAGCAACGCGGCGATCGCTTCGGGGCTGGTCCTGTACGAGAGTGTCAGGATTTCAATATTCCGGAATGTGAACGGGAATTCCGGGACAAGAGGAGCATCCCAGGGTGTGGACCACGCGTCTTTGGGCGTGCGTGTTTTCATGAACGATTCTCCGGGTTCAGTCGTGGTGCACCGGCAGGAGCTTTTTTGCCGACACGCTCGTAATATTCAGCCGGTATTGTCTTCGGATCTTTATAGATATACCAGATACAGGCATCTTCTGCTTTTTCAGGGTACTCCGTAATGCGCATGGGGTGACCGTAGTTTTCGATTGCAAGAATTTCGTTCACCATGGAGCAATGTGCACAATAGTGACACACTCGTTCCTTTCCCCATGAAAGCGGACCGGCTTTTTTTGTGAAGCCAAAAAGTTCAGGCCGGGGCTCCTTGCCGCTCTCAACCCGCTGACGAGCGACTCCTCCGCTCCCGCAGGGGTCGAGCCGCAGCACATAGCGGTCTTTCTCTTCCGTGATGCCGATTTCTCCCTGCCGGTTCTCTCCCATCAAATGGCCGCGCAAGCCTTCGACGGTGAGTTGAAGCTGGGTTTTTACATCGCTTGCCATGACTTTGTCATACCTTGCCTTGTAGTAGCTGCCGAGTACCGAGCGCATGGCTTTTTCGAGTTCCGCTTCCCCGAAATTCTCGGCGATATAAGTGAAGAACGACCAGGACCAGTTGACATACATGTCGTGAACAACCTGCCATTCGAGACGGGCATACTCAGCGATCTTCTTTGCTTCCTCAAGATCGCCCCGATCCATCGCATCATATGCCTGTCTGAGAGTAGACATTCCGACTTCCCCTGGCTCATCGTGCCGCAGGTCTCGGTTTATGAGAGTGGAGTGTTTGATGTTCATGGGGTTGGTTTCAAGTTCAAGGTTTCAGGTTTCAGGTTTCAGGTTTCAGGTTTTGATCTTCTTCTACTTTCTATCATTTATCTCCCACGAAGTGGCACTAGCTATTGAGCATGAATCCACCGCACACATTAATCTCCTGTCCATTCACAAACGAGCCTTTGTCCGATGCCAGGAAACATATGACGTTTGCAACATCGGTTGTTGTGCCGATCCTTCCCAGCGGAGTCTGCTGCCGCCATTGTTCCCAAAATTCTTTCGGGTTCTTGCCGGTGATGCTCTTGAGCCCTTCAAAATTGACTTGCCACATGGGCGTATCGATCGGTCCGGGGCATACGGTATTCACGGAGACGCTCCGCGATCCATATGCCAGTGCAATAGACTCCGTAATATTCTTGACTGCGGCCTTCGACGCCGCATAATGCGCTGAAAAAGCCCGTCCTTTTCTGCCTGCGTTCGACCCAAGATTGATGATTCGGCCACCCCTGGGCGGCTTCATGGCCTCGGCGGCGTCAACAGCGATATAGAACAGCGCACGGACGTTCACATCCATAACATCATTATATTCCTCTTCCGAAACCTTCGCCATCGGCGTGAAGTAGCACACTCCGGCTGCGTTCACGACAACATCCAGGTACCCAGCCTGGCGGATGGCTTCCGGGACCACAGTTCGGACCTCCGTCATGGTGCGCAGATTCCGAATAAGGCCGACATGCTTCGCCGTATTTGGTTTGAGTGATCTGATTGCATCATTCAGCTTGTTTTCGTTTCGATCGACGCCCACGACCCTGCATCCCATTCCCGCCAACATCCGGGCTGTCTCCAATCCGATCCCGCTCCCAATCCCCGTAACAAGTGCCGTTTTGTTTTCAAATTCCTGTTGCATCACGCGATAACTCCTTGAGGGTGGCGGTCCTTGATGAGCGGGTCATACAACGGAACAACGATATCGGTTTCACGTCTGAGTTTTGCATAAAGCCGATAATGTTCTTCCAGCGACTCTGAGAGGCCGAGCGGAATGTTGCCTTCATAGTTGCGGTATTTGAACACAGCATCGGTGAAGCCAATGCGCCCTTTGGCACTCTGAACGACAAACGCCATGCTCGACCGGTGATGAGCGCCGCAAAACCATGATCGGATTCCCGGCAGAAATTCAACTTCTTCGTCCGGCAGCAGGTTCAGGCGGTCCGCACCCTTCGAGACAAGCCATTGGAGCACATGATTGGGGAAAATGATGTGTCTCGGAAGCTGCGGGATTTCGGGGTCGGGTGCGAGAAAATCGACCCACCCTCGCCGGGAAATCCATATTCGGGATTTCGAAAACTGATCAAGTCCGCCGGTCGCGTATGATGTCAGAGGAGTGATCAATACGTCACTAATATCGTCCGGGGTGAGCCCGGCCTTTCCGAGGGCACTGACAATCCACTGCTCTTTCGAGACGACAGGAACATGTCCTTCCTCGCCCGTTGCTGACTTTGCCCACGTTGTCCAATGCTTGCGCAGGGCCGAATAGTCTTGTGGAAATCCGGTATTGATCAGAATTTTCCGATCGGTATTTTCGATCAGGATCGCCCAAAACTCCAAAGGCTCCCATCCGAAGAGAGTTGTCATCCAGTAGAGTTCGGCGCACGGTACCTTTGTCTCGCCCATGCTCAGTGCGCGTATGGTGTAGGATTTCATAATTGTGCGTTCCATCCTCCGTCCACATTGACTGTGGACCCGTTCACATACTCTGCCTCTTTGCTTGTCAGAAACAATACGGCGGATTTCATATCGCCGGGTGCTCCCAATCGGCCGACGGAAACATGCGAGCCAATCCAGGGTTCAACTGCCGCCACATCGCGGGATTGCGCGTCATTAATATCGGTGTGCATCCAACCGGGCGCAATGCAATTCACCGTAATTCCGTATTTCCCGAGCTCAATTGACATTCCCATTGCCAGGAGATGCAACCCACCCTTGGTCGCACAATAATGCGTTTGTGTCGCGTTTGACCGAAAGGCACCGATACTTGTTGTAAACAGAATCCGCCCTCCCTTCCCTGCTTTCACCATAAGCTTTGCCGCCGATTGCGTCACAAAGAACCCGCTGTTGAAATTCGTATTCATATGGGT
>Ga0302046_10002904_pt1 | contig 15794 bp, 13 predicted proteins | sample RVTome_11_FD_200261 | JGI IMG/M metagenome (GOLD analysis project Ga0302046, IMG submission 200261) | Soil microbial communities from uranium-contaminated site in the Upper Colorado River Basin, Wyoming, United States - RVT147D111 (version 2) ...
TGGCGGGCATGTCGGGGCTGGGCAGCTCCTCGGCGGTGACGGGCCACGCGGGCATGGCGGTCCTCGCGACTCTTGTGCTGGCGGTCACGGCGATCCTGCGCTACTCGCGGGACGTCCGCGCCGGCGATTCCGGCCTCGCGCCACCGCCCGCGTTCGTGCTGGCGGAGGGGATCGGGGTGGTTCTTGTCGTAGGAGCGACGATCATGGGACACAGGATTTCGTGAAAATGGCGCCTTCCGGGAGTTTCCGAGTCGAGACCGATTCCATGGGAGAGGTGAGGGTTCCCGTCGAAGCCCTCCACGGCGCGCAGACCGTGCGGGCCGTTCAGAACTTTCCGATCAGCGGCCTTCGGTTCCCGAGAGAGTTTATCCGCGCCATGGGACTGATCAAGCTGGCGGCCGCGGAAACCAACGTGAAACTCGGGCTGCTGGATAAGAGACGAGCCCGGGCGATCGTCCGCGCCGCCCGGGAGGTGGCCGACGGGAAGCTGGACGCGCATTTCGTCGTCGACATCTTCCAGACAGGTTCGGGCACCTCCACGAACATGAACGCGAACGAGGTCATCTCGAACCGCGCCATTCAGATGCTCGGCGGGAAGGTGGGTTCGCGGAAACCCGTGCATCCGAACGACCACGTGAACCTGGGACAGTCCAGCAACGATGTCATCCCGGCGGCCATGCACGTGGCGGTCCTCGAATCCATCGAGAAGGATCTGCGCCCGGCGTTAGGCCAGCTGGAAAAGTCGCTCACCCGCAAGGCGCGCGAGTTCGACCGGATCGTCAAGATCGGCCGGACGCATCTGCAGGATGCGACTCCCGTGCGCCTGGGCCAGGAGTTTGGAGGGTACGCGCGCCAGGTCGAACTGGGGATCCGCCGGCTCGGGAAGCTCCGCGATACGCTCGGAGAGTTGCCCCTCGGAGGCACGGCGGTCGGCACCGGGATCAACACCGACCCCCGTTTCGCGCGGCTTGCGATTCGGAACCTTTCACGGCTGACGAAGCTCCGGTTCGAGGAGGCCGGCAACCATTTCGAGGCTCAGGCCGCCCGCGACGCGATCGTCGAGGCAAGCGGCGCGATACGAACCATTGCAGTCAGTTTCATGAAGATAGCCAACGACATCCGGTGGCTTGCGTCCGGCCCGCGCTGCGGCATCGGCGAGATCCTGTTGCCGGAAACCCAGCCTGGATCTTCGATCATGCCGGGCAAGGTCAACCCTGTCATAGCCGAGTCGGTCTGTCAGGTAGCCGCTCAGGTCATAGGAAACGACCTGAGCGTCGTCGTCGGAGGGCAGGCGGGGAACTTCGAGCTGAACGTCATGATGCCGGTGATGGCCCATAACCTCCTGGAATCGGTCCGGCTGCTCGCGTCCTCGGCCCGGAACTTCAGCGCCCGGTGTATCGACGGGATTCGCGCCGACAGGGAGCGCGCGAACGACATGGTCGAGAAGAGCCTCGCGATGTGCACGGCTCTGGCTCCGGAGATCGGATACGACCGCGCGGCTGCCATCGCGAAGGAGTCTTACCGGACCGGGCGTACGGTTCGGGAGATCGCCGCGGAACAGAATGTGCTGCCTCCGGAACGGCTCAGAGAGATTCTGGACCCCAGGTCCATGACCGAGCCGGGCATCGCCGGCCGCACGCGCCGAAAGAGGTGAACGACATTGGAAGAACGCGATTTCTTCAGCGAAAAGGACGAGGTAAAGGTCCACAAACTCGAGTGTCCGTCGTGCCGTCGGACGAACGACTTCAAGATCCGCTGGCGCGTGCGAACGAAGAAAAGCTCGTTGCCGCGCCATGCCTCCGAGGGAGATCGGGCCCGGTTCAGGGCGGCCCGCGACTACATGGTCCGGGTGGACGACGTCGTGACTTGCCCGACGCCCCGGTGCGGGAAGAGAATCGAGGTGACCTCGCTGCAGTCGGTCGTGTTCCTCGGATAACGCCTATTCCCGGCCGGCCAGCCAGCGCAACACCAGAAAACCGCCAATCAGGAGCACCAGAAAGAGGATCGACAGGATCTCGAAGTACTTTTCGATGAACACCCGGATCCGGGGCCCGAAAAATCGGATGAGGGCGCCGACCGTGAAGAAACGGAGCGAGCGGCTGAGGGCCGACGCGAGGACGAACCGGCTGATGTCTACGTCGAAAAACCCCGCGGTTATCGTCGCGACCTTGTAAGGAATGGGCGTGAGGCCGGCGACCGCCACGGCAAACGCATCGTAGCGCTGATAGAGCTCCTGAACGCGTGAGAATTCGTCCTCGGCCGAATAGAAGCGGACGAGCGGCTCGCCGAGGAGATCGAAGAACTGGTGGCCGAGGACATATCCGAAGATACCCCCCAGTACCGAGCCGAGCGTACAGATGGCCGCATAGCGGAATGCCCGGGCCGGGATCGCGACCGCGAGCGCGATGAGCAGGAGATCGGGCGGAATCGGAAAGAAGGACGACTCCGCGAAGGCGATCCCGAATAACGCCCAGGAACCGTAGCGATGATCGGCCCACCCGAGCACCCAGTCGTAAAGGCGCCGCATCCCGCCTGTGAGTTTCCCCAGCATCGCCATCCGCAACCTAAGCTAACATAAGGGACCGGACCGGAGGAGCAGGCCGGCGCCTCCGGCGAAGTGGAATTGCGTTACGGATTTCCATCGGCTATAGTCCGGCCTCCGTCCTGTTTACCGGCAGCAGGATGGAGTACCCGTGGACGCACGGAGCGCTGCGTCGTGGCCGGAGTGTGTCTCATGACCGACGGGCCACGCATCGACGGACTCTATTCCGTACACCTCGACGGGGACTTCTCGCGGCAGTTCGTCCGCAATACGATGTTCAATTTCATCGGTCGTTTCTGGAGCTTCGTGATCCTGCTCGTCCTGACCCCCTACATTCTGGCCAGGCTCACCGTGGCCGAGTTCGGAGTCTGGGTTCTGCTGTCGGTCTTTGTCGGCAGTTTCGCCCTGCTGGACCTCGGGCTCGGGTTGTCTTTCGTCAAGTTCGTGTCCGAGTACCGGAGCTCGGGCGACTTCGAGCGCGTCAACAGGGTCCTGTTCTTCGGGCTGGTCTTTTATCTGGCGCTGGGGGGCCTGGTCGTTGCAGGCGGGCTTCTCCTGGAACCCCTGCTGTTCGGAATATTCCGTATCGACGCTGCGCCCGGCGCCTACGCCCTTGTTCTGGTCGCGTTTGCCGTCGGGAATGTGGCGACGCTGCTCTTGTCGATTCTCCGGGGGCTCCAGCGGATGGACCAGTCCAACATCGTCGAGATGGCGATGACCGTTCCGAGCGTCGCCGGGACCGTTCTCGTGCTCGAGAACGGGATGGGCATCGCCGGCCTCGCGCTGAATGCCCTGGTCGTCGCGGCGCTCACCACGGTTTTCGCCTGGTGGCGTCTCCGCCGGGTAGAGTCCCGCGTTGCGCTGCGCCCGGTGTTCGACCGGGCTCTGGTTCGAAAGTTGTTTGGATACGGCCTCAAACTCCAGGTGGGCCGTTTCGGGGCGTTGATCTGCTTTCAGGCCGACAAACTCATCATTTCCCGCTTCCTCGGTGTCGCGCTTGTTTCCTTCTATGAAGTCAGCGCCCGTCTGACGCTTTTCATGCGGGCTCTTCCGCTGGTGATGATTTCAGCTCTGGTGCCGGCCGTCTCCGAGCTGGAAGCCCGCGGCGACCGGCCGCAAGTTCTGAAGACGTACTTTCTGGCCGCCAGATACACCGTGGTCGTGACGGTGGGCCTGGTGGCCTTCGTCATGCTCGAGGCCCGCGCGCTGCTCTTGCTGTGGCTGGGTCCGGGTTTCGAGCAGTCGGTCGTGCTCGTTCAGGTACTGGCGATCGGATACGGGGTGAACGCGATCAGCGAATCTGCGACGCAGACGGGTTCGGGCATTGGCCGTCCCGACATCGACATGCGGGGGGCGATTCTGCTCACGATTCTCAATCCGCTGCTGAGTATCGCGTTGATCCTGGAACTGGGCACGCCGGCCGGCGCGGCACTGGGAACCTCCATCGCGCTTGTTTCGAGCGCCTCCTATGTCGTCTGGACCTTCCACAGCGTGTACGTCGGGCGTTCGGTGTTTGCGCTGCTCAGAGATGTTCACCTTCGGCCCTGGCTGGCCGCCGCTTCGGGCGTGGGTCTCGTTTTTCTGTTCCACGCCGTTCTGCCTGTGATTCCGGCGGCGGATTCGAGTCGTCTCGCGGCGGGAATCCGGATCGGAGTCGATTGCGGCCTGTTCGGCTCGACCTACCTGCTGGCACTGGTGGCGCTTCGGCATATCACGGCCCTCGACTGGCAAAACCTGAGGCGGCTCGCTCTGTTCGGATACCGTGTCCTGCGGCAGCCGTTTCCCGAGCTCTCCGGCGGAGAGGGCGTGGGGATGACTTCCTGGCCGCAGAATCGCCCGGGAAACGGTTGAATCGACTTACTTGACGATGAATTCGCGAATGGCCCCGATAACGCGATCGATCTCGTCGTCCTCGAGTTCGGGAAAGATCGGCAGTGCAAGGGCCGATCCGGCCACGGCCTCCGCCTCGGGGTAGTCCCCGGGCCTGCCGCAGAAAGGGGCGAGCCCCGGCTGGAGGTGAAGCGGGATCGGGTAATAGATTTCCGTGCCGATGCCCGTCGAGGTGAGATAGTCGCGGAGCGCGTCTCTTACCGGTGTGCGGATCACGTACTGGTGAAAGACCGGCACGTTCGGCTCCGAAGGTTCGGGAACTGTGACCAGATCCCGAAGGCGCTCCGAATAACGGCGGGCAATCTCACGGCGGCGTTCGTTCCACTCCCCGACGTGGCGGAGCTTCACCGACAGGACCGCCGCCTGGAGCGCGTCGAGCCGGCTGTTGATCCCCGGCGTCACATGCTCGTAGCGCTTCCGGATCCCGTGATTGGCGAGCTGCCGGATCGTGTCGGCTGCCTTCCCGTCGTTCGTGACGATCATTCCGCCGTCGCCCAGCGCCGCCAGGTTCTTGGTCGGGTAGAAGGAAAAGCAGCCGCAGAACCCGAACGTGCCCGCGAAGCGCTCGCGGCGCAGGGCGCCGAAGGCCTGGGCGGCGTCTTCGATGAGCTGGAATCCGTGCTCCCGCGCCATCCGGCCGACCGGCTCGACGTCGGCGCAGTCTCCGAACAGATGAGCGACGACGACAGCCCGCGTCCGCGGCGTGATGCGCCGCCCGACCTCGACGGGGTCGATATGAAACGACTGCGGGTCGATATCGGCGAAAACGACGCGCGCTCCCAGACGGAGGGCGGCCGAGGCGGTCGCAAAGAAGGAAAACGCGGGCACGATGACCTCGGAGCCCGGGCCGATGCCGGCCGCCATGAGCGCGACCAGCAGCGCGTCCGATCCCGACGCCACTCCGATCGCGTGGCCGGCCGACAAGACCCCGGCGACCTCCTGTTCGAAGCGTTCGACGGCCGGGCCGAGCACGAACCGCCGCGAATCGACGACCTCCATGAGAGAGATCTCGATTTCCTGTCGGAGTCGATGGGTTTGGCGGCCGAGGTCGAAGAACGGTATGTTCATTTGACGTATGATATTAGAGCGGGGTTGCCCGCGGGGAATCAACTGCCGGGAGGATCGGGGAATGTCCGGAAATTGGCCGAAAACATTGTTTCTGGTTGCGTTCGGGAGCCTGTCGGTGGGGGCTTCCGCGCAGGAGGGCCCGCTCCGCGATGAACAGCCGCCGATACCGGTCGAAGAGATCATCGCGCAGTTTGCCGCGAAGGAAGCCGAGTTCGCCCTGGCGAGAAACAACTACGTGTTTCGTCAGAACCTGACGGTGCAGGAGTTGGATGCGCGCGATCGCGTCCTGGGGGAATTCCGGCTCGTCTCCGACATCGGCTTCGAGCCGGACGGCGTCACGCGGACCGAGACGATCGTTTACGCGCCGGTGTCCACGCTCGGGATCAGCATGACGCAGGAGGATTACGACGATCTCGAACAGATCCAGCCTTTCGTCCTCACAACCGGCAGTCTCCCGCTTTACGATCTCGAATACGCCGGCAAGCAGCGGGTCGACGAGATCGACAACTACGTGTTCGACGTGGGTCCCAAAGTGATCGAAGAGGGCGAGCGTTACTTCGAGGGGCGGATCTGGGTCGACGACCTCGACCTCCAGATCGTCAAGACCTACGGCAAGGCCGTGCCCGACATTCGCGAGGGCGGGCGGGAAAACCTCTTTCCCCGGTTCGAGACCTACCGGCAGCCGATCGACGGCTACTGGTTTCCGACCTATACCCGGGCCCTCGATACGCTCGATTTCTCGACCGGCCCGGTCCGGATTCGCCAGGTCGTCCGCTACGAGGATTATCGCCGCTTTGCCGTCGACGTCCAGTTCCGCGTGGAGGACGAGGTCGACGTCGCGCCGGAAGGTCCCGTCCCCCCTACCGGCGATCCGCGATGAGCGTGGAACCGCTATGCTAAACTGACCTTCTGTTGAGAGGCAGGAGATCCCATGTCAGGCCATTCCAAGTGGCATAGCATTAAGCACAAGAAAGCGGCGACCGACGCGAAGCGCGGTAAAGCGTTTACGAAGCTGATCAGGGAAATCACCGTCGCGGCGAGAACCGGCGGCGGGGATCCGGAAGGCAACGCCCGGCTGCGGAAGGCTATCAGCGACGCCAAGGCCGTCAACATGCCCGCGGACAACATCAAGCGCGCGATCATGAAGGGCACCGGGGAGCTGGACGGCGGATCGATCGACGAGATCCTCTACGAGGGGTACGGTCCGGGAGGCGTGGCTCTGATGGTCGAGGCGATGACGGACAACCGCAACCGGACCGTGAGCGAGATCCGGCATCTCTTCGACAAATACGGCGGGAACCTCGGCGAGAACGGGTGTGTGGCGTGGATGTTCAGCAAGCGCGGCTATATCCTGATCCCGTGCGAGGGAGTCGATGAAGAAGCGGTCATGAACGCGGCCATCGAAGCCGGGGCCGATGACTTTTCGGTCCAGGAAGCGTCCTACGAGATCATGACGTCGCCCGAGGCTTTCGAGACCGTCATGGAGGGCCTCAGGGCGAAGGGCTTCGAGCCGTCCACAGCCGAGGTGTCGATGGTCCCGCAGAACTATATCAGGCTCGAAGGCAGAGCCGCGCAACAGATGGTAAAGCTGATGGAAGCGCTCGACGACCACGACGACGTGCAGAACGTGCACGCCAACTTCGACATCGAGGAGTCGGAAATGGCCGGCGTCGTCTAGTCCGTCCGGGAGATGCGGATACTCGGAGTCGACTGCGGTTCGAGGATCACGGGCTACGGCCTGATCGACACTCGCGGTTCCGACTACACATTCGTAGACTGCGGGGCGATCAGGACCCGCCCGAAGGACGCGCTCGCTCTACGGCTTCGGTCGATCCACCGCGCCCTTCAGGAGGTCATCCTCAGGTACGAGCCGGGAGTCGCCGTGTTCGAAACGGTCTTCCATGCCGAGAACGCGCAGAGCGCGCTGCGGCTTGGGCATGTTCGCGGTGTTTCGCTTTTCGCCGCGGCCGAGTCCGAGCTGCCTGTGTACGAGTATTCCGCTCTTCAGGTGAAAAGCGCCGTGACCGGTTACGGCAGAGCCGATAAATCGCAGGTGCAGCAGATGGTGCGCTCCCTCCTACGGCTGGGTCGGGCTCCGGAACCGTATGACGCTTCCGACGCTCTGGCCGTTGCGATCTGCCACGCGCAGAGTCACCGCTTCCGGCAGGCGACGGCGGTCCCATGAGTCGATGGCTGTTCCTGCTGGTCTTTATGGCTCCGCAGAGCAACTTCAGCGAGTTCAGTTTCTGCAGGGAGGGGACCCGCGGGGGCGATCCCGTTCCGTGCATTCGTCTGAACGAGCGGGGCGGCGGAAGCTTTACGCCCGACTCCGCGACCGACGGCGTCGGGGAGCCCCTTGAGCTGTCCGCCGGGCCCACTGGCAGCTTTCTCCAGTTGCTCGGGAAGACCGGCTATCTGCGCGACGGCGGCCTGTACGAATCGGGACGCAACGTTGCGAATCTCGGGCGAAAGATCCTGGCCGTGGAAGGGGAGTGGGGACGACGCGAGGCGGTTTTCAACTACTCGGACCGTTCGGAAGTGAACGATCTGGTGGCGTTCATGGACCGGCTCATTTCTCAGGAATCCCTGTTGCTCGAACTGGCCTTCGCGCTCGACTTCGACCGGCTGGGCCTGCCGGCGATGCTCGACAGAGTTGAAGGGGACCTGCGGAGGAACCGCCTTCCCGACGCGCATCGCTTCCTCGACACGCTCCGGCGCATCGGTTCGGATCCCCGTGTGGTCGGCTACGCCCGGACCGCCGCCCGGCGGCTGGTCGAAGACATCGAGGACGACTGACCGGTTCAGTCGACCGGCGTCAGAAAGAAGCCTCGCTTGTGCCGCACCCTGAGGTTGTCCGGATCTCCGTCGCCGTCGACATCCACGGGGGCGATCTCGACCCTGATCTCCTTCAGGTCGTCATCCGGCTCCAGACCCTGCGGAATGAATCCGAAGCTGTACTGATAACGAAGGGAGGCTCTTACCGTTTCGTAGATCCCCAGGTACTCTCCCTGGAAACGCGGGAAGAAGGCGGCGCCTCCCGAAGCCTCGGCGATCTGGCGGAGCGTGTTCTCGGCTTGTATGAGCGTCATGCGGTCGAGCGCTCCGAGCTGGTTTTCGTAGATGGTCCGGAAGAGCTGCGCCATGCCGACCGCGTAGACGATCGTGTCGGAAGCCTCGGCCCGGTCGAGCACTTCGCCGTAAGTGGCCCGGCTGATCGTGTCGACGCCCGTGCTCAGCAGGAAGATCGCCTTTTTTCCATCGATGTGCTCCATCCGGTCCAGAGCGAACAGGATGGCATCGAAAACAGCCGTTTCCCGGAAAACCGGCGGCTGCAGGGACTGGAGACCGTAAAGGATCTCGTTCCGGTTCCGGGTGAAGTCGGTGAGAATCTCGGCGCTCACGTCGAAGGTCACCAGAGCCGTCCAGTCGTCCGGCCGGAGGGACTGGACAAAGCCCCAGGCCGGCCTGGCCACGTCGTCGTAGTAATAACCGAAGGTATTGCCCCATTCCAGGACGAGCACGACGGTCAGGGGCGCCTCGGTCGGGCTGAAGTTCGTAATGGTCTGCTCGACATCGTCGACGAAAACCCGAAAGTGGTTCCTGTCGAGTCCGGAAATCGGTTGGTTGTCCCTCGTTGTCACGACCACGTCGACGTTGACCAGGTCGACGTCGATCGAGAGCGAAAACGGCCGGTCTGTCGCTTCAGCCGGGTCGTCGCCGATCGGGACGTTCTCCCCAACGTCCCGTCGGGGGCCCTGGCCGGCTGCCATGCCCGCCGTCAGGGACAACAGGGCGCCCACGAGGATCGTTCGGGTTCTCATCTGAAAATCTCCAGTAAGAAGAGCGTACCTGAGGTATCCTGCGCCCGCAACTCGTTTCACTGCGTGCTGATGCCGGCAAGCGAAGCGCAAGGCATGCCGGACTTGCCTTTCCCGGGCTCCCGGCCCGGGCTGACGGCCATCGGGCGCTCCGAATCGAACTGGGGTTTCGGAACCGCGCGGCCGATGTAGTAGCCCTGGGCATAGTCGATCTTATACGTCGCGAGAAGGTGCAGCGCGGCTGCGCTTTGCACGTACTCCGCCACGGTTTGGATACCCGCGGCCTTCGCGACCTCCCCGACCATCCGGATCATGCTCCGGTCGACGCGGCTGCGCGCCATCCCTTTGATGAAAGAGCCGTCGATCTTCAGATAGTCGACCGGCAGACGCTTCAGGTAACTGAACGAGCTGTAGCCCGTTCCGAAATCGTCGATCGCGATGCGGCATCCGAGATCGCGCAACATCGCGACCTGCCTGTCGGCGTCGACCGCAAAGCGAGGGGCCATCTGCTCGGTAATTTCGAACACGATTCGATCGCCCGGTACGCCGTACTCCTTCAACAGGCCGCGCACATGGGTCGCGAATGCATCGTCCTCCAAAGCGAAGTACGAAAGATTGACCGAAAGCCTCAACTCCGGCTGGCCGGGGGAAAACTCAGCCAGCGCGCGTATCGCGTGCCGGACGACCCATCGATCGATGTCCGCCATGAGACCGAAGCGCGTCGCCGCCGGAAGAAACGTTCGCGGCCCGATCAGCCCCCGATCCGTCCGGAGGCGCAGCAGCGCCTCGTAGTGTGATACGACGCCGCTCTCGATGTGCATCAGCGGCTGGTAGTGCAGTACGAAGTCATCGGATTCCAGGGCATGGCGCATGGCGCGCATCCAGCGAATGTCCTGCATCATGCGCTCGCTCTGCTTGCCCGACAGCTTGTAGAACTCGACGCGATTTCGCCCGTTTGCCTTTGCCGTCTGGCAGGCCATGTCGGCCTGGGCGATGAGTTCGTGAGAGCTGAACCGGGAGGAGTTGATCGAGGCGATTCCGATGCTGCATTGCATCTGGAACACGTGACCCTGCTCGACGTGGCTCAGGCTCCGCATCTGCCTGAGCATCTCATCCGCGATCGCTCTGGTCTGGCGCCGCGAGACGTTTCTCAGCAGAACGACGAATTCATCGCCGCCGAAGCGCGCGACGAAATCGTCCGATCGGACCGAGTGGCGCAGGTGGTCGGCCGCGAGCTTGAGCGATTGGTCGCCCGCGGGATGTCCACACGTATCGTTGATGTACTTGAACTGGTCGAGGTCCACGAAACACAGGGCGCTCCGCGTCCTTCCTTGTGCGCACGCAGCGATCTCGGCCTCGAGTTCCGAGGCCAGCCGGTGCCGGCTGTAAAGGCCCGTGAGGGGGTCGTGGTTCGCAAGGTGCAACAGGTGTTGCTCCCGCTTCTCGAGCGCGAGCAGCGTGTCGCCGAGCGCGGTTGCGATCGCTTGCGTCTCCTTGTGTCGCGATACGGGAAACTCCACCCGCATCTCGCCCGCGGCCACTTCGAGAAGCGGTCCCTGCAGCTCGGATAACGGCCGCAGAGCCCGCTTCAGCAATGCGCGGCCCCCGACCCAGGACACCAACAGCAGCGCGACCAGCCCGATGCTCGCCAGAGCAAACCTTGCCTGGAACGCGTTCTGGTAGGCGGAGAAGTCGAGATTGACAGCGACGAAGCCAAGCAGCTCGATTTCTGTTTCCGCGTTGGCCGGATCGAACCCGAACAACCCGTCGCCCGCGAGCGACTCGACCCAGATCGGGCCCGAGAGACGAAACCGGCGGTTGCGTTCGATGTCTTCTCTCAGCAGATACGCCGCGCTCGCGCCTGTCTTCGCCGCGAGCTCCGAGACGGTAGCCGGCGGGAGCGGTGCCCGATCGACGACGGCCGGGCCGTCCTCATCGAGGGAGGTGAATACGGAACCGTCCGGTCGATACCAGGTGACGCGCTCGATCTCGGGGTACTTCGCGATGAAGCGTTCGACCTCGAGCATGGCGTGGTGACGGTCGCGCAGATAGAACGGGGCGCCGAGCTCGTTGAGCTCGCCCGCCCACAACTCCGCCCAATGGGACAGATTCTGCTGGACGACCGTGCCCGAGGTCCAGGCGAGGCCTGCGATCGCGATCGCGGCGATCGCGCCCGTGATCGCGAGCTGCAGCGCGAGTATGTCGGTGACGAGGCTGCGGCGATGGACAGGCGCCCGCGCCCGGGGCGCGACCTGGGAGGGCGCGGTCGTGGGTCGGGCGTCCCTCATGGTTCGCTTCGAACGATCCACGACGCGCCCGCCGGGGACGCCAGACCGAGGCGGTTCGCGACCGTCGCGTTGATCCGAACCGCGACCTCCGAGAGCGGCGTCAGGGCCGGGGCATGGCCGGCGTCGCCGGCGATCATGCGCTCGAGGACGTCGCGCACGGTGCGCGCGACGTCCGGCGCCGTGGCGCTCGCGCTCAGCACTGCACCCCACTCGAGGAGCGAGTCGCTGAACACCGAGACGCGTACGTTGTGGGATACCGCGTAGCCGAGCAGTTCGCGTAGTACGGCCGGGCTCAGGATCCGGTCGTCGGGGACGAGCCAGAACCCGTCGATTCCCGGGACGAGCCGCTTGAACAAGTAGAGCGTTTCCTGGTCCGACGATGAAATCTCGTGCTGGATCGTTACCCCCGTCGTTCGGGCGGCCTGCTCGGCCTCGCGTATCAGATCGGCGTGCCGGTCGCTCACGATCAGACCGACGCGATGAAGCCCGGGGTCGACTTTCTTCCAGTCCTGAAGCTGCAGATCGAGAGGCGGGATCGCCGCGATACCGCGCATCAGCCGGCCTTCGACGAGCAATTCCTGGTGGTTGAAAACCTGCGCGAACACCACTGGCGCGCTGAGCTGGTCGCGCGCGAATCGGGCTGCCCGCAGGCCGATAGCGACGACGAGCAGCCCGGGACGCCCCCCGAGGCCGCCGAGGATCCGCTGCGAATCTTCGACGTGGATGTCGGTCGGTGTCAGTCGATAGCGCTCGGGAGGAAGCAGCCGGATCAACTGCGCCGCGACGTCTGCATAGTCCGATGAGGAGCCCTCGAACAGGATCGCGACCTCGCGGACCTCGACGGTGTCGGCCCCGGGCGGGCTGTCCACCCCGGCCGCGCGGTCGGTCCCCGTTGTCGGCATTCCGGGCGGAGGCGGCGCCGGAGTGACGGTCCGCACCGGGGCGCATCCGGCGATCGCGCAAAGCATGACGGCCGGCAGCACGCGCCCGGCCGCCCGTCGGAACTGCGGCATGTGTTTCATCCTGACTTCATAGGTTCGTCGAAGGACAGTCGGAGGGGAAGGGCTTTCGGTCGTGCGGCAGGTGCTCCGGCACTCCGGCGCATCGGGCGGCGGCCTTCTGGGCAGACGGATAACTATATTGAATATAACGCTTTACGGTGCCGCCGGGATTTGCTCTTCGATCTGGTCGAGCAGGCCGCGGAGGCGGTCGAGCTCGGCCTGGGTGGCGTCGGAGGACTGCCGTGCCTGCTGGATCAGCCGCTGAAGACCGCCTTCCGGCGCGGGGGGAATCTCCCCTGCGGCGGAAATATCGGCCGGCGTCTCCGTCGTCATCTGGACGTCGGGCGCGGTGGGCGTGCGCAGTCCGGTGACGACCTCGAGGGCCTGCTCGAAGGTCTCTTCCATGGCGACCGCGTTGCCGTTGGCCACGATGACGCGCCGCAGCTCGGGCATCCGGCCGCCCGCCGCCTGCAGATAGACTGGCTGCACGTAAAGGAACGAGTCTCCGACCGGAACCATCATCAGCGTGCTCCGGAGGACCTCGGACCCCGCCGTATCCCAAAGCGTGAGTTGCTGCGATATGAGCGCGTTCTGCTCGATACGGTTCTCGATCTGCGACGGTCCGAAAACCAGCACCCCGGACGGGAAGCGGAAGTTGCGGAGAGAACCGAAGTGCTCTCCGTCGGAGCGGCCTGCCAGCCAGGCGACGGTGTTTTCCCGCTCGCGCGGGGTGAACGGCAGGATCAGGACGAACTCGGTCTGTTCCTCGTCGGGCAGGCGCATCGTCAGGTAATACGGGTCCATCGCCTGGGTAGTCCCCCGCAGGCGCTGGATCGGTATCTCCCAGAAATCTTCGCCCAGGAAGAAAACCTCGGCGTTGGTGACGTGGTAACGCTGGTAATGCTGCGCCTGCACGCGAAAGAGGTCCAGCGGATAGCGCAACTGCTGGCGGACTGCGCCGGACATAGCCTCCGCGGGGGTGAACAGCCCGGGGAAGATCCGGGCGAAGGTTTCGGCCACCGGATCCTCAGGGTCGACCAGATAGAAAGCGACGTCGCCGGTGCGGGAGTCGGTCACGATCTGGACGCTGTTCCGGATGTAGTTGACGCCGCCGCCGGCCGGTTGCGAATACGGATAGCCGGTGGCGATCGTGTAAGCCGGTTGCATCCAATAGAGCCCGCTGTCCATGATGAACACGTACGGGTCGGTGTCGAGCGTCAGGAAGGGCGCGATCTTCCGCACACGATCCTGAATCTGGCGGTGCATCAACACGCGGGAATCGCTTTGGATCTCTCCGGAAATCAGGAGGTTCAGATCCCACAACTCCCATGACAGGATCAATCTCCGGAACAGCGAGGAGAGCGAAATGCCGCGATCGTGCTCGTAGAACGTCCGGATGTCCCGGCCCGCCTGCTCCGGGTCCGGATAGTCGAATTCGGGTTCCTGGCTGTTGACGACGACGTAGTGCTGGGTCAACTCGCCGAAATAGATCCGGGACCCGGCTTCGGTCAGCTCCAGCCGGCTGTCCTCGGCTTGCGGCGGGATGTCCCGCAGCATGAGGCGGGGCAGCCCTTCCTCTTCCACCTCGGTCACCGGAGTCGCGACGGCGCCGAAGCCGTGCGTGAGCTGGAGCCGGTCGCGCGTCCAGTTGCGATCCCCCACCCGGGCAAGATCCAGTTCCCGCGCGCTGATGAGCACCTGCTGATGAGTTTCCTGGGTTCCTGCGGCGAGCGGGTAGCGCGAGATGTCGATGTCCCTGAAGCGATACAGGGGCCGCAGCGCCTGCAGCTCGTTGAGCGTCGCGTTCAGAGGAGTTGGATCGAGCAGCCGGATGTTTTGCAGCGTCGCCGGATTCCGGGCCATCTCCTCCCGCGTGACCACCGGGTTGGCGGGGTGACTGACGGCGTCGACGCGGTCGAGGCTCCAGGCCTGGCGAGTCGCCCGGATATGGCGGTCGATGTAAGGTTCCTCACGGCGCAGCTCGTTGGGCTCGACCTGAAGCGATTGGATCACCTGAGGGTAGAGGCCTCCGCCGATACCGGCCACGACCCAGAGGCCGAAGGCGGCCAGAGGCACGCGGAAGCCCTGGGGCGACAGCAGCCCGTGGGCGATCGTGACGATCCCGGCGAGAGCCGCCAGACCGGTCAGAACATAGCGCACGGGCAGACGCGCGTGGATATCCGCATACGTGCCGCCATATACGATGCCGCCGGAGCTGTTCACCAGATCGAAGATTCCCAGATAGCTGTTCACCGCGATCAACAGGATTGCCGCACCTCCGAGGACCGACAGATGGGCGCGCATGGGACGCGTGACGTGCAGTCGGAACTGTTGTAGCGCATACGACAGACCGTAGACGGCCGCGGCGGCGACCAGGGACGCCATGACCAGCCCCATAAGCCAGGCCTGGAAAAACCGATAGGCGGGCAGGTCGAAGAGAAAGAACGCGATGTCCCGCCCGAACTGCTCGTCGAGCTGCCCGAAGCGCACACCGTTCATCCAGCGGAGGACCGTCTCCCATGCGCCGCTGGCGGCCCTGCCGAAAGATACCGCCACCAACAGAGCGCCCCCGGCCAGCAACAGGTCGGCCATGCGCCGGATCGTGGCGGGATGCAACTCGTTGATGAAGGATTCCTCGGGCCCTTTCGGCGCGAAACGCCGCGCGAGCAGGATATTGCCGCCGATCGCGATTGCGCCGGCGAGGGCGCCGGCCAGGAACAATATCACCTGCGCGGTGAGCCGCGTCCGGAAGATGCTCTCGAATCCGACCGACTGGAACCAGAGGAAGTCGACGTAGATAGACTTGAGGACGTGGGCCGTCACGATCAGGGCCAGGACCGCCGCGGCAATCCCGAGCCCCTTCCACGAGACGGGAGGCTGCAGCTCGCCGCCGCTCGGCTTGGGCAGGACCGGGCCGGTCGGTCTCAGGTCGTCGGGGTCATGAAAGGCCATCTGCGATCCTCCTCGCCGGAACACACCCGACGCCGCAGGGCACCTGCGGTCTGACGGTGCATCTTTGCCGGCGTCCCTGCGCGCGCATGGCTCTCCGCCTTCGGGGTGTGTATTCCGGCGAATCCCGCCAGTGATTCCGGCGTAAAAGCCGCCACCCGGCGGAGCGAAGCGACGCTGAAGTCAACATCATTTCCGAAGTCGAGGCCTTCGGTCAAACAAGATCGGCATTCTGAAA
>Ga0302046_10002905_pt1 | contig 15791 bp, 12 predicted proteins | sample RVTome_11_FD_200261 | JGI IMG/M metagenome (GOLD analysis project Ga0302046, IMG submission 200261) | Soil microbial communities from uranium-contaminated site in the Upper Colorado River Basin, Wyoming, United States - RVT147D111 (version 2) ...
CCACTCCGAGAGTGGCGACCTGGCCGAGGCGGTCAGCGACCTGCTGCTTCGGGCGGGCAAGAGACTGGCCGTCGCCGAGAGCTGCACGGGCGGTCTCCTCGCCGAGCGGATGACCGCGCGCGCGGGCGCCTCTGCGGTGTTCAGAGGCGGTGTGGTCGCGTACGACAACTCCGTGAAGCGATCGCTCGTGGGGGTCTCGCCCGTCGACCTCGAGCGGGAGGGCGCGGTGTCCGAGGCCGTCGTCCGACAGCTCGCCCTGGGCATCGCCGAGCGGCTCGAGGCGGAAGCCGGTCTCGGCGTGACCGGTATCGCGGGCCCCGACGGCGGAACCCCGGACAAGCCGGTCGGGACCGTCTGGCTCGCGGCGGCGCTCGACGGGGCCGCGCGGACGAGGCTCGTCCAGTTCGTGGGCGATCGGCACGCGATCCGCGAGCGCGCGGCGCAGGAGGCGCTGTGGCTCCTTCACGGGCTCCTCGTCGAGGCCGTCCGGTCCACCTGAACCGCAGCCTGACTCGATGGTATCTTGTACCTTCGACCGGCTCGGTGTGCGACCGGCACGACGAATCCCGCGGAAAGAACGAGACGATGAGGAAATCCGTACCGAATGCAGAGGACGATCTCGACCCGGCGGTGGAAGGCGTCGAGGACCGCGCGGAGGCCGACTCGCCCGATGACGTGCCGGAAGAGGCGGGGGGCGGGGTCGCGGCGGAAGCGGGCGACGCACGCGGGCAGCCGGAAGCCGCTCCCGGAGCGGCCGGCGCCGAGGACGCCTCCGCGCTCCGCGAGGAGCTCGAGGATCTGAACGACCGACACCTGCGCCTGGCCGCCGAGTTCAACAACTTCCGCCGCAGGACCGAGCAGGAGCGCCTGGGAGCGTGGTCACGCGCGCAGGCCGACATCGTGGGAAAGATGCTCGTGGTCCTGGACGATCTGCAGCGGGTGGCACAGCTCGATACCTCGAACGCCGCCGTCGAGACGATCATGGAGGGCATCGACCTCGTGGAGCGGAAGTTCGTGCGCACGCTCGAGGACGCGGGAGTGGAGGTGTACGATCCGGTGGGCGAGCCGTTCGACCCCGAGGTGATGGAGGCCATGATGCGCGTGCCCGCGGATTCGGAGGACCGGGACGAGACGGTGGCCCAGGTTTTCGGGAAGGGCTACTCGCTGAAGGGTGTGCTCATCCGGCCCGCCCGGGTGAGCGTGTACGTGCGGGGCTGAGCCATCGACCATGCCCGTCGCGACGAAGGACTACTACCAGATCCTCGGTGTCGGCGAGAAGGCGGATCAGGAGGAGATCAAGAAGGCCTACCGGAAGCTCGCCAAGAAGCACCATCCGGACGCGAACAAGGGTGACGCCAAGGCCTCGGAGCGGTTCAAGGAGATCGGCGAGGCCTACTCGGTCCTGAGCGACCCGACGAAGCGCAAGCAGTACGACCAGATGCGGCGGCTGGGCGCCATGGGCTTCGGGCGCGGCCGCGCCGGCCAGCCCCCGCCCGGCGGTCCCGCGGCGGACCAGGGCTTCTCCTTCGAGGATCTCCAGGGCGGGTTCGGGAACATCTCCGACCTGTTCAGCTCGTTGTTCGACCTGGGAAAAAAGCCCGCGTCCGGCGCCAGGCGTGCGGGCAGGCAGAAGGGTCAGAACGTGGAGTACGTCGTCGAGATTCCGTTCCTGACCGCGATGCGGGGCGGGAGGGTTTCGGTGAACGTCGCCATCACGGAGGACTGCACTACGTGCGGGGGCGACGGGGCCGCGCCCGGAACGAACGTGCGCCGCTGCGAGGAGTGTAAGGGCACCGGCCAGGTGTCCTTCGGCCAGGGGGGCTTCGCCGTGCAGCGGCCGTGCCCCGCGTGCTTCGGGAGGGGCAAGATCCCCGAGACGCCCTGTCCGTCGTGCGGCGGAAGGGGCACGGTCCGGCAGCAGCGTAAGATTCAGATCAGCGTGCCGCCGGGCGTCGACACGGGCACGCGCGTTCGGCTCTCCGGCCAGGGTGAGCGCGGCAGTGAGGGCGGACCGCCCGGGGACCTCATCATCACGTACAAGGTCAAGCCGCACCGGTTCTTCAAGCGGGATGGGCTCGACATCCACGTCACCGTGCCTATCAACATCGCGCAGGCGACGCTCGGGTCGAAGATCCGCGTCAGGACCGTCGGCGGTAAGAAGGTCGTCCTCCGCATCCCCGAAGGCACGCAATCCGGCACGAAGTTCCGGATCCGCGGGCAGGGTATCGGCAAGGGCGGCCGCATGGGCGATCAGTACGTCGAGGTCGTGGTCGAGGTGCCGGAAAAGCTGTCCGAGGACGAGCAACGCGCGATGCAGGAGTTCGCCACGACCACGGGGCTGAAGCACTGAGCCGGCACCGGGTGGCAGCCGCCTCGGCTCAGACGCGGGCAGCCACCTCCGCCGCGACGATGCGGCCGCCGCCCAGCAGCCGCTCGCCCGCGTAGATCACGGCGGACTGGCCCGGCGTGACGGCGGCTTGCGGCTCCGCTAGCACGAGGACGAGCCCGTCGTCTTCCACCGCGTGCGCGCGTGCCTCGACGGCCGGGGCGCGCGAGCGGAGCTGCACCAGGAGCCGCGCGCCCGGGGACGGTGCCGCGCCGAGCCAATTGAGCTCGCCGATGCCCACCTCGTCGCGAAGCAGCTCCTCCCGCGTGCCCACAACCACGTCTCGGGTCCACGGACGGATCTCCAGCACGAAGTAGGGCTCGGAGAATCCTCCACCGAGGCCCCTGCGCTGACCGACGGTGTAGCCGGCGTATCCGTGGTGCTCGCCCACGACCGTGCCGTCGCGCCGCACGAGCAGGCCCCGCTCGAGCGCCGGGTGCACCGGCCCGAGCTTCTTGACGAGCAGGTCCCGGTAGTCTCCCGTGGGCACGAAGCAGATCTCCTGGGACTCGGCCTTGTCGGCGGTGACGAGCCCGAGCGCCCGGGCGCGTGCGCGCACCTCGGACTTGGTCAGCTCGCCGAGCGGAAAGAGGAGCGAGGGCACCATGTCACGCGGCAGGCCCCACAGGAAGTACGACTGGTCCTTGTCACGGTCCCGCCCCCTCGAGAGGAACGATCCGTCCGGCGCGTGCGTCATGCGCACGTAGTGTCCCGACGCGATCCGGTCGCACCCCAGCGCCCGACCGCGCGCGAGCAGATCGCGAAACTTGGTGTTGCCGTTGCACCGGACGCACGGGTTCGGGGTCCGCCCTTCGGCGTATTCCGCCACGAAGTCGTCGATAACGTCGCGGGTGAAGTCCTCCTCCACGTCGAACACGTAGTGGGGGATGCCCAGCGCGTGGGCTACCCTGCGTGCGTCCGTGATTCCGTCGAGTCCGCAGCACGTCTTGCCCTGGCCCGGCGCCTCCGAGTAGCAGAACGTCCTCATCGTGGCGCCGACGACCTCGTGCCCCTCCTCGGCCAGCAGCGCCGCGGCCACCGAGGAGTCCACGCCGCCCGACATCGCGACCAGCACGCGGCTCATGCGGCCGCCATCCTGTCGAGGACCCTGAGCACGGCCGCCACGGCCCGGTCCAGGTGCTCGGGCCGCGTCATCCGGCCGAGCGAGAAGCGCACGTGCGCGTGGGGGTCGTCGGGACCGTACAGCGCCGCGACGACGTGGCTACCCCTGTTGCTGCCGCTCGCGCACGCCGACCCGCCGGACGCGGCCACCCCCTCCATGTCCAGGCCCATCAGGAGCATGTCTCCCGCCACGTCCGGAATGCCGACGTGGCAGATGTGCGGCGCGCGCGACGCACCGGACCCGCTCACCCGCGCGCGCGGCAGCGCGGCAAGCAGACGCGCCTCGAGCGCATCCCGGAGCGCGCGGAGGCGCGCCTCCTCCGGCTCGCGCTCCTCGACCGCGAGCCGGAGGGCCGTCGCCATTCCGACGGCACCGGCCACGTCCTGCGTGCCCGGCCTGAGCGAGCGCTCCTGGCCGCCGCCGTGGATCAGCGGTGACAGGCGCGTGCCGGTACGAACGAAGAGGATCCCCGTGCTCTTGGGGCCGTAGAGCTTGTGACCGCTCGCGCTGAGCATGTCGACGGGGACGTCGCGCAGGTCCACGAAAACCTTGCCGATGGCCTGGACCGCGTCCGTGTGCATCGTGGCGCCGGCGGCCGAGACCAGGGCCGCGAGCTCGCCGATGGGTAGCACGATGCCCGTCTCGTTGTTCACCCACATGACGCTGACGAGCGCGGGGCCTAGGCGAAGCTCATCCCGGGCGCGGTCCAGGTCGAGCGAGCCGTCCGCGCCCACCTCCAGGACCGCGAGCCGCACGCGGCCCGCCCCGGCGAGATGCTCGGACGCCTCGCGCACCGCGCTGTGCTCGATGGCGCTCACGACGAGCGCCGGCAGCGCGCCGGTGGCGCTCAGCGCGTGGCAGGCGCCCTGCAAAGCGATGTTGTCGGACTCCGTTCCCCCGCGGACGAAGTAGACCTCCGAGTGCTTGGCACCGAGCGCCGCGGCCACCTCCGCCCGGGCATCCTCCAACGCGCCGGCCGCGGCTCGCCCCCACGAGTGCATGCTCGACGGATTGCCGAACACCCCCGAGAGGTAGGGGGCCATGGCCTCCTGTACCTCCTCGCGCATGGGGGTCGTCGCGGCGCAATCGAGATAGATCGGATCCATCGGTACCGTTGCTCGGGCTCGAACGAGGCACCTAACTTAACCCTCCGCGCCTCGGCGCCCCACGGCCGCTCGCTGTCCGGAGCTTGAATGGAAAGAGCCCCCCCGCCGTTTCCGGCTGGCCACCCCACGTGCTTCCGCTCGACGGTCCACGGAACGGTGTTCGCCGGGCGTGACCGCTTCGTGGAGACGGTGTGCGAGGGTGACAGGCTCAAGCTGGTGGCGGACCCGCCGGTGCAGGGCGACCCGGAGGTGTGGGTCCACCTGGAGTCCGGTGAGCCCATCGGGCACCTGCCGCCCGACATCGGACGGTGGCTGTGGCCCTGGATGTCGCGGGGTGGAGTGGCGGAGGCGAGGGCGCTGCGTGTGGGCGGCGTGGACGTCCCGTCGTGGCGCCGCCTGCTGCTCGAGGTGTCCTGCCAGGTGGCGTAGCCTACGCGCTTCGGGGGCGGACCACTAGAACGTCGACACGCCCAGCGACGCCAGGTCCTCGACCTCGAGCGCCTCGTCCACGCGGAAGGGCTCGCCGTACGCGACGCGGATGAGCGAGCCGTAGTGGGCCATCTGCACCCGGATCTGCTCGAGGAGCGGCCGGCCGCCGCCGGGCAGCACCTCGCCGGCCCTGTGCACTCCCTCGAACTGCGACGCGTACGCGGAGACCGCCTCGAGCTTGCGGTCGAAGTGGTCCGAGATGTCGACCACGAAGTCGGGCGCGCCGGCATCTTCACGGAACGCGGTGGCGTACACGAGCTTGGTCGGGCGAAAGGGCTCGCCCACCACATCCAGCTTGCGCAGTGTGCTCACGAAGCACGCGTCACGCACGAGCTCCGCCGCGACGCGGTGGTCGCGGTGCCGGCCGACCTTCCAGTGCGTCACCACGACCCGGGGACGCAGCGCCCGCAGATGCGCCGCCACGACCCGGCGGGACTCCTCGTCGTTCTCGAGCGCCGAGTCGGTGAGTCCGGCGCAGCGGCGCTCGACCAGGCCCATGATCTCCGCTGCCACGGCCGCCTCCTTCTCACGAAGCGCCGCCGAGCCCGAGCTGCCCATCTCGCCGGCCGTCAGGTCGAGGACGCCGACGCGCCTGCCCAGGGCCGCGCTCTTGGCGAGCGTCCCGCCGCAGAGCAGCTCCGCGTCGTCCGGATGCGCCATGACGGCGAGCAGGTCGAGCGGCCCCGCCGAGCCCGCGCTCACTCGAAGCGCAGCGCGGCGACGGGCTCGAGCCGGCTGGCCCGGTAGGCGGGCAAGAGCCCGAAGAGCATGCCGGTGAGGGCGGCCATGCCAAGGGCCGCCACCACCGCCCACGCGGGAATGCTGGCGGGCAGCGGCGTCCACGCGGCCACCCCGGAGGCCATGCCCCATCCGATGAGCATTCCCACGGCGGCGCCACAGACGGTCAGCACCGACGCCTCGACGAGGAACTGCCAGAGGATCTCACGCCGGGTCGCCCCCACGGCCTTGCGGATGCCGATCTCGCGCGTGCGCTCGGTGACGGAGATCAGCATGATGCCGATCACACCCACACCACCCACCAGCAGGCCGGCCGAGGCCAGGAGCAGGATCACCAGGAAGAACACGGCCGTGAGGCTGTTGAACAGCTCCAGGATCTGCGCGGAGGCGATCAGTGCGAAGTCGTTCTCCTCGCGTGGCCCCAGGCCGCGCATTCCCCGCATGGCCGCGATGACGTCGTCCTGCGCGCGCACGATGCCGACAGTGTCGGCTGGGACCACGAGGATCTGGGCCTGCCAACGCGACTGGCGCAGCCTTCGCTCGGCGGCGGTCCACGGGACCACGGCCCAGTGCTCGAACAGGTTCGTGAAGATGTTGTCCGCCGGGTCGAAGACGCCCACGACCGAGAAGGGTTCCTGGGTGCCCCGCCAGGCGTTGAGCACCCTTATCCGCCGGCCGATCGGGTCCCGCTCGCCGAACAGCTCGGTCGCGAGCGGGGCGGAAAGCACCACGACCGCGCGGTTCTGTTGCACCTCGGCCGGCGTGAAGTCACGGCCCGCGACGAAGTCGCCGACGGTGTAGGCCGGCCATCCGGCCGAGTACGCGTTGACCTGGACGTTCTGGACGCGGTGCCCCTCGAAGTCCATGTCGACCCCGAACCCGTAGTTGAAGAGCGCCTCCTCGACGGTCGGCAGGCTCGCAAGCCGCCGCGCTTCCTCCGGCTCGATCTGCGGGCGGTTCCACCAGGGAGGGCGGTTGTCATCGTCGTCGGACGTGACTGCGGTGAAGTCGAACCGCGTCACGACGAAGTTGTTGGGGCCTGCCGACTCGAACGACTCCATGACGCTGACCCGGAGCCCGGTGATGAGCGCCGCGATCGCCACCACCACCGAGACCCCGACGGCCACGCCGAGGATCGTGAGGCCCGCGCGGATCTTGTTCGCCTTGATGGCGTTCCACGCGATCCCGAGCCCTTCGCCGAGCTGTGTCAGCCCCGGCGCGCCGCGCTCGAGGCGTCGCTCACTCATGGCGCAGCGCGTCGACCGGATCGAGCCGCGCGGCGCGCGACGCCGGATACACGCCGGACGCCACGCCGACGCCCAGGCCGAGCGTGACGCCGAGCGCGATCCACTTCGGCGCGACGGCGGCCGGCATCGGCGAGAGCGCGGCGACCAGCATCGCGACGCCGATGCCCATGGCGACGCCCAGGGCGCCCCCCACGGTCGACAGCGTCGCAGACTCGATCAGCACCTGGGTCAGGATGTCGCGGCGGCGCGCGCCGATGGCCTTCCGCACCCCGATCTCGCGTGTCCGCTCCATGACGGACACGAGCATGATGTTCATGATGACGATGCCGCCGACAACGAGCGCGATCGACACCAGCATGGGCAGCGCCAGGAAGAGGACGCGCGAGATGTTGTCCCAGAAGCTGATGGCCTCCTCCGCGGTCTCCAGCGAGAAGTCGGCCTCCTCCGTGGGACGTAGCTGGCGCCTGACGCGCATGATGCCCTCGATCTCGAGCTGCGCCTCCCGGAGCCGGTCCGGGTCGAGCACCTGGATGACGATGTCCTCGACAGAGCCGCGGGGGGGCGTGAGGGACTGGAGGGGCGAGTTGGCGGGCGCGACCACGAGGTTGTCGAGCGACTCGCCGAAGAGCGAGCCGCGCTCCTCGAGCAGCCCGATCACTCGGTAGGGGAAGCCCTGGATCCTGATGATGCGGCCGAGCGGGTCGAGCCCCTCGTAGATCACCTCTGCCGTCTCGGTGCCGATCACGATCACCGCGCTTCCCGCCTCGGCTTCCTGTGGGGTGAAGGCGCGCCCCCTCGCGATGACGAAGTCGCGGACGAGGAAGATCTCGGAGGACCCCCCGGTGATGAGCACGCTGCTCGCCGAGCGGCCGTTGTCTCCGACGGCGCTTCCGTAGGTCTCGTTCTTCACCGCGACCCGGGCCGGGACCGAAAGGCTCGCGCGGACGGCGTCCGCGTCGTCGTAGGTGAGGAGCGGCCGCCGCAGGCGCGCCCGCCACTCCTCGGCGTCGGTGTTGATGTTGACCTCCTGCCACCGGCGCAGCGTGACGGTGTTCACGCCGAAGAGCTGCGAGGTGAAGTCCTCGCGCACGTACCGGTCGAGCCCCTCGACCACCGTGACCACGACGATCAGGAACATCACGCCCAGGATCACGCCCAGGAGACTGAAGAAGCTCTTGAGCTTCTGGGTCCGGATCTGATGGAGCGCGAGCGTGACGCCCTCCCACAGGTGCATGGTGCTCTCCGCGCTCGGGTCGGGTCGAATGGGGTCAGTTGGCCGCGGGCGCCTCGGCCCGGCGGATAGCGTCGCCGTTGCGCAGCTGGCGAATCGCCTGGTACGGTCCCGCCACCACCGTGTCGCCCTCGGAGACGCCGGAGAGGATCTCGAAGTACTCCTGTCCGGCGATGCCGACCTCGACCGGGGTGAACGTGACCTCGCCGCCGCGCACGACGAACACGCCTTCCACGTCCCGGGCCTCCGCGCGCCCGGCCTCCTCCGTGCCGCCTTGGTCTGTCTCGCCTCGGCGCACCTGTCCGTCGCCCTGCTGGGGGTGGGCCTCCGGGTCGTCCGCGGCCGCGGTGGAGTCGCTTCCCTCCTCTCGAATGGTCAGGGCTATGATGGGTACCGCGAGCGCGTCCCCCCGCCGCTCGACCACGATGTCGGCCGTGGCGGACAGGTCGGGCCGAAGAGACGCCTTGCTCGCGTCGAGCGTGAGAACCACCTCGAAGTCGATGGCCGCATGCTGGCCGGCGGCTTGCTGCGTGGGCGGATTGATCGCGGAGTTGCCGATCTCGCTCACGCGGCCGACGAAGACCTCGTTGGGGAACGCGTCGATGCGAATCGAGGCGCTGTCGCCGAACTCGATCCTGGACACGTCGGTCTCGTCCACCTGCACCACGACCTCGATGACCGAGAGGTCCGAGATGGTCAGGACGAGGCTTCCGGGGTTGTTCATGGTGCCGATGATGACGGTCTCGCCCTCCTCGACGTTGAGACGCGTCACCTTTCCGTTGATGGGCGCGCGGAAGATCGTCTTGCCCAGCAGATCCTGAGCTTCGGCGACCGCGGCGCGCTGCTGCGCGACCCCGTAGCGGGCGGACACCAGCGTTGCGTCCGCCACGTCCACGTTCGTGCGGGCGTCGGCGACCTGTTGGCCGCTCACCAGGAGTGAATCGCGCGCCCGGAGGGCCAGCAGCCGATCGAGATCGCGCCGGGCGCGCACGAGGTTGGCCTCCTGCTGCGCCTGCTGCGCCTCGGCCTGGGCCAGGGACGCCTCCGCGCGTGAGAGCGCGGCCCGGTACTGCGCCGGGTCCAACGTCAGCAGCGTCTGGTCTTCGACGACGTCGTCGCCCTCGTTGACCATGAGCTCGGCCACTCTCGCCGACACGTCCGAGCTGATGTCCACGGTCCGGAGCGCGCGGATGTTCCCGCTGGCCGTGACGATCTCGACGAGGTCGCGGCGCTCGATCACGTCCGTGCGGACCTCGACTCCGCGCTCGCGCCCGCGCGTGGCGGCGAGCGCTGCCGCCGCGACGAGCAGGGCGACGACGCCGATGCCGATGAAGACCTTCGTGCGCGGCTGCATCTTGGAAAAGATCTCCGGGTCAGTTGCGGAGGTTCGTGCCCACGAGGGCCTCGAGCGACGTGACCGCGTCGTGGTAGGCGAAGACGGCGGAGACCCGGTCGGCCTCCGCTTGGGCCAGCACGGTCTGCGCGTCGACGAGCTCGACGAACGTGATGGCACCCAGCTGGTAGCGTTCCCTGGCCAGACGAAGCTGCTGGTCGGCGAGCGTGCGGTTGCGCTCCTCGAGCAGCGCGCTCTGGTACGCCGTGCGGACGTTCGCGAGCCCGATCGACAGCTCCGCCTCGAGCGCGATCTCCTGCTCGCGGACCTGCTCGACCATGTCGTCGCGCTGGAGCCGGGCGGCCTCGAGGTTCCGCTGCCGGCTCAGGCCCTGGAAGATGGGGATGCTCAGCCCCATCGACAGACTCGGGGGCGAGCGCTCGAAGTCGAATGGAAACTGATCGTTCTGCTCGAAGATGGCCTGGCGCTGATCGTCGGTGAACGCCAGTCGCGAGCAATCGAGCGGGGGCAGGGGGTCGGCGAGGCGCGCGTACAGATCGTTGGCGGCGACGCACTGCGAGATCGTGCTCGCGACCTGTGCCTGAGCCTGCGCGATCTGCGCCTCGACGCTGCTGGCTTCACGCGTGAAGCCGCTCCAGCCCGTCTGGAGCGAGAGCGTCGGGAGGTAGGCCGACCGCGCCGAGCTGATCCCGATCTCCGCCGACTCCCGGGACGAGCGCCTCACCTGCAGCGTCGGGTTCTCCGCGAGGGCCAGCCGCCCCAGCTCGTCGAGCTCCCACTGCGGCTCGCTGAGCTGGAAGGCCGTCGCGATGTCGAAGTCCTGCACGACCGGGAGCCCGAGCTGCTGCAGGAGCCTCATGCGTGCCGTCTCCAGCGCGTTGCGCGTCTGCAGCACGGTGACCTCGGCGCGACCCACCTGGACCTCGGCTTGTCCCACGTCGATGGGCGTGACCGATCCGACCTCGAGCTGCCCCTCCGCCAGACGCAGGTTGAACCGGCTGTTCTCGAGCTGGACCTCCGCGACTCCCAGCGCCTCCCGCTGGCGCAGGACCTCGACGTACGCATTCGTCACCTGCGAGACCAGGGTCGCGTCGGCCAGCTGGATCTGCGCACGGGTCACCTCGCGGCCCGCCTTCGACGCCGACGGGCCGATGATGGTCGCCCAGTCGAGCGAGTAGCTCAGCCCGATGTTGTAGTTCGAGAAGTAGTACGAGGGCTGGTTGGCGAACCCGAGGTCGCCGAGCGTAAGGCTGCCGAAGCGTTGCTCGCCGGCCCCCTGCCAGGACACGCCCGTGCTCGCCGAGGCCGTCGGCAGCAGCGCGCCGTAGGCCTGCCGCACGTCCCAGTCGGCGAGCCGCTCGTCGTTGCGGGCCTGCAGGAAGGCGGGGTTGTTGCCCCGTGCGATGTCGAGCGCCTCGTCCAGGGTCAGGCTGGCCGGCACCGTCTGTTGTGCCATGGCCGACGCCGGTGGGCAGGCGAGCAATGACGCGAGCGCGAGAGCGGGAATCCTCATCCGCGGGAACCTCATGCTTGTCGACGGGAACGGAGCGCAACGGGCCGTACGGCGTCTCGTGCGCGTGGGTTTCGAAGTGGCGATGCACGAACCGCCGCTTCGCTGCGCCAGAGCCATACGCCCTCCCGCGGCGACTTCTTCATCGCCACGATCTTTCAACCGACGAGGTCGGTGCGCTCGGCGACGTAGCCCCTGCCAGGAACCTCGACCCGCACCACCCGGCCGAGGCGGTCGAACCATACGACATGCCGGTCCTCACCCGACGAAAGCTCCACGCGGCGCGCCACGACACGGTTCGGCCCCAGTTGGATCTCGTCCTCGGACCACGGACCCACCCGCATGCTCGTCTGACGCCGGTCCCTGGGCACGAGGACGTGGACGGTGGATCCCTCCCGGAGCTCCCGCAGGAAGTAATACTGATGTGCCACGTCGAGGTCGAGCGTTTTCGTGTCGGGCCGAGCGGGGAACTCGCGGTTCTCCTCGCCGAGGCCGGATCGGACCAGCGCCCGGTAGCGACCGCCGATACGGTCCCTGGTGAGCCCGAGCTCCATCGCCTCGAGGCCGGTCACCGTAGCCTGGTACTCCTCGGTCGCCCCGTCCGGGGGCGACGCGCGCAGGAGCGTCCTGACCTCCTGTGCGCCGCCCTCGCGGCTCAGCCGGATGACCGAGTTGGCGTAGAACGCGTCGTCTCGTCCGAAGCCGGCTCGCCTGACGGAGAACTCCTCGGTGCCGGCCTGGCGAGCGTCGAGCGTGACGGCGAAGCGGCCCTGGTCGACCACCACGCCCTGCGCCGTGAGGGGCGACACCGCCGCGCAGAGCGAGAGCAACGCCGGCAGGCAGGCTCGTCCGTTCATGGGCGCTGCTACACCGAGCCGCGTCGATTCGCTCCGATCCGCGGCCTTCCGCCTCATCGAGCGGTGAGCCACGTGCACATCGTGCGCACATAGCGGTGGAAGACGCGCCTACCCTTCTCGGCCGTGGCGCGCAGGGGGAAACCCACCGCGCCGCCGGTTCCCGGTGGGGGTGTCGGCACCCGCCGGCGCATGTATTTTCGAAGGGCTCGTCCCTCCAGGGGCGAGTCCCTCATGTCGTCGACGCGTACCAGTTCCGGCGCCAGGTGTAGCAGGAGGGCAGTCTCGAGCTCACCGCCGTGCTCGCTCTCGGGGTCCGACGCGACGAGGTCCGAGACGTCGATCCGATACAGATCGTAGACGGAGTTGACCGAGCGGTCGGTGAGAGCCATCAGCAGCGCCTCCAGATGGGGTTCGTAACGATGCGCGGTAATGATCACGAACTCCGTCACGCCATCGTCCTCCCAGTGCGCGAACAGCTCGTTCACGGCGCGGTGCAGCGTCTTGCGTCCGAGCCCGGCCGCCCCGGCGAAGGAGCTCCTGCCGGCCGTCGTGCCGTAAGGGAACGCCGGCGCGCGCAGGATGCCGAGCCGCTGCGAGACCTCGCGCGCGACCCCCTCCGCGATTCGCGTGTTGGTGCCGAGGGGGAGGTGAGGCCCGTGCTGCTCGAGCGCCCCCACCGGGACGATCAGGCGGGCGTCGCGTTCCAGCGCCTCCGCCACTTCCGGCCATGGCATCTCGTCGAGCGCGTATGACGTCACCGTCGCGTTCCTCCGTTGTGGCGGCCCGGACCGCGGCCACGGCCGGCTGGCTCGGCCCGTGGCTCGCGCTCGGAGCGCTCGCCCTGTGGACGGCGTCGCCCGACCCGACGCTCCTCGCGGTGGCGGCGGTGGGCGCGACCGCGACGGCGCTGTGGGGCGCGATGGGGCGCGGGCCAGTATGGGGCGTCGGTGTCGGTTTGCTCGTCGTGGGCATCCTGGTGGGATTCGCCGCGCATCGCCAGGTCGACGACGTGGTCGCCGGGTGGGACCGGTATTGGTCCGGCCGCCTGGCCGAGGTCGGCGAGCTGCTGAGCGAGGAGCTGGATCGAAGACAGGCGTCGGGCGAGGAGGTGTCGGCCGCGCTCGCCGAGCGATGGACCCAATCTCGCACGCCCATCGGTGTCGAGTTCCTGAGGGAGTCGAGGATGCGGCACAGAGCCTCCGCGATCGCCCTGTACGGACCCGGCGGCGAGCTGTTGCTGTGGGATGGCGTGCATCGCGGCAGGGTTCCCGAGGAGGTGCAGTTCGGGGAGCAGGCCTACAGCTATCGGGACCTGCCGACGTTCGGCTACCTCTACATCACGCAGCTCACTCCGGGCGGATACGTTGCGGTGGTCGCGTTCCTCCTGCGTGCGGACCTTCCGGGCGGCCTGGACGCGGGCGGTAGCGATCTCGCCTCGAGGTTCTACGGCGGGACGGGCGAGCGCATCCTGGTCACGCAGGACGATCCCGGCAGGGTGGACGGCGTGTGGGACCTCCAGCTCGGCGAGGATCGCCTGTTGAGCGTGGTCGTGCTGGAGCCCGAGCCGCGCGAGCGGGCCTCGCTCATGATGAGGGGCTGGCGCGTCGGCGTGTCCGTACTGCTCCTCCTCTGCTGGCTCCTCCTCGCGGTGGGCGGGCCGACACGCCCGGGCAGAGCCGCTCTCGCGGCCGTGGGGCTGCTTCTCCTCGCGGCCTGGCTGCCGTTGTCGGAGGTGCCCGCCCTCGCGATGGCGTTCCGTCCGGCGCTGTTCGAGCTGCCGGGCCCCATGCCGCTCACGCTGGGGCGTTTCGCGCTGCTCGGCGTCGTCGCCTTCGGGTTGATCGGCGTCGTGCCCCGGCTGCGCTTCACCATGCCCCCCTGGGCCGCCGGGCTCGTCGCAGGCGTCGCGTTTCCGTTGCTGCTCGTCTGGATCGCGTCCGGCGTACGAGCCGGCACGCTCGCCGCCGGCCGCCTCGAGTGGATCGCGTACCAACTCGGTGCGGCGGCGGCGCTGGCTCTGGCGGCTGGATCCGCGATCGCGCTCACGCGGGCGTCCGGGCGCTTCGCAGGCGTGGCGGTCGTGCTGGCCGTCCTGGTCGCGGCGGTCCTCGGCGCGGGCGCCGCCGCCTGGACGTGGGTGGCGGCGCATCAGCCGGGTTGGTGGCCCGCGCTGTGGGCCGTACCGGTCGCGCTCGCGGCGGTGGGGGCGGCCGGCTGGGGCGGATGGCAGAGGCGCGTGGCCACCTGGAGCCTGGCCGTCGTGCTCGGTGCCACGGCGGCGATCCCCGTCGCCTGGGGTCACCGCGTCGCGGCCCGCATGGCCGAAGGAGAGGAGCGCCTGGCGGCGCTCGCCGCGGCGCATGCCCCCGAGCTGGAGCGCGGCCTGTTCCGCCTGGGCGCGGTCGCCGATTCCCTGGACCGCAGGGGGCGCGCCGATGTCGACATCCTCTACAGCGCCTGGCGCGTGAGCGGTCTGGCCGAGCTGGGTCAGCCGCTTCGGCTCACGATGTGGCGGGGCGACGGCTCGCCAGGTGAGGAGCTGCGGGCCGGCGTGGAGGTCGAGCGGCCGGAGGTGCTCGACACGGTGCTCGAGCGCGGGCGTGCGCTGGGAGGCGTCGAGCTCTTCCAGCTGGACCGGGACGACGCCCGCTACGTGATCACCACCGCCCTCCGGGACGGACGCATGATGACCGCGGTCGCGCCACCCTTCGCCCAGAGCACGGGACGCTCCGCGCTGGGTCCTCTGCTGCGAGGGGCCAGCGGCGAGGTGCTCGACGCGCTCACGATCATTCCGCTCTTCGGGTCCGACCCCGGCCCCGCCGAGCAGCCCACCTGGTCGCGCATCCGAACCGGATGGCAGGCGGACGCCCACATGGGGTTCCGCAACCAGACCGCTTATCACGTTCACTACGCGGTCAACCTTCCGGGTCCACTGCTCGGGACCGCCCGCGGCACGTTGCTCCTGGTGCTCAACTTCGCGCTCTTCGGGATCTTCTGGTTGACCGGCCACGCGTTGGCACGGGAAGCCCCGGGGAGCGTCACGAGTCTGTCCGGGCTGGCCATCTCGTTCCGCGCACGCGTGACCCTCGCGCTGTTCGGATTCTTCACTCTGGCGAACGTTCTCTTCGGAACGGTGGCCTATCGCACGCTCGAGCGCACGTCACAGCGCTCCGCGCAGGTGATCGCCGAGCGGGTCGTGGAAGACGCCGCGCGTTGGTACCTGGCGCTCGGCGGGGGCATGGAGCGGCTCGCCCAACAGGTCGGCGCGGAGCTCATGGAGTACCGCGGCGACGAGCTCGTCGGTGGCTCCGTGGAGGAGCTCGTGGAGCTGGGCCTGTACGAAGGTTGGACCCCATATGAGGTGCACCAGCTCCTGGACGGTAGGGAGGGCGTGCGCGAGTTCACCACGACGTCGCTGGGCCGGTGGGAGTACGTCACGGCCTATCGGCGCCTCCCGGTCGGCGACGTGCTCGCGGCGCAGGTGCCGCTGCAGGCGGGCACCACCGCGATCCAGACGACCGATCTCGTCGAGATTCTCGGCTTCGTGGTCCTGTTGGGCGCGGGGCTTTCGCTGGTGCTCGCGCTCACGGCAGGGCGGGCGCTCACCCGCCCGATCCACGCGCTCCAAGTGGCGTCGGAGAGGGTCGGCTCCGGCAATCTCGGCCTTCGACTGCCGGAAGACCGCGCGGACGAGTTCGGGGCCGTCTTCCGTGCGTTCAACCGAATGGTCGCGCGCGTGCGTCGCGCGCG
>Ga0302046_10002906_pt1 | contig 15783 bp, 15 predicted proteins | sample RVTome_11_FD_200261 | JGI IMG/M metagenome (GOLD analysis project Ga0302046, IMG submission 200261) | Soil microbial communities from uranium-contaminated site in the Upper Colorado River Basin, Wyoming, United States - RVT147D111 (version 2) ...
GACGACGCCTACCGCCGCTATCGCGCCAGCGCCCCCGACCAGCGCGGGCGCCGGGAGTTCCTTGAGAGGGAGATCGCGCGCCGGCTCGCCGAGCCCGGCCTGGCGGCGCGGCTCGGCAGCCGGCTCGGCTCCGGGTACGCGCGGCTGCTCGATCGCGACGGCATGCTCACCGACCAGCTCGCCGGCGGCGCCACTCACGCCGGCGGCCTCGGCTACCGCGACCCGCCGGGCTGGCTGGCGGCGGCGCTCCGGAGGTCGAGCCACGTCCTGTGGGCGCTGGTGCTCGCCCTCGCCCCGCTCGGCGTCGTCCTCGCGCCCCCGCGGCCCGGGCGGCGCTGGCGCTGGCTGCCGGTCGCCTGCGTCGTGTACGGGCTCGCCGTCTTCGGCGTGCTCCACGTCGACGCCCGCTTCCGGGTGCAGATCGTGCCGTTCCTGCTGCTGTGGGCGGCGATCGCCGGCGCCCGGCTGGTGCGCCGCCGGCGCACCGCGGAGCGCCCGCCGGCCGGGATGCCGAGGAGGCCCGCCGCCGGAACGGACGGTGCGGGGGCCGCAGCGGGCGGCAAGGGGGACTCCGGCGATCTCGCCGGGGCCGAGCCCGCGCCTCGCCCGGCGGCCGTGGCGGGCGCGCTCGCCGCTTCGGCGCTGCTTCTCGCGCTCGGGTTCGGGGGCCTCCACGGTGCGCGGGCGCTCCCCGCCGACGCGTCCGCGGCCGCCGCCGGCGCGCCGCCGGTCAACGTGCTGATCGTGACCGTCGACGCGGCGAGCGCCGACTTCCGCGCGGGCGGGGGCTACGGCCGGCCGGGGTCGCCCGCGCTCGAGCGTCTCTCAGCCCGGGGTGCCCGCTTTGCGAGGGCGTTCTCGGCCGCGCCCTCGAGCGCGGCGGCCCACGCCTCGATGTTCACCGGCCGCTACCCGAGCTTCCATGGCGCCGGCAGCGACCCCGGCGGCCGTCCTCTCCCGCCCGGGGCGGTGACCCTGGCCGAGGTCCTGGCGGGCGCCGGCTACGACACCGCGGCGGTGGTCGGCGGCACCGGCCTCGGCCGGGAGCTCGGCCTCGCCCAGGGCTTCGCCGTCTACCACGACCCACCGGGGCGCCACGGCGGGCCGGGCGCCGCCGGCGCGGTCGACGCGGCGCGGTCGCTGCTCGCCGCGATGGAAGAGCCGTGGTTGCTCTGGCTCCACCTGCACGGCTCGGGCGGGGAGCCGGAGACCTGGCTCGACGAGCTGGCGGCGGCGGCCCCCGAGCGGACGCTGCTGATCGTCACCGGCGGTTGCGGTCCGGCCGCGGGCGTGGAGGGCTCTCGACCCGACCGTGGCGGCGCGATCGAGCTCGACCGGGTGCGGGTGCCGCTGCTCCTCGCCGGTCCGGGCGTCCTCCCCGGTCTGGTCGTCGAGCCGCCGGTCTCGACCGCCGCGATCTTCGCCACCGTCCTCGACGCCGCCGGCCAGGCGCCGCCGGCCGACCTGCCGCGACCGCCTCCGGTCACCAGCCTCATGCCGCTCGCCGACCGCCGGCGGGCGAGCGGGCCGGCGGTGTTCGTCGAGAGCCCGACCGAGGTCGGCGTGGCGCGCGGCGACGCCTTCCTCGTGCGCGAGCGCGTGGCGGCCGCTGATCTCGGGCCTCCCGGCGGCCCTCGCGCCGGCGGCGCCGCCGGTGCGGTGCGGCGCGCACCCGGCCGCGAGCCGATCCCGCTCGCCGGATCTCACGTTCCCGTCGCGGTCGAACGCGAGCTGGCCGCGCTGCTCGACGCCTTCGAGCGCGGCGCCGCCGCGGCCCGCGCCGGCGTGGGCACCCGCCCGCGCTGAGGCTCCCGTCGACGACGGCGGCGCCGCGGTGCTCGCCTTCCGCTTCGAGCGGGCGGGCGCGGCGGCCGCGGGCGAACCGGCGAGCGACGGCGAGCTGCGCGAACGGATCCGCGCCCTCGGCTACATCGACTAGCAGCTACTCCGGCCGGACCGGCGCTCACCCGTGCCCGAGCACCGGGTGCGGGCTGTACGGCTCCTCGAGCCGCGCCAGCTCGTCGTCGCTCAGCTCGAGGTCGAGCGCGTCGATCGCCTGGTCGAGATGGGCGAGCTTGGTGGCGCCGACGATCGGTGCCGTGACGCCGTCCTGGTGGAGCAGCCAGGCGAGCGCGATCTGGGCCGGCTCGACGCCGCGCGCCTTCGCCAGCTCGACCACCCGGTCGACGACTTCGAAGTCGTCGTCGCGGTAGTACATGCGCTGGGCGTAGTCGTCGGACCTGGCGCGCGCGGTCTCGCCGGTCTTTTCGCCGCCCTCGCCGCGGCGGCGGTTGCCGGCGAGGAAGCCGCGGGCGAGCGGGCTCCAGGGGACGACGCCGAGCCCCTCCTCGCGGCACAGCGGCAGCATCTCGCGCTCCTCCTCGCGATAGACCAGGTTGTAGTGGTTCTGCATCGAGACGAAGCGGGTCCAGCCGCCGAGGTCGGCGGCGTAGAGCGCGCGGGCGAGCTGCCAGGCGTACATGCTCGAGGCGCCGAGGTAGCGCGCCTTGCCGGCGCGGACGACATCGTCGAGCGCCTCGAGGGTCTCCTCGATCGGCGTCTCGTCGTCCCAGCGGTGGATCTGGTAGAGGTCGACGTGGTCGGTGCCGAGCCGGCGCAGCGAGGCGTCGATGGCGTCGAGGACGTGCTTGCGCGACAATCCACGGTCGTTCGGGCCGTCGCCGGTCGGGAAGTAGACCTTGGTGGCGATCACCACCTGGTCGCGGCGCGCCAGGTCGCGGAGGGCGCGGCCGGTGATCTCCTCGCTCACCCCGTTGGAGTACATGTCGGCGGTGTCGAAGAAGTTGATCCCGGCCTCGAGCGCGCGCTCGAAGAACGGCCGCGCCTCCTCCTCGGGCAGCACCCAGTCGCGCCAGCCGGGGTCGCCGTAGCTCATGCAGCCCAGGCACAGGCGCGAGACCTTGAGACCGGTGTCTCCGAGCCGGACGTAGTCCATGCCGTTTCCTCCTCGCGGTCGGGTCGGGCCGGCGGCGCGGGTGCCGGTAGCGGGTAGTGTCGCACGCCGGGATGGCGCCGGGCTACAGCCCGCGATAGGGTTCGGCGCGGCCACCGCCTCTCAGACGCCGCGATGAACGCCGAACGACTCCTCGTCTGGCTGCTGCGCCTCGGCGCCTGCATCACCCTGCCCGCCTTCCTGACCGCGCTGCTGCCGGCGGAGACGATGGCCGCCGTCCACCGCGGCCTCGGTCTCGGTGAGCTCGAGGTCGGTCCGGTGGTCGACTACATGGCGCGCTCGCTGTCGATGCTCTACGGCTTCCACGGCGGCCTGCTCCTGCTGCTCTCCTTCGACGTCCGCCGGCTCGCCACGGCGATCGTCTACGTCGGCTGGATGAACGTCGTGTTCGGCGCCGCGCTGCTGGCGATCGACCTCCTCGCCGGCCTGCCGGCCTGGTGGGTCGCCGCCGAGGGGCCGTGGGTGATCGTCACCGGAGTACTGTTGCTGGTGCTGGTCCGGGCGGCCTCGCGGCCGTCCCCGGAGCCGCGATCGGCGCGATGAGCGACCCCTACTCCCTCCTGCTCCTGCTGGCGATCGCCGCCCTGGCCGCGGCCTGGGTGGCGGCCCTCCTCGGACGCCGTCTTCCGCCCGCCGGCCGCATCGGTCGCTGGACGGCCCCGCTCGCCTTCGCCGCCCTCGCGCTCGCCCTCGCCTCGCTCGCCGTCCACCTCGCCACCGGCCACCGTCCCGGTACTCCCGACGCGATGGACGCCTGGACCTTCCTCGCCTCGCATCCGGCCCTAGCCGTCGTCGCTGCCCTCGCCCTCGCCGCGCTCGCGCTGCGGCCGTTGCAGCGATGACCACGCCGGCCCCGCCAGCGATGGACGCCGTGGTCTTTCCCACGGGATGAATCGGCGGCGCGTGGCGGTCCCGGTTCCCGCGGCGACGCCCGCTATACTGCCCGCCGTCGATGGTCAATCCCTACCGCGACCTGACCGCGGAGTTCAACCGGGGACGCCTGCGGGCGCTGGTCAGCTCCGGCCAGGCGGTGGTTTTCCACCGGCTGGCGATCATGAGCAAGGACGGCGACTGGATCCTACGCGAGGACGAGGCGACGGTCGGGCACGTGCTGGCGACGCTGGCCGTCCGGGGAGCGCGCTATCGCTTCGGCGCTCCGCTCGACCCGCGCTGGCTCGCCGGCGGCTGGAGCGCCCACTTCGAGTTCCGGCGGGAGTCACTGCGGCTGCGCACGGACTTCGTCACCCGGCCGCCCAGGGTTGCGCCGCGACAGTTGGCGCGGATCTGGGAGGCGGCCGCGGCGACGGGCACCGAGGTCGTCGGTCTCGAACCGCTCGCCGCGATCAAGCTGACCAACCGGGAGAAGGACTACGCGGTGGTCGGCGAGCTGGCGCGGCGGATGAGCGAACCCCGCGCGCAGTTCCGCTGGTCGCGCAGCGCCCGAGATCTGATCGCCCTCGCTGAGCGATACCCGAAAGAGTGGGAGGAGGTGAGCAGGGAACGGCCGCTTCTGGCCCGCGTCGCCGACGGGCTGGAAGCCCTCGAGGAGGCGCTCGATCGCGAGCGCCGCGAGCTGATCCGCGCCAACGAGCAACGCCTCGCCCGCTACCAAACCGCCGCGCAAACGTGGGCCGAGCGGTGGCCGGAGGTCCAGAGGCGGATCGCCGGCCTGCCGCTGGACGAGGCTCATCGTGAGGTGGTCTCACGAGCCGAAGGCGTGCTCCCCTTCGGGGTCGCCTCCGGAGAAGCATGACCGAGATCCGCGACGAATTCATGAGCGAGGAGGACCTCGACCTGCGCAACCTGTCGGAGGAAGAGCTGATCGCGTACTGGAACCTCTGGCTCGAGCAGGCCCAGGCGACCAACGACCTCGACGAGGCGCTCTACTCTCACGGGGTTTTCGAGCGCGATCCAACGGTGCCGCGATCAGCGGGTCACCCCCCGCGCAGTCGCCGAGTGACCTGACGGGACCGACCTCCCTGCCTCGATAGGGGTCCCTGCCGCGCGAGTGGCAGCACCCGTCAGCGCGCTCCGAGCTAGGGCGGCGCCGTGACCAGCCCCGCCACCACCCGCTCCAGCTCGGCGAGCGGGATCGGCTTGTGAAGGAAGGCGCGGGCGCCGCGGCGGCGGGCGGCGCGCTCGATCTCGGGGGAGCCGTAGGCGGTGAGGACGATGACGCGGGCGGCGGGGGAGCGGCCGGTGGCGTAGTCGACCAGCTCGAGGCCCTCGTGGCCGTCGCCGGCGAGGCGGAGGTCGGCGATCACCGCGGCGTAGGAGCGGCTGGCGATCAGCTCCTCGGCCTCCGCGCGCTCGCTGGCGCAGTCGACTTCGTAGCTGCGGGCGGAGAAATACTCGCGCAGCGCGAACAGGATCGGCTCTTCGTCGTCGACGATCAACAGGCGGGCGGGGGGCTCGGGGTCCACGCCCGGGGCATGGCAGCAGGTTGCGTGCCGGGCGCGGTCGCGTCTTTCGATGACGGGGCGCCGGGGCTTTCCGCCGCGTCCGGCCGGCGGGCTGTCCCGGTTCGGGAATCGCCGTCTGAGCCGTGGACGGTTCCGATTCCCTCTACAGACGAATCCCGTGCTGCTTGAGTTTTTGGTAGAGCGAGCTGCGCGGAACGCCGAGGCGGGCGGCGGCGCGGGCGACCCGGCCGTTCTCGGCGGCGAGCGCTCGCTCGATCGCGTCGCGCTCGAGCTCGCGCAGGGTGCGGGCGGTACCGGCGGCGCCGGCGGCCGGCAGGTCGAAGCGAAGGTCGGCGCGGTCGATCTCCCGCCGGTCGCCGAGCAGCACCGCGCGCTCGAGCACGTTGCGCAGCTCGCGCAGGTTGCCCGGCCAGGGGTGCTCGGCGAGCGCCGTCAGGGCGTCGTCGGTCAGCCTCGGCGGGCTGTGGCGCGGGCCGCCGCTCAGCCGCTCGAGGATCGCCGCGGCGAGCGGCGGCAGGTCGTCGCGGCGGTCGCGCAGCGGCGGCACCGCCAGTGGGATGGCGCTGATCCGGTAGTAGAGGTCGCTGCGGAAGCGGCGTGCGGCGACCAGGTGCGCGAGGTCCTGGTGGGTGGCCGAGATCAGGCGCACGTCGACCTGGCGGTCGCGGACGTCGCCGACCCGGCGGAAGCGCCCCTCCTCGAGCACCTTGAGCAGGTTCGGCTGGACCGCCGGGTCGAGGTCGCCGATCTCGTCGAGGAACGCGGTGCCGCGGTGGGCGACCTCGAACAGTCCGACCTTGTGGGCGCTGGCGCCGGTGAAGGCGCCGCGGGTGTGGCCGAACAGCTCGCTCTCGACCAGCTCGCGCCCGAGGCCGCTGCAGTTGAGGTCGACGAACGGCTCCTCGGCGCGCGGGCCGGCGGCGTGGAGCCAGGCGGCGAGCACCCCCTTGCCGGAGCCGGTCTCGCCCTGGATCAGCACCGTCGAGTCGCTCGCCGCCACCCGCCGCGCCAGCTCGGCGAGGCCGCGGATCGCCGCGCTGGCGCCGAGGAACGGATCGAGCGCGCGGCGGCCGTTCCTGGCGCGGCCGGCCGCCTCGCGCCGGCGGGTGCGCTGGTGGGCGAGGGTGCGGCCGATCACCACCGCCAGCGCCGGCAGCTCGACCGGCTTGGTCAGGAACTGCTCGGCGCCCTCCTTGATCGAGCGCACCGCGAGGTCGATCGAGGCGTGGCCGGTGAGGATGATCACCGGCACCGCGGCCTGGGCGTCGCGCAGCCAGGCGAGGAGCTCCAGGGCATCGCCGTCGGGCAGCCGGTGGTCGACCACCGCGGCGTCGGGCGGGGCGAGCGTGAACGCCTCCTGAGCCGCGGCCAGGGTCGCCGCCTCGGCGACCTCGTAGCCCTGGCCGCGCAGGAAGTCGGCGACCGCGAAGCGGACGGCCGGCTCGTCGTCGACGATCAGGACGCGGTCACGCCCCACCTCAGGGAGTCTCCGGCGTCGCCGCGGCCGCGGCGACCTCGGCCGGAGGCGCCGCGGGCAGCAGCAGCTCCATCACCGCCCCGCCGCCTGGACGGTTGGCGGCGGCGATCCGCCCGCCGTGCTGCTCGACCACCCGCTGGACGATCGACAGCCCGAGGCCGGTGCCGCCGCGGCGGCGGCTGAAGAAGGGGTCGAACACCCGCGCCAGGTCCTCGGGGCGGAAGCCGGGGCCGGCGTCCTCGACCCGGCCGGCGACCCAGCCCCCGAGGCGTCCGGGCGCGCCGCCGCCGGCGCCGGCGGCCAGGATCACCCGCACCCGCCCGCCGCGCGGGCTGTGGAGGACCGCGTTGTCGATCAAGTTCTGGAACGCCTGGACGATCCCGGCACGGTCCATCGGCACCGCGGGCAGACCGGGGGCGGCGTCGACCGCCACCTCGACGCCGCGGCCGCCGGCGAGCGCGGCGCAGCCGGCGGCGGCCTCGGCGGCGGCCTCCTCGAGGCGTCCGGGCGTCAGCTCGAGCGCCAGCGGCTTGCCGTAGTCGAGGAGCTGCTGCATCAGGACGTTGAGGCGCTGGACCTGCGCCTTGACCAGGGCCAGGTAGGAGCGGTGGGCCTCCTGATCGCCGAAGCGGCTCTCGAAGGCGTCGAGCACCGCCGAGAGCCCGAACAGCGGGTTGCGCACCTCGTGGGCGACGCCGGCGACCAGGGTGCCGAGCGCCGACATCACTTCGCTGCGGCGCAGCGACTCCTGGAGCCGGACCAGGCCGCTGACGTCGCGCATCACCACGATCACCCGGTCGCCGCCCGACTCCGGCCCGGAGTAGAGGCTCGCCGCCAGCTCCCAGGACCTGCCCGTCGCGGCGTCGTGGGTCGACACGGAGCGCGAGCCGCGGCGGCCGACCGCGTGGGCGATCAGCGCCGCCGCGGTACGCCACGGCTCGCCGCCTCCGAGGTCGGTCACTTCCCGGCCGACCAGGTCGGGGAAGTCGCGGCCGGCGAGTCTCTGGGCGGCGCGGTTGAGCCGGGTCACACGGCGGTCGCGGCCGGCGACCAGGAGCGGGGTCTCGACCGCGTCGAAGGTGAGCTGCCACTCGCGCGCGGCGTGGGTCAGCGCCGCTTGGAGGCGGGCCTGATCGCTCTCGGCGTGCTTGCGCTCGCCGATGTCGGCGACCAGCCGCACCCAGCCGCCGCCGGGCCGCGGCGTAGCGTGGACGAGCGCCCAGAACCGGCTGCCGTCGCGACGCCCGAGTTCGAGCTCGGCGACCTCGACGCCGCCGATCGCACCGCCGCCGTCGCCGCCGGCCGGAGCCGGCCGCGGCCAGGCGATCCCGGCCGGCGGCGCCAGCAGCTCGGCGACCGGCCGGCCGACCGCCGCCGCGGGCGCGCAGCGGGCGAGCGCAGCCAACCGCGGGTTGGCGTAGACCACGCGGTCGCCGTCGTCGGTCAGAAGCAGTCCCTGGGGCAGACCGTCGAGCGCGGCGCGGCCCAGTTCGGGCGCCAGGAGCGGCGCGGTGACCACAAGCATACGTACCCCCAAATGAGCATGCATTCTAAGACAAGTAGTGTCGCCGGACAAACTCTTACTTCGAGTCTGACTTCAGGACTTGCTGTCCAGAACCCGGACGGGTGGGCCGCTCTCCGGCGGCGGCCGCGGAGCGCGTGGAAGCCGCGCCGGCGCTGGCGTCGCGCCCCCCGGGACGGCTGCGGCCGGGCGCTGGAACACTGATTGCAAACATATTGGACAGTACGAAACTCCGTGCCAGGCGAACCACCCGCGTCGATCGGGGGGGGTTCGGTGTGCCCGGGGCGCCCGCGCAACGGTTCCGCGGCCCCCGGGTGCGGGAGACGAACGGATCGGCCGGCCCTCGACGGTGCGGCCGGGGAGCGATCGCGCCGAGAGACCATGGAGACCTACCCGACCCCGCCGGCGGCGGACTTCGCCGAGTTGCTGCGTGCCGGAATCGCGGCGGCCAAGCGCGGCGACAAGGCTCGTGCCCGCTTCCTGCTGCGCCAGGCCGCCAGCCTCTCCGACGGCAGCGCGCTGGCCTGGCTGTGGCTGGCCTCGGTGGCGGCGAGCCGGGAGGAGGCGATCGGCCACCTCGAGAAGGCGCTCGGGATCGACCCCGGCCACGAGCGCGCCCGTGCCTGGCTGGGGAAGCTCCGGGCGACCCCGCCGGCCAAGCCGCGGCGGCCCTGGCGCTGCCCGCTGTGCCTGGCCGAGGGGGTGGTCGAGATGGGCCAGTGCCCGACCTGCCGGTCGGTGCTGACCCTCGACGACGTCGACCTGCTGCTGCGCAACGACAAGGCCGACCGCGACCTGCTGCGGCGGGCGATCGACCGCCTCGAGGCGCTCTCCGGCGACGACGTCGGCCACCGGGTCCACTTCCAGCTCGGTCTCGCCTACCTCAACCTGCGGCGGGTCTACGAGGGGATCACCCGGCTGCGGGTGGCGAGCCAGCTCGACCCCGGCGACCGCAAGCTGCGCGCGGCGATCGACGAGCTGGCGCGCCGGCTCGACCAGAGCATGGCCCTGGTCGAGAGCACCGAGCGGGCGGCGCCGGGCGGCGCCGGCAAGCGCACCGTCCTGGTGGTCGACGACAGCCCGACGGTGCTCAAGCTCGTCGGCATGGCGCTCGAGCGCCAGGGGCACGCGGTGCTGGTCGCGGCCAACCCTCTCCAGGCGCTCGCCCGGCTCGACGAGGTCACCCCCGACCTGGTGCTGCTCGACATCACCATGCCGCACATGGACGGCTTCCAGCTCTGCAAGCTGATCAAGTCCAACCCGCAGACCGCGGCCGTGCCGGTGGTGATGCTGTCGGGCAAGGACGGGCTGTTCGACAAGGTGCGCGGGCGGCTGGCGGGCGCGGTCGACCACGTCGCCAAACCGTTCGACCCGGCGGTGCTGGTGCAGGCGGTGGAGAGGCACTGCCGGCCGGCCTGACGCCGCCCCCCACGCCGATGCCGATCGAAGGGGACCTCAAGGAGATCGACTTGACCAGCGTCATCCAGGTCATTTGCACCGAGCGCCGGCGCGCCGGGCTGGTCGTGCGACGGCGCGGCGAGGAGGGGGTCATCTTCTTCGACGACGGCGAGATCGTCCACGCCACCCTCGGCCCGCTCGAGGGCGAGGAGGCGGTGTTCCAGCTCCTGGCGTGGAAGGACGGCAGCTTCCGCATGAGCGACCGGGTGATGTCGCCGGCGCGCTCGGTGCGCCGGGGCTGGAACCACCTGCTGCTCGAGGGGTTGACCAAGCTCGACGAGGAGCGCCGCGACGAGCCCGGAGCAACCCGCCCCGACTTCGGCTTCGCGTTCGACGAGCGCCAGGCCGACGCCGGCTTCGAGGGCCAGCTCGCGCTGTTTCTCTCTGAGCTGGAGCAGCAGATGGTGCGGCTGGGCGAGCGGCGGATCGCGCGCCGGCCGCCGCTGGTGCTCGAGGTTCTGGCGGCGATGGTCAACCGGGTGGTCGAGTTCGCCGAGATCCACACCAGCGCCGGCGCCGAGGCGCTGTCGCTCGACGCCAACCTGCGCGCCGCCGGCCAGCGCTTCCCGATGGCGCGGCTGCTGACCGCGAAGGACAACCGCCTGGCGGTCGACACCGCCGAGAACCTGTACCGGATTTGGGCCCAGGACTCCGGCGAGCGCCGCGTCACCTTCCGCGAGCTGGGGCGCGGGATGGCCGAGGTGACGAGGGTCTACCTCGAGCTGCTCGCCGGCCAGTTCCACTCCCGGACCATCGCCGAGCAGTGGCGGGAGAGCTATGCCGTGTTCCTGCGCGACCTGGCGCGGGCGATCGATCGTGTCCGCTTCTGAGATGACGGAACGGGGGAAAAGGGGGAATCGAATGGCAGCAGAGACGATCCTGGTGGTGGAGGACAGCCCGACCGACCTGCGCCTGATGACCGGAGCGTTGCAGCCGCGGGGCTATCTGCTCCACACGGCGGCCGACGGCGAGGAGGCGCTGGAGAAGGCCAGGACGCTGCGGCCGCGGCTGGTCGTGCTCGACGTCATCCTGCCCAAGGTCAACGGCTTCCAGGTCTGCCGCCAGCTCAAGAGCGCGGCCGAGACCCGCGACATCAAAGTGCTGATGGTCACCAGCAAGAGCCAGGAGACCGACCGCTTCTGGGGCCTCAAGCAGGGCGCCGACGAGTACCTGGCCAAGCCGTTCAACGCCGAGCAGCTCCAGTCCGCGGTGGCGCGGCTGCTCTAGGGACGCGGAGACGATGAGCGACGAGGCGCGCGACGAGTCGATCGACGAGACCGCCGGGGAGCCGGACGCGCCCGCGGCCGACGCCGACCCGCTCGGCGAGCTGATCGCGGCGATCGACGCCGAGCTGGGCGCCGCCGGGGACGAGCCGGCGGCCGCCGAGCCGGAGGCGGCGCCGGAGCGCCGGCACCTGCTCTTCTCGCTCGCCGGCACCCGCTACGCCGTCCGCCTCGAGCACCTGGTCGAGCTGGGCCTGCCGCCGGCGACCGCGCCGCTGCCCAACGTCCCGAGCTGGGTGCGCGGGGTCGCCAACCTGCGCGGCGACATCCTCGCCGTCGTCGACCTGGCCGAGTTCTTCGGCCTCGAGTCGTCGGGCGACCGGCCGGCGGCGCCGGCGGCGCGGCCCGCGGCCGGGTCGCCGGCCGCCGCCGCCCGGCTGCTGGTGGTGCGTGCCGGCCGCGACGAGGTCACCGCCGGACTGCTCGTCGACAGCGTCCACGGCCTGGTCGGCCTCGAGCCGCCGCAGCCGCCGACCGCGGAGGTCGCCGATCGCGTCGCGCCCTACCTGACCGGGGTCTCCGAGCACCAGGACCGGCTGGTGGCGGTGCTCGATCTCGAACGCTTCTTCGCTTCCCCCGAGGTGCGGCTGTTCGAGCCGGCCTGAGGGCGGCGAGATCTGGAGGAAACGTCCCATGGCAGAGCCAAAGTCCTTCCCGAACCGGGTGCGGCGCCTCGTGCCGGCGCCGGGCGTGACCCTGGGCATCCGCAGCAAGGTGCTCCTGTCGCTGCTCGCCCTGGCGCTGATCCCGCTGATCGTGCTCGGCATGGTCGGCTACTTCACCGCCGGCAACACCCTCAACGCCGAGGCCTTCCGCGCGCTCGAGGCGGTGCGCGAGCTGAAGGAGGCCGGCATCGCCCGCCTGCTCACGGTGTGGCGGGTCGACGTCGAGGACGTCTCCAGCGACCCGAGTGCGATCGACGGCGTGGTGCGGATGACCGCCGGCTTCCGCGAGCTGGGTCCGGAGCGCCTGCGCGCGCTCTACCTCGGCAAGCAGGAGCTGACCGACGCCGGAGACGGCAGCGACTACACCGCCTCGCACTTCGAGCAGAGCCAGTTCTACCCCTTCTATCTGCCGATCCACGGCTACCACGACGTCTTGCTGGTCGACCCGGCCGGCAACGTCGTCTACACCTGGACCAAGCGGCCGGTGTACGCCACCAACCTCGAGGCCGGCCGGTACCGCGAGACCAACCTGGCGACCGTCTTCCGCCAGCTCAAAGGGGCGCCGCCGGAGCGGACCTTCATCAGCGAGGCCGCGGAGGTCGACGGCGAGGTGGCGATCTTCGTCGGCTCGCCGGTCTGGAGCTACGACGACGAGCTCAACCCGGTGCGCTTCGAGGGGGCGCTGATCTACCAGGCGCCGTTCGCCCAGGTCAACGCGATCATGCAGGAGACCGCCGGCCTGGGGGCCACCGGCGACAGCTACCTGGTCGGCGGCGACGGCCGCTGGCGCAGCGACTCGCGCTTCGAGGAGAGGCGGGCGCGCGGCGGCCGCATCCTCGCGCCGGAGATGACGATGGCGACGCCCGCGATCCGGAGCGCGCTCGCCGGTGACGAGGGCACCGCGGTGATCGAGGACTACCGCGGCGTCGAGGTCCTCTCCTCGTGGTCGCCGCTGGTGGTCGAGCCCTCCGAGGAGGCCGGCACCACCTGGGCGCTGGCCGCCGAGACCGAGCTGGCCGAGGTCCAGGCGCCGGTGCGGCGGCTGGCGCTGTTCACCGCGCTGGTCGTTCTGGCGGCGGTGATCCTGGTCGTCGCGGCCGCGTTCGTCCTCTCCGGCGGCCTGGTACGCCAGATCCGCGCGATCGGCGACCTGTTCGGCCAGATCGGGGCCGGCAACCTCGAGGCGCGCGCGCCGGTGATCAGCCGCGACGAGCTGGGGGCGATGGCGGCGTCGCTGAACTCGATGCTCGACAACACCCTGACCCTGATCCAGTCGCGCGAGGAGCGCGACCGCATCCAGGGCTCGATCCGCAAGCTCCTCGACGAGGTCTCGGGCGTCGCCGAGGGCGACCTCTCCGGCGAGGCCGAGGTCACGCCCGACGTCACCGGGGCGATCGCCGACTCGTTCAACGTCATGATCGGCGAGCTGCGCCGGATCATCGGCGAGGTCCGCGACACCACCCTCCAGGTCAGCTCGTCGGCGAGCGAGATCCAGACCACCACCGAGCACCTGGCCCAGGGCTCGGAGCAGCAGGCGCTCCAGATCCTCGACACCACCGCCGCGGTCGACGAGATGGCGGTGTCGGTGCAGCAGGTCTCGGAGACCTCGGCGCAGGCGGCGGCGGTCGCCGAGCAGGCGCTGGCCAACGCCAAGACCGGCGCCGAGTCGGTGGACAAGACGATCCAGGGGATGAACGCGATCCGCGGCCAGGTGCAGGAGACCTCGCGGCGGATCAAGCGCCTCGGCGAGTCGTCGCAGGAGATCGGCGAGATCGTCCAGTTGATCGGCGACATCGCCGACCGCACCAGCATCCTGGCGCTCAACGCGTCGATCCAGGCGGCGATGGCGGGCGAGGCCGGCCGCGGCTTCGCGGTGGTCGCCGAGGAGGTCGAGCGGCTGGCGGAACGCTCGGCCGAGGCGACCAAGCGGATCGGAACGTTGATCAAGTCCGTTCAGGGCGAGACGGTCGAGGCGGTCTCGGCGATGGAGGCGACCACCCGCGAGGTGGTCTCCGGGTCGGCGCTGGCCAACGACGCCGGCCGCACCCTCGGTGAGATCGAGTCGGTCTCGAACCGGCTCTCCGAGCTGATCCAGTCGATCTCGCTCGCCTCCAAGCAGCAGGCCCGCGGCTCCGAGTCGGTGGCGAAGTCGATGGGCGAGATCTCGGAGGTGACCCAGCAGACCTCGGCCGGCACCAAGCAGGCGGCGGTGGCGATCCGCAACCTCGCCGAGCTGGCCGACGAGCTGCGCGAGTCGCTCGACCGCTTCCGTCTGCCGCAGCGCCGGGCGGCGGCCTAGGAGTGCAGCGGGTGGATGGCGGACTCGGCGAACGGCCACCGGCCGGACTTGACCGCGGCGGAGCTCGCGGTGTGGAGCGAGCTGATCGAGCGCCGCAGCGGGCTGGTGTTCGGCGAGGGCCGGGCGCGCTTCCTCGCCTGGTGCCTGTGGCAGCGGATGCGGGGGCTGGCGCTCGGCCGCTATGCCGACTACTACCGGCTGGTGGCCAGGGACCCGGCGGAGTGGGACGAGCTGGCCGAGCTGGTGGTCAACCAGGAGAGCGGCTTCTTCCGCCACCAGCCGTCGTTCGACGCGGTGGCCGGGCGGGTGGTGCCGGAGCTGGCGGCGGCGCGGGCGCGCGAGGGGATCGCGATGCTGGCGGCCTGGAGCGCCGGCTGCGCCGACGGCCGCGAGGCCTACTCGCTGGCGATGGCGATGCGCGACGGGCTCGACTCCTGCGGCCGGTCCGACTGGCAGGTGCGGGTGTGCGGTTCCGACCTCTCCGAGCGGGCGCTCGCGGTGGCCCGGCGCGGCCGCTACCCGGCATCGCGCCTGCGCACCCTGCCCGAGGCCTACCGCGGGCGCTTCCTGGCGCCGGTCGCCGGCGACCCCCGGGGATCGTGGGAGGTCGCCCCCGGCCTCCGCGCGGCGGTCACCTTCGGCCGGCTCAACCTCTGCCGGGCGGGCGAGCCCGGCAACGGCTACCCGGTCGGTCTGCAGGACCTCGTCTTCTGCCAGAACGTCCTCATCTACTTCCGGCCCGAGGTGCGGCAGCGGGTGGTCGCCGACCTCGCCGGGCGGCTGCGCCCCGGCGGATACCTGTTCCCGGCGCCGGGCGAGGTGGTCGGGCTGGCGCTGCCCGGTCTCACGCTGGCGCGCTTCGACGGCGCGCTGGCCTACCGGCGGGACGCTTGAGCGCCGAGGGGGATGGCCGATGACCGCGCCGATCGACCGCGAGCTGCTCGCCGGGTTCATCGCCGAGGTGCGCGGCTACTTGCCGCGGATCCGCGCCGGGGTCGATGCCTGGCGCGGCGGCGCCGAGGCGGGAGCGGCGCTCGAGGAGGCCCACCGCTTCACCCACAGCATCAAGGGCGCGGCGGCGATGGTCGGCCTCGGCGTGCTGTCGCAGATCGCCAACCTCCTCGAGGAGGCGCTCGAGGACGCCGCCGCCGGCAACCTCGAGCCGGGGCGCGAGGCGGCGGGCGCTCTCGGCGCCGCCGCCGACCAGGTCGAGGGCTACCTCGACGGCCTGGCCGCCGGCCGGCCGGCCGAGCGGGCGCACCTCGGCGCCGCGGTCACCGCCCTGCGCCGCCTGCGCGGGCTGCCCGAGGAGGGCGACGCCGAGGAGATCGAGCGCCTGCTCGGCGCCGCGCCGGCGCCGCCGGCCGCGGCCGGACCGCGAACCGGGCGGCGGCCCGAGCCTCCGGCCGGGGAACGCGCCGGGGAGCCGGCGCCGGCGGCCGAGGAGCCCGCCCCGGAGCTGGTCGAGGCGTTTCGCGACGAGGCCGAGGACCACCTGCGGACGGTCGCCGGCGCGCTCGAGCGGCTGCGCCACGGCGACGGCGGCGGCGAGACTCTCGGCGAGATCCGCCGCGCGGTGCACACGCTCAAGGGCGCCGCGGCGCTGGTCGGCCGGCGCGCGGTCGCCGGCCTCGCCCACCGCATGGAGGACCTGCTCGACCGCATGGCCGCCGGCGCGGTGC
>Ga0302046_10002907_pt1 | contig 15782 bp, 14 predicted proteins | sample RVTome_11_FD_200261 | JGI IMG/M metagenome (GOLD analysis project Ga0302046, IMG submission 200261) | Soil microbial communities from uranium-contaminated site in the Upper Colorado River Basin, Wyoming, United States - RVT147D111 (version 2) ...
TACGGCTCGAAGATGCCCCTGAACCAGGTCGCGACGGTGAGTGTGCCAGAGCCGCGGATGATGATCGTGCAGCCGTGGGACAAGACCCTGATCGGCGCGGTCGACAAGGCCATTCGCGCGGCGGAGCTGGGCCTGAACCCGGCCAGCGACGGCAACGTGCTGCGGGTGCCGATTCCGGCACTGAACGAGGAGCGTCGCAAGGAGATGGTCCGGCTGCTGCACAAGCTGGCGGAGGAATGCCGCGTCACGGTGCGGCACGCGCGTCAGGAAGCGAACAAGGAGATCAAGCGGCGGGAGCACGAGCACGAGATCGGGCTGGACGATGCGCGTCGCCAGCTGGATGAGATCCAGAAACTGACCGACGAGTACATCGAGAAGGTGGACCACCTCCTCAAGGCGAAGGAGGAGGAGGTGATGGAGGTCTAGCTTGGACAATGCCCGGCCCTCCGCCGGCGTCCTCGAGGACGTGAAGCGCGGAGGGCGCATTCCAGCACACGTCGCAATCATCATGGACGGGAATGGCCGGTGGGCGCGGGGGCGTGGCCTGCCACGCATCCGCGGTCATGGTGCCGGCATGGATTCCGTGCGCGATGTGATCGAGGGCGCCATCGAAGCCGGCGTCGCGGAACTCACCCTGTTCGCGTTCTCCCAGGAAAACTGGAACCGTCCGCGTGCCGAGATCGCTGCGCTGATGCGACTGCTCCAACGGTACGTCGTGAAGGAGCGCGAGGAGCTGCGCGAGCAGGGCGTGCGCGTGCGCATCTTCGGCGACCGCGATCGCCTGTCGCCCGCCACGAGGAATGCGCTGGAGAACATCGAATCGCATACGCGGGAGGGGACGCAGCTCCGTCTCAATCTCCTCATCAGCTACGGCAGTCGAACGGAGATCGTGCGCGCTGCGCGTGCACTGGCGCAGCGCGCGCGGGCGGGCCAGCTGGATCCCGCCGCGATCGACGAATCGACGTTCGCCGCGGAGCTGTACATGCACGGCTCGCCCGACCCGGATCTGCTGATCCGCACCTCGGGTGAGCAGCGGATCAGCAATTTCCTGCTCTGGCAGCTCGCCTACACGGAGCTGTACATGACGCCGACGCTGTGGCCGGATTTCCGGCGCGAGAACCTGTTCGTCGCACTGCTGGACTATCAGAAGAGAGAGCGTCGTTTCGGACGGGTGACGACGAGTTGACGGCATGGCCGCGAGCGAGCTGACCCGACGCGTGGCCGTGGCAGCGGTAGGGGTTCCGCTGGCTGTCGTCGTGATCCACCAGGGTGGCTGGGTTCTCGGCATCGTGCTGGCCGCGCTCGCGGCGCTGGGCACGGACGAGTTGTACCGCATGGGTGCGCGCAATGGTGGCCGTGCATTCGTGCTCGCCGGCGTCGTGTTGTCCGCGCTGCTCGTTCTGTTTGCGACGCTGTGGCGGTTCCCATCGCTCGCCCTGCCGCCGTCCTGGAGCCTGCTGTTCGCGGCGACGCTGTTGCTGTTCGCGCTCGCCATCCGTGCGCGCGGCGTGGAAGGCCGGCCGCTCGAGGCGGTGTCGCTGACTCTGTTCGGTGCCGTGCTCACCGGTGGCGCGTTCGCATACGCGGTGTTCCTGCGCAATCTCGCGAGCGCGGCGGGCGCCGACGAGAACGCGTGGCTCGGCGCATCGCTCGTCGCGTTTCCCATCACGCTCGCCTGGATCGGAGACACCTGCGCCTATTTCGGTGGGCGGCGCTGGGGTCGGCGCAAGCTCATGCCGGGTGTGAGCCCGGGCAAGACGGTCGAGGGAGCCGTCGCGGGACTGATCGGAACGGTGCTGATCGCGGTGGTGTACGCGACGTTCGTCTTCGAACGCTGGCACGGCCTGCCGATCGGTCCACTCGAAGGCGCGATCGTGGCCCTGCTGGTTTCTCCGGCCGCGCAGATCGGTGATCTCGCGGAGTCGTTGCTGAAGCGGCAGGCCGGCGTGAAGGATTCGGGGCGCCTGTTTCCGGGGCACGGCGGCATCCTCGACCGTTTCGATTCGCTGTTCTTCGCGGTGCCGGTCGCGTACTGGTGCCTGGCGGGACTGCTGCCCCTGTGGGTGGAAGGGCTGCCGTGGCACTAGGCGTCGCGATACTCGGTTGTACCGGTTCGATCGGACGGAGCGCGCTCCGCGTGGTGGAGCGACACCCCGACGTCTTCCGTGTGGTTGCGCTCGCGGCGCACCGGAACGCGGCCGGGCTCGCGGCTGCGGCTTCGCGCCATGCCGAAGCGCTCGTGGTGCTCGTCGATGGCGACTCGCCGGACGAGCGGGTGCGGCATGGGCCGGAGGCTCTGCTCGAAGCGGCAGCGCATCCGCAGGCGGATGTCGTCCTGAACGCCGTCGTGGGTGCGGCCGGTCTCGTGGCCACACTGGCCGCGCTGACCGCCGGCAAACGGCTCGCGCTCGCGAACAAGGAATCGCTCGTGGCCGGCGGTCCCCTCGTGCTCGGCGCATTGCGCGAGGGCGGCGGCGAGCTGATTCCCGTCGACAGTGAGCACAGTGCCATGCTGCAGTGCATGCAGGGTGCATCGCCCAAAGCCGTGCGGCGTCTGATCCTCACCGCGTCGGGCGGCCCGTTCCGCGAGTGGACGCCGGAACGCATGCGCACCGTCACACCGCAGGATGCGCTGCGCCATCCGACGTGGGAGATGGGTGACAAGATCACGATCGACTCGGCCACGCTCGTGAACAAGGCGCTCGAGGTCATCGAGGCGCATTTTCTGTTCGGCATGGACTACGACGCGATCGAGGTCGTGGTCCATCCGCAGTCGATCATCCACTCGATGGTCGAGTTCGTGGATGGATCCGTTCTGGCGCAGCTGGGGTTTCCCACCATGGAGCTGCCGATCCTGTATGCGCTGGGACATCCGGAACGCCTGCCGGATGAAGCCATGGCGGGGTTCGATCCCGTACGGGTGCGGGAGCTGACATTCGAAGCGCTCGTGTCGGAGCGGTTCCCGGCGTTCCGCCTCGGCGTCGAGGCGGGCCGGTGCGGTGGCACGGCACCCGCCGTCTACAACGCGGCGAACGAGGTCGCCGTGGCGGGTTTCCTCGAAGGACGGATCCCGTTCAACGCGGTTGCGGAGGTGATCGGGCAGGTGCTCGATGCACACGCGGGATCCGCGATCGATACGCTCGAAACAGTGCTGGAGGCGGATGGCGTCGCACGCCGTGCCGCCCTGGAGGCAATGCGATCCCGATGATCACGATTCTCGCGACCATCGTCGTGCTGGGCGTGCTGATCTTCGTGCACGAGCTCGGCCATTTCCTGACCGCGAAGTGGATGGACATCGAAGTGCCCCGCTTCTCCATCGGCTTCGGGCCGCGGGTCATCGGGTTCAAGCGCGGTGAAACGGAGTACGTCATTTCCGCACTTCCGCTCGGCGGCTACGTGAAGATGGCCGGGCTCGAGGAAATGGAGATGGTCGAAGGGCCGGCCACGGAAACGCCGGAGACGGGCCCGCCACGGCAGGCTCCGAGGCCGCGCGACTTCGAGGCGAAGTCGTTGCCCGCGCGCGTCCTCGTCATCTCCGCGGGCGTGCTCATGAATTTCGCGTTCGCGTTCGTCACGTTCGCGGTCGTCGGCGCGATCTGGGGCGTGCCGGTCACGCCGCCGCCCGTGATCGGTGGGATCACCGAGGATCTGCTTCCGGCCGGCACCGAAGCTCTCGCGCACGTGCCGCGCGGCACCCGCATCCTCGCGATCGGGGACCAGACGCCCGGCGACTTCGGCGACGTGCGGTTCGCGCTCGGCACGGCGAGACCCGGACCGCTCGTGCTGCGGCTGGAGGGACGCGAGCCGGTGCAGATCACGGTCCCCGACAACGACTCACTGCGCGCCTCGCTCGTGGCGGCCGTCCAGGAAGTCCTGTCCGTGCCCGCGGAGATCCACGAGGTCATGGACGATGGTGCAGCCGCACGCGCCGATCTGCGCGCGGGCGACCGCGTGCGCCGCGCCGGTGGCCGCGATATCGCGACATGGCAGGAGTTCGTCGAGATCATCGAGACGAACCCGGGCGTGCCCGTGAGCCTCACCATCGAGCGCGACGGGCGTATCATCGAGACGGCGGTGACGCCCGAAGCCCGCGTGCTCCCCGTCGGTACGGTGGGTCGCATCGGCATCGGTGGACCGTCCGAGCTGAATGCGATGCCGCGCGAACGGGTCGGCCCGCTCAACGCCGTTGCCTACGGCGGGACGGAGACGTGGCGCTGGACACGCCTCACGGTCCAGTTCATCGGCGGCATATTCCGCGGCCGGCAGAGCGCGCGCGACATCGGCGGTCCGATCGCCATCGCGCAGATCAGCGGCCAGGCCGCACGCGCCGGCCTCGAGACGTTCCTCAACTTCATGGCGCTGCTGTCCGTCAACCTCGCCGTGCTCAATCTGCTGCCGATTCCCGTCCTGGATGGCGGGCACCTCGTGTTCCTCGGCATCGAGGCGGTACGCGGACGCGCGCTGACGATCCAGCAGCGCATGCGTCTCAGCCAGGTGGGCTTCGTGCTGATCCTCGCGCTCATGATCTTCGCGATTGGCAACGACGTGCTGCGCTGGCTCGGCCTGTGATGCGCTGAGAGGACAGCGGTCTACAGCAGTGAGAGCTGTTCACCGCCGCGGCGACGACGCAGTGCGAGGACGTCGATGGGCGGGTGGGGCTGGTCCTGCGCAGCGACCGCCAGGCTGCCACGGAAGCCGCACGCATTCAGCGCACGACCCACTTCCTGTTCCGCGAGTCCCGCATCATTGCAGTGCTGACTGAGGTGCGCGAGCACGACGGCGGCGAGCGCGGGATGGTGCAGCTCGCGCGCGAGCTGCGCGGACGCACGGTTCGACAGATGGCCGTGGCTCGACGCGATGCGCTGCTTCACCGACCACGGATACGGTCCTCTCCAGAGCAGCGCATCATCGTGGTTGGCCTCGAGAATGAGCATGTGACTCCTGGCGAGTGAGGCGCGCACCGCGGCAGTCGGCCGGCCGAGGTCCGTCGCAATGCCCACTTTCGTGTCCGTCGGAACGTGGCGGACCGTCACCGCCACCGGGTCCGCCGCATCGTGCACGGTCAGGAACGCGTCGACTTCGAGCGTTCCGATCGTGAAGCGTCCGGACGACGTGTATTCCCGGATGTCTTCCTTGCCGGACAGCAGCGCACGACACGCCTCCGCGGTGCGGCGCGTCAGGTAGAGCGGGATGCCGAAGCGGCGCGCGAGGATGCCCATGCCGCGCGTGTGATCCCCGTGATCATGCGTGATCACGATGCCCGCCACATCCGCCGGCTCCATCCCCGTCTGGCGAATGCGGTTTTCCAGATCCTTCCCGCTGAACCCCGCATCGACGAGGACGCACACACCATCCGCTTCGAAGAGAGTGGCATTGCCGACACTGCCGCTGCCGAGGACCGTGACGCGCACGGATCAGCCGGTCTGCGCCCGCTGCCAGGCGCGCTCGAGCATGGCACGCATGCGGTCATCCAGCGCGACGCCGCGCCGCTTCAGCACCGCGCGCGCCGTGTCGAGGAACCGATCCAGCTCGTACGGCACCAGCCTCTCGCCGCTGCCCCAGCGGAACGGCGGCACGTACTTCGGCGGCTGTATTGCACCGAACAGGTTCGAGCCCGCACCAACGACGGTTCCGGTGTTGAGCATCAGACCGATGCCGGTCTTCACGTGATCGCCGAGGAAGCATCCCAGCTTCTGCTCGCCGGTGTCGACCTCACCCGCGGGCGTCCACATGCGGATCGTGCCGTAGTTGTTCTTGAGATCGCTGTTCGTGGTGAGCGCGCCCAGATTCACCCAGCAGCCGAGCATTGCATGGCCGAGGAATCCATCGTGCGCCTTGTTCGTGTATCCCAGGATGACGCACGCTTCGAGCTCGCCGTGCACCTTGCACACCGGACCGACCGAGATGTCCGCGCAGCTGCCGCCCAGCACCACACTCCCGGCGCCGACGTATGCAGGCCCGGCGAGACGCGTGAACGCGCGGACCTGCGCGCCGCGGTCCAGACAGATGGGGCCCTCCGTGAAATCGAGGACCACGCCGGGCTCGATCGTCGCATCCTGCGCCATGCGCAGCGTCCCGGCGGAATGGCCGATCACGCCGGTTCCCGCGGGAGGGTCGGCCGCGGCGGGCAGACCGAGCGATCCGGATGCGAGATCGTCGCACAGACGCGCGCCGTTCCGGGTCACGATGTGCCACAGCGCGCCGAGCACGGAGCCGGGAGCCTCGACCACGGCTTCTCCGTTTGCCGATGCAGGATCGTCGAAGAAGGACGCGTCCGGTGCAGCGGCGCTCGCGGCGGCGTACCAGCCGGTCACGGCAGCGCCGACACGAACCGCGCCGCTGGTTGCGGGTTCCCGGAAGCGCGCACCCGCATCGGGCACGGCACGCGTGCTGAGAAACAGGCGCGGGCGCGCATCATCCAGGATACGCAGGCGGATCACCGGAGCGGTACCGGGCTCAGCGAAGCCGTCGAGCTGCGGATCGGTCAGGTGACCGGCACACGGGACCCCCGCGAAGTGTTCGGCGCGCGCACGCAGCGTCAGCGCACCGAAGCGCAACTCGCCAGCCGGGCGCGTGAGCGTGAACGGCATCCACGTGCGTGCCACGGCATCGTCGAACAGGACGAGCTGGAGTCCGGCCACTTCAGTCGTGCTCCGGATGGCGCAGGCGCTCGGGCAGGCTCTCGACGACCCGCTTGAGATCGGCAGCACGCGCGCGCTGCGCGACGAGCGTGATGGCACCCGTCCGCACGACGATGAGATCGCTTACACCGAATAGCACGACGGCGCCCTGTTCCGACCACGCGATGCAGTCGGCAGAATCCCGAACGTGCGCGTCGCCCTCGATGACGTTGCCATCCTCATCGCGCTCGCGCGTGCGGCCGACGGCGTCCCACGTACCGATGTCGTCCCAGGCGAAATCCGCGCGCGCAACACCCACGCGATCGCTGCGTTCGAACACGCCCACGTCGATGGTGATCGATGGCGCTTCGCGGAAGAAGCGGTCGACATCCCCGTGCTCGAGGTGGGCCAGCACGCCGGCCAGTTCCGGTGTGTGCGTTCGTACCTGATCCAGCAGCAGCCGTGCGGGCAGGACGAAGATGCCCGTGTTCCAGAGGAACCCGCTCGCGACATACTCCGCCGCCAGAGTACGCGACGGCTTCTCGACGAAGCGATCCACTGCGAAGACATCGGGCGCCTCCGCCAGCCGCGCGCCCGGCCGGATGTAGCCGTAGCCGGTTTCCGGCCGTGTCGGTACAGCGCCGATCGTGAACAGACGGTCCAGCGTGTGCGCATGGTCCGCCACTCCTCTCAGCATCGCCCGGAACGCGCCGTCCGGGTGAATCAAGTGATCCGCGTGCAGCGAAATCATGACGGCGGCGGGATCCGTGCGCGCGATCTCGTGGGCTGCCCAGACGAGAGCCGGCGCGGTCCCGCGCGCGACCGGCTCCGCGAGAACCTGATCCTCGCCGAAGCCGGGCAGCACGCCGAGCACGGGTGCGCGCAACGCAGCACCCGTGAGGATGCGCATGCGCTCGACCGGGATCATGGGCGCAATGCGATCCACTGTCTGTCGAAGGAGAGGCAGAGCGCCCGCGAGCGGCAAGAGCTGTTTGGGACGCGCTGGTGTCGAAACGGGCCAGAATCGCGAGCCGACGCCTCCTGCCAGGATCACGACCCAGAGCGAAGCTTCAGACACGGACGATCTCATCGATGCGCGCCATCAGCTTCTTCGGACTGAACGGCTTGGTGATGAAATCCGCCACGCCCAGCGCGGCGGCCTGCTCGCGGTCCGCCTCGTGCCCCTTGGCCGTGAGCATGATCACGGGCGTTCCGCCATGGTGGGGCAGGCGACGAAGCGCCTCGAGTACGTCGATCCCGCTCATGCGTGGCAGCATGATGTCCAGCAGGATGAGCGCGACGGGCTCCTCGCGACGGAGCCGGGCGAGAGCCGCGGCGCCATCGTGGCACTGCTCGACGACGTAGGGACCCTCCTGCAGCTTGAGCGCGACAATGCGACCGATGTACGGCTCATCGTCGACGACGAGGATGTGTCGTGGAACGCTGTCAGCCATGGCGTGCGCGTCCGTGGTAACGAGGCCGGGCAGGGTCGCTGCGAGGTGTCGGGCCGCCACGGCGCTCGGGGGCTCACCGGCCGTCCCTGCGGCCGGGAGTGATTTACGGGCGACGGTGTACAAAGTCAAACGGCGTCGCGCGGATGGTTGACCCCCTCCCGCGCGTCGGATACCCTTACGCGTTTCGACTCGGCACGGCACCGGAGGGACACCCAACCGAATGAAAAACGGGAACGTGCGCAGGACCGCAATCCTCACTCCACTCCTCGTGCTGCTCGTCGCCGCGTGCAACGACGCGCTGGGTCCGCAGACGTGGAGCGACGTACCGGAGGAGTTCGTGATCTTTTCGGCAACGCGGCCGGAGCTGCTGGGCCGGCCCGCGGCGTTCGACTTCATCTCGCTGAGTCTGCTCAGAGTGGAATCGCTGGGGACGACGGGTCAATGGGATGCAGTGCTCGCGGAGCAGGCTGGCGAGTACGTGCTGGTGCCGGCGAGCGCGTTTCCCGGCGCGGCGGAGACGCGCGCCGCGATCGCGCCCGTGACGGCCGGCTCACTCGCCGACGTGCTCGAAGCGCCGCGCGACACGGCCGCGTTCCGATCCGTTGCCGTTCCCATCGAAGTCGGCGGCATCTACGTCGTGCGGACGCGCCGCGAGTTCTGCGTCGAGTTCGGGACCGCTGGAGTGCGTTACGCCAAGATGCAGATCCTCGCCATCGACGATGTCGCCGGTACCGTGCATTTCGCGGTGACGCGCAATCCGTTCTGCAACACGCGCGCGCTCGTCCCGCCGGACAACTCCTGATCATGCTCGACCTGCGACGGATTCGCGAGGATCCGGATCACGTCCGCGCGCGGCTGGCCGTGCGTGGCAAGCCGGATGCCCTTGCACTCGTCGACCGGGCGCTCGAGCTGGATGCGGAACGCCGTGCCGTCATTGCGAAAGTGGATGGCATGCGCGCGCGTCGGAACGAGGTCTCGCCCGCGGTGGGCCGTCTGAAGAAGGCGGGCCGGGACGCGGACGCCGAGCCGCTCGTGCGCGAGATGGCGGAGCTGAAGGAGCACATGGCGTCGCTCGAAGATGAACGATCCCGCCTCGAGCGCGCGGTAAGCGACGTGCTGCTCGAGATCCCGAACCTGCCCGAGCCCGCAGTGCCCACAGGCGGCGAAGACGCCAATGTCGTCGTGCGCACGGTCGGCCAGCCGCGGGCGTTCGATTTCCAGCCGCTGCCGCACTGGGAGCTGGCGGAGCGACTCGGGCTCCTCGATCTGCCACGCGCTGCGCGCGTGGCCGGCAGCGGGTTCCCGCTGTACACGGGCGCCGGCGCCCGGCTGGAACGCGCGCTCATCAATTTCATGATCGAGCTGCACGTGCGCGAGCACGGCTACACGGAGCTCGCGCCGCCGCTGCTCATCAATGCGGACGCGGCGCGCGGCACCGGCCATCTGCCGAAGTTCGGCGAGGACATGTATCACGTGACGGAGGATGACCTCTATCTCGTGCCCACCGCGGAAATCCCCGTCACGAACTTCTTTGCGGGTGAACTGCTGGATGCGGATGTGCTGCCACGCCGGTTCGTGGCGTACACGCCCTGTTTCCGGCGCGAGGCCGGTGCGCACGGCAGGGACACGCGCGGCCTGTTGCGGCTGCACCAGTTCGACAAGGTCGAGCTCGTCCGCTTCGAGCGACAGGAGCACGGTGCAGCGGCACTCGACGAACTGACGCGTCATGCGGAGGTCGTGCTCGAACGGCTCGGCCTCCACTATCGCGTGTTGCTGCTCGCGGGCGGCGACCTCGGCTTCGCCAACGCACTGACCTTCGACCTCGAAGTGTGGGCGCCGGGCGTCGAACGCTGGCTCGAGGTTTCGAGTTGTTCACTCTACAACGACTATCAGGCGAGGCGCGCGAATATCCGCTACCGTCCGGCGCCCGGCGAGAAGCCGGAATTTGCCGTCACGCTGAACGGCTCGGGACTGGGCCTCGCGCGTACGTTCGCCGCAGTCCTCGAGACATACCAGCAGGCGGATGGCAGCATCACGGTCCCTTCTGTTCTCGCCGCTGCAATGGGAACGGACCGCATCGCGGTCTGACGCATCATGACCCGGCGCCACTGGCCCGCCATGCTCGCGGTCCTCGCCGTTCTCGTGCTCGGCTCCTATCTCGCGACGACGCACGTGCTCGTCTCGGAGATCCGCAGACAGAATACCTTCATCTCCGTCCTGTTCTCGAAAGTGCAGCATGGTCTGCTGAGCGGCGCCGAGCTCGAGCAGCGCCTCGCGTTGTTCGACATGCTGCAGATGATGAACGATTCGTTGAATCTGCCCATGGTCGCGCTCGACGGCGCGGGCGAGCCGTTCGCCGTCGCGAACCCGCCCTTCGAGACCGATCTGCAAAGCGCGGACGGCATGACGCAGGCGCGCGAGTTCGCGGATCGCCTGGCCCGCCGTCACCCCCGCAACCGCATCGTCGTGCCGATGGTGGACAGCACGGGCCGCGTGATCGGTACGGGGTCCGTCCACTTCGGCGAGCTACCGCTCGTTGGCTGGCTGCGCTGGGTGCCATGGTTCCTTGTCGCGGGCAGCATCATCCTGCTGCTCGTGGCGCTCGCCATCATCCGCGTGGAGACACGGGCGGAGCGGGAGCGCCTGTGGGCCGCCATGGCGCGCGAGCTGGCCCATCAGATGGGTACCCCGCTTTCCTCGATGTCCGGCTGGATCGAGGTCCTCACGCTGCCGGCACAGGAGCGCGGCGACTGGGGTGACTCATCCCACATCGCGCACGCCATGTCCGTGGACCTCGAGCGGCTGGAACGCGTGTCGCGTCGCTTCGAGCTGATCGGAAAGCCTCCCGCCGTCGACATCGTGCACGTCCGTGATGTCATCGAGGAAGTGCGCTCCTACTTCGAGCCGCGCCTGCCGCGCCTGGGCCGCGGCATCCGCATCCGTACGCGCGTGGACGCCGGACTGCCGCCGATCGAGGCGAACCACGTCCTGCTGGTCTGGGCACTCGAGAACGTCGTGAAGAACGCCGTCGACGCACTGGGCGGGCGCGGCGGGCGCATCCTCGTCGTCGCACACCAGAACGACGGGAACGGCACCATCCACATCCATGTTGCGGATGACGGCCCCGGCATTGACCCGCGAGTGCGTGACCGCATCTTCGAACCCGGGATCACCACGAAGACGGGTGGCTGGGGCGTGGGCCTGTCCCTGACGCGCAGGATCGTCGAGCATCTGCACGGCGGACGCGTGACCGTGCGCGCGCGCAGGACCCGTGGCACCGTATTCGACGTCACCCTTCCCGTCGCCGGCACGCGCCTGCGGCGTACCGGAGTGCGATGGAGCAGGCTGCTTCCCACGTCCAACTGAACCCCGAACAGCGGAGCGCAGTCCAGCACTTCGAGGGACCCATCCTGGTCCTGGCGGGCGCCGGCTCCGGGAAGACGCGCGTGCTGACCACGCGCATTGCGCACCTCGTGCGCGAACACGGTGTCGATCCGTCCGGGATCCTCGCCGTCACGTTCACGAACAAGGCCGCCGGCGAGATGCGTGCGCGCGTGCGCACGTTGCTCGGCGAGGACCCGGCGGGAATGTGGATAGGTACGTTCCACGCCGTGGGCGCGCGCCTGCTGCGCAGGCATGCCGACCGCCTCGGCTGGACCTCGAGCTTCACCATCTTCGATGCGGATGAGGCACTGCGCGAGACGAAGCGCACCATGGAACGGCTGCAGGTCTCGCCGAAGCGCTGGCATCCGAAGGCCGTGCACGGTGCGATATCCGCCGCGAAGAACCAGCTCGTCGCGCCGGATACGTACGCGGCCACCGCGGCCGACCCGTTCACGCTGGCGGTGGCACAGGTCTTTGCCGCCTATCAGACCTCCCTCAAGGAGCAGAACGCGTTCGACTTCGATGACCTGCTCGTGAAGCCCGTCGATCTGTTCACGACGGCGCAGGGTCTGCTCGCGTACTACCGGCAGCGCTTCACGTTCGTGCTGGTCGACGAGTACCAGGACACGAACCGTGCGCAGTACCAATTCCTGCATCTGCTGGCGAGCGCGCAGGAGGAGAGCGGCGGCAACCTCATGGTCGTCGGCGATGACGACCAGTCCATCTACGGCTGGCGTGGTGCGGACATCCGCAACATCCTCGACTTCGAACGGGATTTCCCGGGCGCGCGGGTCGTGCGTCTCGAGCAGAACTACCGCTCCACGGCGCGCATCCTCGATGCCGCGAACGCGGTCATTTCGCAGAACCTGAAGCGCAAGGGCAAGACGCTCCGGACCAGTGCGGAGGCCGGTGAGCCGCTCACGCGCGTCGAAGCATACGATGAGAGGGACGAAGCGGAATGGATCGCACACGAGATCCAGCGCCGCCTGATGCGCGCACCGGATGAGACCGCGCGCGATTTCGTCGTGCTGTACCGGACGAACGCGCAGTCGCGCGCGCTCGAGGAGGCTTTCCGGCGCGCGGATCTGCCCTACCAGATCGTGGGCGGCACGCGCTTCTACGAGCGGCGCGAGATCATGGATGCGCTCGCGTATCTGCGGCTGATCTCGAACCCGCGCGATGCGGCGGCCTTCGAACGGGTCATCAACGTTCCGCGGCGCGGCATCGGTGATGCCAGCCGTGCCGAGCTCTATCGCTGGGCAGCGGCGCGCGGCATGTCCGCCCTCGGTGCGGCCGCGCGCGCCGACGAGAACCCGACGTTCCGCGGCAGGTCCGCCGCCGCGCTCGCCGAATTCGCTGCGCTCGTTGCCCGCTTCACGGAACTCGCCTCGCAGGTCGCCGCCGGACAGGTGATCGAGCGGCTCGTGGAGGAGATCGGCCTGCTGAGCGCCCTCGAGGAGGAAGGACCCGAGGGCACCGAACGCGCGGATAACGTGCGCGAGCTGATCGCCGCTGCACACGAGTTCGATGCCCGCCCGCTCGACGATGCCGAGGACGACGACGTCGCCGCGGACACGACCGCGCTGGACCGGTTTCTCCAGAAGGTGTCGCTGCTCACTGATGTGGATCGTCACGATCCTGACGCCCGCGCCGTCACGCTGATGACGATCCACAACGCGAAAGGCCTCGAGTTCCCGTACGTCTTCATCAGCGGCCTCGAGGACGGACTGTTCCCGCTCGCACGCGCATTCGATGAGCCGGACACGCTCGAAGAGGAGCGGCGCCTGTTCTACGTCGGCATCACGCGTGCCCGCCGGAAGCTCTATCTGTCGCACGCGCGCGTGCGTCGTCGCGCGGGCGAGGTGCGGCCGGGCATCCCGTCGTCGTTCCTGGAGCCGATTCCGCCACTGATCATCGAGCACCAGCGCACTCGGGCGCTCTCGCACGCGCGTGCGAGTGGATCGCTCGGCTGGCACGGGTCCGCACGGCGCGAGGAGCGGGACCAGGGGCGTGGCCGGGAACCGGCCGGCGTGTGGGTGGACTACTCGGACAGCCAGGACGCGCCGCGCTACGTGAAGGGCGAGCGCGTCCGTCACCCGCAGTTCGGTCCGGGCGTGATTCGCGAGCTATCGGGGTTCGGCAAGGATGTGAAGGCCGTGATCGATTTCGAGCGCGCCGGACGCAAGAAGGTGGTCCTGCGTTACGCGAACCTGCAGAAGGAGTTGTGATCCGGCGTGTCGGTTTCGCGGGATGATGTCCGTCATGTGGCCGCGCTGGCGCGCCTGGACCCGGGGGACGCCGATATCGAACGGCTCACCGGCGAGCTGAACTCCATTCTCGAGCACATCGAGACGCTGCGCGCGCTGGACGTGCAGCAGGATCCTCCGCCCTTCAGGCTGGCCCAGGCTGCACCGCAGCGCGCGGATGTACACGGACCCGATACGCTGCACGGCGGGCTCGATGCGCTGAGCGAGCATCGCACGGACGGCTTCTTCACGGTGCCGCGGCTCGCTGCGCTGGACGCCGACGCCGACGAGGCCACGCCGTGACGACCGCGCGGATCACCGATCTCGCGCGCGCCGTGCGAGCGGGAGAGCACAGCGCCGCCGCGAACGTGCGCGCTTCCCTCGACGCGATTCGCGCGCGCGACGGTGGCGCCGATGGCCTGCACGCGTTCCTTGCCGTGGATCCGGAGCTTGCGCAGGCTGCCGCGCAGGGAGTGGATGCGATGGCGGCCGAGGGTCGCGATCCCGGCCCGCTCGCGGGCGTGGCCGTCGCGGTGAAGGACAATCTGTGCACGCTCGATCTGCCGACGACGTGCGGCTCGCGTATCCTCGAAGGCTGGGTCTCGCCCTACGAAGCGAGCGCGGTCGCTCGCCTGCGCGCGGCCGGAGCGGTCATCATCGGCAAGACGAACCTCGACGAGTTCGCGATGGGCTCCTCCACCGAGAACTCGGCCTTCGGCCCCACACGCAACCCGCACGATCCCACGCGTGTGCCGGGCGGTTCATCGGGCGGTTCGGCCGCGGCCGTGGCAGCCGGCCTGGTGTCGGGCGCGCTGGGGTCGGAGACGGGCGGCTCCGTGCGCCAGCCTGCGGCATTCTGCGGCATTGTCGGCATCAAGCCCGGTTACGGGCGCGTGAGCCGATACGGCCTCGTCGCTTTCGCCTCGTCGCTGGACCAGGTCGGCACGCTGGGCCGCACGGTTGCGGATGCGGCGATCCTGCTCGAGGTCATTGCCGGCCGGGATGCGTACGATTCGACGTGCGCGGATCTCGATCCTCCGCGCTTCGAGCATGCTCTCGTGGCCGGTGTGGATGGCCTCGTCGTGGGCGTGCCGGACGAGTACTTCCTTCCCGAGCTCGATGCGCGCGTGCGCGCGTGCTGCGACGACGCGCTCGATCGCCTGCGCAGCGCGGGCGCCATCGTGCGGGCCATCTCACTGCCGCACACGGCGCACGCGATTCCCGCCTACTACGTGCTCGCACCCGCGGAGGCGTCCAGCAATCTCGCCCGCTACGATGGCGTGCGGTACGGTCCACGCGCACCCGCGGATTCCACGCTCGGGGTGTACCGGGCCACGCGGTCCACGCGATTCGGCGCGGAGGTGCTCCGCCGCATCATGCTCGGTACGTATGCACTGTCGGCGGGATACTACGACGAGTACTACGGCCGGGCGCAGCGCGCGCGCGCATTCATTGCCAGGGACTTCCGTGATGCGTTCGCACAGGGCGTCGACGTCATCTTCACGCCGACAACGCCCACGCCCGCGTTCCGGCTGGGCGAGAAGACGGGCGATCCCTACGCGATGTATCTGTCGGATGTCTTCACGGTGACGGCGAACCTCGCGGGGCTTCCCGCCATCTCGGTGCCCATCGGCGCCGTCGATGATCTGCCCATCGGCGGGCAGTTCCTGGCCGATCGCTGGCAGGAGGCAACCATGATCCGCGCTGCGGCGGCCCTCGAACGCCTGTACGCGGCATGAGCGGTCTCGTGCCCGTCATCGGGCTCGAGGTGCACGTCCAGCTGGGGACGCGCACCAAGCTGTTCTGTGGCGACCTCGCCGAGTTCGGTGCACCGCCCAACCAGAACGTGTGTCCTGTGTGCCTGGGTCTGCCCGGCGCGCTGCCCGTGCTGAACGCGCGCGCCGTCGAGCTCGCCGTGCGCACCGCGCTCGGCCTCGGCTGTGAGGTGCACCAACAGAGTGTCTTCGCGCGCAAGAACTACTTCTATCCCGACCTGCCCAAGGGCTACCAGATCACGCAGTTCGATCGCCCGCTCGCCACCGGTGGAACGCTCGCCGCGCCCGACGAGGCAGGAGCGG
>Ga0302046_10002908_pt1 | contig 15780 bp, 11 predicted proteins | sample RVTome_11_FD_200261 | JGI IMG/M metagenome (GOLD analysis project Ga0302046, IMG submission 200261) | Soil microbial communities from uranium-contaminated site in the Upper Colorado River Basin, Wyoming, United States - RVT147D111 (version 2) ...
GCCGCCGAAATCGGCGCCGTGCTGCTCGTTGCCGACAGGGACTACCGTGCCGAACGCAGCACCGGGCCCGCCGGCCCCTGGTCGTGGACCGGCAGGCGCATCCGCATCGGCGGCCTGAAACCACCATCGCTCGGTGCAATTGCGCAAATCGACAATGCAGCCGCGGTGCTGGCGTTGCTCGAAGCGCTGGGGAAGGACGAGGTGTTGCAAGCGGACACGGTCAACGATGTACTCGGCTCATTGTCACTCGCCGGCCGCTGGCAAACCGTGCACTCCGGCCGGGACTGGTTGCTGGATGTGGCGCACAACGCGGATGCGGCGCGCGTACTTGCCGCAAGCCTGCAGGCTTACTATCCGCAACGACGCATCATCGCCGTCATCGGCATGCTGGGTGACAAGGACATCGGCGGCGTGATCGAGCACTTGCGTTCCGTCGTCGACACCTGGATTGCCGTGACTGCGCTGTCGCCTCGTGCCAGGCCGGCATTGGAGCTCGCGACCACGGTCGCACAGATATGCAACAGGCCGTGCCTCGTGGCGGACAGCATCGAACAGGCGCTCGATGAAGCAGCAGTGCGCGCCGGCGCCGATGACATCGCGCTGGTGTGCGGGTCGTTCTACGTGGTCGGTCCCGCGCTCGATGCGTTATACTCGCGCCGCCATTCCGGGCCTGCGCCCCGGAAACCCGGCTACTGAGCAGAGCGACATGGATTACAAATGGACAGAGCATTGAAAGAGCGCATCATTGGCATCATCGTCCTGGTTGTTTTTGCGGTCATTATCGTCCCGGTTTTTCTTGATGGCCCGCCGAAAGAAGCCGAAGTGATCAGCGAATCGCTGTCGTTGCCGGGCCAGAACAGTGCCTCCCAGAAACAGCAGACCATAGTGCTCAATCGCGATCGGGATGAGCCGGTTCCCTCCGCCAGCAGCACTTCGCCGCCGCAACAGTCGCCGGCCGTTGTCGTACCGACCGAAAGCCGCGCGCAACCCGAGTCAGACCGCGTGTCCGAGCCAGTGTCCGAGCCTGTGCGTGATACTCCGCCGCCGAAAACGCCCGGGGAAGCAGTGTCTGCATCGACCGACACTGCGAAATCCGACACCGGTCTGTGGGCAGTGCAGCTCGGCAGCTTTTCGAATCAGCAAAATGCCGAACGCCTGGCTGCCGAGCTGCGCAAACAGGGCTACGCGGCGTTTCTCAGCAAGGTCCGGACCGGCGGCAGTTCTCTGCACCGCGTTCGCATAGGCCCGCAGGAAGACCGTGATGCGGCCGAGGCCGTTGCGGCCAGGCTGAAATCGGCAGGACACGCATCCCAGGTCGTACCGCACCCCTGATCAGGCATTCGGGGATGGAGTGCTGCGACGATCGCATGTTCTGTTAGAATCCCCGCCAATTCTTTGTTCCCGCCCGTGATGGATCGCCGATAAGCAGCCCGAGATGCCTGTTGCAGACATAGTCATCGCCCTCGCCATTGTCATTTCGGTCGTCATTGGATTCGTGCGCGGCTTCGTCAAGGAAGCGATATCCATAGCGACACTGCTGATTGCAATCTGGGCAGCGATGCATTTCGGCTCGCAGGCGGGCACGCTGTCGGAATCGTGGCTGAGCTCGGACGAACTGCAGATCTGGTTCGGCCGGCTGCTCCTGTTTACGGTGATCCTGGCACTGGGCGGACTGATCAGCTGGGGCATCTCGAGGCTGGTGCGCCTGTCGGTACTGAGCGGCACCGATCGGGTGTTCGGCATGATGTTCGGATTCTGTCGCGGTGTGGTGTTGCTGGCTGTGTTCATCATCGGCGGGCAGTTTGCCAACTTCGATAACGATCCGTGGTGGCAGAAGTCGGTACTCATTCCTTACGGCGTAGTGGTGGCGGAGTGGATCCGTATCATGGCGCCTCAGGGTATGCATATCCTGCTCCCCGGCGAGCAGCCCGGCAGCGTAGCGCAAGTGTTGAAAGTTCCCAGGTAAGCTAATGAAAAACAAGCGATTTTATCAATGTGCGGGATAGTCGGAATCGTCGGCAAAGGGCCGGTCAACCAGGCCATCTACGACGCCCTGACCGTACTGCAACACCGCGGCCAGGATGCCGCCGGCATCGTAACCTGGGGCAGCGACGGGCTGAACGTACGCAAGAGCAACGGTCTCGTGCGCGATGTCTTTCATCAGCGCCACATGTTGCGGCTGACCGGCAATGTCGGTATCGGCCATGTCCGGTACCCGACCGCGGGTGGTTCCAAGGCAGCCGAAGCGCAACCTTTTTACGTCAACTCACCGTACGGCATATGCCTCGCGCACAACGGCAACCTGACCAACAGCCGGGAGCTGTCACAACTGCTCACTCGCGACGATCGCCGCCACCTGAATACCGGCTCGGACTCCGAGGTACTGCTGAACGTGTTTGCACACGAGCTGCAGAATCGCATCAATGGCAAGCCGACAGCGGAGCAGATATTCGACGCGGTCGCTGCCGTGCACCGGCGCTGTTCCGGCGGTTACGCCGTTGTCGCGATGATCATCGGTCACGGTATCGTGGCATTTCGCGATCCCAACGGGATACGCCCGATCGTCATGGGACAGAGAGATACGGCAGACGGCAAGGAGTACATGGTCGCATCCGAAAGCGTGGCGCTGGATGTCCTGCAATTCAAACGCATGCGCGATATTCGTCCGGGCGAGGTCGTGTTCATCGATAACGAGGGCGTAATGAACAGCCGTGAATACGCCGGACCGACCCGTTATGCACCCTGTATATTCGAGTTTGTGTATTTTGCACGGCCGGATTCGATCATCGACAATCTGTCGGTATACAAAGCGCGGCTGCGCATGGGGGAGCAACTCGCGGGGCAAATCGTGCGCGAATGGCCCGATCACGATATCGACGTCGTGATTCCGATCCCGGACACGAGCCGCACGTCCGCCGGGCAGGTGGCGTACCACCTCGGCGTCAAGTATCGCGAAGGCTTCATCAAGAATCGTTATATCGGCCGGACCTTCATCATGCCGGGCCAGGCCGAGCGTACCAAGTCCGTGCGCCACAAGCTGAATGCCATCGACCTGGAATTTCGCGGCAAGAATGTGTTGCTGGTCGACGATTCGATCGTTCGCGGCACCACCTCGAAGCAGATCATCAGGATTGCGCGCGAGGCCGGTGCGCGCAGGGTGTATTTCGCCTCCGCGGCGCCGCCGGTACGGTTTCCCAACGTCTACGGCATCGACATGCCGGCCGTTACGGAGCTGATCGCGAGCGGCCGCACCGTGCCGGAAATCGAAAAGATCATCGGCGCCGACAAGTTGATCTATCTCGATCTGCACGGGCTGATTCGCTCGGTGCGGCACGACAACTCGGACATACGCGAGTTCGATACGTCGTGTTTCTCGGGTGAGTACGTCACAGCCGATGTCACCGAGGAGTACCTGAAAGGACTCGCGCTGGTGCGAAACGATCAAGCCAAGGCCAAACGCGAGTTGAGGCTGCACAGCCGGGGTGGCGAAATCGTTGCGGAAGAACCCGACCGTGCGGTCGATCGGTCAGACTCGGCGGTTGGCATGTAGCACCCCGCCAATGCGTGCGGTTGCCACAGGACCGGACGCGAAGGGCTACGCGGGTCGGCAGGCAGCATGAGCATCAAAGTCATGATCATCGACGGCCATGCCGATTTCCGACGCCTGCTTGCGCATCACATCAACACCCACTGGCCCGAAGCGATCATTACCGACTTCAATCCGACGGAATCCGGCAACCTGCCGGATGCGTTTTCAGGTGCCGGCAATGACATCGTGCTGCTCGGCGACCAGCAAGGCGATCGCGACGCCCTGCACACCCTGAAGTTGTTCAGCAAGACACCTGGTTTTCCACCGGTCGTGTACTTTGCGGCCGACGAATCGAGCCGGCAGGACGCGGACCGGTACAAAGCCGCCGCTTTCTTCGTGCGCGACCGGATACCGCACAATGCGCTGATCGTCCGGCTTGGCGACATCATGCGTGCACAGCGACGCAGCTCCTCCACCGACTCGCTGTTTGTCGGCGACATGGGTACCGGTATTCTTCCGTTGATCAAGGGGTACCGTTTCATCCGCAAACTGTCGGCGACTTCACACTCCGCGGTTTATCTCGCCGAACGGCAGCAGGACGATCTGAAGGTCGTTCTGAAGGTGCTGCAACAGGTGCCGGACTTTGCGGACGGTATCGGCGCCTTCGACCGGTTTCTGCAGGAATACGAAATGATTGCAGACCTGCACCATCCCAACATCGTGAGGATTCACGATCTCGGGGTCAGCGACGACCATGCGCACATCGCCATGGAGTATCTCGGCGGCGGCGATCTCCGGCAGAAAATCGAACAGGGCACGACCGAAGCCAACGCCGTGAGCTACCTGCGGCAGATCTCCGGCGCGCTGGCGAAGGTCCATTCGGTCGGCATACTGCATCGCGATCTCAAGCCCGGCAATATCATGCTGCGCGACGATGGCAGCCTGGCCCTGATCGATTTCGGGCTCGCAAAGCGCATGCGGCTGCTGCAGGAAATGACCGGCAGCGGCGAGATTTTCGGCACACCTTATTACATGAGCCCGGAGCAGGGGCGCGGCAACGATGTCGATGCACGAAGCGACATCTACAGCCTGGGTGTCATTTTCTATGAAATGCTGACCGGGCAGAAACCGTACACGGCCGACCATGCCATGGGCATCATTTACAAACACAGCGAGGCGCCGGTACCGGTGTTGCCGCACCGCCTCGCCGTGTACCAGGCGCTGTTGAACATGATGATGGCGAAAAGGCCGGAAGACCGTCTGCAAAGCGCGGCCGAAGTCGGCGAATGGCTTTAGGTTACGCGCAAATGCGCGGCGACCCGGAGTCCGCCCGCGACTTCCTGCATTCCGGCAAACCGATCCTCTAGCGTTTCAGCACTTCGAGCCGCGGGCCGTTGCTGTCCCAGCGCACGACGCTGCCCTGTTCGTACCAGTCGCCGAGCACGATGCGGGTCATGCGCTCTTGGTCACGCATAAACCGGTGCACAGCAGGTCGATGGGTGTGACCGTGCAGCAGCCGGTTCACCCCGTATTGCACCATAAGTGCTTCGACGGCGGCCTGGTTGACGTCGGCAATCACCGGGCTCATGGTCGCGCCGCGCTGCTGGCTCGCGGCGCGCGCCTGGCGTGCGTACACCTGCCGATCCGCGAGCGTCTTTTGCAGCATCATGGCCTGCCAGGCGGGATTTCGCGTCATCTGGCGAAAGGCCTGGTACTCGGTATCGTCCGTGCACAGCGCATCGCCGTGGCTCAGCAGTACCTCGACGCCGTCGATTTTCAGCAGGTGCGGGTCGGTGAGCAGGGTGGCCGAGGTGTCGTCGGCAAATCGCTGGCCGATCATGAAGTCGCGATTGCCGTGCATGAAAAAAAGCGGAACGCCGCTGTCCGCGAGTTCGCGCAGGGCCCGTTTGACGGTGGCGTAATGCTCGTCCGGATCGTCGTCGCCGACCCAGGACTCGAACAGGTCACCGAGGATGTACAGGGCATCCGCACTGCGGGCTACGCCACGCAGGAATCCGAGGAACTGCGCCCCGATGTCGGGTCGTGCGCTCTCGAGATGCAGGTCCGAGATGAACAGGGTCGTCACGCGAGGTCGCTCCCGATGACGGCTGCCGGTGGAATCCGAATCAACTGCCGTACTCGAAACGGACCGCTTTTTTGATCACGACCGGCACGATCGGCACATCCTTGCTGAATTGACCGGCGGGCCCCGTGGGGCTCTCGGCAATCCGCTCGACAGTATCGGCCCCTTCGATGACGACACCGAAAACTGCATAACCCCAGTGGTCCGGTTGCGGATCGAGCGACGGATTGTCAGCCAGGTTGATGTAAAACTGCGCCACGGCGGTGTGCGGATCGGACCTTCGCGCCATCGCTATGGTGCCGCGGAGGTTCCGCAATCCGTTGCCGGATTCGTTCGCCAGTTCGCCATCGGGCTCTTTCGACTTCAGGCCAGGAGTATAGCCGCCGCCCTGGATCATGAACCCGGGTATGACGCGGTGAAATATCGTGCCGTCGAAATAGCCGGAGTCGACCAGCGCGAGGAAATTCTTCACCGTCAACGGCGCACGCCGCCCGTCGAGTTCGACAACGATGTTGCCCTCCGTCGTTTCGAATCTCACGTACGGGTGTGCAGGCACGTCCTGCTGAGCCACGGCCAGGGTCGAAAGGACCATGAAGGACAGGGCGAAAACGGTCTTCATCGATACTCCGGTTGTGCACGATTCGGTACGGGTGTCGCATGCACGATAGCAAACGCGCCGCCCGTCATGAAGTGTCGTGAGGGCTGAAAAAGCCAATCAAATCAAAATTGACTGACCCGGAGGCCGGCCGTATCATCGTGCCCCCGCCGGGGCCGGTGCCGCATGCACGGGACTTTGTGGCGCGGGTATTGGCAGCGGGGCATGGCGCAGCCTGGTAGCGCATCTGCTTTGGGAGCAGAGGGTCGCAAGTTCGAATCTTGCTGCCCCGACCAAGAATTCGCGGTTTGTTTTTGGCCATGGAGACATCGGTAGTTTGTTTGAGAGCGCCCGTAGCTCAATCGGATAGAGCATCGGCCTTTGAATGTGGAGCCTGCATCGGGAAACAGAACTGCTGCAGTGGACCGCACCGTAACGGGGAAACCTTAACAGGTCATGCTGATGGCAATCCCGTGGAAACCTGTGGCTCGAGCCGGTCGTGGTGAGCCGCGTCGCCGCAAAGGGTTGGGACGTCAGTTCCAGTGGGTAAGGGCGAAAAGCGATAATATTGCTGTACAAGTTGATTATCGTGGGTTCCGTAGAGACTAAACGTGTGGCACCTGAGATGGTGAAGTGATAGTCCAGACCACAAACTCGCGCTTGCGAGGCCGCGAAAGCGGTAGCGGGTAAGCTAAGCCGGAGGTTGCAGGTTCGAGTCCTGCCGGGCGCACCAATCCAGTATGATCGCAAGTGCAAGTGATAGTGATTTGGTTAAACGAATTATGGTGGGCGTAGCTCAGTTGGTAGAGCCCCGGATTGTGATTCCGGTCGTCGTGGGTTCGAGCCCCATCGTCCACCCCAAATTCTCCCGCGATTTCCGGACGGGCAGAAATGGCAGGCGAGAATTTATCTTTAGTAGGATGCCTGCAGGTGCACGATGACCCGCAACCAATTGATCTCAACCGCTGTTTCGATGACAATTCGCGCGGTTTATAATTTCACTAAAGATCAATTTTCACCTGACAATTTCGCTCGGCCGAAAGCCGAGGGAAAATTGGGCCTCTAGCTCAGTTGGTAGAGCAGGAGACTCTTAATCTCTTGGTCCGGGGTTCGAGCCCCCGGGGGCCCACCACTCCTTCCTGCAAGGGGGTCAGACCGAAACACGGTCTGGCCCCTTTCTGCGAACAAGGCTCGCCGACCCCTTTTTCTGCTCGTCCGGGAATCCGGCTATACTAACTGGCTGATTCAGGGAGCGCCGGACGGCACGGGCGAAAGTGGCGGAACTGGTAGACGCGCAGGATTTAGGTTCCTGTGGGGTAACCCGTGAGAGTTCGAGTCTCTCCTTTCGCACCATGGTTAGCACCACGGTTAGCACCACGGTACCCGCAGGTGCCCGGGTCGTTGAAATACAAAGGTTACTTGAATTGCAGCCGGGCCCACGGGCAGCGGCCGGATGAACGCAAAGGTAAACACGATGAACGTTACTGTCGAATCGACGGGCACGCTGGAGCGGCGCATGCGGGTGGAACTGCCCGCGGAGCGCGTAGAAAAAGAGGTGGAAAACCGCCTGAAGTCGGTCGGTCGCACGGCCAGGATCAAAGGCTTCCGGCCGGGCAAAGTACCGGCGACCGTGGTTCGCCAGCGTTATGGCGTGCAGGTACGCCAGGAAGTGCTGACCGACCTCATGGGCCAGAGCTACCGCGACGCGGTGGCGCAGGAGAATCTGAATCCGGTAGCCCGGCCGAAAATCGAACCCGTGGTGTCGAAGGACGGCAAGGGATTCGCTTTCGTCGCCACTTTCGAAGTCCTGCCGGAAGTTCGCCTGAAGAACCTGGAAAAGATCAGGATCAGCCGCCCGGACGTCGAAATCTCCGACCAGGACGTCAATGACATGCTGCAGAACCTGCGTCAGCAAAAGGCCAGCTGGAAGGCGATCGATCGCAAGTCGAAGGACGGCGATCGCGTGGTCGTCGATTTTGACGGCACGCTGAAGGGCGAGCCGATCCAGGGGGGCAAGGGCGGCAACGTCCCGGTCGTTATCGGCGGGGGACAGATGTTGCCGGATTTCGAGAAAGGCCTGAGCGGACTTGCGGCCGGCGACGAGACGACCTTCACGGTCAGGTTTCCAAAGGATTATCACGTCGCGGAGCTGGCATCGAAGAAAGTGGATTTCGCGGTCAAGGTGCACAGCGCCGAGGAACAAGTGCTGCCGCCGCTCGATGACAGCCTGGCGGAGCAGTTCGGCGTCACCGAAGGCGGCCTCGAACAGCTGCGGAAGGATGTCTTGAGCAATATGCAACGCGAGGCCCGGCAGAAGGTTATTGCGGACGTGAAACAGCAAGCGCTGGGCGCCTTGCTCGAACAGAATCCGATCGACGTGCCGCAGGCGCTGAAATACGACGAAATGCACAACATGCAGCACGAGGCCATGCGCCGGATGGGCATCGAGGACCCCGATCACAAACATGACAAGGGACCGCCGATGTCGGATTTTGCCGAAGCGGCCGAAAAACGCGTACGCCTCGGGCTGTTGGTCAACCAGGTCATCACCGACCAGCACATCGTCGTCGATCCCGAACGTGTCCGGCAGCGCGTCGAGGACATCTGCAGCGGTTACGAGGATGCCGAACAGATGGTGGCGACCTACCTCGGCAATGCGCAGGTCATGGCGTCGATCGAGCCAATGGTGCTCGAAGAGCAGGCTATCGACTGGCTGATAGGCAACGGCGAAGAAAAAATCAGCAAGGTCTCTTTTAAAGAGTACATGAAGCCCTGATATCGAGGCAGCAGGAACGTCATTCACGCACAGGAATACCTATGAGCGCAAAAGCACTGAATCTGGTCCCCATGGTCGTCGAACAGACCGCGCGCGGCGAGCGCGCGTACGACATCTATTCACGCCTGCTGAAGGAACGGGTGGTGTTCATCGTGGGTCCGGTCGAGGACTATATGGCGAACCTCGTCGTCGCCCAGCTCCTGTATCTCGAGTCCGAAAACCCGGACAAGGACATACATCTGTACATCAATTCACCGGGCGGCTCGGTGACCTCGGGACTCTCGATCTACGACACCATGCAGTTCGTGAGCTGCGAAGTCAGCACCATCTGTGTCGGCCAGGCGGCCAGCATGGGCGCCTTGCTGCTGGCCGGCGGCACCACCGGCAAACGCTACGCCCTGCCGCATTCGCGCATCATGGTGCACCAGCCGAGCGCCGGCTTCAGCGGCCAGGCGACCGACATCGACATCCACGCCCGCGAGGTGCTGGAGTTAAAGCGCCGCCTGAATGAAATTATGGCGCGCCACACCGGTCAAACCATCGACCAGATCGAAAAGGACCTCGAGCGGGACAATTTCATGAGCGGCGAACAGGCGGTGAAATACGGCCTGATCGACACGGTGCTCGAGCAGCGCGGCGAAATGGCTGCAGGAAAGAAAGGTAAAAAGGATTAAAATCAACAGCTTGGATAGTACATTGCTGTGATTGAGACGTGGCACTTTGCACCCCCAATGTGCGCGTGCTATATACACAACCTGTCGTAACAGATTGATTTACTTAGTAGCAGCGAGCAGCCACGTATGAGCGACAACACCCGCGGCAAAAACGAGGACGGAAAACTCCTGTACTGCTCGTTCTGCGGTAAAAGCCAGCACGAAGTGCGCAAACTGATCGCGGGTCCGTCGGTTTTCATTTGCGACGAGTGCGTCGAGCTTTGCAACGACATCATCCGCGAGGAACTCGAGGACACCGGCGAAACCGGGCGCGACAAGCTGCCGAAGCCCCACGAAATCAAGGCGGTGCTCGATGAATACGTGATCGGCCAGCAGCGCGCCAAGAAAGTTCTGTCGGTCGCGGTTTACAACCACTACAAACGGCTCGATCACCGCGCCAGCGAACGCAGCAAGGACGACATCGAACTCGCCAAGAGCAACATCCTCCTGATCGGCCCGACCGGTTGCGGCAAGACACTGCTGGCAGAAACACTGGCCCGGCTGCTGAACGTGCCGTTCACCATCGCCGATGCAACGACCTTGACCGAAGCAGGATACGTCGGCGAAGACGTCGAAAACATCATCCAGAAACTGCTGCAGAAGTGCGATTACGATGTCGAGAAAGCGCAGACCGGCATCGTCTACATCGACGAAATCGACAAGATCTCGCGCAAATCCGACAATCCGTCGATCACCCGTGACGTCTCCGGCGAAGGCGTGCAGCAGGCGCTGCTGAAACTGATCGAGGGAACGATAGCCTCGGTACCGCCACAGGGCGGCCGCAAGCACCCGCAACAGGAATTCCTGCAGGTGGATACCAGCAACATCCTGTTCATCTGCGGCGGCGCCTTTGCCGGGCTGGAGAAAATCATTCGCGACCGCTCGTCGAAGAGCGGCATCGGCTTCGTCGCCGACGTGAAGAAGCAGGACGACCAGAAAAACATTGGCGAACTGCTGAACGACGTCGAGCCCGAAGACCTCATTCGCTTCGGCCTGATCCCGGAGTTCGTCGGCCGCCTGCCGGTGGTCGCAACGCTCGAGGAGCTGGACGAAGAGGCTTTGATCAGCATCCTGATCGAGCCGAGGAATGCTTTGACCAAGCAGTACCGCAAGCTGTTCGACATGGAGGGCGTCGATCTCGAATTTCGTGACGATGCATTGCGCGCGGTGGCGAAGCGCGCCATGAAACGCAAGACCGGTGCTCGCGGGCTGCGCACCATCCTCGAAAGCGTACTGCTGGAGACGATGTACGACATGCCCTCGGCAACGAATGCGAAAAAGGTCGTGCTGGACGAGGCCGTGGTCAGCGGAGAGACCAAGCCTTACATCATTTACGAATCGGATGAGGTGCCGACCGTCAATATCGAACATCAGCGGCGTTCTGTCGGATCGGACCGCTAGCGAAGATGCGGCCAGCTTGCGTAATTTACGCGGCGCGGCTTGATATCGGGCCACCCGGACGCATGTCCCACCCCTGAATCGATGATATGCAGCCTTCCTGCCGGCCGTCCGCAGGACCGCCGGCCTAACGAGTGAGGATTAACGGTGTCAGACAAGGATCCTGGAAAGACCGGGAATAGCGATCCGGCGGACACGGCGGCCAGTGCGACCGCCATTCCGGTCCTGCCGCTGCGCGATGTGGTCGTTTACCCGCACATGGTCATACCGCTTTTCGTCGGGCGCGAAAAATCCATCATCGCGCTCGATATCGCCATGAATATCGGCAAGAAAATCCTGCTGATCGCCCAGCAGAAAGCCGATCTCGACGATCCGGTGCCGGAGGATCTCTACGGTGTCGGCACCCTCGCAACCATTTTGCAGTTGCTGAAGCTGCCCGACGGTACGGTCAAGGTGCTGGTCGAGGGCGGCGAGCGCGCCCGCGTCGACAAGATCATCGTCGGCGATCATTTTTCCGCCGAAGTAACCCCGCTGCCCGAGGAGGACCGGCACGACGAACGTGAGATCGACGTGCTCGTTCGCTCGATCATCGCCCAGTTCGAGCAGTACGTGAAATTGAACAAGAAAGTACCGCCCGAGATCCTGACCTCGTTGTCAGGAATCGATCAGCCCGGCCGGCTGGCGGATACCGTCGCCGCGCATATGGCGCTGAAACTCGCCGAGAAGCAGCGCATCCTGGAGATCCAGGACATCAAGGTCCGGCTCGAACAGATCCTCGGCATCATCGAGGGCGAAATCGACGTCCTGCAGATCGAAAAGCGCATTCGTGGCCGCGTCAAACAACAGATGGAGAAAAGCCAGCGCGAGTACTACCTGAATGAGCAGATGAAGGCCATTCAGAAGGAACTCGGGGAAATGGAAGACTCGCCGAACGAGCTTGCCGACCTCGAATCGAGGATCGCCAACGCCGGCATGCCCAAGGAAGCCAGGGACAAGGCCACTTCCGAACTGAACAAACTGAAGCTCATGTCGCCCATGTCGGCGGAAGCCACCGTGGTGCGCAACTATATCGACTGGCTGCTCAAGGCCCCGTGGAAAAAGCGCAGCAAGGTTCTTCGCGACTTGAGCCGCGCCGAAGCAGTACTCGAGGAAGACCACTATGGCCTGGAGAAAGTGAAGGAACGCATACTGGAATACCTGGCGGTACAGCAGCGCGTGAAACGGCTGAAGGGCCCGATCCTCTGCCTCGTCGGTCCGCCCGGCGTCGGTAAGACTTCGCTCGGCCAAAGCATCGCGCGCGCCACGAATCGCAAGTTCGTCCGCATGTCGCTGGGCGGCGTGCGCGATGAAGCGGAAATTCGCGGACATCGGCGCACCTACATCGGCTCCATGCCGGGCAAGATCGTGCAGAATCTCGCCAAGACCGGCGTGAGGAATCCGCTGTTTTTGCTCGATGAGGTCGACAAGATGGCCATGGATTTCCGCGGCGATCCCTCATCGGCGCTGCTCGAAGTTCTCGATCCGGAGCAGAATTCGGCGTTCAGCGATCATTATCTAGAGGTCGATTTCGACCTGTCGGATGTGATGTTCGTGTGCACGGCGAACACACTGAACATACCGCCTCCGCTGCTCGACCGGATGGAAGTCATTCGAATTCCGGGTTACACGGAAGACGAGAAGCTGAACATCGCGGAACGCTACCTGATTCCGAAGCAGATGAAGGAAAACGGCCTGCGCGAGAGCGAGTTGGCGATTTCGGGAACGGCCGTGCTCGACATCATCCAGCATTACACGCGCGAATCGGGGGTGCGAAACCTCGAGCGCGAGATATCGAAAATCTGCCGCAAGGTGGTCAAGTCGCTGTTACTGAAACCGCGGCAGAAAATGATCCGCGTGACGCCGAAGGGCCTCGACCATTACCTCGGTGTGCGCCGTTTCCGTTACGGCAAAGCGGAGGAAAACAACCAGGTCGGGCAGGTCACCGGACTCGCATGGACCGAGGTCGGTGGCGAATTGCTGACCATCGAAGCCGCTGTCGTGCCGGGTAAGGGAAAACTGACCCATACCGGGCAACTCGGCGAAGTCATGACGGAGTCGATCCAGGCGGCGATGACGGTGGTGCGCAGCCGCGCGAAGGTGCTCGGTATCGAGGACGAGTTTCACCAGAAGTTCGACGTCCATGTGCACGTGCCGGAAGGTGCGACGCCGAAGGACGGCCCGAGTGCGGGAGTTGGCATGTGCACGGCGCTGGTTTCAGCGCTAACCAATGTGCCGGTGAAGAGCGATGTGGCCATGACCGGTGAAATCACTTTGCGCGGCGAAGTGCTGCCCATCGGTGGCCTCAAGGAAAAGTTGCTTGCGGCACACAGGGGCGGCATCGGCACGGTGCTCATACCTCAGGAGAACGAGAAGGACCTCGCTGAAATTCCAAAGAACATCAAGGACAAGCTGAATATTGTTCCGGTAAGATGGATCGATCAGGTACTGCAACTCGCACTGCAGCATATGCCGTTGCCCGAGGCACAATCGGAGAAAAAGAAAGACGAGTCGCCGAAGCCGGCCGGCGACAAGGATCCTGCCGATAGGGTTCGCGCGCACTGATCGCATGCATCCGGCTCGATTCCTGCTTTGTTGACGCTCTTTTGGGCGCTTGGTATAAGCTACGCCTGCCTGAAAACCGCGCCGGGCTTCGAGTGGCGCGAATTTGACGGCATTTGCCGACGACATGTCTTCATGGGCAAACGGTTCGTTCGACATCATTCGGAACGGTCCAACAGGGGTGCGGGCAGTCCGCATATCTTTCCTAAACACTTTGCAAAGGTGCACGCATGAACAAGGGAGAACTTATTGAGGCGGTTGCCGGTGCGGCTAATCAGTCGCGCGCTGACGCAACCCGAGCGGTCGATGCGGTACTCGATAGCGTAACCCGGACACTCCGAAGTGGCGGGTCAGTCTCGTTGGTGGGATTTGGCACATTCACGGTCAAATCGCGTGCAGCGCGCACGGGACGCAATCCGCGCACTGGCGAAACGATACAGATCAAGGCCAGCAAAGTACCCGGCTTCAAGGCTGGCAAAGCCCTGAAGGATGCCGTAAACTAGCCCGCCCTTCGGCGCTGGATGTCAGGAAATCCATTGATTTTACTGGATTTTTTGACTTCCAGGCCGAACCAGGATTCGCGCTTCGACAACAGCTCATGGCGTCGTCGCGGACCGCTTGGGTGCTTAGCTCAGCTGGTAGAGCATCGCCCTTACAAGGCGAGGGTCGGGGGTTCGATCCCCTCAGCACCCACCAGCCATTGGAGTGGTAGTTCAGCTGGTTAGAATACCGGCCTGTCACGCCGGGGGTCGCGGGTTCGAGTCCCGTCCACTCCGCCACAAATGCAAACGGGGCCGTTTCGGCCCCGTTTTCATTTGTGCACGATAGATGATTCTACTCGAACCCGCGTAGCGGCGTTCGACAAATCGGCATCATTCCCGTCCGCCTCCCGCGAGGCTGCATTGACCGCTTGAGCCATGTATCATGCGAGCCCGTAAATCCTGCGGCGAAACACTTTACAGGCCTGCTTGCCGCCTGTTGGCGACAATGAACGGCAATTCTCATCCACAAACCGACCAAAGCTGATGTTGCAAACTATACGAGAACGATTCACCGGGACTTTTGCCATCGCGATACTGGCGATCATTTGCGTGCCATTCGTGTTTTTCGGTATCAACTACGATTTCACCGGCACCAGCAAGGCAGCCAGTGTGGACGGCGTCGACATCACGACGGCGCAGCTTGAAAGCGCATATCAGAATCAACTGCAGCAGTACGCACAATATGGCGAGCTGCCGGCGGACTTCCGCCGCCAGCTCAAAGCGAATCTTCTCGACAACCTGATCCGTAACAACGTGGTCGATCTGTACCTTGCAAAGCAGGGATATCGCGTAACCGACCAGATGGTTGCCGATGTCATCCAGCGCGAGACCGCATTTTTCGTCGACGGGCGATTCTCCAAAGACCGGTACTACGCGGTCCTGGACGAGAACGCGCTCGATCCGCAGCGATTCGAGGCAGGCCAGCGCGAGAATCTCCGTCAGTCCCAGTTGCAGCGCGGCATCGGTGCGACCTCTTTCGTCACGCCGGCGGAATTTCGCCGCTATCTCAATCTGTACGGTGAACTTCGCCGGGTGGCAATCGCGAATTTCGACGTTTCCGCGGTTGCCGGCACGATCGAAGTAACGGATGCAGACGTTCAGGAATACTACGACGGCAGGCCAGGCGAGTTTCTATTGCCGGAAACCGCCGATCTCGAGTACCTGGAGATTCGCCGCGATCAGCTGGTGGCGGAAGCGACCATCAGCGAGGAGGACCTGCTGCAGCACTACGAGGCCTCCGCCAACCGCTACCTGCAGGACGAACAACGCCGCGCATCGCACATCCTGATCACGCCGGACGACGACGAGGCGGCTGCCAGCGAGCAGGCGCGCGCACTGGTTGCCAGGGTGCAGGCGGGGGAACCGTTCGCGGACCTCGCGCGCCAGTATTCGAAGGACGGCGGTACGTCGTCCGTGGGCGGCGATCTCGGCATGATGGTGCAGTCGCAGATGCCGGGCGCACTCGGCGATGCGATTTTCGCCATGAGCGAGGGCGAGATCCGTGGTCCGGTCACCAGCGAATTCGGCTTCCACATCATCCGGCTCG
>Ga0302046_10002909_pt1 | contig 15780 bp, 15 predicted proteins | sample RVTome_11_FD_200261 | JGI IMG/M metagenome (GOLD analysis project Ga0302046, IMG submission 200261) | Soil microbial communities from uranium-contaminated site in the Upper Colorado River Basin, Wyoming, United States - RVT147D111 (version 2) ...
GATTGTCATCTTTGGTGGTCGAGGACCCGATGCGCCGGTCCGGGTCGCGATGAGAGCGGAGATTTGGGGGATACCTGGATGTGGGATGGCAAGGTTTGGAAACAATTGAACACAGAGGGCCCTTCGCCACGCTTGAACGCGGCCATGGCGTTTGACGGTCAGAATATTCTCCTCTTTGGAGGCCGTTATGAAACCCCCGATGGATTTCTGGATTTGAATGATACATGGATATTGAAGGAATATTCCCGGAAGCGAGTGCAATAGCATGAACAAACCAATATTGACAGTTGTTGGGGTGCTGATCTTGTTCTGTTTCCACATCAATGCCCAGTCAAAGAAAGCCGCCGATGTCGAATCGCCCCCTTTGCTCACTGCAGCAGCTTCAACCCTTTATGCGCCATCCGATTCCCTCAGAACAGATGATCTTGAACTGTTGATCGCCCCTCTTGAAGAGGCCGAATTGCTGAGCGGAGCAATCCTGATCGCGTCGGGCAAGGACATTGTCTATGAAAGAACATTCGGTTTTTCCAACTGGGAACTTCAAGTTCCGAATACTTCGGCCACGAGGCTCGGTATCGCATCAATCACAAAAATCATGACCGAGGCACTGACTCGCTTCCTCGTGAAAGAAGGTCGGATTGATTTGGAGGCGCCGGTGGAGCAATACATCCCGGGTTTCCCAAGGGGGCCCGAGGGCGGTATGCCCACCGTGGGCCATTTACTGAATCATCGCGCAGGCGCGTTGCAACCGCTGAGCCGCGTTCGTTAGGCGTACAGGAAGGATCTCTATGCAATTCAAGATGCGCCTTTGGGAGCGCAAGATCCACAAATGGGCTGACCGGTGCTCGTACGATGACGAGGTGCCGCTCGGTATCGTCTCGAGCGCGCAAAAGCGGGGTTATCTAACCGTGATTCGTGCCTTCCTTGTCCTCTTGCTGCTTTCCGGCGGAACACTTGTCCCTGCCGGCGCGCAGACAGGTGACGACGGGCCGCCGCTGATCGTGATCCTGACCGAGACGGGCCGCACGCGGGATGCTCTGCCGGTGCTCACGAGACACCCGCAGCCGGATGCCGATCTCCAAGCACTCTTGCGCGGCTATTCAGGACGCTTGCTCCGGCTGTACCGGCTCGAGCAGCAGTTCCTGGCGCGCGAACACGGTCGCGCGATCGAGCCCGCCTACCTGCTGCGCTCCTCCAATGAAGGCGGGTTTCCGCGAGTGGGCTTCTATCTTGACGACACACCGAAGCCCGATGTCGCGTACGTCGATTTGCACCACCGAAGCCAGCCGAGCGGCCGCTTTGCCGCAGTCGATCAGATCTTCCCGCATGAACTGCTGCACGTGATCGTGCAACACCTGGCCGGCGAGCCGCCCGAAGGGGGCGCCAACCAGGTGCACGCGATCGGCGTCCGCACCGATCCCGTCGTCGCGTTCAACGAAGGATTTGCCGAGCACGCGCAGCTCATGGCCGTGGACGATCCCGACGCCCCACCGGACACGCGGGCCCTGAAAGGCGACACCGGCCTGGTGTCGCTGGCCAACAGGGAGATGGCGGCGTATGCGCGGGCGCTGTCGGCCCGCTGGTCGATCGCCACGCGCAGCCGCCTGGGGTTTCCCCTCTGGTTCAGTCAGACCGAGCAGATCTGGCGCTACCACGCAGTCAAGGCCAACGTGTTTGCCCACGAGGCCGGAGTGCCGGCCCGGCTGCTCTCGGCCGCTGATCCCTATCTTGCGTACCTCTACGAAAACACCATCCCCGGCGATGCCTCGCTGCCGATCAAGTCAACGGGCCGTCTGGTCTCCACGGAGGGATTCGTTTCCGCCTTGATGTACCGGTGGGTGCTGTCGCCGGATCTTCAGGGCCGGTTTCGTGACAACCGCTTCTACGAGGCGTTCGGTGTAGCCCGATCAACCATCGATCCGATCGACAACGTGTACCTCAAGCTGTTCGCCGTAATGGCGCTGCACAAGCCGCACGACCTCGTATCGCTCGTGCGGGCGTACGTCAGAGCGTTCGAGGACGAGGCGACTTCGGTGGACGCATTGTTGCGCGACAACGGTCTTGTCATCCCTGCCGCGTTGCCGCCGGACATCTGGCTCGAAAGCACGCGCCTGCGGACGGGGACGACGCTCTTCGATCAGTATCGGGCCATGCCGCGCCCCCACACGTTTGATCTGAACGCTGCTTCGCAGGTCGACCTGCTGGGCATTCCCGGTGTCACCCCCGAACTTGCCCGTGCCATTCAGCAGGCCGCGCCCTTCAGCCGCATTGACGACGTGGCGCGCGTTCAAGGTGTGACGCCGAAGATGTTTGGCGACATACAACTCATGGTGGCCGAAATGCGCCGGTCGCGCGCGTCGGCGCTCAAAGATCGTGTCTCAATGGATCCGTCACGGATTCTGCGGCCAATCGGGTTGCGCGCCGGGGTTTGGCTGGTGGCGGCGGCGATCGCTGGCGCGCTCGGTTATCGTCTCGTCCGCAGGCAGCGCCCGGTGCGTCTGGCTCTCAACGGCCTCGCGGCCGCGTTTGTTGCGTTGGCCGTCGCGTGGGTGTTTGTGAGCGCTCCCTGGCAGGTCCTCGCGGCGCCGGCGATCGTGTTCGGTGTTCCGGGCGCGGCGTGGTCTCTCGTTCGCCGGCGCTCGTGGGCCGAGGCCGCACGTGTGATGGGCGGGTGGCTCGCTGCCGCGGCGCCCGCCTGGCTGATTTCGCAGCCGCTGTTCTAGGGGTAAATGACACGAAGAGGTTGTTCACTGAGCCGTAGCAGGCCAAGCTGGAGTTGTCGAGACGCTTACCGGCAATTGCCAGAGGAGTCAATGAACATCCACAAGAGTGCACGATTGCCGCCCGGGGGGGCGACTCCGTTCGTTACGCGAAGGTTAAGCGCCGGACTTGCACGGGGGTCGGGAGAGTAAAATCTAGTGTGTGCCTTAACCGGTTGCTAAACCTGACGGCGCCCAGCGTTGGGTTTTTAGAGAGGTTGGAACCCGCGGAATAGGGAAAGAAGGAAAGCAACTCGGCCGAAATTTGTTGACAATTGTCGAAAGAATATCAAAATGAGAGGAATAATGGCCATCATAGTTCCATTACTGATTGCCGTGATGTTCATTGCGCAACAACCAGCGAACGCACAGTCTATTCGTGTGCAGCATGCCGATGCCGCGTCACCCGAGGCGGTGGTGAATACGCTCTATGAGAGTATCACGCGAAATCCGGGTGAACAGTTCGACTGGCCCCGCTTTTGCAGCCTTTTTCTTCCGACCGCCACAATGATGCCTTCTCTCAACCAGGTCGGCGGAGTAACGACCGTACTCTCAGTTGAGGAGTTCATCAAGTGGGTCGATGAACACACGGTGGTTGGCGGGGAGAACGACAAGGGATTTCAGGAGAGGGAGGTCACGCACGGTGTTGATCGCTTTGGCGATATCGCTCAGGTGTTCAGCGAATACGAGAAAGGATTCCGGGGGTCGCGGGAAATCCTGGGTCGCGGAATCAATTCGATTCAGCTTGTTCGGCGAACTGACCGCTGGTGGATCTCCAGCATCGTTTGGGACGAGGAAACTGCCACGCGCTCCCTGGCGCAACGGATGGGAGCTGAAAGTGACCATCGGGCGGCATTAAACAAAATGATGGTCGCGCTATTCTTCAACGAGGTGCAAAACAATGATCGTGTCGAACTTGTTGATTCTCTTTTTGCCGACAGCTCTGTGTTTAATGGAAAGTTCTTCGACAAAGAGAGGTTCAAGGACCGCCGAAGGTCGGGGACAAGCGCTTTCAAGGACTTCATAATTTCGATCGACGATCTCATTGCCGTCGGAGACATGGTCATCGCAAGGACATCAGCCACGGCGACGAACGTCGGCGAATGGTTTGGCTTTCCCGGAACGAACCAGCAAATCCACATGCGAGCAATCGACTATTTCGAGCTGGCCGGGGGAAAAATAATCGAGCAGTGGCATATTGCGGACAGACTGGGGACGATTATTGAAATGGGCTACCTGCCGGCTCCTGGGCAGGAAAAACACCAGGGGTTCTTGGCCCGTGTGAATATGTTCAGGGCGGCCACGAAAGCAGGGGACACGACCCTGATCAAGCGTTTTATCTCGAAGGGCGCTCGCCGATGGTTTGGCACGATCCAAGGCCCCGGGATGCCGGTGGGCGCGACGGGAAAGGGGCCGTGGTCCGATTGGGACGAGTTTTTCAATGCCCGTTCTACGATACAGCGTTATGAGATTGATGACTCAACGGTTACGGTGGTCGGTGAAGAGGCAAATGATTTTTTTGTGCTGATCGGCAGGAAGCCCGTTCCCACACATGTCAAATATTGGTTTGACAATGATGGGAGGATAGGGAAGATCCTGATCTTCCGCACAACCAAGCCAAAGGACGATTTCGAAGAGTTCAAGCAATGGGCGCAGACGAGCCATCCGAAAGAGCTTCAATATTTGATGCCGGACGGCGAAATAATTCCAACGCTTGACCGCGCGGCCAGATTCAAGCAGTTGCTCAAGGATTGGCGGAAAACTCGAAGTGAGCAATGATAATTGTTGTCGTGGATCCAGCGGTGGGCAATCGTGCGCCATGTTGAGTTTGGACCTGAGCCGAGGGAGTCGCAATTCATTAACGAGTACCTGCGTTAAACTGGAGCAAGGCAATGAACCTACGCTACATTCTGATGCTGCTTGCAATTGTTCCGATGACTGCAACCGGACAGGACTACACGGGAAGCAAATCCGACATTGACAGTATTCTTGATGCAGTCAACCGGTTCTCCCGCTCCTATATGAGAGCGGACTACGAAGGCTTGGCCAATTTCTATGCGCGTGAGGCAAGAATACTCCCTCCGGGCGCAGATATCATACAAGGACGATCGGCAATCAAGCAACGATGGCTTGTTCCTGAAGGTGTGAAAATCCTTCATCATAAGGTTACGCCGGTTGAGATCAAGGTCATCGGAGAGTATGCATACGACGTGGGATATTACGAGGGGAAAACGCGCAGGCGTGACCAGTCGGAGGTATCCTGGAGAGGAAAGTATCTCATCGTGTGGAAGAAAGAAGAGGGTCATTGGAGAATTTATCTGGACGCGTGGAATCGAATCGACGACTAACGCATTCATCTTGCTCTGTGGAAGAACATTGTGATTGCCGGTAACGAAGTCTGTAAGAACAGGAGGGAAGGTGAGCTCTTTGTGGACAAAGGTCATGATGAGGGCATTGGACACGAAGACCGGCAATACGGGTGTAGACAAGACGAGTTTCGTGCTTCCTTAGGAAAGCCCAAGAACATCACAAGTGGAGGGTGCATGTTTCTTCAATCGTGTCGTTCAGCTATGGGAATTGTCGTGATGGCGGGGGTCCTTACGTTGTCAATGCAGGCAGGCGAGGGAAAGATACGGGCCACCGTAGAATTGGACATTCCTTACGTGGACGGGGGCGGTCACGACCAGCAACTGGACCTCTACACTCCTGATGCCCCCAATTTTCCTACGATTGTATTTGTTCACGAAGGGGGGATGACATCCGGAGACAGGAAAGACAGTCCGTATGCGGAGATGGCCAAAGTCTTTCAGAACATGGGGATTGCTTGCGCACTCGTAAACTATCGACTCGCACCTGACCATAAGTGGCCGTCGCAACCGAACGATGTCGTCTCCGCGTTTGATTGGGTTAAACGGAATATCGGGAGGTACGGCGGTGATTCGAAGCGAATATTTTTGTTTGGACACAGCTCCGGTTGTTACCTGGTCTCCATGGTAGGAACCGATCAAAAGTACTTACAGGTGAAAGGATATTCCCAAAAAGACATTGCAGGGGTGATAGCAATGGGGTGTCGTCTGAATGACCACGTGTTTGTGACTGACGAACCGCCCGAGTGCTATGAATGCTCCTGGGTTCCCGCACAATATCTTGACAAGTTCATGCGGAGAGAGTTGGCATTCGTGAGTCTCAAACAACGTAATGACGCCGTCCCGGCGCGACATGTGACGCGGGATCTCCCACCCACGCTTGTTTTGATTGCAGAAGAAGAACGGTTCTTTCCACCGATCCTCAGAGATGCAGCTGAATTTGTCGGCAGAGCATTGGTAGCCAAGGCGAAGGCAGATATTTCGATTTTGGATGATCGTCGGCACATGACAGCGATTCAAAATATGGTGCGCAGTGACGATCCGGCAGTCGTTCGGATCGTCGAGTTTGTTCAAGGTAAGTGACGACGTTCATGTACCAAGTTTTGAAGGATTGTTTACCAGGGCTCCCTCGTTGAAGGCGGCCGTCTTTATTCTTAGAATTTTTGCAGGGGAATTCTCAGGATGACAGGAGCATGATTTGGCGAAGGGTGTTGCAATCCTGCAAATTACTCACGGGAGGCGAAACGAAAAAGACCTTTTTCTGGATCTACCTCGACGCTTGGAACCAAATCGATTAGGTGTCTACGCACAGTCCATGAATCCAAGAGCGAAATTCGGCTTCCTTGCCATCGTCGTCGCGCAGGCGATGCACTCGACGGAGGAATACGTCACACAACTATACGAAGGATTTGCGCCTGCCCGACTCTTCTGATGTTTGGCGACAAGGATGCCAATCAGCCTACGGAACTTTCCGTGGAAAAGTGGCGGGAAGATTTGGCAAAGGCCGAAAATAAGAATGTTACGTTGATGATTTTCCCGGGCGCGGGACACGGGATACGCGTTGGCGAACACTCCCACAGAGCACCGTTTGCCGATGGGTATGCCGAAGCGATGCTTGGATGGCTGTGGAAGCATGTTGCGATTGAAAATTGACGGCTGTGGCAGAGAGAACAACGCATGAGGCAACAAAATGTCCTTTGCGCCTGAAAAGCTGTTAGCAATCGGAGCTCTCGTGTTGTGTGGAAGCTGGTGTTCGGTCTCCGCACAGCCGCTGAAACCTGAATCGCCGACAATGATTTTTCTGGGCTATTGACTTGTAGTAAACAAGAGCAGGTATTCTCATATCCAGAAAGGGTTAAATCATGATAATGGCCTGGCCAACGTACATACTCATGGTGATCTTCACGTATGCGGCGATTGCTCAAGAGCAGCAAAAGCCAAACGTTGCTATCCTGGTCTACGAAGGTGTCCAGATAATAGACTTTGCAATTCCCTTCGAAGTCTTTGGCCAGTACAGTTTGAACAATGTGTATACGGTTGCGAAGGACTCCGGGATTTTGACCACCTACATGGGTTCGCTCATTAAGGCTAATCATACCTTTGGGAGCCACCCTGTTCCCGATGTTCTTGTTCTTCCGGGCGGTTCGGGAACGCGCGCGGCAAGAAACGATCCGGAAACACAAATCTGGCTCAAGAAGAACGCCGCGGCCGCAAGATACGTTCTCACGACCTGTACGGGGGCGTTTTTTCTCATCGAGGCCGGTCTCGCGGAAGGTCGCCGACTGACGACCTGGTTCAATCGGCAGGAAGATTTGCGCAAAGCTGTCGCGGGGTCAGAAGTTGTTGGTGACGAAATTGTCGTTGAAAGCGGAAACGTTATAACTTGTGCGGGTACTGGAATTGAAGGCTCCTTGCACGTTCTCGCGAAGCTCCACGGTGACGCTTGGACGAACGTCGTGCGGCTCAACATGGAACATGAGCCGGTCCCCGACGGTGCGCATGTACCGCGTGTCGAACTTGCGGATTTGAATTTACCGGACGGATTGTATGGATTGTTTCCATGGCGGAAGGCAAAGATGGAGGTGTACGACGGAGACAGGCACAGTTGGGAAATGCGGTGGAGGTTTGATGTCCACACAACCCTGGATTCACTTGTGGCTGGGCTCAAACAAAGTCTTATCACTGCAGATGGCTGGAAACTTGATACGGAGAAGCGTGATTCTGAAACATGGACCGTCCAGGGGACTTTCGTGGGGCGGGAAGGGCGTCCATGGGAAGGACGTATTGATTTGTTGACGAGAAACAAGAAGGAATATGTTCTCACAGCCAGTGTTCGTAAAACCATTAGCCTGCTGTTCATAGGAAATAGTTTCACGTATTACAACGACCTTCCCTTGTTAGTCGGGCAACTCATTGAACAGGGAACCGATGGAAAAGTATCGGTGAGCACCAAGATGGTTGCCTCCCCGGGAGCTTCCCTGAAATCACACTGGACTGATGGAACGGCTCGTCAGGCTATTCGCGAGAGGGCTTGGGATGTTGTGATATTGCAGGAACAAGGTCGAAGACCCTTGGATGCTCCAGAGGAAACTCGAAACTACTTGGGCAAGTTTCTGGCAGAAAGCGAGGCTATGAAAGCCATCCCTCTTGTCATAGAAACATGGAGACGGGAAAATGAACTTGAACATCAGGATAGCATTACTCAGGCCTATCGAGATCTTTCCGGGGAACTGCAATTTTCGGTTGTCCCCCTTGGGACATTGTTTAAACGGATGCAGGTCCACGTACCAAGCTTTCAGATATATTCACCGGACAAATCACACCCGAGTCCCGGTGGATCATTTGTTAGCGCTTTGATGATTTATCGGTCACTTTCGAGTGTTACCAGACTTCTTCCCCCGTTCAATCCGGCTTTGATAGACTTTCCTGAAGCAGTCGGGCAAAAGGACTTGATCTTGGATATTATCGATGACACGAAGCTGGACGTTCAAACTTATAATTTGAGGAGGAATTAATGCATTCACACAGAATGAGTTTTTTTGTTTTGTTGCTTGCGTTTGCTGTTGTGTCTTGCACTGTTGTCAAGGCACAGCGTCGACTTAGCTGGTCACCCGACGGTCAAAAACTCGTGATGGCGCCGGGGCCAAAGGGAAATGGTGGTTTGTATGTTGTCAGCGTTGACGGCTCTGAATCGAAACAACTCTTTGCAAGCGGAATGCGTGAATCCTTCCCTGCATGGTCCCCCGACGGTACATCAATCGCTTTTGCATCGGACATGGACGGGGATAGCGAAATTTATGTAGTGAGCATTCAATCAGGCAAGGTTCGTCAAGTGACCGATAATCAGGCGGGAGACTCCTATCCATCATGGTCACCCAACGGTTCCCGGCTCGCTTTCATGTCAAAACGGTCCGGAACCTGGCAGTTGTATGTCATGAACAAAGAGGGTACAAATCAACAACGTCTCACGACCAACGAGCATAACGATTTTAATCCAGTTTGGTCCCCGGATGGGACCAAGATTGTCTTCGAGTCAGACAGGCATGGCAATGATCAGGACGAAATCTATATCCTTTCCATCGCAGATTCTGTAGAAAGAAGAGTAACAAGAACCATCGTGAACGAGATTTTTCCCGATTGGGCTCCAAACGGAGATCTCATTGCATTTTGTTCGGTGGCCAATCGTTCGGCTTCAGTTTCTCTTCTTGATGTGACCACAGGGGAGAAAAGGCTTGTTATCAAAGAAGCCTGCTTACCCGCCTTCTCTCCTGACGGAAAAAGAGTTGCTTTTGTGGGTGCAGGAACCGAAAAAAATGGAGTATTTGTTGTCAACATTGATGGGTCAGAGGAAAAGAGAATCTCGGATTGAAAATGCCATCGTCGTCGGACAGTTCCGCAACCGGAGTACAGCCAGCGACCTCCATCGTGTGTAGCGCCATTTGCCGACGGATATGCCGAGGCGATGCTCGGATGGTTATGGCGAAATGTTGTCGATGAGAAGAAAAATGAGTGAGGTACTCATGGCAACCTGGAGGTACAGTGAACAAAACAATCAAGCCATCCCTCTTTGGCGAAAGAAAGTATCAGAGGTATGATAGTAATGCGCGGGCACAACTCGATAGCAGGTCTGGCAGTGATGTTGTTGTTCGGGTGCGTTGGCTGGCCGAATCTGTCGCCTTCCCAACGCGAAGTTGGGGTGAGCATGCTCGAGGGCAGGGAACTCACACGGGCGTTCTTTCAGGGTAATCTTGAGTCACTATGGGTTCGAATGACGCCGGAGATGCGCGACGCGGCGGGTGGTTCCCTGGGAGGACTGAGATCATTCCGCGAAAAAGTCGCCGAGCTAGCGGGTGATGAGGTCAAAGTGCTCGATGAAGCGGTTTCGCGCGACGGTGAACGCGATGTTTACCGCCGTACGAGCGTTTTCACGAAGATGACCGGGCCACTGGTGGTTCAGTGGGCATTGGATATCGATGGAACGATTGCAGATTTCTTCGTCCGCCCCGCTGAATCGGCTGAGTCGGTGGTCTACCAGGCGAAGACGAAGCTCCACCTGCCTTTCGACGGTGAGTGGTATGTCACTGCTGGCGGCCGTACCGTGGAGCAGAACCATCACTCCGTTGACTATTCGAATCGTTTCGCCTATGACTTGGTGAGTGCGGAGGAATTCGACCGCCCGGTAGCTCTCACGCGGAACGAGTACTTTGCAACATGGGGGATTCCGATCCTTGCACCGGCGTCCGGCACAGTTGCCGAGCTTCGTGACACCGTCCCAGACAATGTCCCAAATGAGATCAATGATGACCCATCCGTGCGCATAGGGAACTTCGTCTCAATCGATCATGGAAACGGTGAGTTCTCCGTGTTGGGACACCTGCAAAAAGGTAGTGTTCGCGTGGTTGTGGGAGATCGTATCCGACTCGGCGAGACCGTGGGGCTTGCTGGTAATAGTGGAAACAGTAATGGGCCGCACCTCCACTACAATTTGCAAGACCGTGCGGAGCCAAATCGTGGAAAGGGTCTTCCCGCACAATTCGTTGACTTTATCGCGGACGGACAGTTCGTCAGCAGTGGGGAACTGGTGCAGGGCCAGCGAATTCGCAGTGAGTGATCAACTTAACTCGCTCCGAGTCGGGCACAACAACAACATACTTATGGACACACGCAGTGAGGATGTCAAACGGCCTCCAAGAGAATGCTTATGAACCCCCAAATGAAATACGGTTTCCTAGCCATCGTCGTCGCGCAGGCGATGCACTCGACGGAGGAATACCTCACGCGACTATTCGAAGTCTTTGCACCCGCCCGATTTATCAGCAGCCTTCTCACTGACGACTTGCAGGTTGGGTTCCTGATAGTCAATTCTGCCGTGGTTCTCATCGGAGTCTGGTGTTATCTTTTCCGGGTCCGACCGGGACACAAATCGGCGGTCGGATGGATGTGGTTCTGGATTATTTTCGAGGGTGCCAACGGTATAGGGCATGTTCTTCTTGCTCTTAGTGCCGGCGAATATTTTCCAGGCTTGATGACCGCCCCAGCCCTGATCGCGGCCTCAGCGTATCTCGCCTGGAAAATCTCAGATTCTGGTTCTGTCAGCCAGAATATTCAACCATCGTAAGAAAAGGGAGTCTTTGACATTGATGAGACCTATTGTTGAATTTCGACCATTGACGGACCTGGACATCCCACTCCTTCATGATTGGCTGAACCGTCCGCATCTTCAGGATTGGTGGCGGAGCGAGGAAAGTTCGGTAGAGGCTGTGCGGAAAAAATACCTCCCCCGTATCGCTGGTAAAGATGCAGCGCGTCCGTACATCGTTAGCATAGACGGAACACCGGTGGGGTACATTCAATACTACCTCGCGTCAGAGGGGAACAGCGATTGGTGGCCGGACAATCCCGGCCCGGGAGTGCTGGGGATCGATCAGTTTCTGGCGGACGGTAACCAGCTTGGCCTTGGGCTTGGGACGACGATGGTATCGCAGTTTGTCGCTTTTCTGATGCAAGATCCCAAGGTCACGGAGATTCGGGTCGATCCAAGGCCGGATAATTTGCGGGCTATCCGGTGTTATACGAAGGTCGGGTTCCGTGAAGCAGGATCCATCATAACTCCCGACGGCCCGGCGCTGATGATGGTGCTGAAACGGGATTGGGAATAATCAAATCATTGAGAGAAGGCTGCAATCCTATGAGGCGACTCCTTTCTGTACTCTCCGTATTTGTTTTGACCAATGCGATTCCACCAATGACTGAGTGTCAACAAAAAACGAACGTCACCCTTCAGTTGCTCGCGGATTCCTTATATGCAAAGCGCTTGTATGAGGAAGCCGCAGGAGCATATGAACGGCTGTTGAAAATCGACGATACAAACGGCGAGAACTGGTACCGGCTCGGACGATCGAGCTTACATGTGTCTAACTTTGAAAAAGCCATAGAGACATTCAAGCGCGCTGCTGAATTGGATCATCGAAAAACATCTTCTCTCTACAACATAGCGTGCTCCTATTCGAGGAGTAATCGTGTGGATGATGCTTTGGAATGGATCAACAGAGCAATTGAGGCGGGCTTTGGCAACAAATACCTCTTACTTGTTGATACGGATCTGGATATTCTGCGGGGGGAGCCGGAATGGCAACACATCATTTCATCGTATTTCAAGACGAGCGAATTCCCTGATTTGAGCCAGCCTGTTCTGAAAATCAGGAACCGTGGCGTTATAAATGTCCCCATGCGCGATGGAGTTCCCCTCGCAACAGAGGTTCTCGAACCTGAAGGAGAGGTTAGATGGCGTCGACGATCGAAAATGGAGTGCTCGATATGAAGGCGCTGTGCCTGGTAATCACTGTCCTATATGCTGCTGCCAGTTGCGTCACCCGCGAGGCAGGCGGGTCCGAGGCAGAAAGAGTCGTGGCGGTTGTTGACGTCACGGTCATCCCGATGGGTTCGGCGCGCCAACTACTCCACCAGACCGTGGTTATTCGTGATGGGCTGATAGCCGAATTGGGGCCAGCGACAACGGTCCTGGTTCCCGCTGGCGCGCAGCAAATAAGCGGGGCGAGCCTGTACCTCATGCCTGGTCTGATCGACGCGCATGTTCACCTGCGCGATCCGAGCGAACTCCTCTCCTTTGTCGCACATGGTGTCACCGGGGTGGTGCAACTGAGCGGCCCATCCGGCAATGTCTCGAACATGATCGAGCTCCGAGAACGGGTGGTGCGCGGCGACATTCTCGGCCCGAACATTTACACCAGCGGTCGCATTCTAGACGGCGATCCGCTCATCTTCCCTGGTGTCAGCAGCGTCGTTCGAACACCCAACGAGGCGAGGAGGCTGGTGGAAGCGCAACTGGCTGCTGGTGCGGACGTCATCAAGGTCTACAACAACTTGGCGAGCGACGAACTCCGCGCAGTGACACGTGCAGCGCACGAACATGGCGTGTCGGTCTGGGGCCACATTCCGCGGATCGACGGGCGGTCCACAGCCCTCCAACAAGCGCTAGCGGCCGGGCTCAACGTGATAGCTCACGGAGAAGAGGTGTTCTTCACGATGCTGTACCGCGACGTGGAGAGCCAACTTGATCGCGAACTCGTCCCGATTGTCGACCAGGATCTCTTGAGCGACGCAGTCCGTCTGATCGAGAAGAACGGGGTCGCCGTCATTCCGAACCTGTCGTTCGTGGCGATGACTCGGGCGCAGTTGGACGATGTCGAGAAGCTGTGGACCAATCCCGAGGCGCAGTTCCTTCATCCCACCGTCCTGAACATGTGGAAGCGGCAGAATCCCACGTCGCGCCCGGATCTGAGGCGGTTCGATCTGCGGGAGCGGGGGAAACAGGGAGTCGTCCGACAGCTCACGCTCGCCCTGAACGATGTTGGAGTCCCGCTGCTTCTGGGAACCGATGCCTCCGCTCCAGGAATGTTCCCGGGCAAATCCGCCCATATCGAACTCACGGAACTGGTCGCCGCCGGCCTCACCCCCTTTCAGGCACTCGCGGCCGGCACCCGCAACCCGGGGAGATTCCTGACCAAACACGTTCGCGGGTCTCCGCCGTTGGGCACCGTCACAGTCGGCAGTTGTGCGAATCTGTTGCTGCTGGAAGCCGATCCGTTGGTAGATATCTCGCACGTAGCACAGATCGCTGGAGTTGTTCTGCGAGGCAAGTGGTACGCGCGCAGCCAAATCGACAGCATGCGCGTGGCGCAAGCCGCCAGACATGGGAGATGACTCCGTTAGTCTTGGTGGATCGGCGATCAGGCCTCGTTTTTAACATTGATGGGGAAAAACAAATGGTTTGATTTCGATGAGACAATGGCGGAGGAGAAGTTGTCTAAAACAATAACTGGGAGGTGAAAATGCACATCACATTTCGAAGATTATTGGTTATTGGGACTCTTTTGTTGTGCGGGAGTTGGTGTTCGGCTTTGGCCCAGCATTCAGAAGCGGCATCGCCGACGATCCGGTCATTGGAAAAAGCGATCCAGTCGAACAAGACCGGTGCCCTGAATGATTTTTGGCGGAAGATTCAAGACAAAGGCACTCCGCTCGTTGAGGCTTCGAATCACCCGGATTCACTTCTGATCACTTTTGTCCATCGCGGTGGTGAAGGGATGAACTCAGTGCGGCTCTCTTCCGCCCTGAATGCTCTCCTCATCAAGGGTATTGAACAGGATTTCAAAGCCCTGGGAAAGATGCAACGCATGGGATCCACGGATCTCTGGTATCTCTCGATGGTTGTGGGTCGGGATGTGCGAGTTTCGTACCGCTTTGAACTGGCGGGTGGCACTGAAGTACGAGACTCGCTTAATCCGCACATTTATCGCGATGATCGCCCTGCAATACGAGCATCTCTCCTGGAACTGCCGGACGCCCCACCGCAACCCTGGAATAAGAGGAAAGGGGAATTGGGTTCCTGGAAGCAACTGAAGGTAAAAGATATACATGGAGGAGAGAATGACGCCTTTGTTTACCTACCGGTGGATTTTGATCGTGATCGCGTGGAGCCGTATCCTGTACTGGTGGGCCTGGATTCCTACAGCTTCGGAATTGGCATGCCCGGCGCGCACCTGCTTGATCATCTCATCTCGACAAAGGCAATACCGCCCACTGTCATGGTGGCTGCGAATCTCCCTCAAGGGGACGGATTGGAACAAATGGAAACCGCCGCCGAATACGTCGCGAATCGCCTCCTTCCGGAATTACGTTCCGAGCTGAATGTTACGTCCGATCCGGGGAAGGTCGTAATTTCCGGGACGAGTCGTCGCGGACTTATCGCCGCCTATACAGCCTTTGTAAAACCTGAAGCTGTTGGCAATGTCGTCGCATTATCAGGTTCCTTTTATTGGAAGCCGGACAATGAAACGGAGTATGAGTGGCTGACGCACCGTTTCGCAACCGAAGAAATCCGGCCAGTGCGGTTGTTTGTTTCCGCGGGAACGTTGGAGACCGTTGTAACCCCGGGGAACCATGGTCATTACATGGTGGCGACCAATCGTCACTTGCGGGATATCTTGCTGGCGCGAGGCTATGACTTTGAATACTGGGAATTTGCCGGCACACACAGCGACCTCAGTTGGCAGGACGCGCTCGCGCGTGGCCTCGTGCGGCTACTTAGCAATTGACTCGTTTTTTTTATCGATAAGGTGAGGGTTCCCGATGGGGCTCAACTTTGCCAATGTGGCTTGGGAGGGATGATGGTCAGCCAGGACGTCAGGCAATGGTGTGGTCTTGTGTTATCGTTGGGAAGAAGAAAAAACGTGAACATTCGCCAATCCATGTCAGTCCATCATAAAAGGAGACCTTCGAAAATGACAATTTCCGAAAACCACGCCCCAAAAGTTGCACCGATATTCGCCGCTCTCATTCTTGTATTTGGTTGCTCGATGTCGGCGCAACAAAAGGAAATCCCGCGGGCAGAGCTGATTACAAGAGTGACAAATGCCTACCCGGCCTATTCCCCCGACGCAAAACGCGTGGCCTACATGTCGAACGCCGATGGGGATTTCGATATTTACGTCCGGACTCTTGGTGAGCAGGTCGTGCAGAAACTCACCGATGCTCCAGGACAGGATGGCACTCCGGTGTGGTCGCCGGACGGTTCAAAGATCGCATTCCGCTCCATGCGCGACGGCCGTTCCCAGGTTTATGTCATGAACGCG
>Ga0302046_10002910_pt1 | contig 15768 bp, 17 predicted proteins | sample RVTome_11_FD_200261 | JGI IMG/M metagenome (GOLD analysis project Ga0302046, IMG submission 200261) | Soil microbial communities from uranium-contaminated site in the Upper Colorado River Basin, Wyoming, United States - RVT147D111 (version 2) ...
GCCAGTCGGCAGAAGAGGCCACGGAACATCTGGGGCTGATGAACCGCATGGGTCCGTTGCCCTGGGAGTTGTCGTTTTCCTATGGAAGGGCACTGCAGGCTCCCGCGCTTGACGCATGGCGTGGAAAGGAACGGCAGTTCGAGGCCGGGCAGAAGGCGCTGTACAAGCGAGCTCGCCTCAACAGCCTCGCTCACCTTGGCAAGTACGAGACGAAAATGGAGTCGGCCGCATAGGCCGACGATCCGCGGTTTCCAGAGAGGTCCGCTTCCGCTTGCACCGGGGCCGGACGCCGTCCGGCAGCGAAAGGGCAGTCGCATGAGCAAGCCATCCGAGAACATTGTGGAGATCCGCGATCTCGACTATGCGCGTGGGCCCAAGGAGATCTTCAACGGTCTCAATATCAACATACAGCGCGGCAAGATCACGGCAATCATGGGTCCGAGCGGCACCGGCAAGACGACGCTGCTGCGGCTCATGACGCGCCAGCTGGTGCCGGATCGCGGGCACATCGAGGTAGACGGAATCGACATCGCCAGGCTGAACCAGCGGGATCTGTTCCAGTTGCGGCAGCGCATCGGAATGCTGTTTCAGAACGGCGCCTTGCTGACCGACTACAACGTGTTCGAGAACGTTGCGTTTCCGCTGCGAGAGCATACGAGGTTACCTAATCGCCTGATTCGTCATATCGTCCTGACGAAACTGCACGCGGTTGGGCTGCGCGGCGCCGCGGATATGACTCCGGCAGAGCTTTCCGGCGGCATGGCGAGGCGTGTCGCGCTTGCACGCGCGATGGTGATGGACCCCGATATCCTGATCTACGACGAACCGTTCGTCGGCCTCGATCCCATTTCGATGGGCGTGATCGTTCGTCTGGTGCGCAAAATGAACGACGCGCTGGGCATTTCCAGCATCATCGTCAGTCACGACGTGCAGGAAATCTCGACCGTTGCGGATTGCAGTTTCCTGATCTCGCACGGAAAGGTCGTTGCTTCCGGAAGTCCGGACGAATTGCGCAACACGACTTCCGACCTGGTGCGTCAGTTCATGCATGGAATGGCCGACGGTCCGGTAGCCTTCCACTACTCCGCGCCCGATTATGCCGAGCAATTGCTCGGGCGTGACGCCGAGTAGTCCCGGTGCTTCGCGAGCTTTACTACATAGCCCGGGGGTTTCTGCGCACTTCGGGCGCGCTGTTCCTGTTCTTCCTGCGCCTGCTACGATACTCGCCGACCGTTCTGTTCCGGCGTTTTCCGCTGGTCGTGCATCAGATACACAATGCCGGTGCGCTCTCGCTGGTCATTATCATGATCTGTGGTTTCTTCGTCGGCGGCGTGCTCGGCTTGCAAGGTGTCTCGAACCTCGCCCGCTTCAATGCGGAAGATTCGGTGGGAACGCTGACGGCTTTTTCATTGCTGAAGGAGCTCGGCCCGGTCATCACCGCGTTACTGTTTGCAGGCAGGGCCGGTACGGCTCTCTCATCCGAGATAGGCCTGATGAAAGCTACCGATCAGCTTGCGGCCATGGAGATGATGGCGACGAACCCGGTCCGCAGGGTACTCGTGCCGCGATTTCTCGGCGGTGCGATTTCGATGCCGCTCTTGACCGCGGTATTCAATATGGTCGGGCTTTTCGGTGCACACGTTGTGGCCGTCGGGTTACTTCAGGTCGATGCCGGCGCCTTCTGGCAACAGTTGCAGGCCAACGTCGGCTCCAGCGATGTGTATGAGGGCATCATCAAGAGCGTCGTTTTCGGCATTGTCGCCAGCCTGTTAGCGGTCTGGGAAGGCTATAATGCGGTTCCAACCGCCGAAGGCGTTGGCCGGGCCACGACACGGGCAGTGGTGAAAACGGCCATCGCCGTCCTTATTTTCGATTTCATGATTACCGCTGTTGCCATTTGAGGTAGCGAAATGCAACAAACACGATCAGTAGAGCTCGGCACGGGACTCTTCGTAGTTCTCGGCTTCGCCGCGTTGTTCTTTCTTACCACGCAAACCACGGGTTCCGAGAACTTCACCGGGAAGGAGTCATACGAAGTGCAGGCACGGTTCGAGAACGTGGGCAACCTCAAGTCACGCGCTCCGGTGTCCATGTCTGGAGTCACCATCGGCCGGGTGAGGTCGGTGGCGTTCGACCCGGATCAGCTCAATGCCGTGGTCACATTTGCCATCGACAGCCGCTACGACCAGATCCCCGACGACTCTGACGCCAGCATCCTCACCGCCGGACTTCTGGGCAGCCAGTACCTTGGCTTGCAGGCAGGCGGGTCGGACACGTACCTGACGGACGGCAGCGAGATCCAGTTTACCCAGTCCGCTGTCGTTATCGAGAACCTGATCAGCAAATACCTGTTCAACACCGACCGTGAGGACAGCGAATGATGCGCCGAACAATGCTCAACGGAGACAGCGTAGTGAAGAAACTGATACTCGCAGCGGTATTCGGGCTGGCGTCGCTGGGCGCCGCGGCGCAGCAGTCGCCCGATGAGTTCATCAGGGAAGCGGCGGAGCTTCTGGATGAGGCAGTAAGTGAACGGAAGGAAGAACTTACGTCCGACAGGCAAGCTCTGTACAAACTCATTGACGAGATCCTCCTGCCGAGATTCGATCAACGATACGCTGCGCAACTTGTTCTCGGCCGACATTGGCGCACAGCAAGTGAAGAACAGCGGACACAGTTCATCGAGACCTTCTACCGGTCCTTGTTGCGACAGTATTCGGACGGGTTGCTCGAGTTCGACCTGGGCCAGTTGCAGTTCCGACCTTACCGCGGCGATCCCACGAAAGATCGCACCGTTGTACGGACGATAGTCACCCTCGATGATGGCACGGAAGCGCCGGTGGACTACGGTCTCATAAGACACGATTCGGGCTGGAAGGTATTCGACGTCACCATCGAGGGGATTTCCTACGTTCGTAATTTTCGTGCCGAGTTCAATTCCGAGATTCAGGCGACGAGCCTCGACGCAGTGATCAAACGCCTGCAGCGAGAAGCAGGGCAGGGCGCAGACGATGCGAAAGTCGCCTCGGACGAAGCAAACGCGCAGGAATGAGCCGCTACGAACTGCTCGACAACGGTGACGGCAACTTCTCGCTGAAAGGCGAGATGAATTTTGCTACTGCCGGCGACATCCTGCGTGACAGCGAGCAACCGTTCGAGAAGAACACGCGCATCGAGGTCGATCTGTCAGGCGTAACTGATACGGATTCGGCGGGTCTGGCGCTGCTGCTCGAGTGGATCACCTGGGCGAATCACACCGTCAGGGAGATACGCTTTACCGGCGTCCCTCCAATCATCGATGCGATTGCCAGGACGACCGAGGTGGACAACCTGTTGACGAAAGGTGAACGCTGGTCGGGGTTCATCGAGGCCCCACCTGCCACCTGACCCCTGCGGGCTCTACAACAAGTCCGGATAAGGGGCGGGCTCCGACGGCCCTCTTGACTTCCGCATCAGCAGATTGCCGGAATAGTGCGCTGTAGGAGCCCGCCCCGCGGGCGATTCCCCTATCAGGACTTTCGCAGAGGCTAGTCGTTCTCATCTTCCGGCGCCGGGTCCGGTTCGGGCAAGTCGTCGTAGATATCATCGTAAAAGTCGTCGTCGACCGGCGGATCGCCGTCATACACATCGTAGCGCCGGTTCTGCAGGTAGGCCTCCCGCAGCCTGACATAGGGATCGAACGACTGATCCAGCAGGGCTTCAGCGGACAGAAACCCGGCGCGAAAGTTGATGGCGCGCAACGCGTAGAGGCCATAGCGGACCGGCGCGTTTTCGTCGTAGAGCCAATACAATAGCGGGTCTACAAGTACGTCCATCGGAAACGCAAATGCATCGCGCAACGTCTGCGGGCCTGCAAACGGGACCATGACATACGGGCCATCCGGTACACCCCAGACGGCAAGAGTTTGACCGAAATCCTCCTGGTGTTTCTCGAGCCCAAGTCCGGATGCGACGTCCACAAGACCCAGAATTCCGATTGTGCTGTTGACGACAAATCGGCCGGTTTCACTGAAGCCGCTCGTGCCTTTTCCCTGCAGGAAGTTGTTGAGGATATTCCTCGGTCCCCGAAGGTTCGTATAGAAGTTCCTGATGCCGCTTCGGACGAACGACGGGATCACCTTTTCATAGCCGATAGCAACAGGCTTCAGCGTCGCACGGTCGACATCCCGGTTGAACCGGAAGATGCGCCGATTCATCTGTTCCCATGGATCTGCGGCGCTCTCGGTGCCGGTCGGTTCGCCTTCCTCGCGTGTGGCCGTTGAGTTCGTGGCACAACCTGCGAGTGCCAGTATCGCCAGCAATAGACACAGGACCGGGAAGCGCAAAGCGGAGTTTTCCAACATGGACGATTATTCTTTGGTTAATGGGTCGGGAAGGTCAGAAACAGAGGCGCGAAGGCAGTTCCGACATATGCCCGGGGAAATCAAGATCGGCGACTTCTCTGCATTTGCTGCAATTGTTCCTCGGTCATGTATTCACGGATGAAATCGATACGGGCTTCAAAGCGGATTCGCTGAATTTCCTGCAGATCCGGAACCTGCAGTGCCTGCCGCAGGAAGTGAACGCCCTGCACCAGGTCACCGATCATGAGGCTGTATTCGGCCATGTAGTAGTGCGCTTCGGCGGTGTCACCGGCATCGATTGCGGCACGCGCGATCAGCCGGACCTGTTCCGGCGTCGGCTGCACGTTGTTGAAAAGGTCCAGAAGGATCTGATGTGCGAGCTTCGGCTCGCCAAGTTGCAACAGCGCTTCGGCATAGTGAACGGTCAGCGGAATGTTGCGTGGGAACAGTTCTCGTGCCCGTTCGAAAGTTCCGCGTGCGGCGTCGATCCGCTCGAGCGCGAGTTGCGATTGTGCGAGGCCGATGTGGTAGGCGATCACTTTCTGGTCTTTGTTGGCCAGCTCTTCGAAAATGCGGTTGGCCTCGTTGTGGCGCCCTGAGCGCATGTAGGCTACGGCGCGGCCGTAGCGCTCCGTGTCCGACTGCAGCTCGTAGCTCTTCCGTTCAAAGTGGCTCACAGCCGCTTCGGCAGTGCTCTGTCTCGATACCTGAAGACGCGCCTGCGCGATGCCGTAATTTGTAGTGTCCGGACTTGTTTTCACATCAAATGCACGCGCGCGACCGCGGGCCTCCGCGATCCGGGCGCTGCTGACCGGATGGGTTCTCAGGAACTCCGGAACGCGGGATTCGACCGGGCGCGTTTCGCGCGAGATTACCTCGAAAAACGACGCCATGCCCTGCGGGTCGAAACCGGCGTCCGCAAGCGCCGCGATACCGACCCGATCCGCTTCGTACTCGTTGCTGCGGGTAAAGTTGATCTGCTGCTGTGCCGAGGTGCCCTGTGCGACGGCGATGGCGCCCTGCATGGCATCGCTGCTTCCACCGGCCGCGCCGGCCAGGATGGCTCCGAGCATGATCGCCGTGCTCAGGAGGCTCTGGCGCTGATTGGCGTGCACCGCCCGGGCGATGTGACGTTGCGTCACGTGCGCGATTTCGTGCGCCAGGACGCCGGCCAGCTCGTTTTCGTTTCGCGTTGCCTCGAGCAGGGCGGTATGCACGCCGATGTAACCGCCGGGCAGCGCGAAGGCGTTGATGTTGGGATCGTCGATCACGAAGAACGTGAACGCGTATTCGCCGTCATTGGCATATGCGGCGACGCGGTGACCGATTTCGTTCACGTATTCGGTAATCTGCGGATCTTCGACCAGCTTGCCGCTGGCGCGAATATTGCGCATGATCGCCTGGCCTATTCGAGCCTCTTCCGATTTCGACAGGATGGCATCGGCCGGGCTGCCTATGTCAGGCAGGTTGACCTGGGCCCGCGGCATGACAGGCGCAAACAGGAGACCTGCGCATGCGGCCAGGCACAGGCAATGGTTCAGTAAGCGTATGTTCACCCAAGCGCCCATTATGAAACGACTACCTGCTCCGACTTCGGCCGGTCCGTTGCGTTCCCCATGATACTACCAGCCCAGCCATGCCGGCAGGCTTCCTCGCTCACGCATGGTCTTTCTTAAGTCCCGGAAACGTAAAGATATTGGATGAAAACCTGCGGCCTGCGGGGCGCAAATCCGCGCCTTTTAGGGGGCTGAGCTTAAAGATTCTTGACGGACTCGAGCACCTCCTGCGCGTGTCCGTTCACCTTTACCTTACGCCACTCCTCCCTGAGCTTGCCTCTTTCGTCAAGCAGGAAAGTACTGCGCTCGACTCCCATGAACTTGCGGCCGTACAGGGATTTTTCACGGATGACGTCGAATTGCCTGCACAGCTTTTCATCGGGATCCGACAGCAGATCAAACGGCAGTTTCAGTTTCTCCTTGAACTTCTCATGCGAAGCGAGGCTGTCCCGTGACACTCCCAGGATCACGGCGCCGGCTCGCTGGAATTTCGCATGAAGGTCGCGAAAGTCCTGGCCTTCCGTCGTGCAGCCCGGCGTGCTGTCTTTCGGATAAAAATACAGCACGACCTTCTTGCCGCGCAGTGACTTGAGCTGAACATTCTTGCCGCCTGTGGCGGGGCAGGTGAAATCGGCGACGACTTTGTTCAGGGCGGAGGTGCTCATCGCATTTCCTCTCATGCAACCAAAGGATCAGGCTATCGTCTATTGCGCTTGCGCAGAGCGTCCCCAAGTGACCCTGCCGGCATCTGGTGCGGATCAGGATTTTACCGGCTCCAGGATGGAGTCGAGATTGAGTTGATCGCACAATTCCAGGAACTCGTCGCGCAGTTGCGCCAGGTGCACCGAGGACGGAATGTTCACAGTCATCTGCGCCGAGAACATCGAGGCGCCGGTATGCGCCGCGGCATAACGACGCGTGGCGAGTTCTGCGATATCTATCCCCCGGCTGGAAAAGAAACTGGCGAGATTGAAAACAATGCCGGGCTGGTCGAGTGCGACGACGTCGACGCCGTAGGGAATGCAGTCCGTTTTGTCGCGGCGCTCGCCGGTCTTGCGGATGGTCACGGTCAGCGCATGGTCCTGGCTCAGTTTGTCGAGTTCGGACTCGAGTTTCGCCAGCGTGTGCCAGTTCCCGGAAATCAGGAGCAGCATGGCGAACTCGTTGCCGAGGGCGCTCATGCGGCTTTCCTCGATGTTGCCGCCGCAGTCCAGAATGACCTTGCTGATGTCGTTGACCACCCCGTGGCGGTCGTTCCCTACTGCAGATAAAACAATCAGTTGTTTCATTTATCTCGATGCTACATTATAAAAATAAATAGGATTGCGGCGCGCGCATATGCCGCATTCCCGCGACTGCGGAAAGCATAAGCGTAATGACGGCGTCCGGCATACTTCCTTGCCAGTCCGGGATGTGAACAGTAACATCGCCGGCTTATTTGTGGCGAGGAGATCTTGTGTTCACGGGCAGCCTGGTGGCGCTGGTGACACCGTTCGATGCGAACGACCGCGTAGATTATGCGGCCGTTGAGCGACTCGTGGAGTTCCACGTTGCGGAGGGCAGTGACGGACTGGTCATAGCCGGTACAACCGGCGAGTCGGCAACGCTCGAGAAAAACGAGCATGCGGAACTCATTACCCGTGCCGTGGAGATTGTTGCCGGCCGCCTGCCGGTGATTGCAGGAACGGGCTCGAACTCCACCCGCCAGACGATCGATCTGTCGCTGGCGGTGGGAAAGTCGAAGATCGACGCTTATCTGCTGGTAACGCCTTATTACAACAAACCGGTGCAGGAGGGAATCTACCGGCATTTCACTGCGGTGGCCGATGCGGTGCAGAAGCCCGTCATCCTGTACAACGTCCCGGGACGCACTGTTGCAGATACGCTGCCCGAAACGGTGGCGCGCCTTGCGAAGCACCCGAAGATTCTCGGCATAAAGGAAGCAACCGGTGACATGCAACGACTGAAGGACATCAAGGCGGTGGTTCCGGACAACTTCCGGCTCTACAGCGGGGACGACTTCACAACGCGCGAGTTCATCGAACTCGGTGGTCACGGGGTGGTGACGGTGACGGGGAACGTCGCACCGCGCCTGATGGCAGATATGTGCCGCGCACAGACGGCGAATGACAGCGATACGGCGAAACGACTCGATCAAAAACTCCAGCCGCTGAACACGGCGATGTTTCTGGAGTCCAATCCCATACCGGTCAAGTGGGCGCTCGCCGAAATGGGGATGATCTCAACCGCAATTCGTTTGCCGCTGACGCCTTTTTCCGACAGGTTTCACCAACAAATGAGAGATGCAATGAAGCATGCGGGGATCGCAACGGGGCAGGGATGATGACACTCCAGAAGATGACCATGCCGGTAATGGCAGCATTGCTGTTGGGCGCGTGCGGCGGGACGTCGGTCTGTGACAAACCGAAGCTCTACCAGCAAAGCCAGCTTGGCAAGCGCATCGAGGTACCGGAAGGACTGTCCCCGCTGCAGGCCGGTCGCGAGATGACGATCCCGGACGCCTCGCCCCGCGATCCACGCCCTGCCGGCGCCCCTTGCCTTGAAATGCCCCCCACCTTCACCACCGGCGAGTAGGAGCCCGCCATTGCCGGCGGTCACTAATCCCGTGTCGACTGCGAAAGAAGCGCGGACGACGGCAAAATGCTAGATTGCGAAAACTCGCGGGAGGATGGCCCGAGTCTATCCCGCCCGTGCACGAATGAACTGCCAGTCGGATAGAATTGCGTTAACGGAGAGGTGGCCGAGCGGTCGAAGGCGCTTGCTTGGAAAGCAAGTGTACGGTAACGCCGTACCGCGGGTTCGAATCCCGCCCTCTCCGCCACGACCACAACAGATCGTAGAATGAGAGACGATTTTCGAGCCTCCAGCATCCAGACAGCTCTCGGCGTCAATGCAACAGCCCTCCCGCCCTGAGTATGCCGACAATGCCAACCAACACCCAAAAGACATTGAGGATCGTGTAGGCATTGTCTTTCTTGAGGATCGCGCACCAGGAAAGCAACACAGCGTCTGCCGTATTGAAAATCCATACAAACATGAATGGACTTTGGGGTCCGAGCCAGCTGACGAGGCTGAAGCTGAAAATACGCATCAGTACCCCGGTCATCTCTATAGCAGCAAGGTACCTGAATACGAACTGATTAATGGCAGCGAGGCCATCGGGTGACGTGTGGTCGCCTTTCGGGTGCATGGCGTCGCTCAACTCCTGGGATCGAACTATTACGAAGAATGCTGCCATTGTGACCTGACAGACGTCCGACGGCCGAAATTGCAAGCGAGCAGTTCGATCCTACGGCCGATACGCTTGAATTTGAGCAGTTGGAATTTATCGGCGCTGCCGAGCTAAAGCAGCTATTGGAACCGGATTCCGATCAGATCGATAGCGACCCGCGAAGAGTCGGACCAGGCGCCATGTCCGGAATCTCCGAACAGTTCTTCCATTGTCGGGGCCTGTGATACATTCAGGCATCGCAACATGGTTGCCGGTGATCAGTCCGCGCACAAGCGATAAATCGCCCCTGTTCAGGATCCCGCATGGCAGTTTTGTCCAGCATAGCTATTACTGCCTTGTTGGCACTGATCACATTCGTCCTCCTGAAGCGCCGAAGCACGCCGAACTTCGAAATCTCCAATCCCGGGAATCCCGGAATCCGCGACCTGTTACCCGTCATCGCCGGGCTGACACGGAGCGTTCTATTTCGCAATAACGACGTTTCGGTTTTGCAGGATACGGCCATATTCGACGCTATGCTTGCGGATATCGATGCGGCGCATGAGAGCATACATTTCGAAACTTTCGTCTGGTCGGATGGAGATCTGTCCCGGAAATTTGCCGAACGTCTCTGCGCCAAAGCGACACAGGGAGTGGTGGTTCGCCTGTTGCTTGATGCGGTCGGCGCAAGCGCATCGAATCCGGAGCGCCTCGACAGACTGAAGAAATGCGGAGTCGACCTTGCGGTCTATCGGCGATTGCGTCCGTGGAACGTCCTCAAGATGAATCACCGCACTCATCGAAAGCTATTGATCGTCGACGGCGCAACTGGCTATTGCTTTGGACACGGCATTGGCGATGAATGGTATCGTCCGGACAGCCGCGGCCACTGCTGGCGTGATACCGGCGTAAGAATGCGAGGGCCCGCGGTCCATGGATTGCAGCAGGTGTTCTTTCAGAACTGGATGGATACCACCCATTGCGTTCCGATGGAGTCGTCGATATTCCCGGTACCGGAAGAGCCAGGCGATGTCGGCGTACACGTCATCAGCAGCGCACCGGGCGACAGCTTCTCCGACGTCGCCCTCATTTTCATGCTGGTTATGGCTGCTGCCAGAAAAGAGATCCTGCTGCAGAACCCGTATTTCGTGCCGGATGCCGGCATGGTCGCCTGTATAAAAGACGCAGTTCGCCGCGGGGTGGCCGTGAGGTTAATGTTGCCGGGTGAACGCACCGACAGTCCGTTCGTCGCAAGCGCGGGGCGCCACCTCTACCCTGATCTGGTCGAATCGGGCGTCGAACTGTACGAGTATCAGCCGACTCTGTGCCACCAGAAAGTCGTCGTCATTGATGAGTGCTGGTCGCTTGTCGGGTCCACAAACATGGATGCCCGATCGCTCGAGCTGAACGCCGAAGTCAGCGTTGGTATCGATTCGCCCGAAGTTGCCGCGAACCTGAAACTTGCTTTCGAAAGGGATCTCAAGGACTGCCGACGCATCCAGGCGCCCGACGTGGCCGCAATACCGTGGCGGCAGCGCTGCTACAACGCACTGGCCTATCAATTCCACGAGCAACTGTAGACGCCGAAATTGTTCCCTTTGTGAACGGTTGCGCGCACTAGGCCCAGAAGCTCGCTACTCGCTCAACCGTCCAGAACGCCGCCACCGAGCCGATACCGTAGGCAACCAGACCCGTTGTCCACGCCGGCCGTACCGTGACCAGCTTGACGAACAGGACGCCGAGCAGCAGAGCGGCAGCAACAAAGACGAGCTGACCCACCTCGACACCCACATTGAACATCAGCAGCGCTACGGGAATGGCTTTTTGCGGCAATCCAACCTCGGCCAGCGCACCGGCAAAGCCCAGCCCGTGCAACAGTCCAAAACTGAATGCAACCACCCAGGGCGAGCGGGCGGTCAGCGCTGGCTTGCCTCTCAAGCCATGTACGACCTCCGCCGCAACAAACACGATGCTGAGCGCAATGATGGCTTCCACCGGCGGTCCCGGCATATGGATCCAGCCAAGCGTGGCGGCGACCAGCGTGATGCTGTGCGCCAGGGTAAACGCCGTAATGGTCGCGACGATGCGCAACGATCCTCGCACGATCAAGAGCAGCGCCAGCACGAAGAGCAGATGATCGATGCCGCCTAGGATGTGTTCAACGCCCAGCACCAGGTACGCCCAGGCCACTTCGCCGAGGTCCAGCCGAGCCGCATTCAACGTCGGGTCCGGTGAGTCGCCGCTGCCGTCCAGGTCGTAATTGTTGTAGCTCAGCCTGAGAATCGTGCTGCCGACAAATTGATATCGCAGTCCGAGGGCGCCTCCGTAGCTGAAGCTTGTCTCACTGAAAGTCTCGTAGTAACCATCGCAGATATACCCAAAGTAAGGATGCCACCAGCAACCGACGATGGGCGGCCCGTCCCCTACGTTGGAGTCGACGTAGGTCCAGCCGGCGCCGAGTTCGGCATAGGGACTGAACGGTCCAGTCAGAAAATTGAAGGTGCCCTTGAAGCGGAAGTTCAGTTGCGTCAGGTCGTGATCGAAGCTGGAGACTGCGCCGTTGTCGTCGACGAGCTGTGCCGAGTAATCGGGCGCCAGCCATTCGAGATCGGCGCCAACCATGAGTCGATCCGACAGGTAGTAGCCCAATCCCAACCCGACCCCTATGCCTTCGTCTATGTCGACGAGAGACCCGCCGGCGCTGCCGGCTTGCTCAGCGTCCTGCACGACCGCGGCGATGGCCGGTCCGCAGCAGAACTGGAATTACATGTGCGCTGAGTGTCATTCGACCAATCTGCAGCGCAACTACGATGCGAGCACGCGCACATATGCGACGACCTGGTCAGAGATCGACGTCTCCTGCGAGGCCTGTCACGGACGCGGTTCGAAACACGTTGAGTGGGCCAGAAGCTACATAACGGAAGCCGGCAACGACACGGACGACAAAGGTCTGGGTGTGCAATTCGACGATCGGCACGATGCGACCTGGACCTGGAACGCGTCCGACGGCAAGCCGGTCCGCAGCCGGCCGACAACGACAAGTCGCGAACTGGAGACCTGCGCGCGCTGCCATTCCCGGCGAGGGCAGATCTGGAGCGATTACTTGCCGGGCCAACCCATCGGCGCAACTCACCGCCTGGCGTTACTGGAGCCGGGACTCTACTTCCCTGATGGGCAGATTCGCGATGAGGTGTACGAGCACGGCTCATTCCTGCAAAGCCGCGTGCACCAGGCCGGCGTCACCTGCAGCGACTGTCACGAGCCCCACAGCCTGAAACTGCGGGCGCCGGGCGGCCAGGTCTGCCTGACATGCCACGAGGCGCCGAAGTATCAGAGTACGGAACACCACCATCACGAGCCTGGGTCGACGGGCGCCGAGTGCCTCGAGTGCCACATGCCCGGGCGCAACTACATGGTCGTGGATCACCGTCGCGATCACAGCCTGCGCGTCCCGCGACCGGATCTCGCCGAGTCCATCGGCGTGCCGGATGCCTGTACCGGTTGCCACAGTGACCGCAAGGCGGCATGGGCCGCCGGAAAGTTACGCGAATGGTACGGATCCACGCCCGTCGGGCTGCACCGCTATGCGCAACTCCTGCACGAAGGCGATATCGCCGCCGCCGGCGTGCGACCGCGCCTGCTGGCGTTCGCGCAGGACGAGACGCAGCCGGGTATTGCGCGGGCGAAGCGCATTGCTTCGTCTGGACTTGATCCGGGGGCCCAACGAATTGAACGCACTTGGCGTCCTGCTGCGCGACAGCGACCCACTCGTACGGCGGGCTGTCTCTGCGCACCAGTCCCTGCCGGCGGAAGCGCGCGACGGCCTGGTGTTTGGCCCTCGAGGATCCGGTCCGCGATGTGCGGCTGGAGGCCGTGCCGCTGGTCGCCGCCATTCCGGCCGAGCGCCTGCGGCAGAACCAGGTTGCCGCGCGCGATCGAGTTATCGCGGAGTACGTGACTTCGCAGCAGGTCAATGCCGACCGGCCCGAGTCGCATATGAACCTCGGCCTGCTCTGGGCCACACTCGGACGTAACGCAGAGGCCCGGACGGCCTTCGAGAGGGCCTTGTCCATCGATTCGCGATTCCTGCCGGCGGCCGTAAACCTGGCCGATCTGCATCGCGCGCTCGGGCAGGAACCCGATGCCGAGTCGGTGCTCATGCGCGCGCTCGAATCGAGTCCGCAGGCTGCCGCTCTGCATCACGCCCTGGCGTTGCTGAAAGTCCGCACCGGGCGGTCGCGGGAGGCGCTGAGCGACCTCAAACTCGCTGCGGAACTGGCGCCAGCCTCCGCGCGTTACGCCTACGTGTACGCGGTGGCACTCGACGGCGCTGGCCAGCGCGGGGAGGCCGTCCGGGTGCTGCGCGCGGCCCTGGCGCAGCAACCCAACGACCGCGATACGCTGTGGGCACTTGCGACCTGGCAATTGGACGGCGGCGACCGCGCCGGTGCGGTTGAAGCCGCGCGGCGTCTGGCTGCTCTCGAACCGGATGACCCGAACGTACGCGCCCTGGTCGACCGCGCGAGCATTCGATAGATCTGCCGCAATCATGATCAAGATGCGAACGACCGTCGTCGCCTGTCGGGGATGCTCTACTGTGGCTGTCGCTGACATACAGGTCATCCGATTCCGATGTAAGCGTCGTGCACTACCAGATTGACGATCGGTTGCGGCAACCAGCCCGGTGCCCCTTCGCCGGCCGGGGGCTACGCTCCGCCAGGCTGTCAAAAAAAAGCGCAAACGGGGTGTATGGGCAAAGCGATCAGCGTCGCTGGCTCACAGGAACAGACCTTCGCCTTTGGCGCAATTCCGTAGTTCAGGGCCAAATTTTGCCAACACCGTGTCAGGCGCGAGGAAGTGCATGAGCTCGTCGCCCCGCGCCTGTTAATTGCGCCCGGCGGGTGCTACCTTACGAAGGAATCTGACGTCGATTCGCCGCAGCGATCTCTCTTGTGTCCCAGCTCTCGCCGGTCGTTTCACCCAAAGTGCTTGCCGCAGACGGCTCGTAACCTGGAGCGTCTGGCTTCACTCAGACTCAAGGCCATATCGTGACAACAAAAAGTTCTTCACTGCGAATTGCGCTGCTGTCATCGCTCACCATGATTCTTGGCGCCTGCTCCTCGGGACCACACATTGCGAGACTTCAGCCGGCATCGGAACCGGCTGATGCGCCGTACGAGAATATTCTGGTCGTTTCACTGTTCGAATCATTTGATACTCGAAGGTATCTGGATCAGGAGATCGTCAAGCAACTGTCAGCCCGCGGGGTCAAGGCGGTGGCCATGACCTCTTTGACAGGAAGCGCTACGCCGGTTAATCGCGACACGGTGGTGAAGCTGGTTGAACGTATCAATGCCGATTCGGTCCTGGTCACGCAACTGATCAGCCTGGAAACCAGCGCCAAAGTCAAGGACGCGAGCCCGCAGGCAACCTACAACTTCCGGCCCACCTATTATTACGATGTCTTCAGCGTCGAACTGACGGAGTACGTCGAGCCGGAGTACCTGGAATTCAGGCACACCCTGGCATTGGCGACAGATCTGTTCTCTGCTGAGAGTCAACAAAAAGTGTGGGCAATCGCCTCTGAATCGAAGGTCAAAGAGAGTCTCGAGCATTACAGGGACTATTCGAAAATCGTCGACAGGCAGAAGCGATTGTTCGCGGCATGGCGCAGGACAACTTGATCGCAAGGTAATTGAATTCGCCCCGGCTGTTTTGGAGTGACGGAACGACAACGCTCGTTTGCGTCAGTAGCTATAAACGACCGAGATCATGCCGTAACGAAACGTATCGGTACGACCTGAAGCCGGATCGGCATACGCAGCCACGAAGCTGACGATGAAATTATCGTTGACGGTCCAGTCCAGATACCAGTCGAGTTCGTGCGCCACTGCGTCCGAAGTGACTTACGGGAAGCAAGCGCGGCTCATGATTTCAGATACGGAGTCCACGATGTCTCGAACCGGTGCGCACTGCAGCCTGGCAATCCCGGCCATGGCGGCCCTCCTGCTGACCCCGCTCAGCGGTGTGGCGCAGGAGTCGGAAGACGGCCAATGGACGATGCCGGGCAAGAACTATGCTTCCACCCGCTACAGCGGATTGGACGAGATCAACGCCAGGAATGCCAAAGGGCTACGCCCCGTCTGGACGTTTTCCACCGGAGTCCTCGGTGGGCATCAAGGGCAACCGCTTGTCGTAAAGAACACGATGTACGTCGTGACCCCATACCCGAATGTGCTGTATGCGTTCGACCTCACCAAGGAGGGCTACCCTCTCCGGTGGAAGTATCGTCCGGCGGTGAGTCCGAACGCCATCGGGATCGCGTGCTGCGGTCTGATTAATCGGGGCGCGTCTTACGCCGACGGCAAGATCATCTATAACCTGCTCGACGGACACACGGTTGCGGTCGACGCCGAAACCGGCCGGGAAGTGTGGATGACCAGGATTGCGGACATGTCCGAGGGCGAAACCACGCCAATGGCTCCCCTCGTAACCAGGGACCGTGTCATGGTCGGCGCCTCCGGCGGTGAGTTCGGGATCTACGGATGGCTGAAGGGTCTCGATCTGAAGACCGGGAAGATCGTCTGGACGGGCCGCAACATCGGCCCCGACGCTGAGATGCTCGTGAAACCGGGGA
>Ga0302046_10002911_pt1 | contig 15767 bp, 13 predicted proteins | sample RVTome_11_FD_200261 | JGI IMG/M metagenome (GOLD analysis project Ga0302046, IMG submission 200261) | Soil microbial communities from uranium-contaminated site in the Upper Colorado River Basin, Wyoming, United States - RVT147D111 (version 2) ...
CTGGATCGTCCCGAGTCCCTTGACGCGCATGGGGCGGGTACGGCTGGGCCGCCACCCCTCGTCGAGCCGCTCGGCGGTCTCCGGATCGAGAAGCACCGATTCGGGCCGGGCCAGGTCGGTCAGTCGAGCGGCCATGTTGACCGCCGTGCCGTAGTAGTCACCCTCGCGCACCAGAACGGGACCGAACGAGAAGCCCGCCCGGCGGGGCACACCTTCGAGATCCGGCGTGACCCCCTCGACGATGGCCAACAGGGCGTCGCCGACCAGGTTGGCGTCGGCCGACACCAGCATGGCCGCGTCACCGATGAACTTGGGGATGAGGATGCCACCAAGGTCGTCGACCGTCTCGTGCACGAGCGACTCGAACGCCCGCAGCACGGTCGCCAGCCCTTCGGGGTCAATCGAGGCCGACAGGCGGGTGTAGCCGACGAGGTCGGCAAAGCCCACGGCAAGGTCGAGGCTCCCGTCCGCGGCGGTGCTGGGAGACCCGCCCACGATGTCGGTGTCGAGCAGCCGCAGCAGCATCTCGCGGTAGTCGGCCTGGAGCAGCGCCTCGACATCCGGGGCGATCTGTTCACCGGCTGCGGCGACCAGCTTCGCGAGGGCCTCGACGTCGGCGTCGTCAGCGACCTTGTCCAGCTCCAGCAGCGCGCGGCTGACCGTCGTCAGGTCGTTGACGACAACCTGGCTGACGGCACGGTTGCGGACGCGACCGGAGCGGATCAGCTCGTCCTCGCCGAAGACCTGCAGGAGACCGGCGACGATCCGGGCATAGTCGACGTCGCGTTGGCCGTAGCCGGTCTCGCGCAGCCGGCCGACAGACTCGAAGAGGCGCTTCAGGCGGTCCTCGGACAGGCCGGCCGTGTCGGCCACGGCGGCCAACGACAGCGGGCGGGGCTCATCGAGCAGCTCCCGGGCACGTGCGACCAGCTCGCGGCCGAGCTCGGCGGCGCGGGACTCGTCGGCGGTCAAGGCCTCAGACCGGGACAGGAGCGTCGAACGTGGCCACGAGGTTTCCCATCCAGGTGGCCATCAGGGCGCGACGAGGCATGCCCAGAGCACGCAGCTCGTCGGCCAGCGGGTGCGTGCCCAGTGTCACGGCCACCCGACGTCCCGAGCTGACGCGAGCGTCCGCCGGGGCCATGTGGAACGGGACCCGGTGGAGCCGGCCGTTGATCAGGGTGTACGACTGCATGTCGGCGTCGGGGACCGACTTGCCACCGACCGCCGGCATGCGCAGGTCCAGCACGGTTTCGCCATCCTTGATCCACGACGCCTCGAGCATCCCTTCGGCGATCGTGATGGGGATCTCGTCGACGGTCTTCGGAAAGCCCCAGATGCGCTCGCCGGCCTCGCGGGTGAACTCCTGGTCGACCGGCATCCAGCGGACGTGGATGGCGGGACGGCCGCGCACCAGATCGCGGACGGCCGCCAGGTTCGAGGTCCCGGCCGGTCGGACGAAGACGCCGATGGCCAGCTCGTTGTAGTCGCCCAGGTCGTTGTCGACGTAGTCGACCACGGCGATTGACAGGACCGCGCGGCCGACCAGCGGCGTCACGAGCCGCAGGGCCGGGTCGGGCAACCATGAGCTGGCGGCACGCGCCGACACGAGGAACGTCGCGGTGGCCGAGCGGGCGGCGCGAACGCGAACGGGCAGGGTGACCGGCTCACCCTGGATGACATGACGGACGGGCACCGTCCCTGCGCTCATCTGCTGGTCCTGCGCTCGGGACTGCCAGTCTGCCAGACGCTGGCAGCGCCGGCCTCACCCCGACAACCGCGGAGACGCAGGCGTCAGCAGACGGCGGCGACCCACGGGTACGGGTTGGTGGCGGCACCGCCCCACAGGTGGACCTCGAAGTGCAGGTGCGGCGAGCCGCCACGGGCGTTGCCGCTGTCGCCGTTGAACGCAACCAGCTCACCAGCCTCGACCCGCTTGCCGACGAAGATGCCCGGCGCGTAGCCGGACAGGTGGGCGTAGTAGTAGCGGTGGCCGTCGTCACCCCACAGGTACAGGCTGATCCCGCCCAGCGACGACGAGCGCATCGACGACATCCGGCCGTTGGTGAACGCGTACAGCTGGTTGCCGTACGGGTTCATCATGTCGACGCCCTTGTGGCGGCGGCCGCCCGAACGCGGGGCACCCCACGAATCCACGAAGTGGACCGGGTAGGCCACCGGGCACGCGTAGATGCCGGCCTGGACGCCGCGGTCGATCATCCGCTGGCGAGCCGCCCGCTCGCGCAGGTCGGCTTCCAGCAGCCGGGCACGCGACAGCCGGTCGTTCACGGCGGCGATGCTGGCCTGCATCCGCTCCTCGAGGCCCGCGAGCTCGCTCGCGCGGTCCTCGAGCAGCACCTCGGTCTGGTCCAGCTGCGCCCGCAGGGCGATGGCCGTCTCCAGCTGCGCGTCGTCGCGGCGGGCGAGCGTCTCGAGCATGCTCGCCTTGTCGATGGCGTCCCGCGGGCCGCCGGAGGTGATCAACAGCGCCAACGGGTTCTGGTCGAAGCCGTTCTTGTAGACGGACCGGGCGCGCTCGATCAGCGCGGCATTGACCCGTTCCACCTCGGCGGTCAGCTCCCCGGCACGCTGCTCGAGGTGCCCGAGCTCGTCCTCGACCAGCGCAATCTGGGCTGCCAGGTCCTCCTGCTCGCGGACGAGCGCGTCGAGGTCTGCTTCGAGGTTCTTGCGCTGCCGCTCGACGTCCTCGAGGTTCTGGGCCGACGCAACAGCGGGGACCAGCGCGGCGAGCACCACGACGAGCACGAGCACTCGCGTGAACGGACGACGGGCACGAAACAGCAGGATGGGGCCAGGGGCGCGACTCGGCGGCAGAGGATACTGCTGGGCACTGGCCGAAGGGACGGGCACGGCCGGCGACCGCACACCGGCGCCGCCACGCGCGCTGACTAGCGTCCGCCACAGCACCTTGGAGGTCCCGGCATGCCGGTGTCACTGGCGGTCTCCGCCCCGTTTCCCGGCTGTTCGGCCGCCGACGCGGTCGCGATCGTGCAGGACGCCGCCGGCTGGGGCTACACGGCGTGCTGGGCCGCCGAGGTGGACGGACCCGACGCCTTCACGGTCCTCGGCGCAGTCGCGGCGACGACCGACCTCGAGCTGGGCGTCGCAGTGGTGCCGGTCCAGACCCGGTCAGCGTTCGTGCTGGGCATGACGGCGCTGTCGCTGGCGAGCCTGTCCAACGGGCGGTTCACGCTGGGGGTCGGCGCATCGTCCGAGGTGTTGGTCTCGCGCTTCGGCGGGCTTCCGTTCGAGCGGCCTCTGCAGCACGTCCGCGAGACCGTCCAGGTGCTGCGGCCGATGCTCGCGGGCGAGCGGGCCAGCATCGACGGGGACCTTGTCCGGGTTGGTGGCTACAAGTACCCCGGCCCCGCCCCGACGCCGGTGCCCCTGTGGATCGGTGCGCTCAACCCGAAGTCGCTGCGGCAGACCGGCGAGCTCGCCGACGGACTTTGTGTCAACCAGGTGGCGCCACAGCACCTGGGACGGATGATCGACGAGGTCCGGGCCGGCGCCGCGGACGCCGACCGCACCCTGCCGGACCCGCTGCCCGTCATGGCCAGGCTGTTCTGCCTGGTCACCGACGAGGTCGATGTCGCCCGCCAGATGGTCAAGTACGTGTTCGCCCCGTACGTCGCCACCTCGGTCTACAACCGCTTCTACCGTTGGCAGGGCTACGAGGAGGAGGCCGCCGCGATCCTCGCTGCGGCGCAGGCACAGGACAAGCAGGCGATGGCCGACGCCTTCAGCGAGCGGCTCGTGGACGACCTGTTCCTGGTGGGTTCCGCCCAACAGGTGGCCGACCGGATCCGCGAGTATGTCGACGCCGGGGTCACGGTGCCCGTGATCGCACCGATGGCCGCCGACCCGGGCAGTGCCCGGGCGACGCTCAAGGCCATCGCTGACGCCTGGTAGGCGGTGCGAGGCCGCGAAGCGGCCGGATCAGACCTCGAACTCGCAGTGGTGTCGCAGCTGCTCGAGTGTTGCGTCGAGACTGCGTCGCACCATGGCACCCGAGATGAGCTCGGTGAGCCGCGACGACACGGCGCCACTCAGCTCGAAGGCCAGCTCGATGCTGGCACGGGACCCGCCGTCCTCGGGGTCGAGGATGAACCGGGCGGTGTGCTTGGTGCCCAGCTCGGACCTCCAGGCGATCGAGCGCGGCTCGATGACCTCGGTGATGACGACCTGACCTCCCGCGGCGATGGACCCGACCTTCATGAGCACCCGGTAGCGGTCGCCCACGCTGGCGTGGGCAGGCCCGATCGGCTCCCACTTTTCGATGCCCACGAACCAGTCGGGCAGCGAGGGCAGGTCACAGACGACCTTGAACACGTCCTCGACCGGACGCCGGATGTGGATGCTGTGGCCGACGGCATACATCAGATCGGCAACGTGCGCTTGGTGGCGAGCTTCTTGAGGCCCACCTGCATCGTCGAGGTCACGTAGTCGTAGGCGTGGTCCCAGTCGATGTCGTCGCCGTACTTGTCGCGGAGGTCGATGGGGTCCAGCACGTTGGTGCGGACCTTGACGGGAAACGGCACGTGGAACAGGTCCCCGACCGTGATGCCGAACGGTGCGGCGAGGGCGATCGGCAGCACCTTGATCCGCCCGAGCTTGTCGAGCCGGAGCGTCTTCGCCAGCCTTTTGCCGTCCGTGAGGACGATCAGCGAGTCGTGCATCCCGTCGGTCACGACCGGCACGATCGGCACCCCCGCGTCGTACGCGAGCTTGAGGAAGCCCTTGCGGCCGTCGAAGTTGATCTCGAAGCGCTTGGTCCACGGCCGCATGACCTCGACGTCACCGCCGGGATAGACCAACAGCGACGCCCCCTGGTCGAACGCCTGCCGCGCGGCCTCGGGCCCGGCCGTGATGACCCCGAAGCGCCGAGCGATGGCGCCGAGCCCCGGTGCGCTCGTGAGCATCGCGTGGGCCAGGGCATACAGCGGGCGGTCGACCGAGAAGTAGGTGTTGAACGCCAGCAGGAAGATTGGCACGTCCAGCGGCATCGAGCCGCCGTTGTGGTTGCCGACGAACAGCACGGGCCCGTCGGGCACCTTCTCCATCCCGGTGACCTCGGCCCGGAAGTAGAGGGTCGACAACAGCCACAACAGCGGCAGCTGGCGGCGGATGAACTCCGGGTCGCGTTCCGAGAAGTCGGCCTGCGCGCCGGCGATCAGGGCCTTGGTGTCGGTCGCCATGGCCCAGCACGCTACTCCGAGTGGTGGCGGGACGGCCGGGCGACGTAGCGTGTGGTGCCACCATCGTCCGGAGTCGCGTGATGGATCGTTTTTCGCTGCGCCCTGCGCGCGTGCTCGTTCTGGCGCTGCTCACCGTCGCCATGCTGGTGCCTTCGTCGCCAACCACTGCGCAGGAGGGTGGTCGCCTGGAGGTGGGCGCGGCCAAGATCTCGATCGAGCCGCGGCCCGACGACTACGGGGGGACGTGGGAGATCGAGGGCTGTGCCACGCTGGGCGACGACGCCCTGGCCAGCCTCGACCATGTCCCGGACTTCCGCCTGAGCTGGAACGAGAACTCCAACTGCATCTACATGGGCGGCTACGGGATCGGGCCAATGAACCCCATCACGTCCTGGGACGACGAGTACGGCCTGTGGGTACGGACGATCGTGATGTCCAACGGCGCCGAGATGGTCGCGCTGAGCGTGATCGACGGCGCCTACTACCTCGGGGACCTCAACAACATGTGCGACAGCTGTGGCGGCTTCGAGCTGGCCGCCACGCTCGCCGACACCCATGACGGCCTCGCACCCGAGGGCTTCATCATCCAGGCCACCCACAGCCACACCTCGCCCGACTTCATCGGGGCGTGGGGCGGCGTGCCTGGCTGGTACTTCGAGCAGGTTGAGGACGCGGTCCTCGACTCGGTCGCCCAGGCCGTCGAGAGCATGCGGCCCGCCGAGATCGAGTTCGGCGAGGTCTTGGCTCGGCCCTTCAACCGGGAGCGGCGCAACTGGTACCGGTCGGCCGAGTCCGAGACGGTCTCGTGGTTGCGTGCCCATGACAGCGCCACCGACGAGGTGATCGCGACCTTGGGCAACTATGCCGGCCACCCGACGTCTATGGACGAGAGCACTGGCATCGCTCACGCCGACTGGGTCGGTGCGTTCGAGAAGCGGCTCGAGGAACGATTCGGGGGCGTCGGCCTGCTGTTCAACTCGGGCCTCGGAAACATGTCGTTCGCCGGCAGCCTGGACGGTGGCGTCGGATTGGCCAACGTCATCCCTGAGCCGGGGGCGAGCCCTCGGTTTGAAGCGGCCACCATCAGCGCGACCCGCGACCAGTGGACCCAGCCCGTCACGAACACCGTGCTCACCGGGCTCGGCGTGGGCGGCTTCTTCGACCGTCCGATAGAGGTGGGCGCGTTCTCGAGCACGGTCCAGAAGGGCGACGAGTCACGGCCCTGCGCATCGGCCTCACCGCTGGGGATCGCGACCCAAGTGTCGGCGTTCCACGTCGGGCCGCTCGTGTTCACGGGTGGTCCCGGCGAGCTGTTCAGCAACATCACGAACACGTTCCGGGAGAAGTCGCCCGGCGCCGTGACGTTCCCGCTCGCGATCGCCAACGACGGGCTCGGCTACATCATCCAGAGCTTCGAGTTCGACCTGCCGGCCCAGCAGGGCGTCGGGTTCGCGGGCCTCGACATCGTCGAGTACGAGGACGCCTACGCGATCGACCAGTGCTTCGGCGACGAGGTGGTGGAGCGGACGCTGGCGCTGATGGCGGCGATGGAGGTCGACCCGGCGCCGGCCGCGCCGGACGGCGGAGCCGGCAGCGGTGGGGGCTCAAAGCCAACGCCCGTCACGGGCGGCGGGTTGGCGATCCTGGTGCTCGCGGTTGCGTCCCTGTTCGCGATGGGCCGCAGCAAGCGCTGACGCAAGGGGCCTGCCGGCGCTCGCCCGTGCGCACACGGCTGCCCGAGCCGCGTGCGGGGTGGCGGCTCGGGTGAGGCGTGGTGCTGTGGGGTGGGTCTGGCGGGGTCAAGGCCGAGGATGATGATCGTTGGCCCGTCACGGTGGGCCGGCGCGAGGTGGGTCGGTGAGGCGGCGTTGGGGTGGGGCCAGGCGCAGCAGCCAGCCGTGACGGCGGTGGCGCCATTGGGTGGTGCCGTCCTTGTGTCTTCGGACGGTCCAGGATTTGGAGGTCTTGTGGTTGTGCCAGCGGCGCCCGAGCGCGTGCAGGTTGCCGACGTCGGTGGCGCCGTCGGGCCATTCGACCAGGTGGTCGAGGTCGGCTCGGCGGATCGGGCAGGTCCCGTCGGGGTCGCCGACGGTGAGGTCGCGGGCCCAGATGGCGTGGCGCAGCCATCGGGGTGGGATGCGGGTCTGGTGGCCGACACCGACGACCTGGCCGCAGTCGTCGAACACGATGCCGCGGATGTCGGCGCCGCGCTGGTCGATGAGCCGCTGGAGCAGATCCGAGGTGACCTTCATGCGCCCGCCGGCCAGCGTGTGCAGCAGCCAGCCGGGCGTGCGCTCATCGTCGAGCAGCGCCTCGACGCCGATGGTGGCCAGCAGCAGCGGCCGGGCCGGGACCGCCTCGCCCTGGTCGCCGCCGGCCGCTCCGGCCAGCGACTGCTCGCAGATGTCGACCAGCCGCTGGGCCATGCGCTTGCCGTGGCCGTGGTTGAGCCCTCGCCGCTGCTCGTCGAGGCTGTCCAAGGCCGCGTCGACTGCGGGCTGGTCGTCGAGGTCATCCGGCACGTCCACCGCGGGACCCAGCGGGGCATCCAGCGCTTCGGCGACGGTCGCGAAGCTGGTCGGCCCGAACTCGCCGTACAGGGAGCCGCCGCCGAACAGCTGGGGTGACAGGGCCAGGAACTCGCCGCGATCGGCGGCCTTCTCGGCCTGCTCCAGACGGGATGGTTGCAGCTGGTCGACCCACGCCCACACGTCGGCGATGATCGCGTCGGGCTCGACGTCGGCATGACCGATCATCGCCCCGGCCACCAGCCCGTCAAGCTCGGCGAGCCGGCCGACCGGCACCCGGCGGGCGGCACGGGCGATCGCCTGGAGCTGCGACCACGACAGCCAGCGCTCACACAGCCCCGTGACCACAGCGGGAAGGTGGACCAGCACGTCAATGGCACCCAGCAGCGCCCGGGCATCGGCACCACGGATCCGGCAGACGTGCTCGAGCCACACCTGCAACGACATGCCCCCGAGCCGTGCCGGCAGCTCCTCGTCGTGCTCGAGATCGATCAGCAACCGCACCGCCTCACCCATGGCCCGGTCACGGTCGGCCAGCAGCCCCTCCAGCTCACCCAGCCGCCCCCCAATCCGGTCGCGCACGGCCCGGTCGTCGGCCGGAACCGCGGGCCGGCCGGCTGGCTGCCACTGGCGGGGCGGGTTGCTGGTCATGGATCGACCATACGTTCGAGCTGCGACACCCGCAACCCGGATTTCACATCACTGTGGACAAACTCGCTGAACGCCCGGAAGCGCGAAGCTTGGCGCAGCCTCCACCCGCTTCTCGACCCCTGCCCCATCCGCTTGTCCAACGTGATCGCCACCGCGTCGTGCAGGATCAACTGGCTGATCAGCCCGTTCGCACCAGGCCCTTGCCCGTGACCAACGGCAGGTCGAGCGCGCTGATCAGGCCCGGCTCGGCCGCGATCACGGCGGGGACGGCATTGACGAGCCGCATCGCGGTGGCCTTCAGGCCTGCGGTGTTGTGGTCGCCGTCGGAGCCGAGCAGCTGCATGTCGACGGTGTAGTTGGGCTCGCCCGTGACCTCGACGCGGTAGCAACCAACGCCGGCGGGCTGGGGCCAGTCGGGCGCAAGGTCGTCGTGCAGGCGGGTCACGTGCTCAAGCACGACGACCGCCTTGCCGTCCTTCATCCCCCGCACCTCGAAGTGCAAACCGGCGGCCGTGCCCTCCTTGACCGGCCCCGCGTCGACGTCGAAGTCGAACGGCGCGGGCACCCGCTCGTACCACTCGGTGACCTCGTCGAGCTCGACGTCGAGGCCGGTGGCGATCTGCCGGACGACGCTCCCCCACGCAAGGCTCAGGACGCCAGGCAGCAGCAGGAACGCGTCCTCGTCCATGGGCTTTGCGAACCCCATGATGTCGAAGAGGACCTCGGCCTGGTCGTAGGTGTTGTAGTTGAGGATCTCGACGCACCGGACCTGGTCGATGCGCTCGGAGATGGACGTGATCGACAGCGGCAGCCAGTCGTTGGCGAAGCCGGGATCGATCCCATTTACCCACAGCGACACGCCGGCCTCGCGGGCCGCCGTGTCGACCGGGTCGATCATCTCGTCGGGCGCGACTCCGCGTGGGAACTGGAGAAACACCGGCGACGAGGAGACGACGTTGATGCCGGCCTTCAGCAGCCGCTCGAGGTCGGCGACGGCCTCGGGCAGCCGGTTGTCGGCCATGGCGGTGTACACGATGCAATCGGGCTCGAGGGCGATCAGGGCGTCGGCGTCGATCGTCGCAGCCACGCCGAGCTCGCGCCCCAGTCCTGCCAGCTCACCCGCGTCCTTGCCGTGCTTGTCAGGATTCGAGACGAAGACGCCAACCAGCTCGAGGTCCGGGCGCGCATCGATGCCGGCGATGGCGTGCCGGCCGACGTTTCCGGTGGACCACTGGACGACACGGTGGGTCACGGCAGGCTCCTCGAGAAAACAAGAACACGTTCTCGTTTCAGGCTAGTCGCGGGTGGCCGCCTGCATGCCCGCGAAGGCTGTCGACTTCGAGTACTCAGGCCAGGACGCTGCGCACCCAGGCGATGTCGGCGGCCTGCGCGTCGGCCCCGCCGGGGGTTTCGACCAGGAACGTCGTCGCCCCGCGTTCGGCGGCCGCCGTGACGAACGCGGCCAGCCAGTCAACCCCGGCCAGGCCTGCTCCGACGTTGGCGTGGCGGTCGCGGCGTTCGCCCGGCCCGGCGAGGCTGTCGTTGACATGAAGCACGGGAACGATGCCCGCGGCATCGGCGGCCGCGTGCACCCAGCCGCCCGGGTCGGGCGCCGCGGCAGGATCCCCGGCGAACGCGTGGCACGTGTCCAGGCAACCGGCGACCGGCACGTCGAGGTCAGCCGCACGCAACGCCGCGAACAGGGCCGTCCACTGCTCCAGGGTCCGCCCCGCCGCCGCCGCGCCGGTCGCCGTGTTCTCGATCAACAGCGGGACGGTGGACGACAGGCCGGCGGCCAGGTCCAACCACCGGTCGACGGCCACGTCGAGCCCGACTCGGTCCGTCGCGTGGCCGGCATGGACCACCACGGCGCCTGCGCCCACAGTCGCGGCCCCGTCGAGGGTCTGCTGGAGCGCCTTCGCCGTGCGGTCGCGAACCCGGGCATCGCCCGACACTGGGTTGCACAGGTAGGGCGCGTGGACGGTGGCGACCACGCCGGCCGTCGCCAGCTTCGTGGCGTCCTCGCGTGGCAGCGGCGCCCGCCACTGCCGTGGAGCGCTCAGGTGCAACTGGGCGACATCAGCCCCACGCGCGGCCAGTCCCGCGAGGGGATGGGAGGCGGGAACGTGTGACCCGACACGGATCACGAAACGGCGCCGAGAAGCGGCGCCGTCGTGGAGCGGACGACCGGATTCGAACCGGCGACCCTCACCTTGGCAAGGTGATGCTCTACCAACTGAGCCACGTCCGCGGGAGTCCTGAAGGTAACCAAGCCGTCACGACAGCGGCAACGCGTCACAGCCTGCCCGGACGGACCGAATCCGCCTTGGCGGCGATCTGGGACCCGGTCGAGCCGAATCCCCCTTCACCGCGCGCAGTGTCCTCCAACGATGGCGTCACGACCACCCTGGCGTGGCCGACCTGCTGCACCAGCAGCTGCGCCACGCGGTCACCGCGGCGTATGGCCACCTCGCGGCTGCCGAGGTTGACGAGCAGGATCTTGAGCTCCCCGCGGTAGCCGGCGTCGATGGTCCCGGGGGCGTTCGCGACCGTCAGGCCGTCGCGCAGGGCCAGGCCCGAGCGGGGGTGCACCAGACCGACCCAGCCATCGGGAATCGCGACGGCCAGCCCGGTGCCGACGGCGGCGCGCTCTCCGGGTGCCAGCACGCAGTCCTCGTTGGCCGACAGGTCCAGCCCGGCGTCACCGGGGTGGGCATAGGTCGGGACGACGGCGGCGGGGTCGAGCAGCTGCACGGGCAGATCGAGGTCCATCAACAGTGCCGTCCGTCGGTACCGCGCAACACGGGGAGGTTGGGCGGCGTCATCGAGATCACCGGATGTGAGCGGCTGACCGCCCAACCATACGGTCGGGGTGCGTGGGAGAGCACAGCCACATGGACACGTGCCGCGGCTGGATGACCCGGACAAGAGTGTCCTCGAGGGAGGCCGTGATGCTCTCGAGCTCGACCTGATCGCGCAATCCGCTGACGAACTGTTCGATCATCACCTGGGCGTCGTACCGGCTGCGGTTGAAACGGCGGTCCACGAACCGCTGCACGCGGTCGCGGACGGGTCGGAAGAACGAGGCGACGGCAAGGGTCGTGACGGCGACCGCGAGCTTGGAATCGATCAGAGGCGATGCCGCCACCTGCCCCAAGGCCTGCTGGCTCACGACGACGAACGTCCAGTAGACACCACCGAGCAACGAGGTCGCCGCGGCGTACACGATGGTCCGGCTGAAGAGACGCTCGATGTCCCACAGTCGGAATCGCAGGATCCCGGCGAACAGGGCGACCGGGATGAGTGCAAACGCCGGCTGGAATCCCCGGTACAGCGTCACCGGGGGATCGGACAACCCCCGGCCGGCCAGGGCCGTGGTGGTCGGCGACCACCCGTTGAGGGCGACGTAGGCCAGCCCGATCGCCACCGACGGCAGGAGCGCCCAGAACAACAGGCGCGCCTGCGCCTGCCCGGTCACGTCGCCGACCGCCCGTCGGATCCGGTAGGCCTGGGCAGCCGCACCCACGGCGGGCACGAGCAGGCCGAACACGAGCAGCAGGACGGCGGGCCGCGCTGACCCCTCGACCCGGGCCGACAGCACGATCGCCGCGAATGTCCCCGGCAGGTAGAGCCACGCCAGCGCCCGCGGCCTCCAGCGCGGGACGGGGCGTCCGTCCGGGAACAGCAACAGTGCGTACACGTACGCCAGCCCGGCCGTCACGTGGGCCCCCGCCTGGGCCAGCGACTCGGGCGTGGTGAGCGGCAGCTCCTCGAGCACCGCCTGCGAGGTCAGGTTGAACACCCCGGCGGCACCGACCAGGGCAACGGCCAGCACCCGCGCGGTCCAGTCGCGAGGTCGCAGCCACAACAACACTCCGGCCATGGCCAGGTGGACTGCGCTGAAGGCGTAGTCGAGTGCAACCTGGCCCGCGCCGGGCACGTCATGGGAGGCGTCCGCAACCCGCATCGCGACGCGTCCGACGACCCCGGCCAGCCGGGGCCACACCGGGGGGGTGATGCCCCACGAGTGGAGGGTCTCGTGCAGATCCGGGTCAGCCGAGGCAACGACCGCCAGCAGTCCCTGCGCCAGGATCAGCAGCGCCCCGCCCGCGAAGATCCCGAAGACGATCCAGAAGGACAGATCGGCGACGAACCGCCGGTCGAACCGCCGGCTCACGGGCAGCTCATTCGTTCACGCGGACCGTGCCCACCATCGGCGGATGGATCAGGCAGGCGTACTCGTAGGTGCCGGGGGTCGAGAAGCGCAGCGTGTACTCGACATGGGAATCGCTGTAGAGCACGCCCGTCGACCAGAAGCCCGACCCGTCGTAGGTGCCACCGTCAACGACGACGGATGGCGGCGGCCCACCGTCGCCTTCGATGCCAGGAGGCCCATCCGGTTCGGGGACCTCGGGGGCGCCGCCGGCCGGCAACCACACCGCCTCGTTGAAGCTGACGGTGCCGTCCTGGCCGAATTCCACGATGGGGAAGTACTCGGGGACGTCGAAGCTGATCGAATGGGGGCCGAACATCAGCCATGTGACGGGCTCCCCGACGTTCACGTCGAGCTCCTTGGGGACGAATTCGTTGAGCAGGCCCGTGTCGCCTGCCGGCACGAGCCCGCTGAAGTTGCCAGCGAAGGTTTCGCCGCCGTACACGAACGTGCCCTCGCGTTGGGCCGCCTCGAAGGCCGTCCTGAACGGCTCGAGTGCCTCGTTGACCTCACGGCGCGTCCGCGCGCTGACGTCGGCCGGCGGCGGGATCTCCCGGTCCTCCGGAACGACCTCGATCACCCCGGCCTGGAACGGACCGTGGACGGCACAGTAGAAGCCGTACTCCCCCGGCGAGATCTCCTCGGACAGCTTGAGTTCGAAGACGTTCTCGCCCGGCCCCTCGTAGGGGATGATCCCGCTGTTGTAGTAGGACTCTGTTCCCGCGAAGGCCGGAAGATCCCGCACCTCACAGGGGCCGGGTCCGGGCGGCAAGTCACCGTCGACGACCAGGCAGGGCTGGGCGATCACCTGGTCCAGCACGTCGGAGACCACCTCGCCCTCGTCTGCCGCCGGCTCCTCCGTCGGCTCGGCCTCCTCGTCGCACTCCATGGTCCGAACCGAACACGTGGCCTCGTAGTAGGTCTCCAGGATCGCCGGCGGAACCTCGGATTCCGGGCGGTCGCCGTACTCCTCGATCAGCGGTCGCACCACGCCAAGCATGTCCTGGACCAGACCTCCGAGCGTCACGGTGTGGGGCTCGCCCGTCCAAGTCTGCCTGAAGGTGACCGTGTCGCCAGGGTGGACCTGGACCCGGTCGGGGAAGTACCGGATGAACTGGGTGGCGAACTCGTCGTGGCTGAAGTCCACCAGGATGGTCGCGGCGCTGTTGGAGCCGCTGACACACCCGGAAGCGACCAGCAATGTCGCCACGAACGTTGCCCGCAAGCTCCCTGTGAACATGACCAGACCTTAGTTCGAGGGCCCGCTCGTGGGCCGCCCTCCTCCAGTGGGTCGGAGCATCCCGAAGACCGTGGACGTTCCTGACCCATCGGGCTCAGGTTGGGCCACGCGCGTTACGAGAGCGTTACGGCTTGCCGTGCCTGGGTCGAGAGCGACGTGGCTGAGGGGACTCGTCGGGCAGATCCCGCTCACTACGATGCCGCCACCGTACGAGGTCGGCACATGACGGATGTCTTCCGCGAAATCCAGGAGTTCCTTGGCGGCGGCACGCTGACGATCTGGATCATCGTCGGAGCGCTCGTCTTCACGTACGTGGCCTTCAAGGCCGCAAAGTTCGCCGTGCGGATCTTCGCCATCATCATCGCGCTGGCGTTGCTGGTGTCGATCGCTCCGTGGTCCGACGAGGGCGAGGACAGCGACCGAGCCACCTGCCTGGTCGAGTACGTCACGTCCCGGCTGACCACGTGGGAGGCGATCGCGGCCAAGCGCCTGACCGTCGAGGATGTCGATGCCACCGCCACCTGCCAACTGCCGCAGGGCATCAGCCGCGGCGAGGCGTCCGTGAAGCTGCGGACCTTCTACGACATCCCGTTCCAGACCATTCGCGTGACCCCGGACGGCCTCGACCGCTCCTTCGAGCTGCCAAGCGACAACTAGCCGGCGGCCGCCGGCTACCTGGTGCCGAGCACGGTGAGCGGCTGGCGCTTGCCCAGGCCGCGCACGTGGACCGGTCGGATCGGCTGGACGTCGTAGTCGTTGGCGAGCTCGTCCCGCAGGCTCTCGTCGACGAGCACCTTCCAGGGGCGCGCGAGGTCGGTCAGACGAGCAGCCAGGTTCACCGTCGGGCCGAAGTAGTCGCCCTCCCGAACGAGCGTGCGCCCGAAGGCCATCCCGCCGCTGAGCGGCGCATCCTCGAGCGAGTCCACGGGCGTCGTCAGCTCGAGCATCGCCGGCACCAGCGACAGGGCGTTCGGGGCGACCAGCATCACGGCATCGCCCAGGTACTTGACGATGGCGGCCTCGGGGTGGTGGTTGACCACCTCGATCGTGCGACGCTCGAAGGCCTCGAGGACCGACTCGAGGCCGCCCGGGTCCACTCGGGACGACAAGGCGGTGTAGCCGACGACGTCGACGAAGCCCACGGCGATCTCGATGGGCGTCTCGTGGCTTCGAGCCGCCATCGACGTGATCTCGCTGCCCAGCTCGTGCAGCAGGTGTGCCCGGTACAGGTCCGACAACAGGTCGACGGAGACGCGCTCGAACTCCTTGGTCAGCTCGGCCAGGGCGATGGCAACGGTCAGGTCGTCCGCGCCGGCACGGCGCATCGGCAGGATCAGCTGGTCACGCACGAGTCCCAGGTCGCTGCGGACGATGGCCGCAACCGACGTCGCCCGGCCGCGCAGCGCCCGGGTGATGGCCTCGACCGGCAGCACGGCAGCCAGCCGCGCCGTGTGGCGCGCCCAGGTCAGGTCGTCGCGGGACCACAGGTCGGGAACGGGAAGGCCGGCCGTGGCGCGCAGCTCGAGCAGGACGTCGGGATCGATGTCGGCCTTCTTGGCCAACTGTTCGGTCGTGTAGCGGCCCGTGCGATCCAGGATCCGGCGGGCGAGGACAAGCGGGACACGGCCCTCCCGAACGGCCTCCTGCGCGTCCTCCTCGTCGAGGCCGAGGTCGACCAGGGCCTCGACGGTGTCGGCGTCCTCGGTTGGGCGGACAGCCTTGAGCTCGGATGTCGTCAGGGCGTCACGGACGAACGTCGGCAGCGTGCCCGTCATGTCGACGGCACGCATGCGGCGCGTTTCGTCGGCCTGGTCCGTCATCCTTGCCCCAGTCTTGCGGACCCGTCCGAGGCTAATCAGCAGGCCGTCGCACCCGACCCGCGAAGGTGGCCATTCGGCCCCGGTGTGTCCGGCGGC
>Ga0302046_10002912_pt1 | contig 15767 bp, 10 predicted proteins | sample RVTome_11_FD_200261 | JGI IMG/M metagenome (GOLD analysis project Ga0302046, IMG submission 200261) | Soil microbial communities from uranium-contaminated site in the Upper Colorado River Basin, Wyoming, United States - RVT147D111 (version 2) ...
GACTGCGCGAGCTGGTCCACCTTCTCCCTGCCCCTCGGAATGAACTCGGCCACCGCGCGCACCACGTTCATCGCGGTGCGCGCCACCGGAGATCGGGTGAACGGGTCGCGCCCGAGCTGCACCGCGACCAGGGCGTAGCCGGGGATCTCGCGGCAGAAATCCGCCAGCGGTCCGGTGAAGGTCTCCTTCAGCCAGGCGATCGCTTGCACGATGAGCTGCGGCACGAAGGCGGTGACGCGCCGGATCGTCGGCATGAAGACTTCTTGCGCGCGCCGCCACACGTCGCCGGGGCTGAAGATGTCGCCCCAGCTCAGCGAATCGGTGAACCGCGTGAAGGCGTCGCGGATGCCCTGGAAGGTGATGCCCATCGCGTCGACCTGGCCGCTCACCCAGTCGGCGATGCGCCGCGCCACGCCGTAGCGGTCGAGCACCTGGAACATCAGCTCGCCGCCGGGGACGAGCCCCATGAAGCCGCGCAGCAGGTTGAGCGCGCTGCGCTCGACCGCCCGCATGTTGATCGGGTTGCGGCCGATGATGAGCGCGAGCAGGCTGAAGCCGGGGACGTTGGCGGCGAGCTCGGCGAGGCCGTCGACAACGTCGTCCAGGCCGAGCCGCTGGATGCGGGACGCGCCGCTTCGCTGCTGTATCGTGTGCGTGAGCTCGTGGGCGATCAGCTCGCGGCCCTGCTCGGTCTCGGGGCGGAAGCGGTCGCGGCCGAAGAAGATCTGGTTGCCGACAGTGAACGCCTGCGCGTTGAGCTGACGGCTGAGCGTCGCGGCGCGCTCGCCTGTATGCACCCGCACCAGGCTGAGATCGGCGCGCAGGCGCGGCTCCATGAAGCGGCGCACGTTCGCTGGCAGGGGCGCAGCCGCGAGCGGCGCCGGCTCGGCGCGCGGCACTGCGCTCGCGGGAAGCGGCATGCGCACCACCTTCCTGGCGGTGGCGTCGGCTTCTCTTTCAGCCGGGTCTGCCGGCGAACCCGCGCGCAACTCGCCCTGCCGCTGCACGCGGCCGGGCGCCGCGGCGGGGTGCAGCACATGCACCGCCGCCGCCGGACGCGCGGCGGTGGTCTCGACCTTGCGAAGCGCGACTCTCAGGCGTCCTCCGGCGTTAAAGCGCCCGGCCTTCCTTGAGCAGCTCGCGCCGGATGCCCTCGCCGACATCCTCCGCCAGCACCAGCTCGCTGCCTCGGCCAAGCGCCGCGAGCAGCGCGTAGCGCACCACGTTCATGATGGTCCCGCCCGACAGCTCGTGCTCCTCGGCGATCGCCTCCAGGTCGAGTTGCGGTTCGAGTTGAGCGCGGCCTGGGAACGCGTCGCGCCAGATGCGCAGCCGCTCGGCGGGACCGGGCATCGGAAAGTGGATCACCGACTGGAAGCGGCGCATGAAGGCGTCGTCGATGTTGGATTTCAGGTTCGAGGCGAGGATCACCACGCCGCTGAAGTCCTCGACCCGCTGCAGCAGGAAGCTCACCTCCTGGTTCGCGAAGCGGTCGTGCGAGTCGGCGACGCGGGTGCGCGGCCCGAACAGCGCGTCGGCCTCGTCGAAGAACAGGATCCAGCCCTTGTGCTCGGCGAGGTCGAACACCCGGGCGAGGTTCTTCTCGGTCTCGCCGATGTACTTCGACACGATCATGCTGAGGTCGAGCTTGTAGACGTCGCAGCCGCAATGCTTGCCGAGCAGGCTCGCCGAGAGCGTCTTGCCGGTACCGGGGACGCCGTGGAACAGGCTCACGAACCCCGGGCGCAGCTTGTCGCGCATGCCCCATTCGTGCAGCAGCCGACCGCCGTGGCGGATCCAGCGCTCGATCTCCGCGAGCTGCTCCAGCGTCATGCCGGGCAACACCAGCCGGTCCCAGTCGAGCGCGGTGCGCACCAGGCGGGCGGGAAACTCGCTGCTGAACCCGGGCTTGCGCTCCAGGCCGGTGGTGAAGCGGTGCAGATGCTCGCGCGAGAGCATCAGCACGCCGCTCAGCGCCGGCTCGCCCGGCGCCACGGCGGCGAGGTGTACGACGTTGTGGCGCGCGAGAAACTGCTCGGCCTCGAACACGCGCGCCATCGCGAAGCGCGTGGCGAGGTCGTCGCCGGCAAGCAGGAAGGCTGCGGTTTCGCCGGTAGGGATGAAGCCGCCGTGGCTCGCGCCCTGCATGCCGCCGAACTCGGTGAAGCCGCGCTGGGTGACGTCGTTGCGCGTCCACAGCACGTCGAGCAGCTGCGGGCGCACGTGCGGGATGAGGGCAAGCAGGATCACCAGGCGCACGCTCGGCGCGACGCGGTGCTCGCGCAGGAAGGCGCCATAGGCCGAGCCGTGCTCGAGCGCCGGCGGTGCGATCGCGAGCGGGTCCTCGCGCGGCGCGCCGGAGGCGCCGAAATAGCCCTTCAGCCGCGCATCGAGCACGCGCGCGAACCACTCGAGCTCAACGTCGAGATCGCGCGCACTCGCCGTCAGGGCGTCGGCCAGTCCGTGTACAGCGGTCGTGTCATCCATGGCAGTCTCACGGTAGAGATTCCCCAAGGCAGGCGCCCAAGCAGCACGTCGAAGGGCCCGGCCTCGAGCTGCAGCCGCCAGCCGGCCTCCTCCTCGCGCAGCGCGCCGCGGCGCTGCAGGAACGCGACGCGCAGCCCGTCGACCGACGTGCCGCCCAACGCCTTCCAGTGCGCGATGACCGCCTGCAGCAGCGCCTCGCCCTCGGCGCGCTCGGCCTCGCCGACCAGCCCGGCGCCCACTGCCAGCGGCTCCTCGGGGCGTAGGCCGACGAGCAGCTTGACGAAGCCGAACTCGAGCTCGAGCGGCTCGTCCGCTCCCGTGGCGAGCCAGTGCAGCAGCGCCGCGGCGGGCTCGCGCTTTGCCAGCTCGCCCCCGCGGACGAAGCCGCAAGCTTCGAAGAGCCGCGGCAGGAACGGGTGCAGCAGCACGAGCCCGGCGCGGCTTGCCATGAGCGCCAAGGGTTGCTCCCGCGCGTGCGGCTGTTGCGGGACGGCTGGTGCGGGAAGGCGCTCGAGCCGCGGCGGGGCGATCGCCTTCGACATTTCCTCCGGCAGCGGACGGCCGATACGGGCGACGAAGAAGGCGGCCGCGGGCGGCGGGAGCTGCTCGATGAGCTCGACAAGGTCGCGCGCGGGCCGGGCGGCTGCCGGCTGCGCCGGCGATGCTTCATGCAGTATTCGCAGGAACTCGTCGCGCAGCGGGGCGGCGGTGAACGAGGCGGGTTCGGCCTGCGCGGCGGCAAACATCGCGGCGGCGAGGCGGTGCACCGCGGGCGTGGCCAGCGGCGCCGCAAGCAGCGCGGCGAGGGCTTGCGCGAGCGAGGGTGAGGCCTCGGCGCCCGCAGAAGCTGGGGCGGCGTGCTGCGCGGCTTCCAGCCATAGCTCCCGGGGCAGGAGCTGGAGAAGCCGGAAATAGAACGGCAGGCGAGGAGCGGACGGCGCGCTCGTGCCGGGTGCGCCGCGGCGCACGAGCGGCCCGAGCGCCGCGAGCAGCGCGGCGCGCAGCTGCGCGGCAACCTCCGGCGGCTCGACGTGCGCCGCGTGCCAGGCGAGCGCGCCGGTCTCCAGGTAGGCGACCAGCAGGTCGTGCCATTCCAGCGCCGGCGCGCGCGGCGGCGCCGGCGGCGGCATGGCGAGCTCGCGGCCAAGCGCGTCGCGTACCGCGCCGGCGAGCTCGCCGATGTGCGCGACGCGCAGCCGCAGCTCCAGCCTGGGAATGCGCAGCAGCGCCTCGCCCGGCGCCGCGGCATCGAAAGCCTCGCCGAACACCGGCAGCAGCGTGTCCTCGAGCCGGGCGCGCAGCGCAGCGCGCAGGCCGAAGGCCGACGCCGCGCTGCCGGTCGTCACGCGCCAGCTCTGCCTGCGCACGCGGTGCACGGGGCGCGCCATCACATCAGCCCGCGGCCCATCAGGACGTTGCCGATGCTCTTGGAGAGGTCGGGGTTCACGCCCGCCCTGGCGCCCACCGTGGTCAACCCCTTCTCGATGTTGCTCAGCGCGTCGACGTCGTTGACCTTGCCGAGGCTGGCCGAGGCGATCTGCATCACCGCGGCTCCCTGCGTGCCGGCCTTGACCTCGACGTTCTCGGTGGCCAGGTACTGCGTCGTGGTGACGATCGCGGTGCCCAGCTCCGCCTCGGCCTTCTTCAGGTCGGCTTGCAGCTCGACGCGCTTGGAATCGGCCAGCGCCGTGTCGAGCAGCTTGTTGCGGATGAGCTCGACCTTGCGCTCCTTCAGCTGCGTTTCGGCGACGTGCGCGGCGAGCAGGGTGTCCTCGATGTGCACGAGCTCGCCGCCCGGCTGAACGAACGTGCCGCCGCCCGCAATGCCGCCCACGGCCCCGCCGACGCCGGTAACGCCGCCCTTCGAGCCCATGGCGGTGAGCACGACGTCCTTGTACGTGTTGAAGTAGTTCTTGTACTGCTCGAGCTCCTTGTCGAGCACGTTCTTCTTGAAGTCCTCCTGGAACTTGGTGAAGCGGAACTTGTCCGGGAACGGAACCAGGCGGATCGCGCCGTCGAACACCAGCGGTGGCTTGGGCAGCGGCTCGAGCTTCGGCGGCGTGAAGACCTGCCCGCGCCGCTCACAGCAGCTGTAGGGCAGCATGAAGTCGCCGACGACCACGCCCGCCTCGTCGTGCGCCAGCACGAAGGTGCCGCCGCGCAGCGCGCCGGCGAAGTGCTCCAGGCCCGGGTGCTGCGCGAGGTACGCCGACAGCAGCAGCCGGTCCGATTCCTTCTCGTCCGCGTCCTTGATGACCACGTCCAGCCAGTTGAGCCAGTGCAGCGGCCGGGGGTCGATGAGGTTGTCGAGCGGCGAGACGTACTCCTTCTTCATCACCGAGCTGAACGCGAGATTGAAGTCGGCCGCCATGGTCATCGCCTTGGCCGCCTCCTGGCGAAACGTGTCCTGCGCGGTGTTCTGATCGAGCATGAGCGCCAGCTTCTGCGCCTGGCCTTCGAGCGCCCCGCCCTTGTTGGTCGCCATGCCTTTCGCCTCGATGCCTTCGCCGACGTCGGCGTTCTCGATCACCTTGTCGTCGACGGCCTTGCCGACGTGCTCCGCGAGTTTTTTGCCGTACTTCGCCGCCTCGTCGAGCTGCACCGACACGTCGGCGCGCGCCAGGTGGCGCAGGCGGTACAGGTCGAAATGGCGCCACGGCGGATCGAACACCACCTTGCCGCGGCTGGCGCCGACGAGCACCGTCTCGACGTCGATCGGCAGGTTCTGCCGGCGGATCAGTTGGCGCAGCGTTTCCGCCGCCTTGCGCACGTCCCAGCCGAGGTGGCCCTCGATGCGGAAGAAATCGAATGCGCCGACCTGCGCACGGTGCGGCTCGCGCGCGCCGCCGGCCGCGTCGTACTTCGGCGCGTGGTACGAGTAGGCGTAGCGTTCCATGCCCCTGCGCGACAGCGCGTAGCCCCAGGCCTGGTGCACCGCCGGCTGGTAGTAGAACGGAATCGCCCGTTCCTCGAGCGGCCGGTCCTCGAACGGGCTGGGCGTGATGCGGATCTCGAGCGGGCCCGGGACGGCGAAATTCAGGATCAGCGCGTCGATCTTGCGCAGCAGAAAGAGCGCATGCAGGCGCTGCTCCTCGGCGACGCTGGTGGCGGGCGAAGGGTACCAGCCGGTGCGCGGCGAAGAGGCGCGCAGCTTCGCAGTCAGGGTGCCGAGCACCACGTGCTTGGGGAACGCGTCGACCGGCGGGCAGCACACCGTGGTGTCGCCGAACAGCACGTCGCGGAACGCGTTGTACGTTTCGGCGAGGTCCTTGAGGAAGTCGTAGTAGTACTGCATGCCGCGGTTCTGCGCGCGGTCGCGGATCTCCGCGAGCAGCCTCTTCCATTGGACGGCGGGATCCTGCGGCGCCAGCTCGCCGAGAAAGAAGCCGCACGCCTTGTGGATCCGCGAAAGCGCTTTCACCAGCTCCTCGTGGATCGACTTGCAGGTGTCGAGGTAGATACCGGCCAGGCCGGCTTCGGAAGTGAGCGTGCCGGCCGGCAGGTCGGGCCGCTGGACCGCGATCGGCTCGAGCGCCGCGCGGGTCGCGGCGTCGGGCGTCTGCAGCCTTTCCAGCAGCGTCGCCGCGTGCCTTGGATCGACCAGCAGCGGCCGCAGCGTGAACAGCGCATTGAGGCCGCGGTTGTCGCAGTCGGTTCCGGTGCACACGTCCGGGTCGTGCAGGTGGCTTTCCATGTACAGCACCGCCACCAGGGTCTCGAGCCGCGCCCCCAGGTCGCCGAGCGGTTTGGCGCGCCCGTCGTCCTCCTCGTCCTCGCCCACGAGCTCGTACACCGGCAGGCCCCCGCGCTCCAGCGGCTTGTACTTCAGCGCGGCGGTGTCGTAGGGCCGGTAGCGCTCGTACAGCTTGTCTTCGTCCATCAGCATGAGGTCGCCGTCGGTGGTGACGGCGACGCCGTGCGTCAGGCGCAGCTTGCCGTCCTCCAGCGACGGCCACAGGCCGCAGGCGATGCCCACGCCTGCCAGCCCCACCCGCGTGAGGCGTCCCTGCTCGTCCAGGTACGCGGCCAGCCGGTTGAGCTGGTCCGGTCTGAGCACCTGGTCGTCCTCGAAGACGGTGTAGCCGTCCTCCACCTTGTCGAGGGTCACGAATGTGTCGGTCATGGCTCCGCTCCTTGTCGCTTACGCTTCGGGCGGCGCGCTGCCGAGCGCGCTGCGCCCGAGGATGAATTTTTCCGGCGCCTGGCAGTCGCCGAGTTTCGAGGCCGGGTACACGTTCTTCGCCTTCTCCAGCGCGTCGCGCAGCGCGGCGAGCTTCGTGCCGCGCGAGGCGGTCGCCGACCCGGACAGCACGGCGCGCCAAACGAGCCAGGCCGCCTCGATGTCCTGCAGGTCGGCGTTCGAGACGAAGCAGATCTTCGGCAGCAGGTGCGCGGGCGTTTCCTGGCGGATGACTTCCTCCGCGTAGTGCCGGAACGCCATGTCGCCCAGGCGCGGCAACTCGGCCGGAAGCACCACGTGCAGGCGGTAGGAATACGGGTCGTGCCCCGGGCAGTCCTCGCCGCAGTCCGGCTCGCGGCAGATGGTGAGGAATGGCTCGCCGGGCCCGGGCCGCAGCAGGATGTTCTCGATGAGCAGCAGGCGCTCGCCGCGGGACGCCGCGACGAGCGCGATGAGCTCTGTGATCGCCGCCTCCATCTGCGCGACGGTGGCGAAGGGCTGGTTGCGGCGCGCGAGCTCGTCGCCGTGCTCGTCGACCACGTCGAAGTAGTGCTTGCCGTCGGTGCCCACCATGCGCTCGTAGCGCGCCGGCTGCGCCGCCGCGTCGAGCGAGAGGTCGAGCGCCGCGAGCGCCTGCTCGTGCGTGGCCCAATGACGCGTGCTGCTCAGCACGATGCTGCCCGAAGCCCGGCTCAGCACGCGGAAGCGAAACTCGTCCACGCCGTCGGTGTCGCGCTCCTGGTAGATCTCGTAGAACATCGAGCCCAGGCCGAGCAGGTGCGCCAGGCGCTTCTCCAGGCCGGAGATGTTGTGCGCGAGCGCGTCGTCCGCCTCCAGGGTCTGGTCGAACCCGCGGCCGCGCTCCGCGCCAAGCTCCGGGTGCTGGCGGAGGAACGCGCATTTGGCGCCCGCCGCCACGCCCTGGGGGTGCTGCAAGCGCTCGGCGAAGCGCGCGAGCAGGTGGTCGAGGAACCGGTTGCGCCGCGCCATCCTTTCGCCGGCATCCTCGGCGCGGCCTTCGAGCAGCGCGCGGACGCGCTCGCGCCATTTCACGCGCGCCTGCTGCTTCGCCTCGGGCGTAGGCTTGCTTTCCTCGTCCTCCTCCGCGCGCTGCGCGGCGTTCGGCGCCGGCGGATAGAACTGGCGGAAATCGCGGAAGGACTCCACCGCCTGGCAGTGGTAGCTGCGCTCCACCTCGGGAGCGAAAGACAGCAGCTCGCGCGCATGCCCGAGCTGCGCCATGTAGTCGGCCATCAGCTGGTCGAAAAGCAGCAGGTAGCCCTGCAGCTGCTTCGCCTGCGCTTCGCGCGCGGGACCGGCGCCGGGCGCTAGCCCGGCTTCGCCGATGCCGTAGAGCGCGGGGAAATGGGTCTGCACCGAGGTGTAGACGGCGGGATTGCGGTATTGCCCGAGCGGGATGGGGCGGTCTTCGGTCGGGCGCCGCGGCGCAAACGCCGCCTCCGCCTGCTGCAGGAGCTGTTCGTACGGCGCCGGCCAGCCGGTGGCCGGCACCGGCATGCTGCCCTTGTAGAGCACCAGGCGCGAGCGGCCGGCGTCGAGCGTCGCGCGCTTGCGCTGCGCCACCGGGATTTCCCACCTGCTCGCGCCGGTGTCCTCGTCCTCGTCGATCGGCCGGATGACGATCTCGCGGATCGCCTTCACGCCCTCGAGGTCCATGAGCAGGCTGATGACGTCCGAGAGCCGGATCATCGGGCGCAGCTCCGCCTGCGCCAGCTCCGCGGCGTCGATGAACCCGTTCTCGAGCAGCGGCCCGTCGAAAAGGTCCGGGTCGGTGAGGTACGGCGTGCCGTCGGGGTTGCGCCGCTCGAGCAGCTCGCCGCGCCGGTAGCGCCGCACGCCCGGCCGCAGGTGCTGCTGCACCGCCGCCAGCACCGCGGCGTGGACTTGCGCCGCGTCGGCGCCCGGCTCGATCTCGATTTCGGCGCACACACGAAAGTCCTGCGGCTCCACCGCTTCGACTTCGACGAAGTCCGTGCACAGGGTGCGGTTGGCCTGCAGCCGGGCCGCCGCGGCATCGAGGACCGCCTGCCGCTGCGCCGGCGGCGCCGCCGGATCCGCGTACTCGATGAGCGCTCCGAACAGGCCCTGGAGCGGCACCTCGCGCACGCCGGGCACGCCGGGGTCGGTGTGTACCAGCTCGGACTCGACGGTGTCGACGAAGTAGATGCGCTCGACCGGATGGATCCAGGCGTTGCGCACCCCCGGCACGTCGATGAGCAGCTTGCGGTAGTCGAGCTCGGTGAGCGGGCGGTTGCCCAGCGACGGGCGCGCGCTGTGGAAGAGCTTCGCCATCGCCGCCTTGTTGTCGCCCGGGGCGGCGAGCAGGTCCTCGATCGGGTAGGACGCCCGGTAGCACAGGTCGGTGATGGCGTGGCACAGCAGCTCCAGGGCGGTGATCCCCGGGTCGTGGATGTTGTGGTCGGTCCAGCGCTCGCGCGCGTAGGCGCGTACCTGGCGCAGGCCGAGCTCGAAGAGCGGCTGCTGGTCCAGCCCGAGGGGCAGCGCTTCCGGCTTGCGCACCTGCAGGTCGGCCGGCATGTTCATGGCGCCTCCGCGATGGTGTGCGCGGTGTCGGAGACCAGGATGGCGTCGGGCGCCGCGGCGCGCGCCTCGTTCACGTCGCTGCCGTCCCACGGTCCGCCGCGCAGGTCGTACATGCGGAAGTCGGTCACGTAGTCGACGTAATCGCGCTCCTCGACGAAGTCGAGCAGCGCCGACTTGTACGCCACGCCGCCGAACGACAGCGCCGCGCCCGGGTCCGCCGCCCACGGCGACAGGTAGGCGATCAACTCGTCGTTCAGCTTCTCGCTGTAGTAGCCGAACTCGAACTCCGGGCGGAACTTCGCCTTGAAGTCCAGGCGGATCGCCTGGTAGCGCGGGTTCCTGGCGTGCACGGTGATGCTCATCGGCACGCGCTTCGCGAGGTGCTCCTCGATGTCGCGCAGCGTGCCGCTGTCGGCGCGCGGGCGCAGCGGATCGACCGCGCTGCGGCGGCGCTGATCGGGCACCACCACGATCAGCACGTGGCCGGGGCTTTGCCACGAGCCCGCCGGCCTGGAATGCGGTATGCACTTCACCTTGTGCAGCTCGGGAAACTGGGCGAGCACCGCGCGCTCGTAGTCCCATGCCGTAATGGCGCGGTTGCGGTGGCGCAGGCGCTCCGCCACTCGCGTGTTGAACGCCGCGTCGCACTCGAGCGCGGAGCCGCCGAAGGTGGCGAAGGGCTGCGCCGCGGCCTTGACGGCGGCCACCGGCGTCTTGAGGCGCGCGATGCTGCCGGCAGGCAGCGGCGTCCACAGGCGCGCCGCGACTTCGCCGCCCGGGCGGCGCCGCACCTCTATGGCGTTGGCGGCGACGCCGACGAGCGCGCACGCGGCTTCGACTTTCTCGTGCACCGCGGCTTTCAGCCACAGCAGTCCCGCCGGAAGGAAGGTGTTGACCGTGCTCGCTTCCAGCGGGACCGTGATGCCGACGAGCCCGGTCGCGAGCAGGTTGTTCGTGCCGTCGCGCACTTCGCCCAGGCCGCAGAGCGGCCGCCAGTAGTTGTTGCACAGCACGCTCCAGCTCACCGGTTGCGCGTCGGCCTCCGGGTCGGCGCTGCCTTCGGCGACCTTGACGAGCAGGCTCGCGCCTTGCCCGGCCTCCACGCCGGCCAGGCCGATGAGCAGCTCGCCCTCGTCCTCGTACTCGGGCAGCAGGTGAACGTTGCGAGTCGCGAATGGAAACTGGGTGCGCAGGTAGCGGTGCTCGCGCCGCTGGCCGAAGGCGCCGACGTGGAAGAAATCCGCCTCGGCGGCGGCGAAGTCCTCTTCACGCTCCGAAGCGATGCGCGCGGGCTGCGTCTGCGACACATAGGACAGCGTGATCGCGCCCAGCGTCGGCGTGTAGGGCTCGTTGACTGCCTTCTGCTCGATCAGCTTGCGGCGGTACGCGGCGTGCTGGAAGTCCCTTTGCAGCTTGAGGGTCACGAAGCCCTCGCGCGCCTGCGGTGCCGCGATCTGCGTGCCGAACAGCGGCCGCTTGAGGAGTTCGCGCGCCGTTGCGCGCTGCATCCACAGCGTGCCGCCGGCTGCGTAGGCTTTCATGCGCAGCGCCTGCGGCGCCGGCGGGGTGCTGGCGGTTGCGCCGGCTTCCCCGGGCTTAAGCACGAGCGACGAGAGCTCCCCGGGCGGATCGCTGAACAGCGCACACGCGGTGCCCGACGCGGCTTCGCGCCCGGCGCCGTCGCGCAGGGCGGCTTTGACGCTGAACGCCGTGGCGGCCGGCCTGCTCGGGTAGCCGTCGTAGTGGGTGAAGAAGTCGCCCGGCAGGCCGAGCCAATGCAGCTCCAGCGTCAGGCTTTCGAGCCGCTTGGCCAGCGCCTCCGGGCAGCCCACCATGAAGCGCGAGCCGGCCACCGGCTGGGCGCCGAACGGCTGGAACGCGCGCTTGGGATCGAGCGGCCCAGTGTCGCTCTCGAGCTGCAGTGAGCGCAGCCCGCTCGCTTCCACGCGCAGCGTCACCGTGTCGAGCTGAAGCGAGCGCAGGACGGCGTAGCGGTGCGGCGGGTCCTCCTTCAGCAGCACCTGCATCACGGGAGCGCGCGCCGTGAACGCATGCCGGTGCTTCTGCGGGTCGTAGTCGGCGACCGCCGCGTCCGCGGCCGGCACCGAGCAGGTGATCTTGAGCGTGAGCGGATCCGGCGTGAACTGCGCATCGATGTCGTACGGGCCCAGCCAGCCTTTTTCTCCGGTCACGAAGCACTCCAGCCGGTCCTTCAGCAGCTGCGGGGTAACGGCGGCGTCGGCCGGCGCCGCCAGGCGCAGCGTCAGCGTGACGACGCGGGTGCCCTCCTTCATGCGCAGCACCGGCGAGGCCACGGCGAAGCCGATGGGGGCGCGGGGAATGACCGGCAGCCGCGGCATGCCGAAGGGCGGCCAGCGTGGCGCTTCGCTTTCGAACCCCGCGCCCAGCCCGTCGGCCGACGCGGCGTCCGGCGCGAAGCACACCGATGCGCCGTCGGCGGGATCCACGTACACGGAGGCGAGGCGCTCCACCCTGGCGTGGCGCAGGACGGTGGTGTCGACTGGCGCGTACAGGATTTCCGCGCCCGCCGTGTCCTTGCCGGCGGAGAAGGCATGCTGCGGGCCGAGCCCCACCGGCCGAGCGCCCTTCTTCAGCTCGACGAGCAGGTGCGCGCGGTCCGGCTTCGGCGGCAGCTTGTCGAAGCCGAGCACGCGGCGGTAGAAGAACTCCAGGTGCCGCGCGGTGAATGCGTTGATCGCGCAGCGCGGCACGCGGTAGAGCTTGAGGAAGGCGGCAAGCAGCGCGAAGTGCGGCGGCGCGAGGCCGTCGCGGCCGGGCAGCGGCGCATCAACGAAAGGGGACCAGTCTCCGTCGGGTTCGGGTTCGTCGGCAGTTTCCCGGAAGAAGGGAACGAGGCTGGCGACGGACCGCACATAGGCGAGCAGCTTGCGCCCCGGGCGCTCCTCGATGCGCACGAAGCCCGGGCGCAGCTCGGGCGGCAGGCGGCCTTCCTGCGTCTGCCCCGGGCGGGCGGTGGCGAGCTCGATGACGTCCACCTCAGCCGCTCCAGGCGAGCGCGCGAGCCGTTGCGAGCGTCATCTCGTTGCTGTCCGAACGGTAGAAGGGGAACACCAGGTTGTAGCGCGAGTTTGTCGCGCGCACCCGGTACTCGAGCTCGATGTGCAGCTCGCCGGAGAGCGGCTCCGGGCTGCCGACCTTGACGGCGAGCGGCTCGATGCGCGGCTCGTAGATCAGGATCGAGATCTTGACGCGCTCTTCGAGCAGCGTGCGCATGGTGGTGCTCATCGACTCGAACAGCAGCTGCTGCATGTCCAGCCCGTACTTGGGGTGGAACGGGCGCTCGCCGCGCTGCGTGCCGAACAGGATGCGCAGGCTCTCCTCGATGTCCTGCTCGGCGGAAACCGTCGCCACGCCGGCGCCGCCGGCGCTCTTTTCGAAGCGCGGCGGGAAGCGCCAGCCGGTGCCGAGGAAGTCGCTCATCCGCCGATGCTCACCGTCGGCGCGCCGACCGCGGCCATGGCGCCGCAGATGCAGGCGTCGCTCGTGCGCAGCGCCGGCATCCCGCCGATCAGCACGCTCGAGCTGCCCATGGGAAAAGCGCTCACCGTCGGCTGGTGGCCGTTGGGCGGCAGGGCGCAGGCGTGCATGTCGCCGGCGACCGAGGCGGGCATGCCGCCGATCTGCACGGTCGCCGCCCCCGGGCCGGTCAGGCTGCCGCCGTGGGTGCTGGTATCGCCGACGCGCGCGGCCGCGGGCATGGCATCGTTCCTAGTTGATCTGCACCATGCTGCCCAGCACCTTCGTGGTGGCCGAGCTCTTGAGCTCGGCGCCGGCCGAGCCCTCCATCTTCAGGTCGCTCGCCGCCTTGAGCTCCAGCGCCGAGGCGCTCTCGATGAGGATGCCCTGCGGGGTCATCTCGATCTTGTTGCCGTTCTGGTCCTCGAGCTTGATGCCCTGCGCGTCCTCGCTCAGCGCCATGCGGTTGCCGGCGGGCGTCTCCAGCAGCACCACCTTCTTGTCGTCGTCGAAATACAGCCGCATGCCGGAGCGGCTCTTGTAGGCCTTCTCGTGGTTGTCGTCGGAGCCCTGCAGCGGCGCGGCGTTCGCGCTGCTGTGGAGCATGCCGAGAATCACCGCGCCGCGCGGGTCGTCCTCGAGAAAGCCGACCACGACCTCGTCGCCGATCTCCGGGCGGAAGAAGAAGCCGCGGTCGGAGCCGGCGTCCACGCTCGCCACGCGCGCCCAGACGCCGTCGTCCTGGTCGTTCACCAGCGGCAGGCACACGCGCACCCGGTGCTCGCCGTCGGGATCCTCGTTGCTCGCCACCTTGCCGATCTGCAGGCCGTTGACCGCGGGCAGCAGCGCGCCGGCGCGCGGCGCCGAGATGTCGCGCTCCTGCGCCGCCCACCGGTCGGTCGCGCCGAACTGCAGGTGCGTCTTCCAGCCCTGCGCCGGGTCGAAGTCGTGGCGCACGCCGGTGACGAACACCGTGCCGTTGTAGCGCTCGCCGACCCCGGCGAGCTCGACCATGTCCCCGGGATTCACCGTGGCGATACCCTCGCACTTGACGCGGCCGCTCACCTTCGAGAGCTTCGATTTCATCCAGTGCGCATCGGCCCAGGCCTGTGCCTCGTCCTCGGTGAGCGAGGCGTGGCGCAGCTCGAAGTCCGCTGGCGCCGCCTTGCCCGCCAGGTCGTCGCCCGACAGGTTGCCCGGACCGGCGATGCCCGGATCGTTCGCCTGCTTCTCGAGCAGCGCCTGCTGTGCCGGGTCCCAGGTGACGCTCTTCACCGCGGAGAACTGCGAGCGCGCGTCGATCTCCGCGTCGAGCTCGATCAGCGTTGCGCCGAACAGCAGGCTGAAAGCCGGCTCCCCCGACAGCCGCGGCGCGCGCACCGACACGCCGGCGTCGTTGGTGAAGACCAGCTTGCCGTTGGCTTCGGCGCGGGCCAGGAGATAGTCCCAGTCGCTCGCGCGGAACTGGACCTGCTGCGGGTGGCTCACCGCCGTGGCCTCGACGTCGGCGTCCAGCCCGGCGGCGTCGAGCAGCCCGGAGATGATGTCGCTGTCCTTCTGCTCGAAGTAGAAGGCGTTCTTCGCGCCGGTCGCGAGGCGCGCGGCCTTGTGGCGGCATTCGACCACCAGCTGCGGCGCGGCATGGTCGCGCACCTTGATCGACTGGCGCACCACGATGCCCTGGAAGATGGACACCGGGTCGCTCTTTGGCCCGGCCAGGATCTCCACCTCGGCGCCTGGCAGGAAGGTGGCGGCGTTGCTCAGCGGAAAGTCGCTCTCGGAGGGCGAGCCGTCGAGGTAGTGCAGGCGGGCGGCCGAGATGCGGTTCACCGCCTTGGTGACGTGCACCCCGGCGAGGTGCTGCTCGCGGCCGACGGCGCGGCCGCCGACTTTCACCGTGAACTCGCGGTGCTCGGCGCTGATCGGCAGGGCGCGCGGCGCGTTCACGGCTAGCCTGCGAGCGGCGGGAAGCGCAGCCGCATGCCCGGCTGCAGGCGGCGGAAGTCCTGGAGCGCGTTGGCGCGCGCCACCTCGACGCACATGCGCGGCTCGCCGTACACCAGCTCGCACAGGCCGGGCAGCGTGTCGCCCGCCGCCACCAGGCGCACGTGCGTGAGGTCGGCCGACTCGTTGCCCTCGAGCGCGAGGCGCGTAGTGTCGTCGTAGGTCTCGATGAACGCGGCGGTGATCAGCGCGCGCAGCGGCACGCCGTCATTGCGGAACAGCTTGTAGGCGATCGACGCGCTCTTCAGCACCCAGTGCTTGACGTGCAGCGTGCCCCAGCCGATGCGCAGGTAGCGCGTCCGGTGGATCTCGCCGTTGTAGCCGGTCGTGTCCTTGAACACGGCCACCTGCTTCTGCACGTCGATCGGGCGGCCGTTGGCGCCGGTGCCGTCGAGGAAGAAGGCGAGCGACAGGTCGCCGGGCTTGACGCGGTTGAAGTCCATGCGGCCGGCGGTCGTGCCCTGGCCGCTCGCCGTGTTGTACTCCATCTCGTAGGACAGCGTGACCTCGGCCGGGTTGACGTAGGCGTAGAACTCCTTCGCCGGCGGGCCGTCGCATTCCGGCTCGTCGTACGCCTGGATCACCAGGCTCTCCAGTTCTCCGGTGCCCGCCACGCTCAGCGCTCCTCTTTGCGCCGCAGGAGGTCGAGCACCCGCTCGACACACTCGGCAAGCAGCGCCTGGCGCTCCTCGGGCGCCAGCGCGCCGGCGGCTGGCGCTGCGGCGCCGGCGCCGGCCTGGTTGGCGACCTCCACCGAGATGACCACCTCGTCGACGATGACCGGCACTCAGGGCCCCGGCAGCGCGAAGGCCGAGTCGATGGTGAAGTACTGGTAGAAGAGCTGCAGCGTCTCGATCGCCACGGTGTTGCTGGTGGCGTTGAGGTCGGACACCGTCCACTTGGTCGGGTAGGCCCGTACCAGGTGCCAGGTTACCAGCGGCATGTGCAGCTCGTTGAGCAGCATGACGTTGACGTCGCGCGGCACGATCTCGTAGTCCTGGATGCAGCCGCGGACCCAGTCGAACACCTCCGA
>Ga0302046_10002913_pt1 | contig 15766 bp, 13 predicted proteins | sample RVTome_11_FD_200261 | JGI IMG/M metagenome (GOLD analysis project Ga0302046, IMG submission 200261) | Soil microbial communities from uranium-contaminated site in the Upper Colorado River Basin, Wyoming, United States - RVT147D111 (version 2) ...
TTCCGCTCGAGAGGGCTTCCGAGGCCTACGACCGCATGATGAGCGGCAAGGCGCGCTTCCGCGTCGTCCTGTCGATCGGGACATAACAGAAACAAACTCACCGCGTTTGTGCTATTCTGCAGCACGATACGCCTGACCCAGGACGGCGCAGGTGAGAGAATCCAAGGGAATCGAGCGATTCGCGTGGTCTCTCGGCGTCGCGTTGCTCGCCGTGTACGGAGTCGTCCGCGTCCACGGCGCAATCGTGCAGCGGCAAGACCTCGAGCACTTCGCCGGGTTGCGGGAAGCGCACGCGGAGGCGCGCCTCGCAGGGAGCGCGGCGGGTGCGGTGGCGGCTCTCGCGGCGCGACCTCCGGCCGACTTCAGCCTGTGGTCCGAGAAACGCATTCGTGCATACCGCGAAACCATGGAACGGGATTGCGATGCGCCGCTCGCCGTGCTCCGCATCCCGAGAGTCGAGCTGGAGGTTGCGGTGCTCGAGGGTACCGACGACTTCGTGCTGGATCGCGCCGTCGGGCACATCGAAGGGACCGCGCGACCGGGAGACTCGGGCAACATCGGAATCGCCGGACATCGAGACGGGTTCTTTCGGGGTCTCAAGGACGTTCGTCGGGGTGACGTCATCGAGCTCGTGACCCTCGAGGGCACCGAGATCTACGTCGTCGACGAGCTGACCGTGGTCGAGCCCGAGGCGGTCGGGGTCCTGCGGCCCACCTCCGAGCCGTCGATCACCTTGGTCACTTGCTACCCCTTCTATTTCGTCGGTTCGGCGCCGCAGAGGTTCATCGTCCGGGGCGTCCGGGCGCCGCTGAGCGCGGACGCCGGATCGGAATCGTAGTCGAAACCGCGCGCCGGGTATGACCGGCTCGCGACCATTGGGAGGAGTGTCATGAGCGAGAACGTGTCGAAGCTGACGCGCGTGGTTATCGCCGCGTGCCTGGCGTTCCTTGCCGCCGGTGTCGTTGCGGCGCAGGAGACGACCTTCGAGATCAGGAACGGGACGGTCCTGTCCATCAACGGCAATCACCTCGTGGTCCGGGGTCCCGAGGGCGTGAAAGCGTTCGACGTCCCCAGCGACTTCCTGTTCAACATGAACGACGGCCGGCAGGTGACGATCGCCGATCTGAAGCCGGGCATGCCGATCTCGGCCCTGATCACGACGATCGAGACTCCGATCGCGATGAGCGAGACGGAGGTCAAGGAGGGCACGGTCGTCCACACCATCGGCAGCGCGTTCGTCGTCAAGACCTCGGACGGGCAGATGAAGAAGTTCTCCTCGAAGGACATCGAGGCCCAGAACCTCATCGTCGTCAAGGACGGCAAGCCGATCTCGCCCTACGACTTGAAGGCGGGCGACCACATCACCGCCACGATCGTGACGGAGCTGGCCCCGCAGATGATCACGGAGAGCGAGCTCGCGGTATTCGTGCAGGAGCCCCCGAAGCCCCGCCCCGTGACCGTGGCCCAGGTGCAAAAGCCGCCTACACCGCCGCCGCCCCCGGCCGCCGCCCCGCCGCCGCCGCCTCCTCCCCCGGCACCCGTCGCTCTGCCGAAGACGGGAAGCAAGCTGCCGTGGTTGGCGGTGCTCGGACTGGGCTCGCTGGCCCTCGGTGCGGGACTCACGATCCGGAGATTCCTGCTCGCGGGCTGAGCGTTCGCTCCGCAGGAACCGAACTCCGTTACGCCGCCGCCTCCTGGGCGGCGGCGTAGCCGTCCACGCAGGCTAGGGCTCCTAGGGCGTCCCGACGCGAAGCGAATCCCGCGGGTCGTTCGCCCGCGGCTTCCGGCCGTTCGCGACCCGCTCGCGGACTCTCCGGACCGCGTCGCCGACGCGCAACGACGCCTCGAAGACCGTTCCGATCCGCAGGCCCCCGGGAAGCTCGTGCCGCGCGACCGCGGCGAGGCCGGCCGAGGCCATGCAGCCGCAGTTCGCGCAATCCGGCGTCCCTCCGAACTGGCAGGGAGTGATCGGGATCTGGAAATCGGCGGTCATGCACGTCGTCGTTCTCGCGAACACGCATTCCTCCGGCGTCCTGGGAGGGTCGAGATAGGCCTCGATCAAGGGACGAGGCATCGCGAGCTTCGGGTACTCGGTGCGGAGCGCGAGCAGCTCGTCGACCACGCGGTTGCGATCGTCGCCGGTCAAGCGCTCGTCCGACACCTCGCCGACCTGGGGCGTGTACAGACTCATCCAGATCTTCCGCGTGTTGCGGTTCTCGGACCAAAAACGGACGAACTCGCGAAGGTAGTCCGCGCGACGAAGCTGCTGGCGCGTCACCGTGCAGTGGACCGTGATCCGGTGCCCGTCGATGTGCTTCAGAATGCGACCGTAGGTCGCGGGCGCTCGCCGCAGGTCATGCTCCGGCTGCAGGCCGTCGATCGACACCACGATCTGCAGTCGCCGCAGCGCAGCCCATTCGCGGGGAATGGGCCGAACCGCGCTCGTCACGAGCTGGGCATGCATCCCCATCCGCGCAAGCCGCGGCAGAAGCTCGCCGAGCTCGCGGTATCGCACGAGCGGTTCCCCGCCGACGATCGACACGAGCACGGGCTTGTGGCGGCGTACGAGCGCGAGGACTCCCGCGACCAGGTCCTGACCCTTGTGGTCGCGGAGCTCGCGGAGTGTGATCGCGCCCCCCAGATGGTCGTCGCCGTAGGCGTAGCAGCCGGGACATCGCAGCGGACACTCTCGCGTGATCTCGATCGACAGGGTGGGCCGATATCCGCTCAGGATCCGGCCCCAAGATCGGAAGACTCCCTGCATCGCTCCATCCCTCGTCTACGGTTCTCCGATCGCGCGCAGCAGCCCGATCGTCCCGGTCGGATGCGGCGAGCCGCCCGCTGACTAGTACGTGCCCGCGGCCGCGACGAGCGCTCCGATGCCTGCTGGGGCAGTCGGGTCGGCGAGTATACAGGTCCCACGTCCCGCTCCAACGCTCCCTGGCGCTCCACCCCGAGCGGCAGGGCTCGCTGGCCACGCTCATGCCGCCGCAGCAACGAGCCCCCGTTCGTGCGGCGGCACATATTGCCTTCTATCAACGACTTACCGCGGGTTGCAGATCCGCAACGCAATTCGATCTTTTTCGTGGCTCGCAAGGCGGCCTCGCGGTCTATGAATGATCACGCGGAAAGATGTTTCGCACTCCCGTGTTCTCGAGGGGGAGCGCCGGAAGAGGGGACGAGGGGAGTTTTCCCGCGCGTTGTTCGCGCTCGAGTCGTTCCCGCTTCCGGTCAACGGAACCCGGAGGCGACGTGAGCCAGCAGGAATCTGTGGGGGACGCGAAGAGATTCGGGACGTATCTGAGGAAGGTCCGGGAGGGCAAGCGGCTCTCGCTCGACGCGGTCGAGGAGATGTCCGCCGGCTACTCGGAGCGGTTGACGAAGTCTCATCTCTCGCGCATCGAAAACGGGTTGGCCGAGCCGAGCGTCCGAAAGCTGTTCGCCTTGAGCCAGATCTACGCCATGCCGCTGACGTCGTTGGCGGAACGGTTCGAGCTGGATCTCCAACGCGAGCAACTGCAGATCGATCTCGAGGGCAAGTCTCCCGAGGAGATCACCGAGATCGTCGCCAAGCTCAACGAGGTCGGCCGCTATACCGAGGCGCTCCTGGTGTGCAGCGCGGTCGTGGAGGACCTCCTCGGCGCCGATCGCGATGCCGAGAGCGAGCGCTGGCGGCGTTACTTCCGGATCGGCGTGTGCAACGCGTTGCTGCACCTCGGTCGCCACGACGCCGCCAAGGCCGCCGCCGAGGAGCTGATCTCCGACACGGCGCTGTCGCTCGAGCAGAGGCTCAAGGCGCTCGCCGTTTTCATCATCAGTTGTCATCGCCTCGGGCGGCTGACCGTGGCGGCCATGGGGCTCGAGCAGGCCGAGAAGGAGCTGCGATCCGCCGCCGGCCTCGAGCGGACGAAGGCCGAGATCGCCGCTCTCCGCGGGAACATCGCGTGCGCCACGGGTCGCGAAGACGAGGCGCTCGGTTCCTACGCGACGGCCCTCGAGATCTACGACGGCATTCCGATTCCGTTCGAAGCGTGCAAGGTACGCATCAACATGGCGTCGGCGATGATCGGAAAGGGGCAGAACGACGCGGCCCGGCGGCAGTTGGAGGCGGCGTTGCTCGTGGCGGAGGCCTCGGGCTACGATCGCCTTCGGGCGCTGGCGATGAGCCATCTCGCGCTGATCGCCTATCGCCGCGGCGATCTGGGCGCGGCGCAGACGTGGGCGATTCGATCCAACACCATCGCGCGGCCCCGGGAGTTCGCGACCCTCGTGTTCAGGAACTGCTACTACCTGATGAAAGTCGCGCGGGCCGGCGGGGACGACGCCGGCGTCAAGGCGAATGAGCGGACCCTGCGCTCTCTGTTGTCCAAGATCGACCGTGGCCTACCGGAGGCCGACGAGTTTCGCGCCACGCTGGCGGGAGGTGAATCATGACAGGCATCGGGCGGAAGCTCGTCGTCCTCGGCCTCGCCGCCGGGATAATGGCCGCGGCCGTGCCCGCCGGAGCCGAAGTGGGTGCCCACCCCACGGTCCAGTCCGTGGTCGGACCCTACGAGGTTCTGCGGATCACCGAAGATCCGGATGTCTTCCCGCTCCGGTTCTGGGAGCAGATCAACTCACCGACCGACCCGAGCCGTGTCGCGCTCAACCCCGGCGGCGATGCCAACGGAGACGGGAGACCCTCGGCGTTGATGAATCCGTTCTCCGGTTGGCCCGTCGTGGCGTGGTCTCGCAACTCGGCCTCGGGCTTCGACATCGTCGTGAGCCGCTTCAGCGGCGGGCAGTGGTCCGACCCCGAGGTCGTGGCGGGGACGTCGGACGACGAATTGGACCCGTGGCTGACGCTCGATCCGTCCGACGGCACGGTCCATCTGCTCTACTGGACCGACGGCGCGATCCCCACGGTGATGCATCGCCAGGCGCCCGCCGATCTTTCTTCGTGGTCCGCGGCGCTCGAGGTCTCGGACGGAATCGACCCTTCCCAGCGCCCGGCGGGCGCATTCCACGGCGGAACGCTCCAGGTGGTCTACGAGGTCCATCCTTCCGGGCCCGGTCAGACGCCCCACGAGGTCGTCTTGGCCGAGAAGGACGGCGACACCTTCTACCCGCAGGTCATCGCGGTCTCGAACCACGGCGTTGAGCTATGGCCGCAGGTGCACAGCCACAGCGGCAAGCTGTGGCTCGAGTGGATCGACGCGGGCGACGAGATGGCGTGGATTCAGTTGCAGTCCGGCGGCGGATGGAGCCTCCCGCAGTACGAGGTCTTCCTCAACACGGTACAGCTCGAGTTCTTCGTGCGGGGCACGATCCGGCTGAAGGCGATCCTGCCGCAGAACTGAGCCGGGTCTTGCGGGGTGGGGTTGCGGGGCGCCGCTCGATCGTCGGCTGGCCCTGGTCGGGAGGCGAGCGAGGGTAGGCGGATCAGGGAAGGACCTCGGCTCGGAGCGCGCACCTCCGGGCTCGACGGTCACGCTCCCGTTTCCGCGTGCCGCAAACGCGACGATCTCGATGTAATCGCCGTCGTTCAGCGTCAGGGTGGCCCGAAGCTCCACGGTCGCTGCGTTCGCGGTCATGGGGCCGCTCTCCGCCACGTCGTCGGCGTACTCCGTGCCATTCTTCAGGATGAGAACGCGCAAGCCGGATCCCGGGGTGTTGGCCGACACCGCGAGCGTGACCGACAGCCGCACCCGCGTGCCGTCCCGTGCGCAAAACAGTCGGGATCGCGTCCCCTGCGCGTCGTGGATCAAGGGGGGGTGCAGTTCGATCTGCTCGTCCCAGCGGATGCGGTGCCCGTCGGGGGGCACGACTCCAGCGAGCGTCGTGCCCAGCACGGCACCGATCTGGGGCGCCAGCCCGATCCCGTACTTCTCGGAGAGGTAGCGCGTTACCACGCTACGCTCGTCGTCGTTCAAGTAACGATCGTAGAACATCATCTCTGCGACCCGGAGGCCGAGTCCGTCGAACGTGACGTATCGTGTCTGTCGCAGCTCGAACAAGCGGCCGACGCGCAGCTTCCCGACCACCGCTCGACCGGCGGACAGGTCCTTGCCGTCCACGAACGCGTGCAGGCCCCCCGACTTTCGGCCGAGCATCGTGATATGGAATCCTGCCCCGAATTCGACGTCGCGACCGTACGGGGCCGCGGCGCTGCCCAATCGACAGACGTCTCGCGACGCGTCCTCGCGAAGGACGATGCCGTTCTCCGCCTGGTCCGGGACGCCGCCGTCGAACAGGCCCAATCGCGCCCGCGCGGTCTCGTAGACGAGAAACACGGTATGGTCGTCAAGTTCGAGAGGGCTCGCGACCGAGAAGCTGTTCGCCCTTCCGGCCCGGACCACCGCGTGATCGCCGATCTGCTTGACTTCGAAGATCGCGGGCGAGCCGTTCCCGTCGCTCGTCAGGTCGCGTCCCGAGCCGGAGGAGTCCGGCCACCTCGACACCGTGTCGCCGTTCCGCAGGGTCGCGTGCAGGGAGTCGGTCTTGAACCACGCCTGAAGCCCGGGAATCTCGTCGACGGCGGCGGCGAATACCGTGCCATGCAGCCCCGAGGCCGCGAGCACGAGCCCGGCGCAGCACCGCGCGATCGCGGCCAGGCGCGTCATCCCTGCGCCAGACGGCTCCGCAGCCAGGCGCCGACGTCCTGGATCTCCCGCGGATGGACCTCATGGCCCATGGGGTAGGTCCGCCACTCGACGCCGTAGCCCAGCTCGACCAGCCGGTCGTGGGTCGCCCGGCCGCGCTCGAGCGGGACCATGGGGTCCCGCTCGCCGTGGGCCTGGAAGATCTTGGTCTCGCGGTTCGCGGCGCTGGCTTCGGCCGAGAGGCTGTCCTCCAGGATCGAGTAGCACGACAGCGCCAGGATGCCGGCGAGCTTCTCGGGATGGCGGAGCCCGACGTACAGCGCCATCGCCCCGCCCTGCGAGAAACCGGAGAGCACGATTCGGTCCGTGGGGATGCCGCGCCCGTTCTCACGCGCGATCAGCGCGCGGATGCGCTCGGCGGAGTCCGCGATGCCCTCGACGTCGTGGTCGCGCCGCAGGTCGATCGCGCGGATGTCGTACCACGCCCGCATGATCAGGCCCATGTTGAGCGCCACGGGACGCTTCGGGGCGTGCGGGAAGACGAACCGCACCCCCCCGCGGTTCTCGTCGAGACCGAGGTACGGCACGATCGGCTCGAAGTCGTGGCCGTCCGCGCCGAGACCGTGCAGCCAGATCACGGCGCCGCCGACGGGAACTCCGCCCTGCGGCTCGACCTCGACGCACTGCAAGATGTCCGGCGCGCCCATGAGCGAGCCAGGCTAGCACAGGGCGCCGCCGAGACAAGTCAGCCCACGACCTCGATATCGATGGTGCCCATGATCGGCGTGACGTTCCCTCCGTCCACGTCCGACGGCTGGGACACCACGAAGTAGTAGTTGCCGAGGGGGACCTCGGCCTCCCACGTGAGAAGCGGCTTGCCCGCTTCGGAGATCGCGATCGCCGCCGGATCGCAGGGCGCCTTGCCCAGAAAGGTCAAAGCGAGTTTCTCGCCCGAATCGTTGACGACCTTCACTTCGGCGAGCTCCGCGGCCTTTGCGGGATCCTGAGGAGCCGCCATGCAAAGGTAAGGCGTTTCCAGGGAGAACTTCCTCTCCCCGTTCTCCACGATCATCTTGACCTTCAGCACCACCACGGCTTGCATCTCAACCTCCTTTGCGTCCCGTGCCGGACGCCGCGGATCATGGGTCATCGGCGACTCAATCCCTGATGCCGCCCCCTGCCACGATATCGAGGGTGCCGTTCGCCGGCTGGACGTTCCCTCCCATGGGCGGCGACTGGGACACCTCGAAGTAGTAGGACCTCGCGGGGACCTTCTTGAGCCACGGGAGAGGCGCCGACTTGTTGCTATCGATCGGAATCGCCGGAGGATCGCACGGCGAATCGTCGTCCGGAAAGACCACCCAGATCTTCTGACCGGACTTGTTGAGGACCTTGATATTGGGGAGATGCTTCTTTTCTGCCGGACTCTTGGGAGCCGCCATCATGATGTAGGGCATGGTCATGGAGAACCTCCACCTGCCATGCTCCTTGACCTTCGTGACCGTCAGCACCAATAACGCTGGCATCTGGACCTCCCCTTCCTCCTGGTCGCGTCCGTTCGCGCGGGACGCGATCGATCAATGAAATACTGACTCTCGCACCTTCATCGCCTTGCTTCTCCGGGACTCCTCGCTCGAGCAGCGAGCTGGCTCACGACGCACGACAGGTTGGGGTTGAGCTTCAACGCTGCGTCGAACGCCTCCCGCGCTTCGTTCGCCTTCTCGTCCCTCCTCGCCGGTTCGCTCGCGAGCCGCGCTTCGAGCAGCAGCAACTCGCCGTTCAGGCTCATGGCGTCGGGGTCTGTGGCGTTGATCGAAAGGCAGCGCGCGACCATCTCCTTGCCGAAGTCGATCTCCGCGCTCGCCCCGTGGCCGTCGTTCCGTCCCGCGAGCCACTCCGCTCGCCAGCGGTGAAGTGCGGCAACTTGAGCAAGGAACGCCGCATCGTCCGGATCGATCCCGATCGCCCGGTTCAGGGCGGCCAACGCCTGCTCGAAGACTCCGCGCGGATCGCCTCGCCGCATCGTCCTCCAGCGGCCATCCAGGACCAGGAGTCTGCCCTCGGCGAAGTGCGAGTACGCCGCCTCGGGGTTGATCCGCCGGGACCGATCCACGGCGGCGCGCCCCTCACGCAGGCTCGTGCTGGGGTCGCCGCCGTACTCGATCTCGTACAGACTCTGGACCGCGTAGGCGTGAGCGATGTTGTCGTAGAGTGAGGAGTACGCGGCGTTCAGGTCGAGTGCCGCCCGACTCGCGCGCACGGCGCTCGCCACCAACTCGTGAGGATCCTGGCACCGCGCGAGCGCGCACTCGGCCTGGAACACCCGGACGATACCCAGATTGGCGTGGGCGTAGACGTGCTTCGGGTTCTTCGCGAGCGCGTCGTCGTAGGCGGCGATCGCCTTCCCGATGGTCTCGTCCGGATTCTCGCCGGTCATCCACTGGTAGCGGGCGAGACCGTCCAGCGCGACCCCGATCCCCGTGTGGAAGTGGGGTGCGTAGGCGGAGTCGGGGCTGACGTCGACGGCCGCCCGGTAGGCGCCGGAAGCCTCCTGGAGCAGCACGCGAGGATCCTCGCCGAGTCCTCGCGCGTAAGCCGCGAGCGAGTCGTAGGATCTCGCCATGGAGTACAGCGCGATGACCTGCTCCGGGTTGAGAGCGGTGGCGCGCTCGAAGGTGTCGATCGCGGCCTCGAGGCTCTCCCGCGGGTCGCCGCCGTGCTCCATCTCGTACGTGCCTTGCTCGAAGAGCGTCGAGCCGATGTTCGTGAGCGCCGCGGACTGGCTCGGGTTTCGCTCGAGCGACTCGCGGTAGGCGGCAATGGACTTGCGGAGGCTGTCACGAGGGTCCTCGCCCCGCGCCTTCAAGTACAGCGCGAGTCTCTTGTAGACGAGGCCGAGGTTGTTGAACACGGTGTCGTCCGGCTGGACGGCGATGTACCGCTCGAACGCCCGGGTGGCTCGCTGCAGGTTCTCCCGGGGGTCGGCCCCGGTCTCTTCCTCGAAGGCACCGAGCCCCATGAACGCCGAGCCCATCGCTCCGTGCGCGTGCGCGCTGGGCTCGATGGCCAGCGCTCGCTCCGCGGTCGCGATGGCCTCGCGCAGCGCGGGCCGCGGATCTTCCTTGCGGATCCGCTGGTAATGCCCCAGGCGGATGTGGAGCTGGGCGGCCGAGACGAGCGCGTCGACGCTGTCGGGGTCGGCCACGAGCGCGCGCCCGCAGGCGTTCACTCCATCGTCGAAGTACGGGCTGACGTCGCCTCCCTGGCCCTCGAGCTCCATGCGCATCATGGACAACGACGCCAGGCACGACCCCTCGTACACGCGCGGGTCGCTCGCGCCGACGCTCGCCGCTTCCAGGTACGCGTTCTTGGCCCGCTCGTAGTTCCCCAGGGCGCTCTCGTATTCGCCCCGTTCCAGCTGCTCGGTCGCCAGGGTCCGGTGAACGTCGCCTTCCAGCAGCCGGGCCTCGTACAGCCAGGGCGTTGCGGTGAACGCCGCGCGCGCCGATTTCAGCGCGTCCTCGTGACGCTGCTCGTACGATGCCAGGATCCCCTTCACGAGCTCCGGCGACTCCATCTCCGCGTCACGGCCGAGCCTCAGATACTCCACGGCCGGATCGAGGTACATCGCGCGGATACGCTCGCGACGCGCTTCGCGCAGCTCCTTCGAATCGATCTGCGCCGTGTGCTGCAGCTCCGCGTCGTACAACGCGCCCAGCACACGGCCCAGAGCCAGGGCGACCTCGGGCTCGCGATGCTCCGCTTCCCAAGCGGTCTCGAGGTGCTCGCGCGCGTCGTTCCACGACTCGAGGGCCATGTAGCCCCGACCCAGAGCGTAGTGCCCGGGACCGAGGGCCATGCGACCCGCGGAGGCCATGTGCTCCTCGATGCGCCCCATGTGCTCCCGAATCCGCGCGCGCTCGGGCCGAACGTCGTGCAGCGGGATCATGTGCGAGTAGCGCGCCAGGGATTCGATGCGCTCGACCTGCTGTCCGAAGGACTGCGACAGCCGCGCCCTGCGAGCCGAGGTCCACGCCGTGAAGCCGGCCCATGTTCCCAGGACGGTCAGGAGCACGAACGCCACCACGCCGACGCGCACCGACATGCGGTGCTTCAGCGCCTTGAGCCTCACGCGATACAGCACCGTCGTGGGCCGCGCCTCGATCGGCTCCCCATCGAGGTAGCGGCCGAGGTCCTCGGCGAGCGCGCGCGCCGACGGGTAACGCTCGTCCGGGAGCTTGCGCAGGCACTTCATCACGATCGACTCGACGTCCGCCGGGATCGCGCCCCACTCCGAACGCGACAGCGGCTCGGGCGGATCTTCGAGAACTTGCCGCAGAACTTCGGTTTGAGTGGCTCCCGTGAACGGGGGACGCCCCGCGAGTATCGAGTACAGCGTCGCGCCGAGCTGGTAGACGTCGCTGCGGCGGTCCGTGTCGTGGACCCAGCCGAGGGCCTGCTCCGGAGCCATGAACTGCGGCGTCCCGATCAGGGCCCCGGTGACGGTCAGGCCGTGGGACTCCGGCTCGTGCGCCAGGCCGAAGTCCATCAGGTAGGGCCGCCATCGGCCGTCGCCGGTTCGCTCCACCATGATGTTGCTGGGCTTGATGTCGCGGTGGATCAGTCCGGTGCGATGCGCCTCGTGAAGACCCTCGGCGACTTGTTTCACGGCCAGGAGCTTCTGCTCGACCGTCATCTCGCGGGCCGCGATCCCGAGCGGCACACCCTCGATGAGCTGCATCGCGATGAACGGATGACCCTCGACCTCGCCGACCTCGAACACCTTGCAGATTCGATCGTGATCGACGCGCGCCTGCGCCCGGGCTTCCTGGATGAAGCGCTCGATGAGCGCGGGATCGTCGCCGCGAATGAACTTCAGCGCGACGTCGCGACCCAGATGCGGATCGCGAGCCCGGAACACCCGGCCCATGCCGCCGCCGCCCAGGTACTCCAGGATCTCGTAGCGCTCCCAGTTCCGAACGGGCGGGGTCCGGCTGCGGTCACGGAACCCGGCCGGCGGCGCGCCGCCACCCGTCCCGGTCCTGGTGGGCTCCAGATCGCCCCCGGCCGAAGCCGGAGGTTGCGAATGCGAACCGCCCCTGGCCGACGCCGGGTCGAATCCCTCGGACTCGCGATCCATGTGCGCCCTTTCGAACGAACTTCTGCGCGTTGAATTCTTATAACAGTACCCAGCCCGGAAGGGCGGGTCAACGGAATAGCGTCAGTTTCCGGGGGTGACGGCCACCCGCTCCGGCTTCTGCGAGGTGAGCCACGCCAGGGTCTCGTGCCACAGCACGTCGCCGACCTCCTGGCGGAAAAAGCCAAAATGTCCAATGGATTTGAGGTCCAGGTCCCCCGGATCGATCCGGCGGTGCTCCCGCCGCGCGCCGGGGTAGAGGCGGAGGAACGCCTTCACGGATCCTTCGGGAGCGAAGGTGTCGTCGGTGAAGCTGTAGGCGCGCACCGAGCCGCTGTACTGCTCGTAGCCGCGGCGCGCTTCCTCGCTCAGCCGCCCCATGAGGTACTGCGGATGGCGGCCCCAGAAGGCCCACTCGCGGGCCACGCCGCTCGGCACGTCCTCACCGAGCCGCAGCGCGCGAGCGGGAAACGACCTCCGACCCCGCGCGAGGACCGGTATGACAAGGTGCCATAGGAGCCACATCCCGAGCCGGCTCGCACCGGACCAGTGTCTCCAGTAGCCGCTCTGGGACGCAACCGCCACGACGCCGCGCACGATGTCGCGGTTTCCCGCGAGCCCGAAGATCTGACCGCCGACGCTGTGGGCGACGAGAAGAACGCTGGCCTCGGGGAAGACCTCGCGCGCCCAGTCGATCGCCGCCGCGAGGTCCTTGTCGCCCCAATCCCGAAGGGAGGCGTCGGGCGCGCGAAGCGATGCCGGCATCGAGCCGCCGATACCCCGGTAGTCGAAGGTGACGACCGGCAGGCCTTCCTCCGCCAGACGGAAGGCGTAGTGCCTGTAGAACCCGCGCTTCACCCCCATCGCCGAGGCGATGATCACGACCCGCCCGCTGTAGCGGCGGGGGTCCGGATCGAAAACCGTGGCCGCGAGCTCGAAACCGTCGCGCGCCACGATCCTCTTGTCCTGACACCTCATGCCTTCCCTTTATACGACCATTTGTAAAAGGGGTCAGACCCCTTTCTTGGTTCATGCGAGGTGGGCGGTGGAGGAATCGCCCATTTCGAGGCCCTTGGGGAAGTACTCGCGCCAGCGGCGCGTCACCCGAGCGGCGGTCTCGCCGTCGCAGAACAGCTCCCCGGGAAAGCCGGGAGCGAGGCGGGCGTCGATCAGTATCGGAGGCGTGTACGAGACGTGGTGGCGAACGACTTGGGTGGCGGCGGCATGGATGTCGGCCGCCGGCTCGAAGCGCGTGAAGGTCGTCCACAGGAAGTTCATCGCGCCGGCAGCGGCCCGGGCCGGCTCGTCGCTCAGGACGACCAGCGGCCAATCGCCGAGCGCGGGGTGCGCGGCGAAGCGCGCACCGGCGCCGGGGTCCGCGTCCCACGACGGTCCGCCCACGACCAGGCAACCGGGACAGAAGACGCGCGCCTCGGTCATGTCCCGGGGCGGCTCGACGGGGGGCCGGAATTCACGCGGCAGCTCCCGCACGGGATCGCCGAGCCCCAGCCACACACCCTTCGAGCCCTCGTTGACCTTCGGGCCGGTGTAGTCGAGCGTGTCCATGGAGAGGTTCGAGAACACGTACAGATCGGTCTCGGGGCGGGTTCGAGCGAGAACGTGCTCGAGCGTCGCCTTGAAGTCGCGCAGGTCGACCCTGCGGTCGGCGACCAGCAGGAACTTCGTCAGCGAGAGCTGGCCCTCTCCCAGGATGCGAAACGCGGAGACCATGGCTTCGCGCTCGTAGCGCTGCTTCACGACCGCGCCGGCCAGGGCATGGTAGCCGGTCTCCCCGTACGACCACAGGTCCTCCACGGCGGGCATGACCAGGGGGAACAGCGGAGACAACAGCTCCTGCAGCAGGTCTCCGATGAAGAAATCCTCCTGGCGCGGCTTCCCCACGACGGTGGCGGGGTAGATGGCGTCGCGGCGGTGAGCGAGTCGCTCGACCTCGAACACCGGGTAGTCGTGCCGCAGAGAGTAGTAGCCGTAGTGATCGCCGAACGGTCCTTCGGGCCTGCGAATCCCGGGGCGAACCTTGCCGATCAGGGCGAACTCGGCGTCGGCCACGACGCGGTGCGGACCGAGGCCGTCCCGCATCGCGAGCCGCCGTCCCGCGATCAATGAGGCCAGGAGCATCTCGGGAACGTTCTCGGGCAGCGGAGCCACCGCGGCCAGGATCAGGGCCGGCGGTCCCCCGAGCATGACGGTCACCGGCAAGGCCTCGTTGCGCGCTTCGGCGACCGCGAAGTGGAACCCTCCGCCCTTGCCGATCTGCCAGTGCATGCCGGTCGAGCGTTCGTCGTGGACCTGCATGCGGTAGACGCCGAGGTTCGGGATGCCGGTGTCGGGGTGCTCGGTGTAGATCAGGGGCAGCGTGATGAACGGCCCGCCGTCCTCCGGCCAGGAGGTGAGCGCCGGGAGTCTGTCGAGCCGAACCTCGGAGGTCACGACCCCGGCCACGGGCGCGGATCGGCTCGCGCGCGTCCCGATCCGCAGCAGCTCGCGGCCGATGTCGCGCGCTCCCCACAGCTTGCCCAGCGTCGGGGGAACCAGAGTGTGCGCGAGGTCGACGACACGCCGAATCAGCCGCAGCGGCCGAGCGCCGAACGCCATCTCGGCGCGCCGCGCGGTGCCGAACAGGTTCGTGACCACCGGGAACCCCGAGCCCTCGACACGCGTGAACAGCAGCGCCGGGCCGTTGGCCGCGATCACGCGCCGGTGAATCTCGGCCAGCTCGAGTCGTGGATCGACGGGGACCTCGACGACGACCACATCGTCGTCGCGCCGCAGCTGCTCGAGGAACGCCCGCAGGTCCGGGAAGGACTCGTCGCGGGACGTCACGGAATCAGCACGGTCGAGCCGGTGGTCTTGCGGGCCTCGAGATCGCGGTGCGCGGCGGCCGCGTCCCGGAGCGCGTACGACTGGCGGATCTCGACCCTCACCGCGCCGCGCAGCACCAAGTCGAACAGCTCGGCCGCGGCCTGCTCGAGCTCCTCGCGGCGCGCGATGTAGGTCGCCAGGGCGGGGCGCGTCAAGTACAGCGAGCCCTTCGTGGACAGCGTCAGGATCGAGAACGGCGGCGGGGGGCCCGAGGCGTTCCCGTAGCTCACCATCAGCCCGCGAGGCGCGAGGCAGTCGAGCGAGCCCTCGAAGGTGTCCTTGCCGACCGAGTCGTAAACCACGGGCACTCCCGCGCCGCCCGTGATCTCCCGCACGCGCTCGACGAAGCTCTCCTCGGTATAGACGATGGCGTGGTCGCAGCCGTGGGCGCGCGCCAGCTCGGCCTTCTCGCGCGAGCCGACCGTGCCGATGACCGCCGCGCCGAGGGCCTTGGCCCACTGGCACGCGATCAGCCCGACCCCGCCCGCCGCCGCGTGGAACAGGATCGCCTGCCCGGCCTCGACTCGGAAGGTCCGCCGCAGCAGGTACTGGGCCGTCAAGCCCTTGAGCATCATCGCCGCCGCGACCCGGTCCTCGATGCCGTCCGGGAGCTTCAGCAGCCGCGACGCGGAGACGATCGCCTCCTCGGAGTACGAGCCGCCGGGGTGCATGGCGTAGGCCACGCGGTCCCCCACGGCGAACCCGGTCACTCCATCGCCGACTTGGTCCACCACGCCCGCGCCCTCGCGTCCCAGCACCGCGGGTAGCGACGCGAGCGGGTACAGCCCGCTGCGGAGATAGGTGTCGATGTAGTTCAGGCCGATCGCCGTGTGCCGGACCCGTACCTCGCCGGGGCCGGGGCGACCGACTTCGATCTCCTCCCACACCATGACCTCGGGTCCGCCGGTGCGGTGGATCCGAATCGCCTTGCTCATTTCAGCACTCCGCCGACCGGCCTCGCCGCCCGCCGCATCGCCGCGACAACACCGAGGCGTAGCCTAACACCCGCCGCGGTCGGGGCGGAAGAAAGCCCAGCGCAAGGGCAGCGTGGAGCCGCGATTCAAGGCGTGTCGCTCAGCTCCGGCAGGTCGCGATCCGCGTCGCGCCAGTAGCGCCGCGCCGCCTCCCGCTCGCCGTCGGCCCCGCGCGCATCACCCTGGTGATC
>Ga0302046_10002914_pt1 | contig 15764 bp, 11 predicted proteins | sample RVTome_11_FD_200261 | JGI IMG/M metagenome (GOLD analysis project Ga0302046, IMG submission 200261) | Soil microbial communities from uranium-contaminated site in the Upper Colorado River Basin, Wyoming, United States - RVT147D111 (version 2) ...
TGGCCAGCACGATGGACTTGGCCCTGAACAACGCGAACTCGCCCGTGGGACGCCAATACGCGAGCGCGGCGACCACCCGGTCGCCCGACTTGAACAGCCGGATGACGGTGCACTCCATGTACACGGCTACGCCTTCGTGGACCGCGTGGTCCTGGAGCGTCCGGATCATCTCGAGGCCGGTGCGATCGCCGACGTGGGCCAGCCGGGCGTACTGGTGGCCTCCGAACGGGCGCTGGTTCATGCGCCCGTCCTCCGTCCGGTCGAACAGGGCCCCCCACTCCTCCAGCTCGCGGACCCGATCCGGAGCCTCCTGGGCGTGGATGCGGGCCATGCGCCAGTCGTTGAGCCCCTTGCCGCCGCGCATCGTGTCGCGGAAATGAACCCGCCAGTTGTCCTCCGAGCGGACGTTGCCGAGGGCGGACGCGATCCCGCCCTCCGCCATGACCGTGTGGGCCTTCCCGAGGAGCGATTTGCAAACGAGCCCCACTGACGCTCCGGCGTCGTGGGCCGCGATCGCCGCCCGGAGTCCGGCCCCGCCGGCCCCGATCACGAGCACGTCATGGTCGTGGCGTTCTCGAATCTCCATCCAGGGCTCTCGTCAGAAAAAGCGGATGTCCTGGATCGCCCCCATGGCGACCAGCCGGATGTAGAGGTCCGTCATGCAAACGAAGACGAGGCTGAACCAGGCGAACATCATGTGCCGCTCGTTGAACCACGACACCCGCTTCCAGGCGCCGTGGCGCGCTTTGCCCCCGAGCACGCACGAGTAGCAGTCCACCTTGCCGCCCACGAGGTGGCGGAGCGAGTGGCACCCGAACAGGTATCCGGACAGAAGGACGAGGTTCACGACCAGCATCAGCGACCCCAACCCCATCCCGAATCCGTCCGAAAAAAAGAACGACTTGATCGTGTCGTACGTCAGGAACAGCCAAACCGCGAACGACAGGTAGAGGAAGTACCGGTGCAGGTTCTGGAGGATGAAGGGGAACGCCGTCTCGCCCCTGTAGCGCTCACCCCGGAACTCTCCCACCGAGCAGGCCGGCGGATCCATGAAGTACGCCCGGTAGTAGGCCTTCCGGTAGTAGTAGCACGTCGCCCGGAACCCGAGGATGATCCCCATCATCAGTATCGCGGGCGACAGCGGCCACCAGCCGATCCCCAGGAATCGGATCTCTTCGGGACAGGCCGCGGTGATGCAGGGAGAGTAGAACGGCGACAGATAGGGCTCGACGAAGTAATCGCTACCCTGGAGGATCGCCCACGTAGCGTACGCTCCGCAAACGCCCAGACCCACCGCGACGCTCAGCGGGGGTACCCACCACCGATCGGGACGGAGCGTCGTTCCAAACCCTCTTTCACGAACCGCGACGGAGCTTTCCATGGTATCCCGTCTTCGTTTCGAATGGGAACGGCGACCGGGCCTTCCCCGTTCCGACCATCGGACGCGGCACCCTACGGGGACCGATCCGAAGCGTCAAGGCGACGATCGTTCACCTTCCGAGGACCCACCACACCCCGAACGCGGCGAGCCCGAGACTCGCGACAAGCGCGACGATCGGGAGCACCCGACTGAGCCTCGGACCAGCCTCGTGCTCCGTTCCGCTCGTGCGGGTCAATCGTCCCTGTCTGATGTCGAAAACCCAGGTCAGGGTGAGGGCGAGGGGGAATCCGGCGAGGATGAGGACGATCGTGACCTGAGCCCCCGACTGTGGCAGGTTCAGCTGTCCGAACACATCGCTGAGTCCCCCGATCGCGGCCGCCGCGATGGCGAGATACCCTGCGGCCACCCGGAAGACGCGCCGACGCTTGACCTCGCCAAAAAACGCCTCGAACGCGCTGCTCGGCGGCAGATCGGCCTGCACGGCGTCGGGTGGTCCGGTGAGCGCGGCCACTACATCCGCGGCTCGCGGACGATGCTCCGGCTTCTTGGCCAGACAACGAGCCAGCACATTCGCGAGGACCGGATCCACGCCCGGGCACACCTGCGCGAGCGGGGTCGGGACGGCCTTCAGGTGCCCCAGCGTGAGCTGCGCGGGCGAATCGCCGGGGTACGGACCGGAGCCGGTCAACAGCTTGTACCCGAGGACGCCCAGCGAATAGACGTCGGCCAGCTCCGTCAGCTCCTCGCCCATCAAGTGCTCGGGGGACACGTACTGGAGATCACCCAGGACCTGCCCCTGCATCGTGAGCCGCGTCGTGTCGGCTCCGGCGGTGTCCCGCACGGCCGCCACGCCGAAGTCTGTGAGCACCACCCGCCCCGTCGACTCCTCGCGCAGCAGATTGGCGGGCTTTACATCCCGGTGGATGATGCCGTTCTCGTGTGCGGCGGCCAGCCCCGCCGCGAGCTGGCGCAGGACCTCGCGTCCCTCGTCGACAGGGAGGGGCCCGCCCCCGGCGAGCACGTCCTCGAAGTTCCGCCCGTCCACATATTCCATGACCTGGTAGGGAAGCTCGTTCGAGAGCCGGTTCACCTGGTAGATCGAGGTCACGTTCGGGTGCGCGATCCTCGCCGCCGACCTGGCCTCGCGCTCGAACCGCCTCCTCGCGGTCTTGTCGGCAGCCTTGCCGGGCGCGAGGACCTTTATCGCCACCATGCGGTCCAGCGCCGCCTCGCGCGCGAGGTACACCGATGACACGGAGCCGCGCCCGAGCGGACGGATCACACGTAGATCCGGCGCGAGCTCCGTCTTCACGAGCTCGTCGAGCGCCTGCCACGACTCGCTACTCGGCACGGGCCACCCGTCGAGCGTCGATCAGGTCGCCTCAGCCTTCATCGGGGAAGCCCTCCAGATAGTCCTGAACCTTGTTGAGAAAGAACGCGGCCATCGCTCCATCCACCACGCGGTGGTCGTACGACAGCCCGAAGTAGGCGCGGTTCCGGATCGCGATGACGTCGTTTCCGAGCTCGTCCTGGATCACCACGGGTCGCTTCTCGATCACCCCGGTCCCGAGGATGGCCACCTGAGGCTGGTTGATGATCGGGGTCCCGAACAGGTTTCCGAACACACCGACGTTCGTGATCGTGAAGGTCCCTCCCTGGATGTCATCGAACCCGAGCGACTTGCTGCGCGCCTTCTCGGCCAGATCGTTGGCCGCCTGGGCCAGACCGACGAGGCTCAGCCGATCCGCGTCCTTCAGGACCGGCACGATCAGCTCGGTGCCCTCGTTGATGGCCACCGCGATCCCGAGATTGATATTGGAGTGGTAGACGATCCGCGTGCCATCGACCGACGCGTTGAGGATGGGATACTCGCGAAGCGCCTCGATGACGGCCCGGTAGACGAAGGGGCCGTAGGTCAGCTTCAATCCCCGATCGGCCAGCTTCGCGTTGAGCCTGCGACGCCGCTGCACCACGCGCTCGAAATCGATCTCGGTCACCGAGGTCACATGCGCGGAGACGTGCTTCGACATCAGCATGTGCTCCATCGTCCGGAGTCGGACCCGGCTCATCTCCTCCACCCGATCGTTCTCCCTGATCGGGACGCTCGACAGCTTGATGTCGAGCGTGGCGCCGTGGATGGGGACCCGGAGCACGCCGGGAGGGGCGCTCTCCGCCGGCGCGGTCGGCTGGCTCCTCGCCGCGGGGGCGGTGGCCGGCGGCGGAACGACGGCCGGGGTCGTCGAGGCCGCCGGGGCTGGCGCCGAGGCGGTCGGAACCCGAGACGGAGCCTCCGCCTCCGCCTCCGCCTCCGCCTCCGGAGCCCGGGGCGAATCGAGACGCTCTCCCCCGTCGGGCGCGTCGACCTCGAGCGAATCCAGGAAACCGAGGATGTCGTCGCGGGTTACCCGGCCCCCGGCGCCGCTACCGGACACGCGGCCGATGTCCACGCCGTGCTCGGCGGCGATCTTGCGAACCAGCGGTGTGGATCGGGTTCGAAGCCGCTCCTCGCGGGTATCCGCATCCCCGGCCCCCTCCGGCGCCGACGACCCGGCCTGGCCTTCGGGCGCCGCCATCCGCGCTTCGGGCCCCGCGGCCGGCGCCGCGCCGCCGGTGGCGGACGCCGCAGTGGCGGGCTCCGGGCTGGGTGTCCCCGGCTCCCCCGATGCGTCGGCCATGGCGGTGGGCGCGGGCGATGGTGCCGCCCCGGCAGCAGGCGTCGCGGCGGCAGGCGCCCCGGCCGCCGCGCCCGCGGAGGTATCGATGCGCGCCACCACCGTGTTCACCTCGACGGTCTCCCCTTCCTGGACCAGCACTTCCGCCAATACGCCGGCGGCCGGAGACGGGATGTCCGCATCCACTTTGTCGGTGGAGATCTCGAACAGATCCTCGTCGCGGTCAACGTGCTCCCCCACCGCCTTGATCCAGCGGGTGAGCGTCCCCTCCGCGATGGATTCCCCCATCTGCGGCATGATCACATCGACTTTCGACATGTCCCCTTCTTCCTGTCAGCTATCAGTTCGGTTATCGGTTCTCGGGCAGCCAATCGGTGGGTGAGCCGCCCCGGTCAGTAGGCGAGCAGCCAACGCGCCGCCGTCACGATGTCGTCTGTCTGCGGGAGATAATAGTCTTCGAGCGGCGGCGAGTACGGGACGGGCGTGTCGAGTGCCGTCACCCGGCGGATCGGCGCGTCCAGCCACTCGAAGGCCTCCTCGCACACCTGTGCGGTGATCTCTCCCGCGAACCCCCCGAACCGCGCGGCCTCGTGCACGATGAGGAGTCGACCCGTCTTCTTGAGACTGCGCACGACGGCGCCGATATCGAGGGGGCGGAGCGAGCGAAGGTCGATGATCTCGATCTCGGCTCCGTCTTCGCCCGCTACCCGGTCGGCCGCCTCCTGCGCCTTGTACACCATCGCCCCGTACGTCACGATCGTGAGCGCATCGCCCGTCCGATGGGTGCGGGCGACGCCGATCTCCACGAGCACTTCGTCCCCCGCCGGCACCTCCTCCTTGACGCGGCGGTAGAGGAACTTGTGCTCGAAGAACAGCACGGGGTCGGGGTCACGGATCGCGGCCCGGATCAGTCCCTTGGCGTCGTACGCCGTCGCGGGAGCGACCATCTTGAGACCCGCGACGTTGGCGAAGTAGGACTCGACGTTCTGCGAGTGGAACGGCCCGCCGCGGGCCCCGCCTCCGCACGGACCGCGGATCACCAGCCCGGCTCCGACCCCGGTCCGGTAACGGACCTTCGCCGCGAAGTTGACGATCATGTCGAACGCCGGGGCGATGAAGTCGATGAACTGCATCTCGCACACCGGTTTGAGGCCCATGTGGGCAGCGCCGATCGCGGCGCCTACGATCGCGGCCTCGCTGATCGGTGTGTCGATCACCCGGTCGGCTCCGAACTCCTCCAGAAACCCTTCGGTGATCTTGAAGGCGCCGCCGTACGCGCCGACATCCTCGCCGAGGATGAACACGGACTCGTCGGCGCGCATCTCTTCACGCAGCCCATCGCGGATCGCCTCCAGATAGGTGATCACGGGCGCTCCGCCAGAACCTGCAGGTCGTCGTACCCGACCGGAGACCGCCGCGTCCAGGGAGTCAGGTCGGCCTCCGGCGTGGCGTACACTCGCGTCAGCGCCTCCAGCGGATCCGGCATCCCGTCGGCGAGGGCGTCATCGACAGCCGCGTCGAGCTCCCCGTCGACCGATTCTCGCACGCCTCCGAGCCCATCCGGCGTGGCGAGGCCCCGCTCGAGCAGATAGGCCTCGAAACGTCGAATCGGGTCGCGTGCCCGCCACTCATCCAGCTCCTGTTCGGGGACGTAGCTCTGCGGGTCGTGCTGCGCGTGCCCGAGCATGCGATAGGTCTCGGCCACGATGATCGTCGGCCCGTCCCCCCGCCGGGCCCGGGCCACTCCCTCCACCGCGGCCTCGTAGCAGGCGAGGACATCGTTTCCGTCCACACCGATTGCCGGCGTCCCATACGCCCTGGACACGTCGGTCCAATCGCGAACGGCCGCCACCCGGTTCGATCGGGTGGAGAACGCCCACCGGTTGTGCTCGATCACGATCACGACCGGTAGCCGCTGCGCCGCAGCGAACGCGAGACCCTCGTGCGAGGCGCCGGTCCGGGTGGCCCCCTCCCCCTGGTAGGTCATGCACACCCGGTCGAGCCCTCGTGTCCTGAAGGTCAGGGCGATGCCGTTCAGGACGCACAGCTGCGTCCCGAGCGGGCTGACCGGGCCGAGGATCCCGAGCTCGGGTACGGTGAAGTGGTTCGTGTTGTCCTTTCCACCACAGAGGGAGCCCGCGCGGGCCATATACTGGAGCAGGCCCTCGCGCGGATCGAGGCCCCGCACCAGGAGAGCGCCGAGATCGCGGATCGAGGGTGCGAGCCAGTCGCCCGGACCCAGAGCCAGCGCCGTTCCGACCGCGGTGGCCTCCTGGCCGAGGCTCCGGTAGAGACCGCCGACGATCTGCCCCTGCTTGAACAATCGCTCAAACCGCTCCTCGAGCCGCCGCGTGAGGATGAGGAGCCGGAACACGCGAATGAGATCGGGCCCCGCGACGCCGCGCTCGGCCATAGACTCCCGGACACTACGAGGGAATGGAGAACGTCCACCGGATGGAAAGGTCGGGATCCGGGATCATCCACAGTACCGGGCGGTTGCGCCTCCAGCAACCACGGGGCCGAACGCTTTACTCGGAAGTAAAGGGCAACTCCACGAGAGCGAGCGATGGCTCACCCCCGGAAGATGCGCTCAGGCGGGCCGGCGGCCCGATTTCGCGCCTCACGTACCCGATCCCGATCCGTCCCGCTCGCGGGGACGTGGCCGCAGATGTGAGCACGCCCACACGCCGGGCTCCGTCGAACAGCTCCAGACCGCGTTCGAGGACCCCGTCGTCCGCTGTCGCCACCGCCCGGACGCCCCGCAACAGGCGGTTCACGTGCCCCCGGTAATGGATCCGGGCGACCACCTCCTGACCGGTGTAGCAGCCTTTCGAAAAGCTCACGGCCCGCGTCGTCTGTCCCGTCTCCTGCGGCAGGTTGTCGCCGGAGATGTCGGGGCCGAACAACGGGAGCCCGAGCTCGATTCGAAGCGTGTTCCAGTCCTCCGGCGCCGCCTCGGCGCCGCCGCACGCCGTCGCGGCGTCGACGAGCCGCGCACCGAGCCCGGGCAGGAGGTGCCGTGGAGCGTACAGGTCGATCCCGTCCCCCTCGATCGGCTCCCGCCGCACCACGAGCACGGCTCCGGGTGCCGCGGTCGGGTCCGCGTCGGCGACGCTCAGCGGGCCGGCTTCGCTCAACCGGTCGGCCTCCGCTGCCGGCACGATCGCGGTCCCGGGTGGCCCGGCCCCCGAGGAGTGCGGGTCGGTGGCGGCCGCCTCTCGCCACCGGGGCCCGATGAGTGACGCCCGCCCGATGTCGAGCCTCTCCACCCTCGCGAAGAACGGCGGGACGAAACGCGCCAGGTGCTCCAGCAGAGGCTGACACGCCACCCCGGGCACATCGAGCCACACGTGCTCGTCGGGGTGGTCGGGGTCGTGCGACCCGTGGTCCGGATCGGCGGCGTCTCCGAGCGGCGCGGGAAGCACCCTCATGTCGGCGATCGGCCGCCCTTTCGGCGTCAGCGCGAAGGCGTACACCCCTCGCCGGGCGGAGAGCGGACTCAGATCGTTGGTGAGCAGACCGTTGAGGGCCTCGAGCGCCCGGGGGCCACGGACGGAAAGGATCGCGCGCGGGGCCCCTGTCGCCGCGCCGGGCCGTTCGATCAGGGCGCCGACCGTCTCGCCGAGTGCCCAAAACCCATGGCTCATGGCCTCTTCATCCTCGATGTCGGACGACAGGGATCGCAGGGAGGGCGCAAAAAAAGGCTCCCGGGCGAACCCGGGAGCCCTCTCGCTCCGGCCGAGCGCTCCGGCCCGACGGATTGTCGCGAGGAGTGCCGCCTCGGATCGGCGTCAGTTCGCGGTGCCCGGCCCGGCCCACTCGAGAACGAACGTGACCCGGCGATTCTCGATCCCGCTCTGCGGGTTCTGAACGCCGGTGTCCTGGTTGATGAGCCGCCCCTCTCCGAGCGCGGCGATACGGATATTCGCATCAGGAAGACCGGCCCCGACGAGGTAGGTCTTGACGTTCTGGGCCCGGCGGCGGGACAGCCCGACGTTGTAGGCCTCGGTGCCCGCCTGATCGGCGAAGCCCTCGACCGTCAGGATCGCGTCCGGATACGAACCGGACACCGCCGCGGCGAACGCGTCGAGGATCGGCTGGTCGACGTTCCGCACGTTGTCGCGGTTGAAGTCGAAGTGAACCGGCAGCGAGACGGCCAGACCGCAGCCGCAGTGCATGTCGGTGTCGGCGACGTGCGCCCCGAAGTCGTTCGCGAGCTGATCCATCCGGCGTCGCAGCTCGGCGACATCGTTCCGGAGACCGGCGACATCGGACTCGAGGGTCGTGATCCGACCGTCGTGCGCCGTCAACCGCGCATTGACGGGATCCAGCATCCCGTCGAGGTCTTCCTGGTGAACGAGGTGCGTGCAACCCGTGGCCGCGAGGGCCATGACCGCCACGAACCCAAGTGTCCAACCTCTCGTCTTACCCATCAAGGCCTCTCCTTCTCGGTTCACAGGGGCGGGACAACCCCGGAGCGTCGTTAGTCTGTCCGCTGTGGCCGATCGAGTCGGCCGTCATGTTCGCGGAGCCAGCCACGACGGAGCCGGTCACCCGACCGGCCCGCCGCGGGCCCGCAAGTCTATGTGCCTCGAAGAGCTACCGCGAAAATCGTGCTCGTCGGAGGCGAAAACGGGAGAGACGCGCGAGCGCGCCTCTCCCTCGCTTCTTCCACCACGCGAAATTCCAGCGTTCCCAGAAGCCTACGGAAGGTTGAACCGGAGGCCAGCCGTGATCGGAAGCGTGTACGAAGACCCGAAGGGCTGCGCCCCGTTAAAGGCCGCGATCCTGTCCGTGTCTTCCTTCTTCGAGAACATCCAGTGGAAGTCCCCGTTGACGTAGAGCGTCACGATCGGAACGCCGGTCGTGCCGTGTCGGGCGAAGTTGTACCCGAGCTTGACGCCGCCCTCCGCCGCGAGGTACGTCTTCGAGAAAGCCCCTGTGGATGTATCACCCGCGTTCGGGTAATCGGCCACCTGGAAGGTCTGGGTGTCGAACGTGACGCCCCCCAAACCGAGGTCGAACGCGAACAACAGATTCCCCGTCGGATCCGCGAGGTGGTACTCCATCCCGCCGGTGAAGTGCCAGATCTGAAGATCCGGGTCGCCAGGAGATGTGTCGGGCGCGCCCATAAGATCCAGCCCACCCTCCGCGCGGAGGGCAAAGCTCGGGTTCAGGAAGTACGAGGCGCCGAGAGTGAAAGCGGGTCCCGCGGAGGCGACATCCGAGAGGCCGCCCAACGGGATGGCGATACCCGCGCCGCCATCGAAGGACCAGAACACCGGTGAATACCGCACGAATTGCGCATCGGCCCTGGCGGGCAGGAGTGCGAGCACCGCCACCGCCCCGAGAACCAGCCCCAGCTTCTTGTACCCCACCTTCATCGCTACCTCCTGATTTTCTGACCGCCAGGCACGGCCGGTCGTAATTAGCGTCCTGCAGTTGCTACCTGCACGTAGCACAGCACGTGACGTGCCCGTGCAGGCACGCTGTCGCAGAGCCGGTCGAAGTTACACAGAAAAACGCCGACCGTGCAAGTCGAGACCCCTGCACGGATTCCGCGCTCGGGTCTCGAGTCACATGGACCGGCCCTCACACACAATCCCGACAGGATGTTGTAGGCCCGGAGGCCGAATCGCAAGAACCTGTAGCCCCCGCGTTACAGGTACCCTGCCAGGGCGGGTGCGAGCGGCCGGGGGGCGAACGATGGAAAAACGCGCTTCACGGCGTCGGAATCGGCCACCGCCGATTGGGTGATGAAGTCGACCGCGCTCCGCGAGAGCACCTGGCCGGGCAGGTGCTCGAGCGCCCCCGCGACCAGGCGGACGACCGGCAGCGGCACGTGGATGATGGGCTTCGCGCGTCCGCAGACGGTCATCGCGGTGCGGATGATCTGATCGAGGGTGAGGACCTGCGGCCCGCCCGCTTCGAGGATCCGGCCGTCCGCGTCCGACGTGGCGGCGACCTCAGCGACGAGCCACGCGAGATCATCGATGAAGATCGGCGAGAGTGCCTGCCCCCCCGATCCGATTTGCGGAAAGAAACCGGGCAGGAGCCGGATGATCCGCACGAACCGGTTGAGGCTCGCATCGCCGGGGCCGTATGCCCACGACGGTCTGACCACTACGTGCGCGAGCCCCGACGACGCCACGGCGGCCTCGGCGACCCCCTTCGCGCGGAACCACACCCGATCCGATCGGGCATCCGCCCCGATCCCCGACAGGTAGACGAGCTTCCGGACGCCCGCGTCGACGGCGGCCTCGACCATCGCGGCCGTCCCGGCCGCATCCACGTCCATGAACGTGCGACCACGCGCCGCATCCTCCACCGGGTACCCCGGGAACTGCACGGCCTGGACGATCGTATCTACCCCGCGTACCGCCGAGGCCAGCGTCTCGGGGTGAGTGACGTCCCCGCGGCGAAGCTCGACGGTGCCGGTCTCGAAGCGGTCGCTCCGCGGGTGCCGCGAGAGCACCGCCACTCGAGACCCCCGATGCAGGAGCGCACCGACGACGGCGCGCCCGACGAATCCCGTCCCGCCGGCCACGAGGACGAGGTCGTCTGGCCCGGGCTCACTGGCGTCAGGTGCCGGGGCGCTCGAAGATGGGCCCATGTCAGCCGAGATGTGGTTCGTCGCCGGTCTCACGCTCTTGACCCTGATCCTGTTCGTCTTCGAGAGAATCCGGCTCGACCAGGTCGGACTCTTCGTGCCCGTGAGCCTGCTGCTCGCCGGGGTGCTGACACCGAACGAGGCCGTATCGGGTCTGAGCAGCTCCGCGACGGTGACCGTAGCGGCCATGCTCGTCCTGGGGCTCGGGCTGCGCAAGACGGGCGCGGTGGCCGCGATCGGCGCCTGGGCGCGCCAGGCCCCGCTCGGGGGCAAGCGCCGCCGGCTCGCGGCTCTGTGTCTCATCGTGGCGTGTCTGTCCCCGTTTCTCAACAACACCGCGGTGGTGGTGGTGTTCTTGCCCGTCTTCATGTCGCTTGCCGAGCAGGCGGACGAGCCGGCGTCGCTCTACCTGATCCCGCTCTCGTTCGTGGCGATCCTCGCGGGAACGGTGACGCTGATCGGGACCTCGACCAACCTCATCGTCCACGGGATGGCGACGTCTCGCGGGCTGGACGATCTGAGCATGTTCTCGATCGCGCCGCTCGGGCTGATCTCGCTCGGGATCGGATTCGTGTACCTGTTCACTGTCGGCCGGCGGCTCCTGCCCCGCCGCGAACGGCCGCCCGACCTGTCGGGCAAGTACGACGTCCGCCGGTTCCTGACCGAGCTCAAGGTCGGCGCGGCGTCTCCCGCCAACGGGCGGACGCTCGGGGACCTCGGGTGGGGGGAGCGATACGGAGTCTCGGTGCTCGGGATCGAGCGGGGCGACCGCGACATCCCGGCGCCTGGCGCCCGGCGGTACATCCAGCCCGGCGACGTCCTTTACGTGCAGGGGTCGGCCGACCGCCTGCTCCAGCTCGCCAGACAGGAGAAGCTCGAGACGGCCACGGACCGAACCCGGAGGGAGCTCAACCTGTCGACGGAAGGTGGCCGCCTTGTCGAGGTGATGATCGCCCCCGGGTCGCCCCTCGCCGGCCGCACCCTGCGCCGCGAGCGCTTCGCCCAGCGCTACGACGCGACGGTGCTGGCCGTCCAGCACCAGGGCGTGATGGTGCACGAGCGTCTCGCCGATACCCTTCTCGACGTGGGCGATCTCCTCCTGGTACACGGCCCCGCTCCCGCGCTCGCCCGCCTGGCCGACGAGCCGGCGTTCATCCCCCTCGGCGAGGTGGCGCCCGCGTTCGCGGGTCGCCCGCGCGCCGCCGTGAGCGTCGCGATCATGGTGGCCGTGGTCGCCGCGGTGGGGTTCGGGCTCATCCCCATCATGCCCGCCGCGCTCGCGGGCGTGGGCGTGATGGTGTTCTCGGGCTGCGTGCATCTCGATGAGATCTACTCGGAGCTCGACTGGATGGTCGTGTTCCTTCTCGCGGGCATCCTTCCGCTGGGTCTCGCGCTCGAGAAGACGGGTGTGGCACAGCTCATCGCCTCGGGTCTGATCGATGTCGCGGCACCGTGGGGGCCACAGGGGCTGATCATCGCATTCTACCTCGTCACCGCGGTCCTCACGGCGATCGCCTCGAACGCGGCAACGGCGGTCATGCTGACCCCGGTGGCGATCAGCGCGGCGGCCGCGGCGGCCGTGAATCCGTACGCCCTGCTGGTCGCCGTGATGTTCGGAGCCTCGGCCTCGTTCATCACGCCGTTCGGCTATCAGACCAACGTGATGGTCTACGCTCCGGGGGGATACCGGTTCTCGGACTTCCTGAGGGTGGGGAGCGGACTCAGCCTGTTGATGCTGCTCACTGCCGCGATCTTCATCCCGGTTTTCTGGCCCAGCTGACGCCGAGGGTTCCGGTGAGCTGACCTGGGGGCCACGCGACGTCCCTCCCCGCCCGCCGGTCGCCCTGTCGGCGGGACGGCTCGCCTGTCAGCCGCGGGCGGCGCGCTCGCTCGCCGGTTCCGCCCGGGGTATCATTCGCGTCTCTGCCAGATCACGCATGGGAAGGCGACGCATGTTCGAACACCTCCTGGAACGACCGGTCTCGAAGCGGCCCGATACCGTCCGCCTCCAGGGTCGCATTCTCTTTCTGACGGAGGACCCCGACCTCATCCGCCGGCAGCTCGGGGGCGAGGACCTGGAGTGGGACGCGTCGATCCCGCTTCGGAGCGACATGTCGACGGATGAGATCACGCCCGGCTGGGTGTGCTATCACTTCGATGAGAAGCTCGGTGAGTACCCGTACGTGGGTCTGCTGTGCGGCGGCGAGCACCCGATCGGGCGGAACGACGTCAAGCGGGGCGGGTTCGTCTGCTCGGTGTCGGGAAAGCGGCGCGGCAAGGGATCGAGCCGGGAGGCCTCGCCGTACGCGGAGCGGGCGGCGGGGATCCGCGTCGTCATCGCCGAGAACATCGAGCGCATCTACGGGGAGAACTGCGCGAACATCGGGCTGCTCGCGTCGACCGACTTCTCGCTGATCGACAAGATCCGCCGCGGTGAGGAGATTCCGCTCGAGGCCTTCATCGGGGACGCGGGTCAGGTCGAGCGCGACATCATCGAGCACGGGGGTCTGCTCGAATACGCGGTCGCGCGGCTCCAGGGGCTCGTGACGGTGCCGGAGATCTCCACGGATCCCACGAGACCGCAGACCATCTCCGAGAAGATCATCGCGCGCCACTGGGTGCGTGACGCGGCGGCCGACCGGGTCGGTGTCGAGACCGTCCGGTCGGGCGACACCGGGTTCCTGCGCACGGATCTCCGCTTCTCGCACGAGTACGTGACGCCGATGGCGTCGACGTTCTGGGAGGAGTTCGCGGGCGATGCCGGGCTCAACGATCCCGGCTCGATCCTGTTCTTCCGCGACCACCTGGCGTTCCTCGACGAGGTGATCACCGAAGAGCGCGTGGCGGCCGGCCTGCTCGATGCCGCACACGCGCTCCATGACCGCCAGCGCGCGTTCGCCGCCGCGAAGGGGATCAGGCTCCACGGCGAGCTCCCGGACCGGACCGGATCCGAAGGCATCTGCCACATCATGGTGCAGGACCGGTACGCGCTCCCCGGGCAGGTGATAATCGGCAGCGACTCCCACACGCCGCACGCCGGCGCGCTCGGCTCGTTCGCGTTCGGCGTCGGCACGTCGGCGATCGTCAACGCGTGGGCGACCCGCGACGTCCGGCTCGAGGTGCCCGAATCGATCCGCATCCACGTCACGGGTCGGCTCCGGCCCGGGGTGACGGCCAAGGATCTCATGATCGAGATCCTCCGCCACCCGACGGTGCGGAGCGGCGAGGCGATCGCCCGGATCATCGAGTACGACGGCCCCGCCGTCGAGGCGTTCGACATCGACGAGCGCGTCACCCTGACGAACATGGCCGCCGAGGTGGGGGGATTCACCGGCATCATCGCCCCCGACGAGAAGACCGTTCAATGGATCGCGGGGCGACGCGGAATCCCGGCCGACGTGATCCGCGCCGGTTGCGAGGGTCTGTTCAGCGATCCCGATGCCCGCTACGCGGCGACGATCGAGATCGACGCGTCCGCGCTCGAGCCGATGGTGGCGACCCCCGGCGACCCCGGGAACGGCATCCCGATCTCGGAGCTCGGAGACGACGTGGCGCTCGACATCGTATACATCGGCTCCTGCACGGGCGCCAAGCGCGACGACTTCGACATGTACGCGCGGGTCGCAGGCCGAGCCGTCGATGCGGGTCGGCGCGTCCCCGAGTCCGTGCGAGCCTACGCGCAGTTCGGCTCGATCGATGTCGAGGCGTACTGCATCGAGAAGGGGTACGACGAGATCCTGCGGCGGGCGGGATTCCGGGTGCTCGCGCCCGGCTGCGGTGCCTGCATCAACGCGGGGCCGGGGGTGTCGACATCGCCCGACGTGGTCACAATAAGCTCCATCAATCGGAACTTCCCGGGGCGCTCTGGTCCAGGGAAGGTCTATCTCGCGAGCCCGCTCACATGCATGGCATCGGCGTTCGAAGGCCGCATCGTCGCATATCACCCGACCGGAGGCGGGGCATAGAAGTCCAGGGGGCCGCTCAGACCCGGCTGGGCCGGTCACGAGCATCGCGTAAGCTCCCGAGCCGGGTCCTTCAACCCCGGGCGGGCTCGACCCTCACGGGGCACACCTTGAGCTCGGCGGTGTGCGTGATCGGGTCGTAGCCCCCGCCCGTGAGGTAGTTGACCGGCACATCGTTGAAGCTGAAGCTCGCGAACACCGTCCCCCGTGGGGAGCGGTTCGTGGCCTCCACCTTGACCTTCACTTCCCCGCGCGGGCTCGACAGCGTGGCCCAGCCACCGTCGCTCAGCCCCCAATCGCTCACGTCGGCCGGGTTGACCTCGAGCCGCTCCTCCGACAGCAGGTAGTCGATCCCTGAGGCCCGGCCCGTCTGCGTCCGCGAGTGGTAGGACGCCAGCCGCCGGCCGGTCGTGAGCCACACGGGGAAGGCATCGCTGATCGTCTCGGCCGGGTCGCGGTACTGGATGAGCTGGAAGATGCCGCGCCCGTTCAGGAACTCGCCCTCGTGGAGGATCGGGGTTCCGGGGTGACCGGCGTGCGGCACCGGCCACTGGTATTCGCCGTGCTCGATCCGATCCCAGTCCAGACCGGCGTAGGTCTCGGAGAGCGAGCAGAGCTCGTTGAACACTTCCTTGGCGGAGGCGAACTCGAAGCCCTCGAACCCCGTCCGTTTCGCGATCTCGGCCACGATCCACCAGTCGGGACGGGCCTCACCGGGTGGCTCCACCGCTTTCCGGAGCCGCTGCACGCGGCGCTCCGTGTTCGCGCACACGCCGTCGGTCTCCGCCCACGCGGTGGCCGGGAATACGACATCCGCGAGCTCGGCGGTCTCGGTGAGGAAGATGTCGATCACCACCAGGTGGTCGAGGCTCCGGAGCGCGTGCTCGCAATGGGCGCGCTCGGGGTCGGTCACGACCGTGTTCTCGCCGTCGATGATCATCGCCCGGATCCGGTCGCCGCACATCTGGAGCGCATGCACCTTGGTGGGTCCGATCTCGAGATCGGTCTCCCGGCCGTACACGGCCGCGAACTTCGCCTGGTAGGCCGGGTTCAGGACCGACTGGAAGCCCGGATAGTTGTTGGGGAGCGCACCGCAGTCACCCGCGCCCTGGATGTTGTTCTGACCCCGCATCGGATTG